>Ga0070699_100001951_pt1 | contig 18647 bp, 14 predicted proteins | sample KBSK1503metaG_FD_65473 | JGI IMG/M metagenome (GOLD analysis project Ga0070699, IMG submission 65473) | Corn, switchgrass and miscanthus rhizosphere microbial communities from Kellogg Biological Station, Michigan, USA - KBS K1-50-3 metaG | ecosystem: Host-associated > Plants > Roots >... | reverse complement strand
ATCGACATCGGCAAGCGCTGCATCATCGACGGCCTCGGCGTGATGCTCGCCGGGTCGGTGGCTGACGCGAGCCGCATCGCCTGCGACTACACGCGCCGGTCGACAGGTGCCATCGAGGCGACCGCGTTTGGCCGCGATCCGTTTCGCACCAGCGCAGCGGCCGCGGCGCTCGTGAACGGCACGAGCGGCCACGCGCTCGACTTCGACGACACACAGCTCGCAACCAGCGCCGACCGCATCTTCGGCCTGCTGACGCACCCAACGATGCCGCCGCTGGTCGCATCGCTCGCCGTCGGCGAACGCGAGGGCGCGTCGGGAACGCAGTTCCTGGAAGCGTTCCTGACCGGCTTCGAGGTCGAGTGCAAGATCGCCGAAGCAATCCATCCGCACCATTACAAGAAAGGCTTCCACTCGTCGGGAACGATCGGGACCTTTGGCGCCGCCGCTGCCACCGCGAAGCTGCTCGGACTCGACGCCACACAGGTCGGGCACACGCTGGCAATCGCCGCGAGCATGGCATCCGGCATCCGCGTGAACTTCGGAACGATGACCAAGCCGCTGCACGTCGGCCGGGCGTCGCAGAACGGCATCATGGCCGCCGAGCTCGCCGCGAATGGCTTCACGGGCGGGCACGACGCGCTCGATCCTCCGTGGGGATTCTTCCGCGTCTTCAGCTTTGACGACGGCTTCGACGCGGATCGCATCATCGGCGTTCTTGGGAATCCGCACACGATCGTGAGTCCGGGCGTCTCGATCAAGCCGTATCCGTGCGGGGTGCTCGGCCATCCGACGATGGATGCGATGCGACGGCTGGTGACGACGCACGACGTCAAGCCGGAGCAGATCACGGCGATGCGTGTTCGCGCCGGGTCCAACATCCTCAACCCGCTGCGCTATCCGATTGCCACCAACGAACTGGAGGCGAAGTTCTGCCCGGCGTTCATGGTGTCGGCCATTGCGCTCAGACGGAAGGCGGGCATCCATGAGTTCACCGATGAGTTCGTCTGCAGCGAGCCGGTGCAGCAGATGATGCGCAAGGTGGAGCGCATCCTCGATCCCGAGATCGAGGCGCGCGGCTTCGAGAAGATTCGCAGCACCGTGGAAGTGGACCTGCAGGATGGCCGCACGCTCGTGGAACATGCCGACGAGCGCTATCGCGGCGGGCCCGACCGTCCGTTCACACGTGACGAGCTGTTCGAGAAATTCTCGGAATGCGCCGCGGAGGTGCTCGGCGACGCGGCGGTCAGAAACGTGTTCGAGACCGTCGAACACATCGAACAGGTCGATGACGTCATGGCGCTCGTGCGTGCGCTGACGAGCGGGCTGTGAGCCTCGCCTGGATTTCCGTCGCCGCGCTCGTCCTCGCCGTCGCCTTGAGTTGTACGACGACGGTGAACGTGGGCATCCTGTCGCTATCGCTCGCGTTGCTGCTCGGCGTATACCTCGGCGGGATGACGGCGGACGCGGTGCTCGCGGGGTTTCCAACGGCGCTGCTCGTCACGCTGGTCGGGGTGACGCTGCTGTTCAGCATCGCCGAATGCAACGGCACGCTCGCTCGTCTGACGTCGCGCGCGGTGCGGCTGTGCCGCGGTCATCGCGGCGTGCTGCCGATCATGTTCTTCGTCCTCGGCGTGATCATCTCGACGATCGGTGCCGGAGCGACGCCTGCGAGCGCCCTGCTCGCGCCTCCGGCGATGGCGGTCGCGGCGACCGCCGGCATTCCTCCGCTCCTCATGGCGATCATGGCCGGCAACGGCGCACTGGCAGGAACGCTTTCACCCTTCGCGCCGACGGGCATCGTCGCGCATGGCGTCATGCGACGGATTGGTCTTGGCGGCGTGGAGTGGGAAACGTTCGCCTACAACGCCCTCGCACACACCATCGTCGGCTTCGCCGGATTCTTTCTGTTGGGTGGTTGGCGCCTGTTCGTACATCGATCTGTGGAACCGGAGAAGCAGACCGACGTCCAGCCCGATGTGAGCGCGCTGGCCCCGCTCGAATGGCATCACTGGCTGACCACCGCCGCCATCGTCGTCCTCATCATCGCTGTTGCTGGCTTCGGCATGAACGTCGGCATGGTCGCGCTCGTGCTGGCGACGACGCTGATCCTGTTGCGCACGGTCGAGGAATCGAAGGCGATTCAGCGGATGCCGTGGGGCGTGATCCTGATGGTCACTGGCGTGACCGTCCTCGTCGCCATGCTCGAGAAGACGAAAGGGCTCGACCTCTTCACGGCCGGCATCGCGCGGGTGGCGACGCCGGCGACGATCGCACCGATCGTCTCGTTTGGCACCGGCGTCGTCTCCGTGTACAGCAGCACATCGGGCGTCGTCCTTCCGGCATTCCTCCCCATGGTCCCTGACCTGGCACAGCGTCTCGGCGGTTTACATCCGCTTCCGATCGCGTGGTCGATGAACGTCGGCGCAAGCCTCGTTGATCTCTCGTCACTGTCGACGGTCGGCGCGCTGTTCATCGCCGGCGCCGCGCCCGGGAGCGACGTCCGTCGCCTGTTCAACAGCCTCCTCGTGTGGGGCCTGTCGATGTCCCTCGTCGGCGCGGCTCTGTGCTGGGTGCTCTTCGGCCCTCAGGAATAGGGGGCACGGATCCCGACTGTGGTTCTGACACCACATTGGGTGGCCAACTGAGGACGGATCCTTCGATCGCTGACCGCCCCGGCGGCTCTATCTTGATTTTGATCGACCGTCGGATTCGGCAATCCGGCGCAGCACACTTTCCTGCGCCGAGGCGATTCGCGCGTCGATCGGGAGTTCCCAGCGTTCCATAGGTGGCTCTCCTTACGAGCCTCTCTCCGGTTAATCGGCCCGGAGAGGGGAACGCTGTAGTTAACGCTCGCGAGCGGAAGACCGCACGCGCCCAGGCCCTTCAGAACTTGAGCACGATGGCTCCGGACGCGCGGCCAAAGTTGAGCTTTTCGCCTGATCCCAGGAAGCCCAGGAACCCGGTTTCCTGGAACGAATGGAAGTGTCGGATGTCGCCACGTACGCCGACGTGTCCGGCGAACACCATCACGCCTCCGCCGATATCCCACGCGAACTGGTTTTCATAGGCCTCCAGCACCAGTTGCGACGGACTGAAGTCGGTGTGCGAGCGCATCAAACCCGCGCCACCCAACACGTACGGGTGCACCGGACCGAAGCCCGGGGCGATGAGCAGGTTGCTCATCAATGTCAGCACGCTGGACGAGCCGGTCGGCGTCTTGCCGAAGAAGTCCTTCGCGTACCCGAGCTCTTCCTCGAAGCCGATGACCCCGATCGAGCCGACGCTCACGCCGAGGTTCGCACGCTTGTCGTCGCAGTTCTGAATCGACGGACAGCCCGCGTCGCCGCTGAAGTTGTATCCAATGAAGCCACTCAAGAATCCCTCGGCATGCGCCGGAGCGGGCGTGGCGGCGATGAATGCGAGGACAGCAAGACCGGAAAGGGCGCTACGTCGGACGATCCGCATGTGAACGATTCCTCCTGAGGCTGCGATGGCAAGCGAAATCCGGACCAACGCATTTGACATTATGAACGCTGCTCGCTACGGTAACGCGCCCGACCATCTGAGCCACAGGGCCGCCCGCCCTGAGCGATGTCGACGGGCCGGTTCACAGAGGAGGCACCCGTGCGTGTGGCACTTGTGGCGGCAACGATCGCGTTTGCCTCGGCAGTCATCGCGCAAGACGACGCGGTCAACTCGGCGAGTCGCGCGCTGGGTGCAAGTGGTCTGCAGGCCATCGAGTATTCAGCCACCGGCACTCGCTTCGCGATCGGACAAGCGCCGGCGCCGGGTGAAGGCTGGCCCGCCTTCCGCCTCACGAAGTACAACGCGACCGTCAACTACGATGCGCTGGCCGCACGCGAGGAGCTGACCTACGTCGACGATTCGAACCCGCCGGTTGGGGGCGGCGCGGGACCGTTCATCGCGGCGACCGGACAGGGCGGCATCAGGCCGATCCCTGGCGAGGTGCGACAGAACCAGCTTCGCGACGGCCGCACCGAAGCGGGTCTGCTGCAAATGGTGACGACGCCGCAGGGATTTCTGAAGCTGGCCGCCGCCAACAACGCCTCGACGCGCGTCATCGATGTGCGCGGACGGAAGGTGCAGACGATCGCTTTCACCGCTGGCGGTCGAACGTTCACCGGGTCGCTGAACGAGCAGAACCTTCTCGATCGCGTCGAGACGCGGCTGCCGAATCCGATTCTCGGCGACATGCCGGTGGAAGTGACGTTCTCGGACTACCGCGACGTCGCCGGCCTGAAGTTCCCGATGCACATCGTGCAGAGGCAAGGTGGCCACCCGACGCTCGACCTAATCGTGAACAACGTGCAGGCCAACAGCGCGGCCGCGCGACAGGTGGCGGCGCCGCCGCAACGCGCAGCCGCTGCTCCGGAAAAGGTCGGGTCAGAGAAGATCGGCGACGGTCTGTGGTTCCTCACGGGAGGCGCGCCGCTCAGTCTGCTGGTCGAATTCAAGGACTACCTGGTCGTCATCGAAGCGCCGCAAAACGATGAACATACTGAAGGCGTGCTTGCGGAGGTGAAGCGGCTGGTTCCGAACAAGCCGGTTCGCTACGTGGTCAACACGCATCTGCATTTCGATCATTCAGGCGGGCTGCGCGGTTTCGTGGCCGAGGGGATTACGGTCATCACGCACGAAAAGAACAAGGGATATCTCGAGCGGATCCTCAGGAATTCCTTCACGCTCGCTCCTGATCATCTTGCACGCGCGAACCGTAGACCCGCGATCGAGACCGTCGGCGACAAGCGCGTGATCACCGACGGGACTCGCTCGCTGGAGCTGTATCACCTCAAAGGCAATCTCCACGAAGTGACGCTGCTGATGGCGTATCTCCCGAAAGAGCGCATGCTGATCCAGGCCGACGCCTTCCACCCGCGCCCCGGCGCCGCGCCACTGCCCGCCCCGAGCCCGTTCACGACAAATCTGGTCGAGAACGTCGATCGATTGAAGCTCAACGTCGACCAGGTCGTGCACATCCACGGCGGCATCGATCCGTATTCCGCGGTGTTGAAAGCGGCGGGTCGGTCGTAGCCCGAGATACACCCGGCCGAAGGGCGGGCCAACCCGCCGCCGTCTCAAGAGGCTGCCCGCTCGAGAGACTTCGCGTCCTTTCCGTCCTTTGTGGCCACCTCGTTCTTCCCGTTCTTCGTGGCCAAGAGCGACGCCACGACTCCGCCCACGAGAATGACCGCGATGATGCCGAGCGACCACTCGATCGGGAACGTGCCGTCGAACAGCTGATTCAGCCACACCATCTTCAGGCCGACGAAGATCAGGACCAGCGCGAGCGCGTACTTCAGGAGGTCGAAGCGTTCGACGGCCGCGGCCAGCAGGAAGTACATCGCCCGCAGCCCGAGGATCGCGAACACATTCGAGGTGAACACGATCAACGGCTCACGCGAGATCGCGAAAATCGCCGGCACCGAATCGACGGCGAAGATGATGTCGCTGGTCTCCACACACAGCAGTGCGACGAAGAGCGGCGTGGCGTACCAGCGGCCGCCGCGCCGAATCACGAATCGCTGACCCTCGAACTGCGACGTCACCGGCACGACGCGACGGAACAGCCGCGTGATCGGATTCCGTTCGGGCTCGATCTTCTGATCGGGCGTGAACAGCATCTTCACCCCCGTGACCAGCAGGAACACGCCGAACAGCAGCACGACCGCGTGATACTGCATCAGCACCGAGCCGAGCGCGATGAACGCCCCCCGGAAGACGAGGGCGCCGATGATGCCGTAGAACAGAACCCGGTGCTGCCACTGTGCCGGCACGGCGAAGTACTGGAACAGCAGCACGAACACGAACAGGTTGTCGACCGCCAGCGATCGCTCGACGATGTAGCCGGCGAGGAACTCGAGGCCGATACGGGCACCGGCCTCCTCGCCGAACGACGCCGCCGCATACCGGTAGAGGCCGTAATTGAACGCCAGCGCAAGCACGATCCAGACGACCGACCAGATCAGCGACTCGCGAAACCCGACGGCGTGGGCGCGCCGGTGGAACACACCGAGGTCGACGGCAAGAAGAACGAGGACGAACGCAATGAACGCCGCGTAGAACCACCAGTAGGTCGAGAGCGGAAAGAGCACATCCATGAAACAGCCCCCACCCCGCAGCCTACGAGCCGGCCACGCATAGGACAAATAGATAGTTTGTGTATAACAGACAGTACGAATCTATGCTTTGACCAACGCTATGGTGCAGGACTGGCTGAACTATCACCACCTTCTCTACTTCTGGACGATCGCTCGCGAGGGCGGCGTCTCCAAGGCCGCCGTCCGACTGCGACTGTCGCAACCGACCGTGTCCGCGCAACTGCGCATGCTCGAGGACGCGCTCGGCGAGCGCCTGTTTCAGCGACACGGGCGCACGCTCGTGCTGACCGATGTCGGGCGGATGGTCTTTCGCTACGCCGACGAGATCTTCGGCATCGGGCACGAGCTGATCGAAACGCTCCGCGGTCGCCCGGCCGGCCGCGCGCTGCAGTTGACCGTCGGCGTCGCCAACGCGGTGCCGAAGCTGATCGTCTCGAGGCTGCTCCAACCGGCGATTCGTCGCGCCGACCCGTTCCGCCTGGTGTGCCGCGAAGACGACGCGGACACGCTGGCCGCGCAGCTCGCCACTCACAGCCTGGACGTCGTCATCGCCGACAAGCCGGCTTCACCTCACGCCCGGCTCAAGGTGTTCAATCATCTGCTCGGTGAATCGGCGCTCGCCTTCTTCGCGCCCCCGCGACTCGCGGCGCGCATGAAGTCGCGTTTTCCCTCGTCGCTCGATCGCGCCCCGCTGCTGCTGCCCACCGGCAATACAGCGCTGCGCCGCGGCCTCGACGACTGGCTCGGCGATCACGATCTGCATCCGCACATCGCCGGCGAATTCGAGGATCCGGCACTGATGAACGCGTTCGGACACATGGCCGGCGTCGTCTTTCCCGCGCCGGCGGCGATCGCTCGCGACGTGTGTCGCGTGTATGGAGTGCAGATGGTGGGACGGACGGAAGCCGTTCGCGAGCAGTACTACGCCATCTCCGTCGAGCGTCGACTGACGCATCCGGGCGTGCTGGCGATCACCAGCGCCGCCCGTCAGGATCTCTTCACGAGGTCTCGACGCCGAAGTGATACCCGGACAGACGATGCCCGACCATCGTCCCGTTGAAGGCGAGCGTCGCCGGGTCTGATCCCGCGGCACCCGCGGCCACCATCAGCGGGATCAGATGCTCCTCGCGCGGATGCGCCACGCGCGCGCCCGGCGCTGTCGCCCAGTTCGTGAGGCGCTCGTCGCGACCCGCCGGCTCGCGAGACATCGTTTCGCGCAGCCACGCATCGAAGGCCTCCGAGACGGCGTTCGCGTCGGGATTGAAGAATGCGCGCAGGTTATGAAACGTCATGCCGCTGGCCACGATGAACACGCCTTCGTCGCGCAGTGGCGCAAGCGCACGGCCGATCGCGAGGTGCTCGGCGGGATCGAGACCCTGCTTCAGCGAAAGTTGAAACGCGGGAACGTCAGCCTTGGGGTACGCCAGCTTCAACGGAACGAATGTCCCGTGATCGAAGCCTCGTGTGTCGTCGGCTGCCGTGTCGATGGCGCCTTTCGCGAGCGCCTCTCGCACGCGCGCGGCCAGCTCAGGATTCCCGGGAGCGGGCCAGGTGATCTGATACGACTCAGGCGGAAAGCCGTAGTAGTCGTACAGCATCGGCGGGTGTGCCGAGCTCATCACCGTTGGGACACGTTCTTCCCAATGCGCCGAGATCACCAGCAGCGCTTTCGGAGGATGCGGCGGCAGGTCGCGAATCGACGCGAGGTATCGCGCGAGCGTCTCGACCTCGTCTGGCGGGAATCCGAGATCGACGAACGGCCACGGCCCTCCGCCATGCGGCACGAACACAACGGGCATCCGTGGCATCGTTTTTCTCACCGTCCGTCAAGTATCGCGCGAACGTCCGCCCTCACGCATCCACAGAACGGTAACCAGAGCACACCACAACAGGCAGCCGTGGGTACTTCGCGAACCTCGGGTCGGTGAACGAGAGCCGGCAGAGCGTGAACGTCGAGCCCTTCGGCGACGCGATCGTCTGCGCGTGCACGCACGACGCGCAGAGCCCGGGTGAGACGGGAGCAGAGCTCATCGCGCTGACGACCTCATCACGCAATCCATACCGGATGGGTCACGCCTCCGCAATACGCGCGGAATGTTTTCTGCACTCTCACGAGGGAGAGAGAAGGCTGTTTGCCGCAAGGAGGTTTCCGTGGATCCAAGGTTAGCCTGGACGCTCGTCGCCGTCGCGATCGTCGTCGTTGCCGGTGTCGTCTGGTACGAGCTAGGCCGGCGTCGAAGCGCGACCCTTCGTGCGCGGTTCGGACCGGAGTACGACCGTGTCGTGCACAGCGCGGGCACCGTCAAGCGGGCCGAAGCATCGCTCGAGGCGCGTGCCCGTCGGGTGGAGGCGCTGCACATTCATCCGCTGACCACAGACGACGCCACTCGATATGGTCAGCAGTGGCGAAAGGTGCAGGAGTTGTTCGTCGACGATCCGCGACGAGCGGTGACCGAAGCCGATCGGCTGGTCGGCGAGGTCATGCATGCACGCGGGTATCCGCTGGGCGAGTTCGAGCAACGGGTCGAGGATATCTCTGTCGATCACGCAGGGGTGGTGATGAACTATCGCGCCGCTCGCGAGATCGCGCACGCGCATGCACGTGGGGAGGCGTCGACTGAAGACCTGCGTCAGGCCATGGTGCATTACCGCGCGCTGTTCGACGACCTGCTCGAAACAGCGCCCACGGATGTCCAGGCCCAGCGCGAACATGAACGCGAGATCGCGAGGGAACGGCGATGACCAGATCAGACAACGAACCAATCAGAACGGCTGATCTCGCTCCGGAGAGCGAAAGCGACGGGCCGGACTCGCGTGAGCGCGTCGTCAACCGCGCCGACGCCTACCCGAGCACCGATCGCGCGGAATCGCTGTGGGACAAGACGGTGAAGCATGAAGAGCCTCTGCGGGCAGCGCCCGATCACACGCGCGAGGCATCTGCTCACGTCGCGATCGGAGAACAGGGCGATCGCCGACCGGCACCCGACCCGCCCGACAGGGCCAATGCTGCGGAAGCGCGGCTGTTCCGCGAGGAAGCGGAGACGTCCGAGCTGTCGCGGCGATGGAGCGACATCCAGGCAAGCTTCGTCGATCAGCCACGCCACGCCGTGGAGCTCGCCGACTCGCTCGTCGCCGAAACGATGGAGCGCCTGGCCCAGACGTTTGCCGCGGCGCGACAGAACCTCGAGAAGCAGTGGGACCGCGGTGAGAAAGTGACGACGGAGGATCTGCGCCTGACGTTACAGCGCTATCGCGCGTTCTTCGATCGGCTGCTGTCGGTGTGAGCCACGAAGGCCACAGAGAACGGTGTTCGCTACCGTTCTCTGTGGTTCTCTGTGCCGCGATTCACTCCAAGCCGAACGCCAGCAGCACGTTGCCGGGCCGCCCGACCAGACCGCCGTAGCCGGAGTTCACGAACAGCATCCCTCCAGCCACGACCGGACCGGCGCCGTCCATCCCTGCGCCGTTCGCCTTGACGCCGTTGATTGTGTCGAACGGGCGGTTCGTGTCGAACTGCCAGATGATCTTGCCGTCCGTCGTCGAGTAGGCGCGCAGGCCGCCGTCGAGCGATCCAGACAGCACAGCTCCCGGAATGACCGTCACGGCTCCGCCTTGCGCCGCCACGCATCCGCGAACCGACTTATCGCACAGCGTCGGCTGCGGTCCCACGTGCCAGACCGGTTTCCCATCAGCCAGATGAATCGCGTGCATGCCGCCGGGATTTCCGGTGAGGAAGTCGTTCACGCCGACATACATGTTCTGACCGTCGGTCGCCGCGCCCCATTGACCACCGAGTCCACTTCCCTGCCCGATGCGGAGCTGCCACACGACGTTGCCCTCGTTGTCCGGATCGAGCGCCCACGCGATCCCCGCCTTCTGCGGCAGCACGATCAGATCGCGCCCGTTCACGCGTGTGAGCGTCGGCGATGCGGAGAAATCGAAGTCCGGGCCCATCACCGACGGGCACTCGGGTCGATCGGGATTCTGCGGCTGGCAACCGAGCGTCCACTGATCGTTCGGCGTGACCTGTCGAATCCACTTCACGGCGCCGGTTTCGATGTCGAGCGCGATGATCGCATCGGTCGTCGGCTGCGGCGGATCCGCGTATCCGTTACCGGTGGCGATGTAGATCATGCGCCGCCGCGCGTCGACCGTCGGCGACGACCAGATGCCACCGCCGGCCGGACCCCACGTCTGGATGCCGTCCTTGTTGCGACCGCGAGGCTTTGCCTCGGCGACGGTGTAGTACTTCCACAGGCGCTGTCCGGTGTTCGCGTCGTAGGCCGAGACGTTGCCGCGGAACGTGCAGCACTCGTATTTCCCGCGACCGCCCTGCCCTTCTTCATTCAGACCCTGGACGGGAACGAAGACCTTTCCGCCATACACCGTCGGCGCTCCGGTGAGCGCAGCCGATGGATGATCGTCCGCCTTCACGCTCCAGAGCCGCTGACCGGTGTTCGCATCGACGGCGTAGACGTTGGCTTTCGAGTCGCCAAAGTAGAGCGCGTAACCACTCCCCGTTCGCGTCTTGTATGGACCCACGGACAACGCGGTGCGAATACCTGCTTCCGCCTTGTACGTCCAATACGTGCAGCCGGTTTTTGGATCGAGCGCGTGCACCTCCGAGTTCTCACTCGCGACGAAGAGACGTCCGCCGGCCACAGTCGGCTGCGCGCGCGCGGCGCTGACACCTGCGTACCCGAACGCCCATTTCAGTTTCAGCCGCGGCAGATCGGCCGCCGTGATCCCGCCCGCATCCTTTGGCTGATAGCGTGCGTTGGCCGGACCGTTGCCCCAGCCGTTCCAGCTTGCGCCCTTGGCCGGGTCGGACATCGGCGTGTTCGTCGTGCATCGCGGCGCCGACGACACCGTTGGCGTCGTCGACAGGGCACGCCCGGCAAGCAGTTCGGCAACGGCGCGCCGATCGGCGTCGCTCAGCGTCGACCCCTGCACCTGCATCTTCCCGTTGGTGAGGGCGTTGAGGATCGCTTCGGGTGTCATTTGACGCAGCGCTTCGCGCGTCGGCGCGCCGGAGCTCGCGTCGGCATGGCACGCGGCGCACTGCCGGTCGAAGATGGCCTGACCCGGAGGCGGCGGCGCCTGCGCGAATGCCGGCGAGGACGCCAATCCGAACAACATCGAAAGACGCACGATGAGTCGCACAAAACCTCCTGAAGGACCACGGGCCGCAGAAAATTATACCGGCCTGGCCAATGCAATATTCAAAATGCAAAATGCACGTGTCGATTGGCTCGATTCATCGGGGTGAACGTCGTGGCGCTTCCACCATGCGTGCACCCATACATACTGTGTTTGCATTTTTCATTTTGCCTTTTGCATTGTGCTGATTCCACTCTCGGTCCTCGACCTCGTTCCCGTGCGCTCCGGCGCGACGGCGGCCGACGCGATGCGCGAAGCGGTCGATCTTGCGCGCACGGTCGAGCGACTTGGCTATACGCGCTACTGGTTTGCCGAGCATCATGGGATGGCGGGCATCGGCAGCTCGGCGCCGGAGATTCTGATCGCGCACATTGCCGCCGCCACGGAGCGCATTCACGTCGGGTCGGGCGGAATCATGCTGCCCAATCACGCGCCGCTGCGCATCGCCGAGGTGTTTCACACGCTGCAGGCGCTGCATCCCGGTCGAATCGATCTCGGCATCGGCCGCGCGCCTGGGACCGACCCGGCCACCTCTCGCGCCTTGCGACCGTTCGACGCCGAGCAGTTTCCGCAGCAGGTGCAGGAGATGCTCGCGCTCTCGACCCGCAGCTTTCCCGCGGATCATCCGTTCGGCTCGGTGCGCGTGATCCCGCAGGATGTCCCGCTGCCGCCGATCTGGGTGCTGGCGTCGAGCGGAGCCACCGCGGCGTTTGCTGGAGCGATGGGACTCGGGTATGGCTTCGCGCGTCATTTCAGTCCCGCACCTCCGGGCCCACCGATCCGCGCCTATCGCGATGCGTTCCGGCCCTCGGCGCAGTTCCCGCGACCGCACGTCATTCTCGGCGTCGCCGCGATCTGCGCGGACACGGAAGAGGAAGCCAACTTTCTCGCGACGTCCACAGATCTGGCGTGGGTGCGCCGGAATCGGGGCCAGCTGCTGCCTCTGCCGAGCCCCGAGGAAGCATCTGCGTATCAGTACGCGCTCGAAGATCGAGCGGTGATCGAGGGCAATCGCGCACGCCAGTTCGTCGGAACGCCCTCCGCCGTCGCCGCGCTCATTCGACAGATCTCCGAGGACGTCGGCGCAGACGAGGCGATGGTGACGACGATGATTTACGACGTGCAGGCGAGGAGGCGGTCCTACGAGTTGCTCGCCAAGGCGTGGGATTTGTCATTCGTGATCCGCGATCAGGGATGCTAACCTTCCTTCGTGGCGCCAGTGGCCCCCGCACACCCTCTCACGCAGCTGCTGCACAACGTCCTCACCAGTCGGGTGTACGACGTGGCGAAGGAGACGCCGCTCGAAATCGGACAGCGCCTCTCGCGGCGTCTCCGCAACGAGGTCCTGCTGAAGCGTGAGGACCTGCAGGCGGTCTTCAGTTTCAAGCTGCGTGGCGCCTACAACAAGATCGCGCACCTGAAGGAGCAGGAGTGGGCGCGCGGCATCATCACCGCCAGCGCCGGCAACCACGCGCAGGGCGTCGCGTTCTCCGCCGGCCGTCTCGGCATCCGCTCGACGATCGTGATGCCGCAGACCACACCGCAGATCAAGGTCGACGCGGTTCGTTCCATGGGCGCCGACGTGGTGCTGTGGGGCGACAGCTACGCGGATGCGAAGGCGCATTGCGATTCCTTGGTCGCCGAGACCGGCATGGCGTTCATCCATCCGTTCGACGACCCGCTGGTCATCGCGGGCCAGGGGACGATCGGCGCGGAGATCCTGCGACACAGTCAGGATCGGTTGAGCGTGGTGTTCGTCCCGGTCGGGGGCGGTGGACTGATTTCCGGTATCGCCGGCTACATCCGCGCGCTGCGGCCCGACGTGAAGATCATCGGCGTCGAGCCGTACGAAGCGGACGCAATGTACCGCTCGATGCTCGCCGGTCGACGCGTGCGCCTCGATCATGTCGGCATCTTCGCCGACGGCGTCGCCGTGCGTGAGGTCGGAGAGCTGACGTTTTCAATCGTCCAGCAGACCGTCGACGAGATCATCCGCGTCAACAACGACGAGATCTGTGCCGCGATCAAGGACATCTTCGACGATACGCGCACCATCATGGAGCCGGCAGGCGCGCTCGCGGTCGCCGGTCTGAAATCGTATGTGGAGCGCGAAGGCGTACGCGACCAATCGATGGCGGCCGTGCTGAGCGGCGCCAATATGAACTTCGATCGCCTGCGGTTCGTCGCCGAGCGCGCCGAAGTGGGCGAAGCACGCGAGTCCTTGTTCGCCGTCACGATCCCGGAGCGGCCTGGCGCGTTCCGCGAATTCTGTTCCGCGCTCGGCCGGCGTATCGTGACTGAGTTCAACTATCGCCTCAGCGGTCGCGCGCAGGCGCACATCTTCGTCGGCATCGCCACGCAGTCACGCCATGACGGTCTCGCGTTGACGAGCCAGCTGAATGCGGCTGGTTACGAGACGGTCGATCTCACTGACAACGAGATGGCGAAGCTGCACATCCGCCACATGGTTGGCGGGCGCGCACCCGATGTTCGCAACGAGCGTTTGTGCCGGTTCGAGTTTCCCGAGCGACCCGGCGCGTTGACGCAGTTTCTCGAGAAGCTGGGCGGCCGGTGGAACATCAGCCTGTTCCACTACCGCAATCATGGCGCCGACTTCGGCCGTGTGCTGGCGGGGTTCGAGGTCGAAGATCCGGATCTCCCGGTGTTCCACGCGTTCCTCGACGAGCTCGGGTATCCGTGCACGCTCGAACACGAAAACCCGGCCTACCGTTTCTTCCTTGGGTAGCATCGTAGTGTCCGGCTTCAACGGATTTCGTAGGGTCCGCCTTCAGGCGGACTGAGGAGACTGACGTGCTCTCACGCCGTGAACTGTTGCAAACGTGCCTGGCCGCAAGTGCGCTGCCTGTCGCAGCAGCCGCGAAGACGCCGCCCCTTCTCGGGTTGATCGCACCGCCTGCAAACTATCCGGTTCCACCGGAAGGCCTGGCGCTTTACGGCTCCGATCTGCGATTCACCGTCTACGGCCTCGGTCTTCCGACGATGACGCCCGAGGGCTACGACTCGGTGATCGACAAGATCGTTCCTGCGGCGCGACAACAGGCCAAGGAAGGCGCGAGCGCGATCTCGATCTTCGGCACGTCGCTGACGTTCTACAAGGGCGCGGCGTTCAACCAGAAGCTCATAGACGATGTGCACAAGGCGACCGGGTTGCCGACGACCAGCATGAGCACCGCGGTCGTCGAAGGGCTGCGCGCCTTTGGGGCGCACCGCGTCACCGTTGCCACGGCGTACAACGACGAGGTCAATCGCCGACTGCGAACGTTTCTGGGCGAATCCGGTTTCGAGGTTGTGGCGCTCGAGGGACTCGGGCTCGAAGCGATCGGCGATCCCAGCAAAGTGAGCCAGTCGGATCTGCAGCAGTTCTGCGCTGGCGTTTTCAAGCGCGCATCGAAGGCCGACGCGCTGCTCGTGTCGTGCGGCGGTCTGCGCACGTTGGAACTGCTCGCCCCTCTCGAATCGCAGTGCAAAGTGCCGGTCGTCTCGAGCACGCCGCACGCGCTGTGGGCCGGCATGCGTCTGCTCGGCCTGCGCGTCAAGGCGCCGGGTTACGGGCAGCTGCTCGCGAGGGGCTGATTGGCCGGCGGCGCGGAATTCGCCTGTGTTGACCATGTCACCGGCATATCCCGACTCCGCGATCCGGCTCGGCACGCCTGCTGAGAGGCGTCTCAACGAGCCTGCGTCGCGGCGCTTGTCCTCGGCGACCGAGTCCGGCTCGCTCCGCGAGACATGCCGGCGCCACGGTCAACCGAGGTGAACTTCACGAACAGATGCGACGCGGACCTTTATGGTCCGCGACGATGTTGAGCCAGGCGAATCACGAGGAGTTCATGCGCGCCGCGATCGAGCAGGCGCAGCGTGGCCTTGCTGCTGGTGAGGTCCCCATCGGCGCCGTGCTCGTCGTCAACGACGAGATCGTTTCGCGCGCGTTCAATCAGCCGATCGGTTCGGTCGATCCGACCGCGCATGCCGAGATCCTCGTGCTGCGCGACGGCGCGCGCCAGCTTGGAAACTATCGACTGACGGATGCGACCGTCTACGTGACGCTCGAGCCGTGCCTGATGTGCGTCGGCGCGCTCGTGCACGCGCGCGTGCGCGAGGTGGTCTACGGCGCGGCGGAACCGAAGACCGGTGCGCTCGTGTCGACGACTCGCGCACTGGAGACACCCGGCCTGAATCACCGCTTCGAGGTCGTTGGCGGGATCCTCGAAAACGACTGCCGCGATCTCATCCAGCGGTTCTTCCAGGAGAAGCGGCGCGTCGCCCTGGACGCAGTGCGGGACCATATGTCCGGAGGAAAACCCTAGCAAATGATTGGTCATACCCAGTTGCTCGGTGGCGGATGCTGAGGTGCGCGGATCAAGCGGGTTTTCCGTAGCGACATATGGTTCCGCGCTGCAGCTCGCGACCGCAACTGCATCCATCATGACGCTACGGTCGAAGCGCACTCGCGATCCCTGCGCCGGGTCCGATGCCGGATAATCGACGTCATGCTGGTCGTTGTAGTCGGCGGGGGAATCTGCGGTATCGGGACGGCGATGCTGCTCGCCCGCGACGGACATGAGGTCACCCTGCTCGAACGCGATCCGGACCCGGTCCCGGAGACCGCTCTGGATGCGTGGGAGAGATGGGAGCGCAAGGGGGTCGCTCAATTCAGGCAACCCCACAACTTCATGCCGGGCCTGCGCCGTGTGCTGGAGGCCGAGCTCCCGGACGTGCAGGGCATGTTGCCCGAGGCCGGTGCGAGCCGCTTCGACTTCGTCCATCCGCTGCCGCCCTTCTTCCAGGACCAGACGCCGCGGCCGATTGACGAGGAGCTCTGGACCTATACCGCACGGCGTCCGGTTGGCGAGTGGGTGTTTGCACAGGTCGCGGCGCGTGAACGGCGTCTGACCATTCGCCGCGGTGTACAGGTGACGGAACTGATCGACGGTCCGTCGGCGATAGCGGGCGTCCCCCATGTCGCGGGCGTACGACTCTCGACGGGGGAACGACTGAGCGCGGATCTTGTCGTGGATGCGACCGGCCGTCAGTCGAAGGCGGTGCAGTGGCTCGGCGCGATCGGTGGACGACCGCCGTACGAAGAGCAGTCGGACTCGGGGTTCACCTACTACACGCGCTACTTCGCTGGAAGGATGCCGCAGCGCACCGGGAGTCCGCTGACGCCGCTCGGGACGATCTCGTTGCTGACGCTGCCGGGCGACAACGATACCTGGTCGGTGACGATCTTCATGGCGTCCGGCGATCAACCGTTGAAGAACCTCCGCCACGACGAGAAATGGACGTCCGTGATTCGCGCGTGCCCGTTGCACGCGCATTGGGTCGACGGGGATCCCCTCGGCGGCGTGTTCGCAATGAGCGGAATCGTCGATCGGTATCGGCGATTCGTGGTCGACGGACTCCCGATCGCGACGGGTTTCGTTGCGGTGGCTGACGCATGGGGATGCACGAATCCATCCGCTGGTCGCGGTCTGACCGTCGGGATGTTACATGGCGTCGTGCTGCGCGACGTGTTGAGAGAGGCGTCGGCCGATCCGGCAACCCTGGTGCGTGAGTTCGACCGCCGGACCGAGGACACCGTCGCTCCCTGGTATCACTCCCAGATCGCGGCCGACCGCACGCGCTTCGCTCAGATGGAGGCGCTGCGTCAGGGTGGCGAGCCGCCGCGGCCGGAGGCGGGCCTGGCGCAGGACATTCAGCAGCTGCAGGCGGCCATGCTCACCGATCCCGACCTGTTTCGCATGGCGCTCGAATACTCCGCCACCTTGACGCCCATCCAGGAGATCCTGCGCCGGCCTGGTGTCGCCGAGCGGATACGCGCGGCAGCACAGGCTGTCAGCGCCGCACCTGTTCGTCCGCTTCCCGGCCCTGACCGCCGTCAGTTGCTGGAACTCGTGTCCTGACGGTCAGCTCAACCAACGGCGCTGGCCGGAGCGCGGGCCGGCCTACGCTATAATCGAATGTTCTCACCGCGCGTTGATGCTCAGCGCGCACGTCGGTCGCGCCTTCGGGCGGACCAGCACACGACCGGAGAGGTACCGAAGTGGTCGTAACGGGGGCGCCTCGAAAGCGTCTTGCCGGGTAACCGGCACGGGGGTTCGAATCCCTCCCTCTCCGCCAAACTTCGCTTCGCTCGTTTTGGCGTTCCCTTTCTACCATTCTCACTCGCTCGCGCTCATCGAATGGCCTGCCGGGCCCGCCTCCCGGTCTCCGAATGGAGGGGTCATTGACGGGGACGTTTACGGCTTGACATCGTCTTGACGCTTAGTTTCCACTGATGGGCGCTATGGGCCGGAGCTATCCGACCGGAGGACTGCACATGCGAAGTGTCGCGCACAAAATGGCCTGGGTTCTTCTGGCGGTCTGTGTTGTGGCTGCTCGAGCAACTGTCGGGGGCCAGCAGAGTGTACCCGGATTGAAAATTGACGATCGCAGCATCGGCGGCACGGTTGTGAACAGCAACGGTGCGAAGCCGGAAGCTGGCGTCTGGGTGATCGCTGAGACGAAATCCTTGCAGACACCCTTCCGCAAGATTGTCGTCACCGATGATCAGGGCAGGTACCTGGTTCCCGATCTGCCAAAGGGAACGTACGAGCTCTGGGTGCGCGGCTACGGGCTCAAGGACTCGGAGCGCGTCAAAGGGGCGCGCGGCGCGAACGTGAAGCTGCAGGTGGCCAACGCCGCCACTCCGCAGGAAGCGGCGAAGATTTATCCCGCCAGCTACTGGACCTCGATGATTGAGCCGCCGCCGATGAGCGAGCTTCCGGCCCGGTTCAAGAGTCAGGACGAATGGCTGGCAACCCTGAGGAACGGCTGCAACCACTGCCATGCCCTCGGCATGCCGCAGACGCGCATCTATACGACCGCGAAAGATTGGGACGCGATGTTCCTGCGCGCCCAGTCGATGCACCGGGAACTCGAGGGGATGGGCAAAGCGGTCGTCGAGAAGATGCTCGCGGATTGGGGCGCTCGCGTGGCGGCCGGAGAAGTGCCTCCTGCTCCGCCGCGGCCAACCGGCATCGAACGCAATGTCGTGATCTCGCAGTGGGATTGGGGTCATCCGGAGTCGTTCGTTCACGACTTGATCTCGACCGACAAGCGCAACCCGACGTTGTACTCGTACGGGAAAGTCTACGGAGTGGACCGCACCGGCGGAGGGAGATTGCTCGTCCTGGACCCGCTGGAGAACATCGTCTCCTCGCTCCAGGTGGAACCACGAAGCAAGGCCCATGGATACTCTCTGACCAAGGACTACTACCACGGCGCCGAAGAAAACCAGGCGTATACCGGAGAAGACGCGGAATGGATGGCCAGCCCGCACAATCCGATGTTCGATGAGCATGGCCGGGT
>Ga0070699_100001950_pt1 | contig 18652 bp, 28 predicted proteins | sample KBSK1503metaG_FD_65473 | JGI IMG/M metagenome (GOLD analysis project Ga0070699, IMG submission 65473) | Corn, switchgrass and miscanthus rhizosphere microbial communities from Kellogg Biological Station, Michigan, USA - KBS K1-50-3 metaG | ecosystem: Host-associated > Plants > Roots >... | reverse complement strand
AGAAATCAGACAACCCGACCGCTTACGCAGACTCACTCGAGGCGCGCACCGCGATTGGAGGCACTTCCTTTACCCTTGACCAGTACCTTCGCTACTTTGCAGCCCTGTAGGACTTCCATTGCACTCGATCCAAATCGATGGGCCCTGGGGTACACACCTCCGCCACTGGCTCAACCGACCGACCACCTTTGCCCTGCTTGACCAACTCGCCCCAGACGATGCCTCATTCGTTTCCTGGCACTCCGGAGGCTGCCGCGTACTCGCCTGCGCCGTAGCCGCTTGCCTTAAACGAGCCAAGTACCCAGGAAAGGCTTGCCTCAAAATCCTAATATCAAAAGAAAGCTCCATAGCAGACCACGTCGTTCTAAAAGTCATTACGCCTTCAAACAAAGTTTGGTACGTCGACGGCGACGGTGCACGGACAAAAGAAACCCTCCTAAAAAACTTCGCACGCCGAGAAGGACGGACCGAAATCAAACTCATCGATTACGATGAAAAGATTCTCGATGAGTCCGAAATCCAATGCCCGCCTTACAAACTCATGAAATTAACCCAAGCCCTGGCTGAAGCGATCGAACACTGGTAGCTCCCGGCCGCAAGGCCGCGCTCAATCGGGCGACCAAGAGCCCCGATCAAAAAGTTCCCTGGCCCGCGCAACATCAAAGGGCTTGACTTGAACCATCGAACAAGTTCGACGGCCTTTGCTTGACGCATCGCTATGCTCGCGACTCCCCCGCCGCGCGCGGCTCCGAAAAGTAGAAGCGGCAAATGCCGCAAACGGACTCGAATAACTACTATGACCGACGAACAAGAAAAACGTATCGCCAGAATGATGAAGGAATACGCCGGCGGCGAAGACGTCAAGATTGAACACATTACTTCCTGCATCTACGCGTTCGGCTCCGAATTGGCCTGCCTCCGCATCTTTGCCAAATACAACGCCAACGGAGCGGTACACAACAAAAACGCCCGAGTTGGCTACAGCGAAAACCAAACGTCCTGGTATTTCGTTCTCGAAAACGTAGATCTTCCTTCTTAATTATCATGCCAGTATTCACAGTCAAAACACGCATCGTCTTCGAAGGCGACTTTCAAATCCAAGCCGACGACGCTACCCAGGCCTCCGAGTACGTCGAACAGCATTGCGGCCTAGTACTCGGCGGCGACATTCACACAACCCTGCGCACCGATACCGAGGACTGGCAAGTCGACTGGCAGTTCCCCGTCCATCCGACCAAAGAAATCATTTCCGTCGAACCCGTTGAACCGCTATGAAAATACGAATCAAGTTTTCTGAAACAACCGAGTACGAAGCCATAATCGAAGTTCCGGACAACTACCCAAAAACTGAGGAAGATTGGTACGACGCCGACAACGAAACCGCGCCTGTCCTTCTCGAATCCAACGTGCCAGACGAAAGCCTGACGGAAGTCGATGGTGAAGACTGGTTTCAACGCCTCGAGCAGCAAGCTCCCAAATGGTTCGAGACCTGTCTCTTTCAAGTCAACGACCGAGTGTTGATGGAATTAGAGCCTGTGTCGAATGAAACACCGACTGGCCCAACCTCAGTCGTCTTGCTCAACGTCCAATCAGGAGAAATGCTGGTTCCAACGGCTGAAACATCATGAGCACCAAAAAGAAACCCAGCGATCGCAAGGAAGAGATTATTCCAATTCTCATCGAAGAATTGGACATCGAAGACGAAACACTCCTGAGCCCCTCCGCACGGATCGCCGATCTCCAGGACGATCCGGACGAAGCGCTCGCCTTCATTACAGCTCGACTTGAAGATGAACTCGAAATCGCAATTCCAGACGGCGCCGAAATGAAACTCGCCACCGTCCAGGATATCTACAACCTCGTAGCCCGGGTCTCACAATAGCCATGCCACTCCCAAACTATTTCGTACTGGACCAGGAAGGTAGACTTCACGCCTACTATCGCGAGGACATTCTTCGCGGCCACCTCGCTATCAACCGCGACTTTCCCCCACAACAAATCTTCAGGCTCTCAAAAGTCGGACTGTCCATTAGCTACGATCCAATTTCAGCCGCAGAAATCCCACAGGCCGTACCACAGCCCGCCAAGCAGCCTCTTAGCATCGCCGCGTGACAACATGGCCACCCGCCTACCAACCCAGGGACAAATCCTTCTACCGCTACTCGAAACAATCCACGACGCAGGCGGCAAAGCCACCCCGCGCGAAATCTACGATAATCTCGCCACCAAGATCGCCCTTCCCGACTGGCTACGGAACCTTCGCGCTCTCGCAGGCAGCGCCGGCGAAATCAATGTATGGGAACGCCGAGTCAGGAACGCACGGCAGGAAGCCACCAGCCGCGGCCTGATAGAAAACCATCCTGAGAAAAGAACCCGAAACCTCTGGGAGCTTACCGACAAAGGCGAGAAAGGACTTCACAACTGCAAGCCCGGAATCGTCATAACCGTATTCACAACGGATCTCGGAACGGCAATCCTCGCAGAGGCCGAGACTGCCGTGCGATTCATTGACGACGAATCCATAGACCTAATTCTAACCTCGCCACCCTATCCCCTCACGACGCAAAAAATTTACGGCAACAGAGCGCCCGCGCAGTATGTCGACTGGCTAACCTCACTGGCCGCGTCATGGAAAGACAAACTTACGCCAACCGGCTCTCTCGTAATAAATTTAGCTGACTGCTTTCTTCCAGGCTCACCATCTATTTCGCTCTACCAGGAACGACTGCTCATCAATCTCTGCGACGATCTCGGCTATACCCTTGCGCAAAAATTCTATTGGGAGAACCCGTCCAAGATGCCGTCGCCTGCAGAGTGGGTTTGTATTCGAAGAGTCCGTGTAACTCCGTCCGTCGAGCAAATATACTGGCTCACCAAAAACGCCGAGTCCGCCACCGCAAACAATCGCAACGTCCTCCGGCCGTATTCTGAAAGTATGCTCGCCCGCATGGCCCAGGGCGGCGAACTATCCCAACAACGCCCGAGCGGATACAAACTGAAAGAAGGCGCTTTCGCCACAAACAACGGCGGCAGCATCCCTCACAACCTAATAGTCGCTCCACACTCGCAATCCAACGACGCCTATAAGCAAGCATGTCGAAAAGAAAACATTCCTATTCACCCTGCCAGGTTCCCTCATTCAATTCCCACCTTCTTTTTGAAATTCCTTACCAACCCAGGAAATCTGGTCTATGACCCTCTCGGTGGATCAGGAACAACCGCTGAAGTAGCCGAATCACTCGGCCGACGATGGATAATCAGCGAACGATCGCTGACCTACTTACAGGGCGCTGCGCTGCGCTTCAATCAAAACCCGGCCGTTCGCACATACTTCGACGCAATCGCCGCGTAACTCTCCGCTTCGACCAAAGACAAGCGGAGCGCGGACCACTGAACCGAAAAGGACCACATGATCAGACTCCATTTAATCGCCGATTTCGAAAGCGCCGACACACCCGAAGCCGCGCGCGGACAGCTCGACGCCTTCCGAGAGGCAGTTCAACCCTCCGGAGAATACGGGATCATGTTTTATGAAGACTCCGTAAAATTCTATCCCTTCGCCATAGCCCAGCACGAAGGCGATTCTTCTGAGCCTGGTCATCCGAACAACCCGCGCAGCAATTACGATACTGACTGAGGAACCAACACCATGTACCAACCAGCTTTCCAAAATCACCGAGCCATGGCCACGATCGCCACGCTTCTCTTCTCAATGAGTGGCCTTGCCCAAATACGCTCTATCGCGCAAAGTCATTCATCCCAACCCGCAACATCCGACCCAGGCCGAGACGCAAGAGTCCAGCGCATCCTTGCCACCGCCAGCCGCGAGCGCGAAGCCAAGCTCGCCAGGCGCGCCGCCAGACATCGCTCTTGCAACTTCTAAATTCTCTCGGCGCTTCTCGCTAAAATTCGGAACACCCATGGCAATGAGCCACAGACACAAGTGCGAATCAAAGCACCATGAAGGCCCGCGCATACGCACTCACTACGACGATCACTGTACCGCCCCGTACAAAGATGATTGTCTCGAGTGCAGCGATGAAGAACTCGCAGCCCAAGGCGCGACCTTCCAATACCATGACGAAACCAATGGCAGCGACGCCGACCCCGGCCTCTAAACCATGCTTATTTGCTAACTGAGCCAGCGGGCCCAAAAGAGTGAGGCCAACTATGATCCGATGCCAATGCACGAATGCCGAATGCCCCTCAATTAACCACGGAACGGACCCGGGAACTAACTGTCTTGCTAATGCGAACATGACCATTTACCGCCGTGACGGATCTAACCCGGCTGGCAACGAATTCTGCGGAATCTGCGCAGACGTAAGAATGAGATCCGGGAACTATTCCATACACCCAGCCACGGGCAGACTGAATCGCAATCGGGCTTAGCGGCCCGACGCTGAAGCTTTGCTCTTTGAAACAAGGAAACGCGACGGCGGGAACTTAAATTAGATGAGTAGAAGCGAGGACGCTTTGTTTACCACTAGGAACCTGACGTAGGTTACGGACACTCAAAGCCTCTCACAGCAAGCAGTCCAGTCTGCGCAGATCAACCGACATAGACAAATTGCTGCTCACACCGCCCGCAAAAGTAATCCTCTGGAAATTCTTGCATCGCACGGTGTTTTTCAAACGACACCATGTTCGAATTGCAGAGACAGCGATATCTGAAAAATCCGGTAGTCGAAGCAGCCGCATCAGTGTTCATGTTGTGACAAGGAATCGGCGGAGCACCCATCCTCCGCATCAACCCTTTCCACTCTCTCCCATGAGCCCCGCCACCAAGCTTAAGGGCAATTGCCCATAGATGGCATAGCTCGTGAGGCAGAACATTGTCGATGAAGTCCTGAAAATTCTCACGAAACAGCATCAGATTAAGATCAATCCAATGATGATCGATGTACGCGCATCCCCCATCAGTGCCTTTGACATTAAACGTCACCTTCGGAACTACGATTCCATGCTCGGCACAAAGAGATTCTACCCGGTCCTTCGCCGCCGCCTTACATTCGAGTACGCTGACTAATTCCACCGCCACTTGCAGGCACCTCCGCCACAAAAGATTATCTGCAAATGCTGTTCCTAAGCCCTGGCCAGGTCAACTAATACTTGCAACCTTCCCCCAGCTATTCTAACCTCGTAGAAGCAAGCCGCCGCCCACCCAAAAACTTTGCGGCAGCCAATTCAAGGTATGAACGCATGGACCCAATGTGTAATTGACGCCTCCCTAAACCAAGACAGCCTCCCGAGGTAGAAACAAATGGTCGAATCCGAAAAAATGTACCGCATCGCTTATACAGTCGGGAATCAATCCGAACATCGAACCGAATACCTTGGCGATCTTCTTACGCTGCAGGAAGCACAAAAACAAGCAGCCGCAATGAACAAAGCGGAAGAGCGCGCTAAGCCAAAAGGCGGTCTAGGCTCTAGCTCCACCCCTCTTCGTTCAACTCTTTACTTTTACGAGAAAGATCCGATAGCGGTACTTCAGTCTGTAATCACTGAGGCCGGCGGGCAATTACCTAACGACTTAGCCACGATGTACCCCTCGGAATCGGGCAAGATCGAACTACATTTTGAGAATGAATTCCTTTCCAGAGTGAGAACCCGCCAAGGCCAGTACCTTTGGGACGCAAGCATTGCCAACCCCGAGCACGACTCCTTCTTGCGGCTTTTACAAAAACAGTTTCATATCGAAGTTCTCCGCGAGAAACTCGACGGACACTCTCAAGCGGGCCGCATAGCAGCATGTCTCGGACCAATTCTGGCAATCACACTAATCTCAAGTACGACTGTAGCCCCGGACGATAGATGGCACATACTCGATGTTGAACGCGATTCGATTAAGGCCTGTGCCGAACTACACCGCACATGCGGCCGGCTGTCTGGAGAATTGCAAGATAGCATTCGCGAAGCCGAAGAAATATCAACAACAGCTTATAACGAGGCCCGCCACATCGCTGACACTACAACCATCGAGCTTGTAAATAAACTCCGCAGTAAGCAGCTTGACCAGGACGCCGAAGCGCTGGCAACTCTTACGACTAAGATCACAACGGCTGATCCACAAACTTCCGACGACTGGCTTGATCGACGCGTCCAACACGCTGACGTTATTGGCCAATTGGAAAATCTCATTTTTCCGCTGTTCCCGCATCAAAGGACAGCCATCACACGTTTCGATACAGCCATAGCCGGAGACGACCAATACACCTTAATGCCAAGAACCGGAAAAACCCTGTCGTAGATAAAAGCGATACACCCTACCGCCGATAAGTTTTGAAAACCAGCGGCCCCCAAAAGGATAACGACAATGGAACTCCATCTTACCCGTGATGATCTAAACTCAGATTCCCAGAACGTTTCTTGCAGCCTAGCCCGCTTCGAGCACTTCAAACCGGAAGCACAAAACGCAATTGTGCTTGCAACTCATGGAACGTTCTACGATATGAAAGGAAGCCAGAATGAAAGCTACAACAGGGTTTACCCGCCCGAAAACGCAGCAACGCTCTTAAGCGATACTGGCTACATCGAAGACGCAATATGCGCACTTGTAGCCAACATGCAGTTCTGGCGGGAACTCGCTAGCCAAACCTCGACCGATTCAGCCCAACGAATTTACGCGTCCAGGGCCAGCTCAAATGAAAAACTATCCGATCTGCTTCGCCTACGCTTGCCAAAGACCTCACGCCTTTCCGCGCCCGTCGATTGCTATTGCGCAGCATACATCGCAGACACATCAATCACTTACCCAGCCGAATGGAAATGTCCTTACCACGGTCGACGCCAAGCTGGTGCCATGAGCGTCGCCATCTGCGCCGAGCAAGAACGTCAGGGAATTCTTAAGCAGAAAGATAGGCCAAAATGAACGAACCCTCAAAGAAACAATAAAACAGTTCATCGATCAAGAAAGATAACTAATCCACTACGACTACGAGAACAAGCAATGATTTATAGAATTGAAGATTGGGAAATCATCGCAACCGTTGACGACGATGACCACCTTACCTTGTCAGCCAAACACGGCATCGATCCGGCAACTAAAAAATCTGACACTATCGCCGACTCAGGCGCAGACCTGGGAACAGAAACAGAATTCATGATTCGGCTAATAGCCGACCATAGGCAACGCGCGTAACCCCCGGGAGTACCAGCCATGTCACAAACATTAGCAGCCACCGAGATCGCCAAATTAGTCGACTCGATCTCAACCCAAATACGTCAAAGCATTCAATCCCCATCTGGCCAAGGCTATACCAACTCCAACACACTCAGCGAGGCTATCGAATTACAAAACGCTGCCAAGATTCTTCGCAGACACAGCAGTTACAGAGCCAATCCAAACCTCCCCCAAACAGCCAACCTTGTCGAATCCGGCCACAAATGGACATGCCCAAATTGCAGCACCGTTAATCGACTCGCTGAGGTCCCTAAATCACGAGTGGTAGACTGCTCAAAGTGCAAAGAAAAATTCAGCACGTACGCCCAACCATCAGATCCCTCTTCCACATAACCAAACGTGTTCACTCAACTCTACGCACCGCCCTCCCAAGCGGTCGAGGATCTTCACGCCGCCACAGCTATCTACACAGCTACACACATAATCGATACGTTACTTGATCGGCTCGATTGGCCACGCCGCCCAGGACGTTTACTCGATCCAAGCGCCGGCGACGGGGCCTTTCTACTCCAAGCCCTTAAACAACTCGACCTCACAAACCCCGACAACCTCGACAGGATCCAAGGGTGGGAAATCCATCCCGGCGCCGCAGCTGAAGCCCGAGCTAAGATCTCCGCCCACCTAATTCATACCGGCTACGATCCTACAACGGCAAGACGCGCCGCAAACAAAATCGTAATCAATAAAGACTTCTTAACTGACGGCCCAAGGACGACTAAGGCATTCCAAGTAATCGCCGGAAACCCGCCTTACCTTCGCTATCAAAGACTGCCTCAGTACTTCAGGGACCTTTACGAAAATTACTTACCAGCCTACGCCCGGGGTGATTTACTTCACTCGTTCCTCGATTCCTGCTCTCGCCTGATAGACAGTAACGGCATAATCGGATTGGTCTGCAGCGATCGCTTTCTTTTTAATTGCACCGCTGGGCAGCTTCGCCGCGAACTCGGAACCCGGATCGGCATATCTCACCTCGCCCGTCTCGATCAAGCAACCGCCTTTTATCGACCAAAGCACCGAGTCAAAGACTCTCCACCACGAATACACCCGGTCGAAATAATCTTCCAACCAAGCGCGACCGCTAACTTCAAGATCACCGAGGCCCCAATATCACCGGACAACCTCAACGCAAAGCCATTCACCGGACGAACACTCTCCGATATCGCCAAAATCTCAATCGCCCCTTGGCTCGGACCTTTCGGTATTTTTGTAATCGACCAAACGATCGCTGATGCACTCCGAGACTATGCCGACATCATTCCGGCCGTCGACACTGACGATATAGACTCAGCGAGTGAAACACTTCGAGCACCAACCAAATTTGTCCTACGCACCTATCGAGATCTGAAGCCCCACCCGCGCCTGGCCCGGCACTTACGAGAACAGCTCGAACGAATGCCCCCACGCGGTCGCCGAACAAGGTACTGGTTGCCACCAGAATCGTTAAACCTCGAAATCGGCAAACCCTCACTTCTCATACCGAGAATCGCCCGCAAGCTCAAACCAATAGATCTACCGGCAGGCGTATTACCTCTTAACCACAACATGACCATCGTAAATAATAACCAAGTTCCATTAAGCACCATCAAAGGAATCTTGACCTCAGAGAAAAGCCACCACTGGATAACCAAGAACGCCCCACGACTAGAGAACGGATATTTCTCTATCACTACAAAACTCTTACGGCGACTCCCAATCTGAAGAGTATCGACTACTCACCTAATCCGGCCCCTCCAGACTCCCCTCTCGAAAAAATACCCTCTGCCGGCAATTAACATAAACTGACTTGCAACCGCGGGCGTTGCCAGCGGTCGTTAATTGTCCAACCGACGTTGAACCCTTCATCTCAGCACACCTCTACCCAAACGCGGTTTTAGATTCGATTGCACCTCCCACTCTGTTTTCATTTCAATCCACCTCTCATGGCAAATAAAAAATGACAAATAACACTGGCGAGATCTCAGCAAGGCTCCAAGACTGCGGCGTCTTCCTCTTTCGTCGACTACTCACCGACGATCAACCACACACAAAGAAGGCTGGAATCCCCGCCCTCGCAGCAGTAATCCAAGACATAAGGAACGTAATTCGTCTCGCTCCACTCTTCACGCCACGAATGTACGACGGCAGACCCTTCAGATATCAAATGTCGAATTGCGGCAACTTAGGATGGCTTGCTACTCCCGCACCATCTGAATGCCAAATCCCGCCCAGAAAGGGCTACTACTATTCAGACATCAATCCTTACACTGGACGAACGTGGCCACAGATGCCTGACTCAATCCGAACCACAAGCATCATGGCTGCTACTAAGACTGGCTCGTCTAACTTCAACCCTGAAACCTGCCTCATAAATTTCTACCGCAACAAAAACGAACGACTAGGCATCCACCAAGACAACAGCGAAAAGAATCTCTTAGCCCCGGTCGTCTCAATCTCGATCGGCGACAGCGCCATCTTCCAAATTGGCGGGATCGAAAAAACCACTCCTCTCGAAGACGTACTGCTTGAGCACGGAGACGTTCTCGTTCTCTCAAATGAATCGAGGCTCTTCTATCACAAGCTGCTCCGCATCTTACCCGGTTCATCAAATGAATTGACGTTTGGCGGCAGACTCAATCTGACAATCCGCCAAGTCAACTGATCCAAACAACATCCACATAAAAGCGGCCACCCCAAAAAATAAATGATACGTGTAATCGGACCAAGAGACAGACGAGACGCGACCGCCATAAACACGACGTCTCATTCCAAAACCGAATGGACCACGCAACTCTCGCCATTCAACCTTGGACCCGTAAACCTCTACGGCGACTTTAGCGCACAGATCTTCGAGAACGCCTGGCAGTACGCAAAAGTTTACGCTCAACACGCCGACCAGCACGGAGACCCAACCGGAAGCTATTGGAGCTGGGCAAAGAATGGTTGGAATTCCAGAGTCCCGCGACGCTACCCAATGGGCAAGGGATCACGGCCGCTGTATTCACTTTGGAACGGCAGCCGCCTCAGCTACATAGAAGCCCGCAAGACGATCTACCTTCCGCTCTACCGTGACCTGGTAAAACAGACCGACGGCTTTCGCCGTCTCCAACGCATCTACCAGCACGAGGGAAAGATCACCCTTTTCGATTTCGACGGTTACGATCATCACGCCCTTGGTCTAACACTGAGCCAGGTACTGAACGACCCGAGACGAATTTGTGGCCACGGATTTATCCTCGCAATGATGCTCGAATACGGACCTGACTTTACCGTGGAGAGTTTAGAGAACAGCGCAGTAGACACCAAGGACGTACTGTTTCCGATTGAAGTGGTAAACGTAAAAACCTTCACAGGCCCGTATGAGTACATCGGCAGGCACATGCCAAAACGACGAGGTTCCCCTTTAGGAAATCCGTTCAAGGTTCAACCGCATGGACCCTACCCAAGCGCAGCAAGCACCCTCGAGGACTACAAAAAACACCTGTGGCAACTGATGAAAGACACAGAAAGCCCGGCATTTAGAGAATTGATCCGACTGCTAGACATCGCGAAAGAAGAACCACTCAACCTAGCCTGCTGGTGTGCACCCGGACGTTGCCACGGAGAAATAGTACGCGAAGCATTGAAGTATCTCGCCAAAGTCGAAATTCAGGCCATATCGTCCAACCAAAATCCGGGGTGAAAACCTCCCGCACCAAAAAGAACACACACCCGCAACTATCCCAAATTGGATCGGGCCACCAGCGCAATCGCTGGCGGCGTAATACCAAGCTTGCCTCGCAATAGGCAAGCCCCTTTGAAAAAAAGCGTTGCTTAACTTCGCAACGTAAGGGCCCTGAGCTACAGCAATCGGATATTACTCGCCTCTTCCACAGTCCGCTTGCACCAGAAAGTAGCCATCCCAACCCGTCCGCGAAAAAGTGCGGAACGCTGTAAACCAAAATCAAAAACAGGGTTTTAGAACTGACTGCTCAACTTTGATCTATCGAGTCCAGTAATTTCATTGATCGTTTCCTGGGAGAGAAAACAAAATGCTTCAAGCGAATCTACTTCAACGTTACGCTCCACACTCGCTCATGCTCGTTTACCGGCCGCGCGATACCGGCAACCCGGGCCATGACATCGGCGAACACATCAGCCGCTTCGCCCACAAGCGCATTGATCTCGAATCCACCCAGCTCGTAGGCGATCGCGTGATCGGCCGCGTCGAATTCGATATGGGCGCAGCCAACGAAAATGAACTGCAGCACCGAATTCTCACTGTCCTCTATGCCGAAAAACAATTCAACTCGGTCATCGACGCCGCAGAGTTAGTCCGGGTTATTAAAGAAGCCGTTGGCGCCGGCGTCGAAGCAGATCCACGGTCCCTACAGATCTGGGCATCATGGGCTTACGACGAGATCCGCGATCGCTCGAGATCTGATCGACCGAAGGCCGAAGTGATCGCCGAGGTCCTGAAAGAACTCGCCATGCTGGCAATGCAGATGACCGCGGTTACCGCAACCAAAGAAGACCGTCTCTCCGGCGAACCAGAAGTCTACGAATTCTTCGGCTCCCAGCACTACAGCGACGAATTAAACGCAGACGAACGACGGCGACTCTTCGAGACGCGCTGCGAGGAAGTCCTGGATCATCAGGATACCGCCAGCCCATTCACAGCCGAACTGCGTTCCGTTTGCAGCAAGCTCTCAAGAAGCCACGCAAGCGGAAGCGTCTACGACGAGGAATCACAATTCCAGGAATACCTCGGCGACCTAATCGAAGCCGGAAACTGCGACGGAAAAGCCATCCAGGACAGCCACGAGCGCGTGACGGAACAATACGACGAAGGCGGAGTCGTCTCCCTTCACATGAGCGATTCGGAAAGGTTCATTGTCGAAGGAACCCTCGACGAAGACGTCGACCAAAGCTACCTCCCGGGCGATCTCGCTTTCCTCGCAGACGAAGTGAAAGAACTCTTCCTCGAAGGAATACCGATGTATTCCGACAACCCACAAAGCGAAACAATCGATTCGTACATCGAGTTCCGCCTTGATCAAGCCTATGGGGATCCTACGGACAAGGCCTCTCGCACTCCAAGATCCGTCCGAACAATAACCAGCTCCAAAACCGGCGGCCTGGTCGAATACTGCTACCGCGCTTCAGCTTACACGAATCGCGAAGAGCGCCAATACGTCCGAGAAGTCCTGGAACAGATTGTCGACAACCTCCGCCGCGACTTCATCTTCAACTGCATGAACCGCTCGAAAACCTTCCGGAGTTTTATGGTCCGAATTGAAAACGCAGTCGAGACCCGAGGCTTGATCCAAACAATCAAAGATGCCTACCAGGCGCGCCTCAAAGGTTCGATCTCAATCAAGATGTTTACCGCGCTGAATACTGTTTACGAACTTCGCCGGACAAATATTGAAACGACCCCCATGCGCGAAATGCGTGAAGTCGCCGGCCGAACCGGACTGTACGTCGTCTCGGCTCCCACACTGGCCCTCGCACGTGAGATTAAAACAAAAGACTTACGCCAGCTCTCAACCGCGCTTCAAGAACTCCCTATGCAGGAACGAGAGCGCGTAAGGGCCGCATTCAAGCAAGGAAGGCCGGAGCTATACAGCAGAGTCTACGAAGGCCTGCTCGATATCGTGGCCCAGGCCTCCACAAAGAAGGTCCTCTACCTTCGCTTTGCTTTCTACGAAAACCCCGGGACTGGAAAGGCGAATGAAGCCCACAACATGATTCATTTGCTCACCACCGAAGACAAAGCGACCGTCTGGGAGGCTCTAAAAGAAGTATCGAGTCTCCCAAAGCCACTCGCAGCCTAAACCACCCTGACCAAAAGCTTTGGTTTCAAAATCAATTGCACTTCACAAACTCTCATGCCTATCAAAACTGAAAACGCCAAACCCGGCGACGTCCTACGTTACCGACTCCACATCGGAACGTTTTACTTCAACGCTACGCGAAAGATCGTCCGAGTCCTCGACCCTGGAAAACGCTTTATCGTCGAAGGCAAAAACGAACCCATCGTAGAAGCGAAAAACATATTGAGTGTTCTCACAACCCTTCCGGTAACTCAATAACAAACGTGAATTCCAGCCAAGGAAATAAATAGGCTGATAACACGAATAAGCAACAGTCAGTTCACCTGGCGGGTGAGCGGACATCAACCAGCAGATCGGGCAACCAGCACGGTCGCTATTCACTTAACAGGAGAAAAGACACATGCAGAAACAATTCGTAATTGGTAATTTAGGCGGAGACGTGGAATTGCGTCCGCTCCCGAACTCCGACCGTCAGGTCGCTACCTTTTCCGTCGCCTCAAACGACAAGCGCGGAGGCCAGAAAGTCACCACCTGGTTCAAAATCAACGTATACGGCAACTCTGCCAGAGCGTGCTCAGAGAATCTGAAAAGCGGAGATCCGGTCTTCGTCGAGGGCCCGCTCAAAGCCGAAGCCTACATCCGCGACAAGGATGGCAAGGCAGCGTACTCGCTGACGATCGATGCGACCAACGTCAACTTCCTGCCGAAGACCCGCAGCAACGGCGGCGCCCCGGCCGCAGCGGCCTCCACTGAAGCAGCTGGCGATGGCGGAGACCTGACAGACGACGACGTGCCTTTCTAACCGACACACGTCAGCAAACCCCAGCTAGAAAGCGCGCTGGATCGGCAAGGGCAACCTCCGGTCCAGCGCGCCCCTTTTTTTGCGTCGAGGTTCAAAACCAATGTCAGAAAAATCACGCAAACACGTAATTATCACCACGGATGGATCTTGCCAGGGAAACGGCAGTGAAAATAGTCGAGCTGCAGCTGCCGCAATCCTTAACTACAACAACACACGACGTGCCGTAGCCTGCTACATCGGAACCTCAACCAACCAGCGCGCCGAAATAATCGCCGCCGCCCTAGCACTCGAATCCCTAAGACAACCCTGCGACGTCACTCTCCGCACTGACTCTCGGTACGTCGTCGATACAATGAACGGAAAATTCAAACGGAAATCAAATCTTGACTGCTGGGCCAGACTCGACGCCGCAACACTACCTCATACCATCACCTTCGAATGGGTCAAAGGCCATAACGGAGATCCTGAACAGGAAGCCGCCGATCGCATTGCGCAAGCAACAGCCGCGCTCGGTCAAATCTCCTATACCGTCTTGAACGAAACCATTGATCGCCTGAACAACACCCCAACAGACGCGCAAAAGAAAAATGTCATTGAGGCATTAAGGTTGATCGCCAACCAATGTGATGGAGCCCGCAAACACGACGGAAAAGGCTTCAGCCGATATGACGCAGATTTCGGCCACAAGCTCGCCGCCAAAGAAGACCTCTCCCCACGAGAAGTCGCCGCCGGCCGAAGCCTCCTCAGTCACTATCGAGCGCAGATCTTCCAACTGAGACCAGAACTGGCCGCGGTACTGTAAAAACCAAGCGGAAATCACCAACTGTCCAAAATCCCTAAGGAGCTAACATGAGACTCAACGCATCCATCAAAATCGCCATGCTCACCATCGTCGTCATCCTCTTCTTAACCCAAACTTTCTATTCACAAAGCCGCCCGAGACTTGTTCTGGAACAGGCGGACCATCCGGAAAGCACCCAGAGCGTTGAAACGATCTCCAGAGAAACCAACCTCGCACACGCTTTACCAACGGTACAGACAGATCAGCTCTATAAGCTCCTGGCCGAGTACAGACCGACGTGCCCGACCAACGACAATCCCTGCAACCTCAGAAAAGTCCAGATCCGCGCCGCCGCGCTTCACCTGATAAATCTGGTCGCAGAGGACCGAGCAGCCACGATCCCATCACGCCGCGAATTCCAGGCCAAAAAGTTCGCCACCTACCATCATCCAAACTTCGGAAACCCCGCTCGACGCGCACCGATCAGACGCAAAGGTCGGACCCAACACTAACCAAAAAAGCGCGAGGGGCAGAAACCCACTATGCCCCTCCCGTCCTCAAAATTGGGCGCCTCCAGACTCCGCCCAAAAAAAGAAATCCTTCCACACACGAACACCAGTCCCTTCTAATCACCGTTCCCGGTGACCTCTCAAGTTGTCCGTAACCCAACACTCGAATCAGAACACCTTTGCCTGTCCGGGCTCAGCACGTAAGCGGCCCGCTACGCCAAGAAGTAATTTCAAACGTCTTGAAAAAGAAACTGCCATGACAAAGATATTTGTTTCCGGATCACGATCTATTCACTTCCTTCCAACAGACGCCATTACGGCTCTGAATAGAATCATGGAACAAGAGTTTACCGTCATGGTCGGAGACTGCTACGGTACAGATACTGCCGTCCAACGCTACTTCAAGGCCAGAAACTATAAAAACGTAATCGTCTGCCATATCGGGCCCTCTCCGCGAAATAATGTTGGTTTTAACACACTGCCCATCGAAGGACACTTCCAAACCGACAAAGATGAATACATGGGGAAAACGGCAAGGTACGGCCTCGCCATTTGGGACGGACAAAGCCGCGGCACTGCTCAAAACATCAAACGAGTAAAAACAAAAGTAATCGCCGCGCCTACCGACGCGGCTAAATGTATCGTCTGCGCTTCACCAAGCGAAAACGGATCTGTACGACTTCCTATGACGTTCCACCCTCCATCAAATCCGCGAATACCTGTCTGCATAGATTGTTACCGTTCCGGTAAACTGAAAACCGAAGTAGAGCTTCGCGGATTTTCCTGTTAAAGACAGGATTCAAATTGATTGCAACCTCTCCATGTCTATCAACTACGTAACCGGTGACGCCACCAATCCAGTAAGCGACGGCAAACGAATTATCGCGCATTGCTGCAACGACGCAGGCTACTGGAATGCCGGCTTCGTCCGCGCGCTATCCGCGCGCTACCATCAGCCGGAGCGCGACTATCGTCGCTGGTCCAAAACCACAGGTCCCATTCCCTTCGCCCTTGGTCAGGTCCAATTCGTCAAAGTCAAAACTGGCCTGTGCGTCGCCAATATCATTGGCCAGCACGGAATCCGATCTCATTCCAATCCAAAGCCCATCCGCTATCGAGCCCTACGCGAAGGACTCGCACGAGTTCGCGAACTCGCACTCACACACGGTGCCAGCATCCATATGCCGCGGATTGGCGCCGGACTCGCCGGCGGCGATTGGAAAACCATCGCCGAAATCATCGAAAGTGAGCTTTGCTCACACGGCGTAAACGTAACCGTTTACGACCTCCCATAGACTCCAAATCAAAGACAGGATTTAGATTCAACTGCAACCGTACGATTTTCCGATCGTTAGGAGGCCAAACATGATTCTCGAAATCCTTTTAGCTCTTTGCGAAGAATTCAACATTCCTTCATGGGCAGCCCAAGCACTCAAGGATGCCTACGACCAAATCAGCACCATTTCCGATCGCGAATCGGTCCGCTACTCCGTAGCACAGCACGCTTACCAGGAACTTCTTGAAACACACGAAGACCTCAATCTCCTGGCGCTTGCGTACAATTTCACCGCAGCATAGCAAACACCCTTTCGACTGCTCATTCGAGCTGACAAACCATCGCACAGCACACTAACTTGCTTGGCTGAGTACGACAGAAAGCATGTTCAAAGCGCCGCACATAGCGGAATGGCCGATATTGCCGAGCACCGTATCAAACCTCAGCACCAACGCAACGAGGCTGAATGACGCTGGTTCGGGACACCCGTGTCAGCTTTAGTGAGCAGTCCAAACGGCACCGAATTTGCTACAGCACTCGTCACCCACCTCACCAATTCCACTTTAGGAGTCTGTCATGAAAAGAATCGTAAATTTCCTTCGCAAACACGACGGTTTCACCAGTCTACTTTTCACCGTGCTGATAATGGCCGCGCTCGTAGGATCAGTCTATGGCTATATTCACCACACTGAAACAAAAGCCCGCAATCAAGCCATGGCCCGAGCCAAACAGATGGACGGCCAAATCTACACGATCGACGCCGTCGCTTGGAACTGGATTGGCGATACCAAACTCATCCTCAAGAACCAACAGGGCCAGGATGCCGGCAGGATCATGATCTACATGGCCAACCCGCTCGACTCCAAAGTCAATCCATTAACCCTCTCGTTTACTAACCCCTACGGGCGCGTTCCTATTCCCATGAAGATAAAAGCCCGCTATCGCGACACTCCCTGGGCCTGCAAATCCGACGGAAAAACCAAAGACAACTTCACCGGCTCATACCTTGAATTCGAAGTTCTGTAGGAGAAAACATGCTTACCCAAATCCAAAACATCGTCGCCAGCCCGGTCGTCCACCATGACAAATCAATAACCGTGCAAGGAGTCGTTCGCACAATCTGCACTGCTCCGTTCCCACACTTCACCCTCGAAGACAGGACCGGAACCCTCATCTGTGAAAGCCCGGCCGGAATGGAACTTCCGGTAGTCGGAGCCCACGTTCAAATCGACGGCAGATTCTTCGTCGGAATCCCTGAAAATTGCTCCGTAGAAATCCCACTTCTCAAAGAACGCACTCGCGGCTATCTAATGCACCAGCGACCGTGCGGACAAGTGGGCTGTGAATTTGAAACGCAAATGCCAGATGCTTGGCGGGCATTCGCCGCATAGGAGAGCCTTAATGATTACCGTTACCCTAACCTACTTCAAAGCTTCCGGAAAGTACTACTCCCAAGCGGAAATCTATGCCGCCACGATCGACAGGCCATGGGAAATCTATGAACACGTCCGCAAACTCTTAAAAGCAGGGAACCTTCCAGGGCTGATTGCAGGACATTCAAACTTCACCGTCCACGTTCACATCCCAGGCGGAGTACCGGCCGTAATAAGCGAATTCACGCCACCGGAAAACCTTAGCTCCGAGCACCGAACAATGCTTGACTTGCTCGACTATCCCAACGCCGAGGGACTCGACGAAACCACAATCCGTTGGCGTAATTTCGCCAGAGCCGTGCTCGGCAAACCCTCGCACGAAACCCTTTCGGCCCTCAACTCTCAAGATGAAATCGGCGATTACGAGCGCTACGAACCCTACGAAGACGATGAAGACCAGTGGACCTGTCTATACCCGGGAAGGTGCTGCATGCCCAGCCCGATTCACCATCAAAGCGAATGTCATACAGCTGAAATGGCCGAGGAATACATGAGGGAGGAAATGGCTGAAGCAGCCTGAAAACGCTATGAACTTGCAAATACACAAAACGCTTTTCGTACTCATTCGGCACCGCCGAATTCGCACCTCGACGATGTACCAACATGGCGAAGTACGTCACGTTCCCATCTCAAGCTACATTCGCTTTCGCCTTGGATTTTAACCAGACCCGGAACCTGAAAGGAACCAAAATGCGCGCAAACACAATCATCAGAAACATCCTAGCAGCTATCGCCCTTTCAATCTTTCTCTTTGCCATAACCGCAGTCGCCTTACTCCCAATTGACCTCCGGATGCAGCGCAGAGCTATCAAGCAAGCCGATCACATTGCCAGCACCATCTGGACAAAAGTATCCGCAAAACCCATCGGGACG
>Ga0070699_100001948_pt1 | contig 18657 bp, 16 predicted proteins | sample KBSK1503metaG_FD_65473 | JGI IMG/M metagenome (GOLD analysis project Ga0070699, IMG submission 65473) | Corn, switchgrass and miscanthus rhizosphere microbial communities from Kellogg Biological Station, Michigan, USA - KBS K1-50-3 metaG | ecosystem: Host-associated > Plants > Roots >... | reverse complement strand
CATGGAGTTGCTCGGCCTGGTCCTCTGGCAGCTCCTCCAGTTCGAAGTCAGCTACAAGACGGATGCCTGCGAACCCACCAGTGCGTTCGAATTTGATGCGTTTAATGTCCATTCGATTTTATTTTGCCGGTGCGGCACCCATCATGCGCATCAGGGAACCGAGACAACCGTCACTGGGTACCGGGGCCGTTCCACCCACGGTCAAACCAACATCTGCCCAGCCTTGTCTCACAGCCTGTTCTTCAAGACTGCCTGTTCCGAATAATTCTCCAGCAGTTTGGAATGTGAGGTTGGCACAATCCTGAAAGTTGGAAGTGGCCCTCAATTTATCCCTCAAAGTTACATACCAGATTCGGCCTGCTTTTTCCCAGGCATAGCCGCCGATTGCAACGGCAATCAGATAGAAAGCATGATTGGGAATGCCAGAGTTGATATGGACACCGCCATTATCACTGATGGTGTTTACATAATCCCGCATGTGAGCAGGTTGCGGATCTCGGCCTAATACGGGATCGTTGTATGCAGTTCCCGGTGCTTTCATGGAGCGTAATGCCACACCATTGACATTCGCAGTCAGCAGGCCTTGACCAATCAACCAATCAGCCTGGTCAGCCGTTTGGTTGAGGTTGTATTGTTTGACCAGCGAACCGAATACATCAGACATGGATTCGTTCAATGCACCAGGTTGCTGTGAATAGTTGAGGCTGGCCTCATATTGTGTGACGCCATGCGTGAGTTCATGTCCTATCACATCAATGGCAATGGTGAAGCGATTGAATAATTCGCCATCGCCATCGCCATAGACCATCTGCTTGCCGTCCCAGAAGGCGTTATCATAATTCCTTTGATAATGAACCGTGGAATCGAGACGCAGTCCATCGTTATCAATGGAGTTGCGGCCATAGATATTATTGTAAAGATCATAAGTTGCGCCGCTGCCATCGTAGGCTTCATTGACGGCTACATCGGCCACTGGAGGTTCGTCTTCCTTTCGCACCACTGTCCCCGGCAGGCTGGAACCATTTTGAGCATCATAAATAATGCGCTCCTTGCCTCCGGTTATGGCCCTCATCATGGTGGCCGCAAAAACCGCCCGGTACTCCGTCATCTTCAAACGTTCTGCGCGCAACTGGGTGGTGGCATTGATCGTGTCCACTGCCATTTGCTTCTGGGTTTCACTGCCGTTCGCGGCGATTTCTTTGAGCACATGAGGCGGAAGAATACAATGGATTGAATGACGATGATTATGCATGACATGAATCCTTTCTAATTGGATAGGGGCTGGAAACGGTTTCAGTATACGTCTTTTTAGGTTTCTTTTCAATCACGCTTTTTAACCACTACTCATCTGCTCTTTGTACCTGTAGATGTTCTGCGGAAACCTGAAGCCCTTCAAAGTTGGCAAAGGTCAAATCGGTCAAGGTTAAGTGAAGTGCGTCTTGCACTTTTTCAAACAAGAAAGAGTAACTTTCAGAGATGGCCGTATTCCAATTCAGGCCGAGTTTCATTACGATATGGTGAATGGCTTCAATGTTTTCACCTTCGATCTCAACAAAGTTTCCATACGGTAGCTCATCTAGCATGATATGTGAATTATCCAACTCGTAAGTTGTTCGGTATTTTTCGTATTCGAGCAGCTTTTGATAGCCCAACGCTTCCAAAAACAATTTTGCTTTCTCGAAATTTTCCACGGTAAATTCAATTTCGGTACGGCTTGAAACGCCCTGTTCTTTCGCACTCTCGCTTTTGTACGTAAGTCGCGCTTCTGAATCCTGCCTGAGGCGCAGAACACGCCCCTCGGACCGGAGGCGAGAATCAGGTAGGTCGAAGCGGATATTCGTCTCCAAAATACGCGGTTGAATCAGACCCCCTCCCAGCCTCCCCCAAATCCGTGAATAGAAATTTATGAATTTCCGAATTATTTTATTGCGGATTTGGGGGAGGTGCCCAAAGGGCGGAGGGGGTCGGAGACGCGACTCAATCCGTTTCAAATCCTGAGTGTAAAACTTGGCTTCGATTTCCTGCATGTTATTGCACACTGAGAAGCGACTGTTTCTGCTCCACACTTTCGCCCGTTTTGACCCTAATGCGGCTTACCTTGCCATCGCGCGGCGATTTAAGTTCGTTCTGCATCTTCATGGATTCGAGAATCAACAGCACCTGACCCTTTTTCACTTCCTGCCCTTCACTAACCGGAATCGTGACGACCAGCCCGGGCATGGGGGCTTTGAGATGGAATTCACCGGTCTCAGCCACGCCTCCGCCTGCCGCGGCACGCAGACGTTGTTCGCGTTCATCCTCCACCGTGGCGGGGTAGAGGCGTCCGCGCAAAAGGACCTGCCAGTTTTCATCACCCTGTTGAACATAAGCCTCATGGGATTTGCCATCCACAATCAACGAATAAACAGGCTGTCCACTAACGGCCTCAAAATCGATATTGTAGATTTTCCCATCCACGCTGACATGTTTTTCATCAATGATCTCAACGACATATTGTTTATCTTCGACAGTGGTAATGTATTTCATGATCAATTACCTGTGCATTCTTTCCCAGCGACCGACCCATTTCCAGTTGCTGGTATCGCGTTCGTTGCGATTGACGATGTGGGCAGAAAGTTCAGTTTCGCGGTGGGCGATCAACGTGGCTAGAATCGCTGCCACTTCAGCATGGCGCTCGCGATGTTCCTCAGCATCCTCCATTGAGAAGCGTTCTTCCACAAAACGCGTATCAAATTGCCCGGCCATGAAGCGATGTGAATCCATCATTGTCTGATGGAAAGGGATATTGGTGCGGACACCGACAATACGATATTCCTCCAGCGCACGGCGCATACGTAGGATGGCTTGGGCGCGTGTTTCACCCCACACAATCAACTTGGCGATCATCGGGTCATAAAACGGTGTAATTTCAAAACCAGGATACACGCCTGTATCCACACGCACGCCCGGTCCAGTGGGGAGCAGGCTATGAGTGATGCGCCCAGTGGATGGGAGGAAGTTGTTATAGGGGTCTTCGGCGTTAATACGACATTCAATCGCGTGGCCGTTAAACTTAACGTCTTCCTGGCTGTAACTGAGCGCACGGCCACGCGCCACCCGAATCTGTTCCTTTACAATATCAATGCCAGTCACCATTTCCGTTACAGGATGTTCCACTTGTAAGCGGGTGTTCATTTCAAGAAAATAAAAATTATTGTCTTTATCGAGCAAAAACTCAATCGTCCCTGCGTTGACGTAATTCACAGATTGTGCCGCCTTGACGGCCACAGCCCCCATGCGATTGCGTAACTCCTCATCCAGCGCTGAAGAAGGCGCCTCCTCCAAAAGTTTTTGATGACGGCGCTGTAGCGAACATTCGCGTTCCCCCAAATGGATCACGTTGCCTTGCGTATCCGCCAAAATCTGGATTTCGATATGTCGCGCTCCTTCGACCAGCTTCTCCAAATAAACATTGCCATCCCCAAAAGCAGACTCGGCCTCTCGCCTCGCAGACTCAAGAAGGGCTGGCATCTCCTCGAGACTCATCACCTCCCGCATGCCTTTTCCACCTCCTCCGGCCGTGGCCTTGATTAATAGCGGAAAGCCGATCTGCGGCGCTTTGGCGAGCAACTCTTCGTTCGTCATGTTGCCAACATCTTCAGTACCTGGCACAACTGGTACACCCGCCTTAATCACTGTTGCACGTGCTTCGGCTTTATCGCCCATCGCTGCGATGGCTGAGGGCTTGGGTCCAATGAATGCAATCTTGTTTTCTTCACACGCGGCGGCAAAATCTTCGCGTTCCGCCAGAAACCCATAACCGGGATGTACCGCATCCGCTCCAGATCGACGGGCAATATCAATAATTTTGTCTGCCCGCAAATAGGATTCTCGCGAAGGTGCGGGTCCTAATAAATACGCTTCATCAGCATACCGCACATGAAGCGCCCGACGATCTGCCTCAGAATATACCGCCACGGTATCGATGCCCAGCTCGCGGCACGCACGGATAATGCGCACAGCGATCTCACCACGATTTGCAATCAATACTTTTTTGAACATGATACCTCCGAGTGCCAGGTTTCAGGTGCTATGTATCAGGCAAAAACCTGACACTTGAAACGTGACACCTGACACTGTTAGAGTGGAATATTTCCGTGCTTCTTCGCCGGGTTGGCATCGCGCTTGTTACTCAACATCTCCAAGGCATTGATCAGGCGTGGACGTGTTTCCTTGGGTTCGATTACATCGTCAATGAAACCGCGTTCTGCTGCCACGTAGGGACTGGCAAACTTCTCGCGATACTCAGCTACCAATTCAGCTTTCTTCTTGACCGGGTCCTTGGCTTTCTCCAGCTCTTTGCGGAAGATAATGTTGACCGCGCCATCAGGTCCCATCACAGCGATCTCAGCTGTGGGCCATGCTAAGTTGACATCACTGCGGATATGCTTGGATGACATCACGCAATATGCGCCCCCGTAGGCTTTGCGCGTGACGACGGTCAATTTCGGAACAGTGGCTTCGCAATACGCATATAACAGCTTTGCACCCGAACGGATGATTCCATGATGTTCCTGGAACGTTCCCGGTAAAAAGCCGGGCACATCTTCAAAGGTGATGATGGGGATATTGAACGAATCACAAAAGCGGACGAAGCGCGCGCCTTTTTCACTGGCATCAATATCCAGCACGCCAGCCAGGACAGCAGGCTGGTTTGCCACAATGCCGACAGAATGACCACCCAAACGGGCAAAGCCCACGACGATATTTGCCGCATAATTCTCATGGATCTCAAAGAATTGCCCGTTATCCACAATCGGGCGGATCACATCTTTGATATCGTATGGCTTGTTTGCATCATCAGGGACGATGCTATTCAGCGATTCGTCCATGCGCAAAGGATCATCGCTGAGCATGAAAGGCGCGTCCTCCATGTTGTTTTGTGGCAAATACGTGAGCATTTTACGAATCAAATAGAGGGTATCTGCTTCGCTATCTGCAGCCACATGACATACCCCTGATTTTTCAGAGTGAACACTTGCACCGCCCAGATCTTCAAAAGACACTTCTTCATGGGTCACTGCCTTGACCACGTCTGGCCCTGTCACAAACATGTAGGATGTATTGCGCGTCATGAAGATAAAGTCAGTCAGGGCAGGGGAGTATACGGCACCTCCAGCACAGGGTCCCATAATGGCTGAGATTTGGGGAATCACACCAGAAGCCATCGTGTTGCGGAGGAAAATATCGGCATAGCCACCCAGGGCAACCACACCTTCCTGAATACGTGCACCACCTGAATCATTCAAACCAATAACTGGCGCGCCGTTTTTCATGGCCATATCCATGATCTTGCAGATCTTGGCGGCATGAACTTCGCCCAGGCTTCCACCAAATACGGTGAAATCCTGTGAGAACACATACACCAATCTGCCTTCAATCGTTCCCCAGCCTGTAACAACGGAGTCGCTCATGAATTTCTGCTGGTCCAGGCTGAAATCATGAGTGCGATGTTGGATAAAAGCATCCAGTTCATGAAAGGAGCCTTTATCCAGCAGGAGGTCAACACGCTCGCGGGCAGTCAGGCGTCCCTTTTTGTGTTGGGCTGCGATGCGATCTGCGCCTCCTCCCAGACGGGACTTGGCTTTCATCTCATTGAGAATCTGAATTTTCGATTTGTTGCTCATACTCCTCGCTTCTTGTAAAAAAATCTCGCGTGCTTTTGTGAAGTGTACTTGCCAATACAGTGCCCAGCATGAATACTGAGCCTGTTACTGAAAACAAAAGATTTGCACGGGGGGCCTGGAAGAAGATGCGCTCCACCCAATATTCTATCAGCCAGACCACAATAGCTATAAGGATTGCTTGACGCGTCCAGGGCTGGTTGATGAACATACTCCATAACAGGACGCATCCCACTACGCTCCAACCTGCTCCCGTAACCGCTAAATATAACGGGCTGAGGCTGGATTCGAACTCCAGTAGAAAATCCCATGCGTGCAGAGTTGCCAAAAAGCGGACTGCGCCCCACACGATTAAAATTAACACCAGCCATAGGAGCAGGGTTACACCAAAAGGTCTTTTTTTCAGCATGGATTTATCAGAAAACAAGAGCAGTTATCGGCTGGTGCGAAGCGCAGCGGGTCATCATCCGATTAAGGGGTATGGTAGTGCATGAGATCTTTTCCGCCGTAGTTTTTGCCTGTTAATTCCATATAGGCCGCGAATTGGCCCCTATAAGGAGATTGTCTCAAAATCAGCGGATTAGCGAGAATGTAATTCATGCCTTCGTCTGCCAAAAGTTCATTGGCTTTTTCATCCTGCAATAGTTGGAAATATTCGTGGCTGTTGATCAAGCCATCCATGTTAATCACAGTGCGGTCATGAATGAAGTAACCTGCGTTGCCACCACCTGTGAGACCAATGATACTGCCTGGCTCGGTATTGGCTTCGAGAAATGCAGCGATGTCGTTATTTGGGTCAGTAGGCTTCCATTCATTATAGGTCATGTTGCCACGAATGGCTAACCAGAAGGGAGGCAACAGGTAAACTCCAAACAAGAGTACGAGAGCCCAGGCTGTTGATTGCACGAAGCGGTTTTTTTGAACGAGACGGAACAGCATGCCTAACATCATACTGACGACCAATATGATCGCAACTAATTGGGCAATCCAATACCATTCTTTGTAGGCGGAATAACCTAGAGCATGATAATACAATACCTGCCACCATGCACTAGCAAAGAGGGGGATGATACCCAGTTGGGCGATGGAAGATTTTGCCTTTTGTTTATTTATGAACAATATCAGATAATACAAAGCGACGAAGATGCCAATGATGGTGAAATAGGGTGACTTATCAATGAGGCTACTGTTATACAACTTTTCAACCAGAGATCTTAAGAAGGTTGACAGCGGATGCCAGGTATTTGAATCGCCTTGATAATTAATTCCAAAAAAAGACAGGCTATCCCATGTCGATCCGCCATAGACCTTACCGGGCAAGGAACCCCACCAGCGTTTGATTTGTCCACTGACGGGGGAGGATGTGCCGAAATAAAACTTATTGGAGAGCATATACAGCGTCAACCCTGCGCCAACAACACCGTAATAGGCCATGCCTTCCTTAAGCCATTGTTTCCAATTGTTTTGAAAATATTTTGCAGGGGTTGCTGACTGACTTGCAGATGTTGACGTTCTTAAACACAAAACACCAAAGCGCATAAGCCCAAAGAAGATTGCAGTAAGTATCAAATCGTACAGAAGGGTAATGCGCGGAAAACCTAAAAAGTGCCGAACAGATGCAAGAACAAGCATGGCGATTGCTGTAAGCGCCGAGCCAGTCAATAAAAATATTAAGAGCCGCCCAGCCAGTTTTGGGATATTAGCTAGGATTGTTGGATGATACAAACCCAGCAAATACGCCAGCGGAATTTTGATAAGCAAGCTTACCCCTATCATGATGATGGCAGCATCGTTAAAATCATAATATTCGCGCAGGGAAAGACGGATTAAAAAGGCAAGCAAGACTGATACAAGAATGGCCGTGACATCCAATGGCAGAAAACAACGAATGGGAGAGGTGCGAAAGATAATCCAAATTCCTACCAGACCCGCTAGAAAAATCAAATCCAAACGGCTGAGTACTGTGAGCAGAGCAATAAAGCCTAAAACTCCTAGTTGTTTGTTCGTTACTATTCCCCCTCGCCATGTCATTTCGAATTCATATAATTTGTAAACCAGAAGAGTCACACAAAAAACTGCCAGTCCGGTCTCCAACCCAGCCTGATAGACACGGACGAGAATGTCGTAATTAAAAACCCAATATAACGCCGCTAGCGCACCAATAATCGGATGAAATACTTTGCCGAGAAGTCGATAAAAGAGAATCGCTGTTGCGGCAGAGAACGTGCTCATGACCAACAACAAAACTCGTAAGGGCAAAATGACATCGAATCGCGCCAAGGCAAAAATGGGAATACATATCAGCATCCACAATGGATGATAACCGTTCGAACGATTGATGCCATCGAAGGTGCTGCCATGTCCCTCACTAATGTTTTGGGCTACTTTGAAGTAATAATATGCATCATCGCGCGTGAACCACCGCCACGATAAATTCTGAGCATCCGATAATGCCGCGTACAGGCTGATCACCATTAAAACAACTACAAGCAAAATTTCAAACCATGGGTAACGTCTTATCATCCAATATCCAATGTAATCTTTCCGAAATTTTCATTTTTCCACAAACGTTCCTGTGCGATAGCAGCCTCTTGAAGTGAGTAGGTGGTATCCGTAATTGGCTTTAATTTTCCTGCCACGACTAAATCCATCACTTCCTTGAAATCAGCCAGTGTGCTCATTGTTGAGCCAATGATGCTCAAATGTTTTGCGAAGATATAGCGATTATCAATTTCAAATTTTGGCCCGCCACTGTTGCCAACCGTGAGCAGGCGTCCGCCCTTGCGTAACGCACGCAGGCTTAGCATAAAAGTGGTGCCCACATTATCCACTACCACGTCCACACCGCGTTTGTTCGTTGCCAAATAAACTGCTTTTGACCAATTCTCTTCCTTGGAGCGATCAATCAGGATATCTGCGCCAATAGACTCGGCCATCTCTAACTTCTTCGCGTCTGACCCTACCACCAGGATCTGTGCGCCAATGAATTTAGCGATCTGCACACTGGCAGTATTGACTCCGCCTCCAGCACCCACGATCAATACGCTTTCCCCATTTTGCAAATTCCCGCGTTTAACCAATGAATGCCAGGCCGTTTGATAGACCAAAGCCGCGGCTGCAGCTTGATGGTAATCAAAGCCATCCAGGAGTTTATACAATTGTCTTACCGGAAGCGCAACATATTCAGTATAAGTGCCGCGGACTGTTTCACCAAGCAGATGCCAGTCGTGGCACAGGTTATCTTTCCCTGCGAGACAGAACTCACATTTTCCACATCCAAGATTGGCATCGATGACAACATGATCACCAACCTTCAATCCGCTATTTTCGATCTCTTTTGTGATTGCTCCAAACCCGACAATTTCCCCTGCACCATCTGCACCGTTGATGTGTGGCATCTCCAATTTCAACCCGGGCCATCCTTTGCGTACCATCACGTCCATGCGGTTGAGAGCTGCGGCATGAAGACGAATCAGCGCTTCGCCAGGCTTGGGTTGGGGGGTGGGAAAGTCAGTGTATTGGAGGACTTCAGGTCCGCCGTGTTTGTGGAAGAGGACAGCTTTCATTTTCGAGTTATTTAAAACCCAACTCGCTTCTCGAAATGACAAGCCTTTGAATTTCACTCGTCCCCTCATAGATTTCGGTAATCTTTGCATCACGGAAATATCGTTCCACAGGCAATTCCTTGCTATACCCCATGCCACCATGAATTTGCACTGCCTGATGCGTTACGTACATTGCGGTTTCACTCGCGAACAACTTCGCCATAGATGCTTCCAGCGAATAACGGCCGCCATCCTTTTTGGCTTTCTCTTTCGCCATAGCCGCGTTATAGATCAACAAACGAGATGCTTCGATGCGTGTCTTCATATCTGCGATTTTGAAGCCTGTGCCCTGAAACGACCCAATTGGATGACCAAACGCCTCCCTCTCAGCCGCATACTGGCGCGCTGCTTCGTAGGCTGCTTCTGCAATCCCAAGCGCTTGAGTCGCAATGCCGATGCGGCCCGCGTCCAGCACGGTCATGGCAATCTTGAAGCCTTCACCTTCCTTGCCTAGAAGATTCTCCGCAGGGACGCGGCAATTCTCAAAGATTAACTCGCTCGTCGCAGAAGCACGGATGCCCAATTTCGGCTCCTTCTTCCCGCGTGTAAGACCAGGGGTATTCCCTTCCACTAGAAACGCGCTCACACCTTTCTGCTTTTTTTCCGGGTTGGTCATCATAAAAACGACGAAGTAATCCGCGACGGGTCCACTCGTGACCCAGGATTTGCGCCCATTCAAAACATAATGATCGCCATCATGGGTGGCACGGCTTTTTATTGCTCCAGCATCTGAACCAGATTGTGGCTCGGTGAGCGAGTACCCACCGATGGCTTTGCCCGATGCAATCGGCACGACAAACTTTTTTCGTTGTTCTTCCGTACCAAACTTCGTGATGCCATGACAATACAGCGAATTGTTGACAGACATAATCACCCCATGTGACGCGTCTGCTTTGCAGATTTCTTCAAGTGTCAGCACGTAGGCCAGGGTGTCCATACCGGCACCACCATATTCCTCTGAAATCTCGATGCCCATGAAGCCCATTTCGCCCATTTTTTTGATTGTTTTGTGCGGAAATTCTCCACTTTCGTCAAATTCGGCCGCGATGGGTAGGATTTCATTCTGAGCAAAATCGCGCGCGGCATCACGGATCATTTTGTGTTCAGCGCTGAGCGAAAACATGGCAAGTTCAGGCATCTTTCCTCCGGAGATAAAATCTGGCGAAATTATACCGCTTAGCTGGTCTATATCTGTTGGCGCGCTCTTGTCCTCTGATAAAATAACTCTACTTTCTGGAGTCGAGCCTGCGGAGTAGAGCTGGAGACCATGAAAAAAGAGGCTTCCACTGAAGAACGAGTTTGGGCAGTTTTATCGCATATCTCAGCGCTTGCACTTGGCATGGGATTATTTCTGCCGATTATTGGGTGGTCTGAACAAAGGAGGAAATCAAATTACGCGTCTTTTCAATGTTTACAAGCCTTGGGATATCAGTCATTAGGGTACACAATCTGGCTGTTGACTATCTTAATCGTGGTTATCATCGTCAGCATTGGCTCAGTAGCTAGTTTAGTAAATGCTGATATTTCTGAGGAAAGCATTATGGGATTGGTGTTTGCCCATATGGCCCTCATGTTTGGATTGATTGGTGTCTACTTTGTCTTGCCAGTCGTTGCTGCGATTGCCTGTGCCTTGGGAAGAGACTTTCGTTACCCGCTCCTGGGAAATCGTTTGGCACGCTATCTTGGTTATGAATCTTTTCAGGGGGGGGATGAACATGGCTGGTTAATCGAAGACCATGAAGATCGGTGGGTGACCTCCATGGGGCATTTCAGTGTCATTATTGCGCTATGGGGGATGGTTCCTCCACTGGCTGCGTGGATTTTGCAGGGCAAACGCAGTCCCTTCCTGAAATTTCAATCCATACAGACACTTGTTTTTCAAGCCAGTACTATATTGCTCTACATCATAGCAGGGTGTGTCTATATGTTTGGATTTTTTGCCTTATTGATTACAACCGGTTTTGGGCAGGCTGTGTCCTTTGAGGAGCCTGGTGGAATGATTGGGTTTGTAATTCTGCTGGTATCTTCGTTGATAGCCATTGTTATTGTGCTGATAGTTCCATTATTTCATATCGTGGGTCAATGGGCTGGTTATCGGGTGTTGAAAGGCGATAATTATCGTTATCCGATTGTGGGGCGATTGGTGGAGAAGCAATTGGTAAAGAATGCAATTTCTGTTGAGGAGAAGCCTGTATGAAAATCTTAATTGCGACAGATATGGAAGGAATTACCGGGGTAACCACATGGGACCAGGTCACACCTGGGCACGCAGAATACGCACGTTTTCGGAAGTTAATGACGCAGGATGTAAATGCCGCGATTCGCGGTGCAATGGAGGCTGGCGCGGATGAAGTTATTATTGCAGATGGACATTGGAATGGTTCGAATATCCTGGTGGAGGAGCTTGATCCTCGAGCGCGATTGAATACGGGCTCGCCCTCACCTTTTTCGATGATGCAGGGTATCGATGAAAGTGTGGATGGGGTAATGTTTGTGGGTTATCACGCGCGTAACGGAACACCAAACGCCATTCTTGATCATACGTGGTCAAGAATGACGGTTTCCAATATCTGGTTGAATGATATGTTGACCGGGGAATATGGCTTAAATGGCGCGGTAGCGGGTCATTTTGGTGTACCTGTGATCATGGTCTCGGGCGACCAAACCGCGTGTGCACAAGTGGTAGAAGCTTTGGGAGATATGGAAACCGCCATTGTGAAGCGAGCGACAGGTAGATACGCTGCCGAATGTTTGCCTCCACAAGTGACTCAGGAATTAATCTTTATGACTGCGGCGCGCGCTGTGACGCGGCTTGTGGAAGGGGATGCGCCTGATCCATTTGTGTTGGATACGCCTGTTCGAGTGGCGGTGGAATTCTTTACTTCTGATATGGCTGATCGCGCCTCGCTGATTCCGATTACGCAACGGGATGGGCGCTGTATCTCGTTTACAACGCAAGAGATGGCTATGGCATACAGTGGTTTTCGGTCACTGGTGACGATGGCATTAGCGTAGACAACTTTTTCCAAAGCCAGAACGGGCTCACTTTGCGTAAGAGGCCGAGCATGTCCTTATCGGAAATGGTTTGTTGACTGACATGCTCATTTTTTTATATAATTGAAGTGTTTCATATTGCTTCATGGAAGTAGGGCAACATGACTGGTTGAAAGGAGGTGGTTAGCGGTAATACGTTAGGCAGTTTGGGCTTTTAGAGTTGATCAACCAAATTTCACAAGGAGAGAGAAATGAAATCCAAGTGGTTCGTACTGTTTAGCGCTTTGGCGCTTGCCAGTCTCGTGCTTTCGGCCTGTGGAGGAGCAGGTGGTCCGGCTGGCATGAAGACTGAGATCGGCGAGGGGGAAGGGGAAGTCGCGATCATTGCGTGGGCAGGCTATATCGAGCGCGGTGAAACCGACCCAGCCTACGATTGGGTGACCGAATTTGAAAAGAACACCAGCTGCAAAGTTACAGTGAAGACCGCCGCCACTTCAGATGAAATGGTGACGTTGATGAATCAGGGTGGCTTTGATCTGGTGACAGCCTCGGGCGATGCGTCCAACCGTTTGATTGCGGCTGGCAAAGTTCAGCCGGTCAACGTTGATTTGATCCCATCCTGGAGTACCGTGGATGAGCGTTTGCAGAGTGCCCCATGGAATACGGTGGATGGCGTTCATTACGGTGTGCCCTATCAATGGGGTCCGAATGTGTTGATGTACAACACTGAGGTTTTCCCCGAGGCACCGACATCCTGGGATGTGACTTTCAAAGAAATGACTCTTCCAGATGGTCAATCAAATAAGGGACGCGTACAGGCCTATGATGGTGCGATCTATATGGCTGATGCAGCTTTGTATTTGAAAGCTCATAACCCTGAATTGGGTATTGAAAACCCGTATGATTTGAATCAGGCACAGTTCGATGCAGTAGTGGCTTTACTCACCGAGCAACGCGCGCTGATCAACCGCTACTGGCATGATGCTTATGTTCAAATGGATGACTTCAAGAACGAAGGTGTCGTAGCCTCTGCTTCATGGCCCTTCCAGGTGAATGTGTTGCAATTTGAAAGCGCGCCTATTGCTTCCGTCTTCCCATCTGAAGGCGCAACAGGCTGGTCGGATACAACCATGATGCATGTGGATGCTCCACACCCCAACTGTGCATACAAGTGGATGGAATGGTCTTTGAACCCGAAACTGCAGGGTGACCTGGCCGCGTGGTTTGGCTCTGTGCCTGCGGTGCCTGCGGCTTGTAGAGGGAATGAACTCTTGACCGACACAGGTTGCTCGCTCAACGGCTTCGATAACTTCGATACGATTTGGTTCTGGCGCACTCCAACTGCTGAATGCTCCACCGGTAAAGGTGGCTGCATTCCATACAGCAAATGGGTTGAAGCCTACGTGGGCATCATCAGCCAGTAACATCAAAGTACAATCATTTTCGTTCGGGCAGGGTGTTATACTCTGCCCGAACAGTTAATTGCGGAGAGCAAAACTTTCATGACTGCACCTGCGATACGCTTTGAACAAGTCAGCCGCCATTTTGGTGAAGTGAAAGCTGTAGATAACGTTGATCTCGAAATTCACGATGGCGAGTTTTTTTCCATGCTCGGGCCGTCAGGGTCTGGAAAGACAACCTGCCTGCGCATGATTGCTGGTTTTGATAGACCGACATCCGGTCATATTTTTTTATATGGGCAGGATGTTTCTGATTTGCCTCCGTACGAACGAAATGTAAACACGGTCTTTCAGGATTATGCCCTGTTCCCGCATATGACTGTGGAAGATAATGTTGCGTATGGCTTAATGATCAAGGGGATCGCCAAAGAGACAAGAAAGAAGCGCGTGGATGAAATGCTGGAACTTGTTCGCCTGCCAAAGTTTGGATCGCGTAAACCTTCCCAACTCTCAGGCGGACAAAGGCAGCGCGTCGCACTTGCCCGGGCTCTTATCAATCATCCCAAAGTTTTACTGCTCGATGAACCGCTTGGCGCGCTCGACCTGAAACTGCGCCAGCAGATGCAGGTGGAACTCAAGTCTATCCAGCAGCGCGTCGGCATTACCTTTATCTTTGTCACTCACGATCAGGAGGAAGCGTTGACGATGAGTGACCGCATCGCAGTTTTCAATGAAGGCAAAATTGTACAGGTTGGGACGCCTCCCGAAATCTATGAAAGCCCAGCCTCGCCATTTGTTGCAGGCTTTGTCGGTACGTCGAATTTGATTAGTGGGGAGGTGGCGAAGCGTTTGACAGGTTCTGAGCAAATGTTCTCGGTCCGCCCGGAGAAGATTCGGTTGAGTTTTGCGAACGACAGACCTGAAACCGATATGATCTCGGTGGATGGAATCGTGCGTGACGTTATATATCTGGGATTATTCACGCGTTATCTGGTGGAGGTTGAAGACGGGGCGGATCTGGTGGTGATTGAACAAAATCTCAAAACCACATCCATGGATGTGTTATCTGCCAAGGGACAAAAAGTGCGTTTACATTGGCACAAAGACCATATCAGCCACGTGGGGGCTTAATCCGTGCTTCAACGCCTTTCCACCTACCTATACCAACGACCAAAACTTATCCTGGCGCTTTTGCTTGGACCGCCCATGGTTTATCTGGTGGTGGTCTACTTGGGTTCGCTATTTTCCCTTCTACTTAATAGTTTCTTTTATCTGGAAGAGTTCACCGGTTTGGTCGTGCGTCAGTTTACACTGCGCACATATGCACAACTTTTCACCCCTACAAATCTAGGCATCTTTGGGCGAACCGCGACAATGGCGCTCATAGTCACCATCGCCGACATTATTATTGCATTTCCACTTGCGTATTATATTGCCCGCTTTGCATCACCGCGTAGTAAGACCTATCTCTATATTGCGGTGACTTTGCCATTATGGTCGAGTTATCTAGTGCGTGTCTACGCCTGGAAGTTGATTCTCGCGAAGGAAGGCATTATTTCCTGGTTCTTTGACTTATTCGGAATCCAATTTATTCTCGATAAGATATTATCCATTCCCTCGATTGGCGGTTCATCGCTTTCACTTTCACCTCTTGGAATGTTCATTGCGTTTTGTTATATCTGGCTGCCGTATATGATCGTGCCGATTCAAACCGCGTTGGAACGTGTGCCCAAGTCCCTGCTTGAAGCCTCCAGCGATCTGGGCGCAAACGCGCGGCAAACATTCCAACATGTGATTCTGCCGATGGCTTTTCCTGGTGTGGTCGCAGGTTCGATCTTCACCTTTTCGCTTACATTGGGAGATTTCATCATCCCGCAATCGCTTGGGAACTCGCGCTACTTCATTGGGCAGGCTGTATATTCCTATCAAGGCACCGCAGGAAATATTCCGCTTGCAGCTGCCATGACTATGGGACCTGTGGTGATCATGGTTGTTTATCTTTTGATCGCCCGTAAGTTGGGAGCTTTCGATGCCCTCTAAAAAACCTTACGGTGAAAAAGCATCCCTTGGTTTAACATTGGGTGCCATTGGAACTTTGCTCTTCCTGCACGTTCCGCTGTTCATTATCTTCCTGTATTCCTTCACGACTGACGAAACCACCTATTCATTTCCTCTCCCGGGACTCACAACGAAATGGTTTGGTGTGGCACTTCAACGCACGGATCTTTGGTCGGCTCTCACGCTCTCTGTGCAAGTGGCTGTAGTCGCGACGTTGGTCGCTTTGGTGCTGGGCACACTGGCGGCCGCGGCTGTGTATCGCACTGACTTCTTCGGCCGCGATGCGATTTCTTTCCTGCTGATTTTGCCGATTGCCCTGCCTGGTATTGTGACGGGTATCGCCCTCCGTTCTGCAATTGGCTCATTGAACATTCCATTCTCTTATTGGACGATTGTCATCGGCCATGCGACATTTTGTATCGTTGTTGTTTACAACAATGTGTTGGCGCGCTTTAGACGGATGCAGAGTTCGCAGATCGAAGCCTCCATGGATTTGGGCGCAAATGCATTCCAAACATTTCGTTATGTGGTTTTGCCAAATATTGCGACAGCGTTATTGGCGGGAGGCATGTTGGCCTTTGCACTTTCCTTTGATGAAGTTATCGTAACGACATTTACCGCTGGGCAACAGTCTACGCTCCCAATTTGGATTTTCAGTCAACTAGTTCGCCCGCGTGACCGTCCCGTGACGAATGTCGTTGCGACAATTGTGATTCTGATTACCTTCCTGCCCATCTTCTTCGCCCAAAGAATCTCTGCGCAAAGTTCAGATACGGAGGGTGGCGAGAAATAAAAAGTCTTGTCATTGCGAGAAAGGCTTTAGCCTGACGAAGCAATCTTTATAAGACAGAGGAGATTGCTTCGTCGCTTTGCTCCTCGCAACGACATAATAATTGAAACAGAATCAACCATCGGCTGGGAGCGAAGCGGGAATCTCGTCCAAAATTCAATCTTCAAAAATATTGACATCACGTCAATACCCATTACAATTGCGTTCAATCTAAAAAGGAGAGTTGACATTCTAACGACTCGCACGAGTGTGAATGAAGAGATACTTGTGCCCTCTATCTAAATTACGCCACGAATAAAATCTGGCTTCCGCCGCCCTCCAACGAAAACTTGGTGAGGCGGCGGGACTGCTTAACGTGAATGCAGTCAACACAGTGGTTAAGAGCTGTTGTATTGGCTGTTTTTGTTTTCCTGTTTTCTATTGTGTTTTCACTTTGGCGCAAGTTGCCGAAGATTATTTCGGGCGAAATGCCTTCACCTAAACGAAAGGAAAGAATGACCGGTCAATTTACATCCTATTTAAACCCGAAATGTGATTCGGGCGCGTTCGAAGAAAAAGGCGGATGCGGTGTGTTTGCCCGTGAGCCAATTAAAAAGGGCGAACTGCTGGCGATATTTGGAGGCCAGATTGCAGCAAAAGATGAGCTCGATCCGCATATGCCTCACTTCACGCAGCGGGTGCTTCAGATTGAAGATGAGTTTTACCTGATCACCCCTGATCCTTTGGAGCCTTCGGATTGTTTTAACCACTCCTGCGAACCCAACGCTGGGTTTACAGGTCAGATTGGAATTGTCGCGATGCGCGATATCAAAGCGGGGGAGGAAATCAACTTTGATTATGCCATGTGCGACGGCTCATCCTATGATGAGTTCACCTGTTATTGTGGCAGTAAGAGCTGCCGTGGGAGTGTCAAAGGCTCTGACTGGATGCGTCCCGAACTATGGGAAAAATATAACGGTTACTTTATGCCCTATCTTGCCCGGCGCATTGAGGCACTCAAAACTAACGCACGCGTTCGTGCGTAAAACAAAAACGGATTGCACGGTACAATAGTGCAATCCGTTTTATGTTTAAATCCTTTGCATTTCGAATATATATTGTTGCTCTTATTCTTCGTTTAATTCCTGTCATTCTTGTACGTGGATTGGGGATCGGTCTCGATGATATGTTCCAATACGACATGTTGGCGCGTAGCCTTGCTGGGGGACATGGATTTCGCTGGTATGCAGAAGCGGACTTAAACCAACTTGCCTCTTTCGTGGACTTTGACCTGACCAGCGTTAAGGACTATGACCCCAGCCTTGGCATTTACACTTCGTTCCGTGCTCCGCTCTATCCCACATTCCTTGCCATTGTCTACTTTCTCAACGGAACAGGTTTCTCGCGTTTCTTTGCCGCACGCCTTGCACAAGCCATCTTCCTTGGCGCACCACTTGCGCCGCTAACATATTGGGTAGCTCAAAGACTCTTTCCTATCTCTTCTTCCAATAACGAGATAAAAGAGGAACGCGTCTCGCGTATTGCCGCCTGGATTGTAGCGGCCTATCCGCTCTTACTTGTTTACCCCCTCGGTCTCGGGACGGAAAATCCTTTTTTTGTACTTCTTCTAGTCTCTTTCCTATTTCTCCTCAAATCAGTCGAAAAACCTACAACTCTCCACTTTCTACTTTCTGGTCTCTGCCTCGGTCTTGTCGCCCTTACGCGCTCGGTTATTCTTCCATTTGTTGGGCTATCCGTTCTTTGGGCATGGTTTATCTTAAGACGGAAGCGCGGCACAATTTTGATCGCGCTTGCTTTTATCTTGACCATCACTCCGTGGATCATTCGTAACACTGTATTGCACGGTAAACTCACTGGAATTGAAACATCAATGGGCTATAACTTATATCTTGGTTATCATCCAAAAGGAAACGGTTCATTCGTTTTTGGTCCTTCTCTAGATTTGCTGACAATTCTCGATGATGCCGAACGCGACAGAGTTGGTACTCAGAAAGCCATGGAATTTATTAAAGCACAGCCGGAAAGATTTATTCCGCTTGCGGTTAACCGACTAGGTTATTTCTTCGGGTTGGAAAAACGTGTTCTTATATATTTCTACTCCAATAATATTTTAGGATATGTTCCGCTTCCCTTGTTACTGATAATCT
>Ga0070699_100001947_pt1 | contig 18666 bp, 18 predicted proteins | sample KBSK1503metaG_FD_65473 | JGI IMG/M metagenome (GOLD analysis project Ga0070699, IMG submission 65473) | Corn, switchgrass and miscanthus rhizosphere microbial communities from Kellogg Biological Station, Michigan, USA - KBS K1-50-3 metaG | ecosystem: Host-associated > Plants > Roots >... | reverse complement strand
CGAGCCCCTCGCCGCGCGCGAGCCCGGCGAGGCCCGCGAGCACGCCCTCGGACTGGTCCTCCGGCGTGGTCGGGTGCTTGTCGAGCCGGATGCGGCCGCCTGCGGCGAGCACGAGATCGGTGAACGTGCCCCCGACGTCGACGCCGATGCGGTACTTCATCGCCGATCGTCGCTACACCGAAAGCGAGTCGAGCGACAAGGCGAGTACGGCTGACTGGCCCTCACCAGCCGGCGGGCGGCTCCCACCTGGCGGCCAGGGCCTCGTCAGTGAAGCGCTCCCTCAGGGCGAGTACCCGCCGGCGGACCGGGGCCGAGATGTGAGCGACGGTGCGCTCGTAGCCCAGCTCGTCGAGCAAGTCGCCGGCGGCCGCCTCGAACCGCTCGACCGACTCCGGGTCCATCTGGGTGCGCCAGTCGCGCAAGCCGTTCGTGACCGGGAGCCACGCGTGCTTGGCCGAGAGCCCGGGCTCCTGCCGGGTCCGACCCTCGTGAAAGCGGAGCATGCCGCCGTCGTAGGGGAGGTCGAGGAACTCGCATACCGAGCGAGTGGTGGATTCGGGGTCGGTGACCAGTGCCTCGTAGACCACTTCTCGATACAGCTGTGAGGGAAGGGCGGCGCCGGCTTGGCGTCCCGCACGTACGGTCCAGCCCCACCACAGCGCTGTCGTCACCACGGGGTCGTCGCGCCAGGTCGCGAAACGGCCGGCGTCCTTGGAAGCCTTGTCCCAGTCCATCACCGACAGGCACACATCGCGCCCGTCCCGGACGATGTGAACGAACCGAGCGCCCGGCCAGAGCCCGTGGAGTAGGGGCATGAAGCGCACGTATCCGGGCGTCTTGTCACCCACCAACGGCTTGCCCTGGTGTTGCCCGTATCGCTCGTAGACGGCGGTCACGAACGTGGCATAGTCGACAGGGCTTCGAGCCAGCTCTTCAAGCTCCTGCTGCAACAGTCCGAGCTGTTTGAAGCGGTGGTGGGAGAGGAGATGGAGGACGATCTCCGCGGTCACGAAGCCATCGGGCGTGAGGCCGCGGCGGGCGCGGTAGAAGCGGGGTACCCAGTGGGTCTCGGGAGTGATGGTCACCGCTGGATGGGCGTCGACGATCCGCTGCAGCAGCGTGGTGCCCGACCGCGGGTACCCGACTATGAACAGGTAGGGGTTGGGCGACTTCATGGCGTCCCGTCCCAAGGTGCCAATCCGACAGCCGTAGGCGGCGGGCTGTGGACAAGGTTCTTGGGACTTCTCGCCACTCGCGGACTTCGCGCGGACTAAGAGCCCCCCAGAGTCGCAAAGGGCGCGTATCTGTAGCGGCACCCCCGGTCAATACCGTTGCCGCGCCTCCCGAACCTCTTGGCGGCTCCGTGAACATCACTCTCCCATCACCTTCACCACCACCCGCTTCTTCCGCCGGCCGTCGAACTCGGCGTAGAAGATCTGCTCCCACGGCCCGAGGTCGAGCTTCCCGCCGGTGATCGGGAGCACGACCTGATGATGGACGAGCGTGCGCTTCAGGTGCGCGTCGGCGTTGTCCTCGCCCGTCAAGTGGTGGCGGTAGTCGCCGGACGGCGCGAGCCGGTCGAGCCACTCGACGAGGTCCTGCTTCAGACCTGACTCCTCGTCGTTCACCCAGATTCCGGCTGTGATGTGCATCGCCGACACCAGGCAGATGCCTTCGGCCACTCCCGACGCGGCCACGATTCCGGCGATGCGCTCGGTGACGTTGACCAGCTCGCGGCGCGCCGGGTGTTGAACCAGAGGTACTTGGTGTACGCCCGCATCAGGCGACGCCGGCGCGCATCTCGGCGCGCAGCCGGGCCGTCGCCTCGGGGTCGACCGCGAGCGTCAGGTCTTCGAGCGAGCCGGTGAGGACCACCCCGTAGTCCCGGCGCGCGCTCTCGACCGAGACGTACTCGTCGAGCACGTCCCCGAGTACCCTCTCGGGCGGCCGTGCCAGCGGGTCGCCCCACCCGCCGCCACCGCCGTAGTGGTACTCGTAGCGCTCGCCCGCCGCGTGCGCGATGTACTCGGCGCGGTCGCCCACCTCGAACGGCTCGGAGCCGCCCTCCCGGACCACGAGACGGTTGGGCGACCCCGGCTTCCCGCCGGCGATGCCCGGCATCGGATAGCGCTTGCCGACGACGTAGGTGTACACCGTGGCGGGCACGAGCACCTGCTTGCGGTAGAGGCTCCCGCAGTTGCCGCGGAACTCTCCCGCCCCGCCCGTGTCGGTCTCGTAGTCGCGGGCGAGCTGGCGGACGGGGAAGATCGCCTCGTTGATCTCGGCGGTGGCGCGGATCAGGTTCCCGAAGGAGACGTTCATCGCGCCCCAACCGTCCTGCCCCCGGACCGCGCCGCAGTATGCGGCGAACGAGTCCACCGAGTGGTCGATGAAGACCTTCCCGTCGCGCGAATTGGTGCCGAAGATGACCGTCGGCATGCCCATCTTGTAGATCTGCGGGCAGCTCCGCTCGGGCACGACCCGCTCCAGCGCCTTGGCGACGGCCTCGCCCACCTCCGTTCCGGGATGGTGCGTGCCGGCGGCCACCGACTTCCCCGGGGGCGGGTTCAGGCAGCAGCCCTCGGGGACGATCAGGTCGATGGCGTCGAAGAAGCCCTCGTTCTTCGGGATCGACGGGTCCATCATCGACGCGAGCTGCGCGACGACGTAGCCGCGGGTGTTACCGAACGTCGAGTAGGCCTGGATGTCGGGACGGTCGTCCGAGCCCGTGAAGTCGATCGTGAGGTCGCTGCCCCGCACGGTCACCGCGCAGTGCACGTGGATGTCGCGCTTGCCGTGCGGATCGTGATCGACGTAGGCGTCCGACTCGTAGACGCCGTCGGGCCAGCGCGCGACCTCCTCGCGGAAGCGCCGCCGCGCGTGGGCGATGATTGCCCGCACCGCCGCGCGCACCGTCTTGGTCCCGAAGCGGGCCAGCACCTCCTTCAGGCGACGGACGCCGAGCTCGGCGGCCCCCACCTGGGCGCGGAGATCGCCGAGAAAGGTGGGCGTGCGGCTGTTCGCCGCCATCATGTACTCGACGTCGCGGCGCTTCGCTCCCTTCTCGACGAGCTTCAGCGCCGGGAAGCGGACACCTTCGGCCCAGATGTCGGGGGCGTTGACGTTGTAGCCCCCGGGCGCGCCGCCGCCGGTGTCGGCGTGGTGGCACTGGATGGACGCGATCAGCACGCACTCGCCGGCGTGGAAGACCGGCGCGAAGACATTGTAGTCGGGCAGGTGGCCGCCGCCATGATACGGGTCGTTGGCGACCAGCACGTCGCCGTCGTGGAGGCCGTCCGGCCCGAAGAACTCGACCGCGAAGCGGACCGGAAGGGTCGAGGACAGCATGAACTGCGGGATGCCGACCGAGAGGGCGGCGAGCTGGCCCGCGGCGTCCAGGATGGTGGCGTTCCGCTCGTTCGACTGGTTCAGGATCGGGGTGGTGGCGGTGAGGCTCACGTGCGTCGCCATCTCGTAGCAGATGGTCTCGAAAGCGCCGAGGACGATCTCGCTGGTGACCGGGTCCACGCCGGCGGCTCGTCCCGGGCGCCGCACCGCTTTTCCCGCGCGAGGCCGGAGAGAGCGCGAGGCCTGCCTGCGCGGGACCGTCGCCATCAGTCAGATGACGCGTCGCGTGCCGAGCGCTTCGAATCTCACCGCAGCGGGCAAGGGCGAGGCCTCGACGACGCGGAGAAAGTCGGCCACGACCTGGTTGAAGCGCGACGGCTGCTCGACCATGGGAAGATGTCCGCAGCCGTCGAGCACGGCCAGCCGCGCGTGAGGCATCCCGCGCAGCAGGCGGCGGCTCGCGGACAGCGTCACCAGACGGTCCTGCCGTCCCCAGACCAGCAGCGTCGGCTGCAGGAGCCGCTCGAGCGGCTGCCGCCCGGCCCCCAGCGCACCGCGCAGCGAACGGCTGATGGCGCGCGCAAAACGCGGATAGTCCTCGTGCGCGAGCCGCTCGAGCAACAGGCTGCGCCGCGCCACGCACGCCGGCAGGCCGGGGTCGTGGAAGCAGAACTCGACCGTCCGCGGCAGCGCCAGGCGGAGCGTCCGGGGACCCGCCAGGCCTTCGATCGCCCACCCGACGGCGCGCATCCCCGTCGCGTAGCCGCCCGCGGGTGCGGCGAGCACGAGCGCGCGGGTGAAGCGCGGGTAGGCGAGTCCGAGCTCGATCGCGATCTGACCGCCCAGCGAGTTGCCGACCACGAGCGCCTCGTCGACGTCGAGGGCGCGGGCGAGGCTGCGGATGACGCCGGCGTAGAAGTCGATCGTGTACGGCGCGTCGGGCTTGTCGGAGCGCCCGTGACCCGGGAGATCCGGGGCGATCACCCGCCACCGATCGGCGAAGGCGGGGATGGTGTGCTCCCACGTGAAGTGGGTGGCGGTGAGTCCGTGGAGGAGCAGGAGCGCGGGCCCCTCCCCCGCCTCGACGAGGTGGATCCGGATGCCGTCCGCGACGACGTCCCGCGTGATCAGCCGTCGAGCCATCGATTCATCGCGTGCACCCGCGTCTCCGCGACGAGGACCACGTTGCGGACCGCCTCGCGGCAGCGCTCCCGGGCGGGGCGGGTGAGGCCTGCGAGGCGGAGGAGCTCCGCCGCCCGGCGCCGTGCCGCATCGGCATCCGCGCTGGTGGCGCCGATGCGCACTCCGGCAAAGCCGAGTGCCGCCACCCCCTCCTCGTAGGAACGGCGGACGTAGAAGAGTGTCGTGAAGACGGCAGCGATCGTCTCGGGGATCGGAGCGTAGGCGCGAACGTCGGCGTCGGTGAGCCCGAGCTCGCGACAGCGCTCGAGCCGGCGGCGGAGCTCTCCGGGTCCGTCCGAGAAACCGCAGAGCGCCGCGAAATGCTCCGCCCAGTGCCGGTAGTGCTGCGTCTGCTCGATGGTGAAGGCGTACGCGTCCGGTGCGTTGGCGATCAGGAGGGCCACTTCCGGCGCGAGCCACCGGGCCTCGTGGTAGGCCTCGAGCGCCACCCGCCGGACGACCTCGCGGGAAGCCGTGCCGGCGGCGATCGCGGGGGTGACCCGGTCGTGCTTCGACGGGTCGTGCGCGGCGATCAGCCGCTCGAGCCCCTCGAGGTAGCCCCCGTCCGGCTCCGGCAGCGCCCCTTCGCGCCCGTTCACCCGGTGCAAGGTATCGCACGGCGCGCTACCCGGGCAAGCGGAAGGCCCTCCCGCGCGAGGTCCCCTTGCCGATCCAGGGCCGCGGCGCTACAGTCCGAGACGGGTCAGTCGAGGAGGAGGTTCGGTCGAGGAGGAGGGGTGTTGCGATGACGTCGAACTGCTCGCTGTACCGTCTGCGGCCGCTGGATCCGGCCATCGACCCTGCCTATCAAGACGGCACGCCCCCGCCGCTGCACCGGCTGAAGCACGTGGGCGAGATCCCCGTCGAATGGCCGATCCCCTTCATTCCTCCGCCGCTTCGCCGACTGCGCACGATCTCGATCGAAGCTCTCGAGGACGAGCTCGAGCGCGAAGCGACGCGCGAGGAATCGGCGTAGCGCAGACGTAGCGCGTCTTCCCTCCACCGCCCCCCGAGGGGGGCGACCGTGCGGCTCTGCGTCTCTTGCAGCGCCGCCATCCGGGCTGCCCCTTAGTCGGGCTTCGAGGCTGCAGACAGCCACCGCTCCAGACTCGGGAAATCCAGGCCCCGCAGGGGGTTAGGCAGCCCCGGGACCCGCTCCCGACCGCCCCTTCCCGGTATAGTTTCTGCTTTGTCGGCCCTCATGTCGCGGCGCCGAGGTACGCCCAGCGGGGGTCGGGCATGAACTACAACAACCCGACCTTCTGGCTCCTGTTCGTTGCGGTCTACGCCTTCTACTGGCGTCTCCGCCACCGGCGGCAGAACGACCTCCTCCTGGTCGCGAGCTACATCTTCTACGGCTTCTGGGACTACCGGTTCCTCTTCCTGATCCTCATCTCGACGGTCATCGACTTCATCGGCGGCCTCGGCGTCGCCGGCGTGCAGCTCCCGAAGTGGCGCCGCCTGCGGCTCGCCGCGCTGCTGATCGGCAGCGCGCTCGTGTTGTGCAGCAAGGTCCACTACGCGGCGCTCGCCTCCGGCCTCGTCCACCTCGACGCGCAGGCGGTGCTGGCGGCGCTCCCCGAACGGCTGCGCGACTTCGCCGTACCGCTCGCCACGGCGGCGGTGACCCTGGCGTACACCGCCCTCCTGCCCTGGCTCTACGCGCTCCCGGAGCGCACCCGGCGGAAGACCTTCCTCACCATCAGCATGGTCGCCAACCTGGCGATCCTCGGCTTCTTCAAGTACTGCGACTTCTTCGTCGGCAGCTTCGTGAACCTCCTGCACGCGCTCGGCGTCCAGCACGTCGACGTTCGCATGCTCGGGATTCTGCTGCCGCCCGGGATCAGCTTCTACACCTTCCAGGCGATGAGCTACACGGTGGACGTCTACCGTGGCGACGCCACGCCCACCGACGACCTGCGGGACTTCGCGCTCTTCGTCTGCTTCTTCCCCCACCTCGTCGCCGGTCCGATCATGCGGGCCTCGACGCTCTTGCCGCAGGTGGTACAGCCGCGGCAGCGGCGTCCGGGCGACGCGGAGGAGGGCTTCGCGCTCGTGATGCTCGGCCTCTTCAAGAAGATCGTCATCGCCGACAACCTCGCGCCGATGGTCAACATGATCTTCTTCCAGTACGGGCGTGGCAGCCACCCCCCGACGGGTCCCGAATCGCTGCTCGGTCTCTACGGCTTCATGTTCCAGGTGTACGGCGACTTCTCGGGCTACTCGAGCGTCGCGCGCGGCATCGCGAAGTGGCTCGGGTTCGACCTGATCATCAACTTCCAGACGCCGTACCTCTCGACCACCCCGAGCGAGCACTGGCGGCGCTGGCACATCAGCCTCTCGACCTGGTTCCGCGACTACCTCTACATCCCGCTCGGCGGCAGCCGCGGCGGCACCGCGGTCGAGTATCGCAACGTGATCATCACCATGACGCTCGCCGGCCTCTGGCACGGCGCGGCCTGGACCTACGTCATCTGGGGCGCCTACACCGGGGTGCTGCTCTGCATCTCACGCGGGCTCGGCACCAAGGAGGTGAGGAACGTCGCCGGCCACCGGCTGCACTGGCTCTGGCGCGTGCTCCTCACCTTCCATCTCACCTGCAGCAGCTACCTCTTCTTCCGCTCGAGTAGCGTGCCGGCCGCGCTCCAGATGGGCTGGCGCATCCTCACCAACTTCACGCCGACGGCGACCGCGGGCACCATGCTCGGGCTGCTGCTGTTCTACGCCGCGCCGCTCTTCGCGCTCGAGGCGTACACCGAGGGGGAGCGCCACCTCGAGCGGCTCTTCACCGCGCCCTGGCCGCGCCAGGCGGTGGCCTACGCTTACTGCGTCCTCATGCTGGTGATCTTCCCCGCGGTCCAGACCCATGAGTTCATCTACTTCCAGTTCTGAGGCGATCGGCGAGGCCGTCGGCGCGCCGGCGCGGGCGACTCGTATCGCGCTCGTGCTGCTGGCCGTCCTCTGCGGCGTGGAGGCGCTGACGCGCTTCAAGCTCGTCCCGATGACGAAGGAGTTCGAGCAGTTCCATTCCTACCCGCGCCTGGCCGCCGAGCTCGCCCACCGCAACGGCCTGCGCATCGCGCTCGTCGGCGCCTCGATCGTACACGAGGACATCGACACCGCGCTGCTGACCGACCGCGTGCGGGCCGCGACGCGGATTCCCGCGCACGCCGAGCAGTTCAGCGCCGACCACTCGTTCGTCAACACCTGGTACTACATGCTGATGCACGACTTCTGGCGGCCGGGGAACCGGGTCGACCTGGTCGTGATCCCGTTCGTCGGGCCGAGCCTCTACGACCACAACGAGATCGAGATCGGCCGGCTCGCGCGCTTCTTCACCACCGTCGACGACTGGCCCGACGTGCTCGGAACCGACCTCGCGACGACGGCCGAGCGCGCCGACTTCCTGCTCTCCAGCTTCTGGGTGAGCTGGGCGGCACGGGACCGCATGCAGGAACTCACCTTCACCCGCCTGCTGCCGAACTACAAGGCATTCGCCCGCGAGCAGCAGAATCTCGTCTTCGCGGAAGTCTTCACCCGACGGGCGCACAAGGCGCGCTCGCTCGTCGCGCTCGACCGTCTCCTACGCGCGGCGCGGGCGCACTCCACGCGGCTCTTCTTCGTCGTGTTCCCGACCCAGCGCGCCGACTGGAACGGTCAGCCGTACGCCGAGGCACGCCGGCTGATCGAGGCGAGCGGCACGGACTACGTCGACCTCCGCGGCGGCGGCGACGTCGACACGAGCATCTTCGCGGACCTCGTGCACATGAACGTCGACGGGCGCACGCTCTATACCGGCCTCCTGGCCGACGCCCTGGCCCCGGTCCTCGGCCCCGCCCCGTCCGAGGCGGGGGCTGCCTTCGCGGCCAGCGGCGCGAGCGAGTAGGAGCGCGACCCAAGGCATCTTGGGTCGCGGATCAGAAGCGAGCCTGTGACGCTCGCATCACGCGCGACCGCCGTGCCGCGGCTGGCGAAGCCAGCGCGGCAGCACAGATACGCGCTACTCGAGACGTCTCACCGCGCTCGTGTTGATCCGTTGGCAATTGGGCCTGTCGGCGGCGGCGGCGGAACCGGGCGTGTTCGTCTGCCGCGCTGGCTTCGCCAGCCGCGGCAGGACCGTCGGGCGTGATCCCGACGGAACACCCTCGCGTCCGGTTCGCGACCCAAGATGTCCTGGGTCGCGCTCCTATCCCGCGCTCGCCTTCGGGAGGCGGTCGGGCCAGGTGGCGGTGAGGGTCCGGAACTCCTCGTCGGCGGTGATCGTCACGGCGCGGAAATTCGGATGCGGGTTGCGGAACCAGTCCGCCGCGCCGACCATCTCGCCGTCCTTCGAATCGTCCACGATCTGCCGCCCGAACCGCTTCTCGGCGAGCTCGTCGTTGCGGATGCAGAGGTCCCAGTTGCCCGCCTGGACCTCGCGCTTGAGCCGCGCGAACACCTCGACGAGCGGGTAACGACGCTCGCGGGCGACGCCGCGCACCACCTCCCAGACGCGGTCGTACTCCTCGTTCATGCGGTCGCTCGCGTTGTGGACGGGATCGATGTAGCTGTTCGTCTCGAGCACGAGGTGCACGCCCGGGTAGTCGTGCTGCAGGCGGTCGCAGAGCTCCTCGAGCTGGCGGCGGAACTCCTCGCGCGTGAAGCGGTTGCGGTCGTTGTGCCCGTAGCGGATGAGGGCGACGTCGATGTGGGGCACGCGGCCACGGACGTCGCGCTCGTAGCGGGTGCGGAAGAAGAGCCACGGCCGCCGCTCGTGCAGGAAGCGGTAGACGTAGTCGCCGCTCTTGCAGACGTTGACGTTGACGACCTGCTGGGCCGGGTAGTGCTCGGCGAGCCGCGCGTTCAGCACCCGGTCGACGTGTTTCGCCGGCGGCAGGTAGTCGGTGCTGCACGTGCTGTCGCCGAAGTGGGCGACCACGACGCGGTCCGCCGCGCCGGTCGCGGCTTCCTCGGGTCCGCGCGAGCAACCCGCGAGCGCGACGACGAGCAGGGCGCGTGCGACGCGCGGCATGCCCGCCGATCAGCGCTGCGGGAACCAGCGCTCGAGCGTGCCCGTCGCGATCATCCGCAGGCCGGCGTCGTCGAGCCCCGCGCTCGCTCGGCGGAACCCGCCGACGAGGTCCGCGGTGCCGTCGTAGTGCGGCCAGTCCGAGGCGAGGGCAACGTGGTCGGCGGGCAGGAACTCGAGCGCGATCCGCAGGTCCGTCCGCTCGCAGGCCTCGATCGTGACCATCATCTGCCGCGCGAAGATCTCCAGCGGCGGGGTCTTCCACGCCGGAGCCTTGAGGCGTCCGAAGGCCTCGCGGTGCTCCTCGAAGCGCTCGAACATCGAAGGCAGCCAGCCGACGCCGGCCTCGAGGATCATGGTCGGCATGGTGGGGAAGCGGTCGAACACGCCCCCCGCCATCATGTCGTAGAGCGTGTAGATCATGTCCATCGGGAAGCCGAGGCACGACGCCGCCATGATGTCCGGCAAGCGGTAGCCCCGCGATGTCCCGTCCTGGTCCCACATCGGCAGCGGGTGCAGGCCGAGCTTCATGCCCGTGTCGACGATCGTCTGCCAGAGCGGGTCGAAGACGGGGTCGGAGTACTTCCGGCCCTGCACCGGGTTGGTGCGGATGAAGACGGCCGCGAACCCCATCTCCGCCGTGCGGCGCACCTCGGCGACGGCGGCCTCGACGTCGGTGAGCGGCAGCGTCGCCACCGGGATCAGCCGGCCGTCCGAGCCGGCGCAGTACTCGTTCATCATCCAGTCGTTGTAGATGGCGCACGCCGCGGGCGCGAGGTGCGGCAGCAGGGTGCCGCCCGCGAGCATGTAGGTCGGGTAGAGGACCGCGCGCGACACGCCGTTCGCGGTGTTGAAGTCGAGCCGGGCGCGGCCGTCGCTCGCCCAGGCCGGCGCGTCGACGATCGTGTGACGTTCGGGCTCGGGGCTGGTGAAGACCCGCTCCAGCGGGACACCCATGGCGCAGGCCAGGCCCATGTTCTCGAGCATGTCCTTGGCGCGGATGCCGCCGTGCATGACCTCGAGGTTGGAGATGTCGATGCCGTAGATCTTCGAGTGGAAGACGCCCTGCTCGTCGCGGAAGAAGTGCGGCGCGAGCGGCCGCAGGTCGCGTGGCAGGCGCTCGATCCAGAGGTCGCCCGGCTCGATGACGTGCCCGTCGGCGTCGGCGAGAGAGTCGATCGGCGCGCTCGCGGTGGCATGCATGGCTGGTCCTCCTGAAGCTCCGTTACCCCTCCCGGCGCGCGCTTGTCAATCAATCGACCTAATCAAGTGCTTCAGGGCCCCGATTGTCGGCACCTCGCCGCTCGCATAAGGCTCGGCTCGGGATGAGTCGGCACCCCGATGCGGCTCGCATCGAGCGGCTGAAAGAAGTCGGGCGCTACGCGCTCGGCGTCGAGTGGGGCGACCGGCACGAGAGCATCCTGCCGTACCGGAACCTGCGCCGCGCCTGTCCGTGCGACGCCTGCGCTGCCGCGGCCGCGCAGTCGCCGCTTCCGCCCGAGGCCGAACGCCCCGTCGACTTCCAGGTTCTCGGCGAGCGAAGCCTCTTCATCCGCTGGGCGGATGCCCACGAGACCCTCCTGCTGGTCGAGGAGGTCCGAGGGCTCTGTCGTTGCGCGCGCTGTGTCGGTGAGCCGGACTTCCCGATCACGGGGCGATAGGGCGGTCGGCTCAGTACGACGGCACTCGCCGTCTAGAAAAGAGGCACCCGCAACGCCGGATCCCGGGCGGCGCGGCCGGTCGACCGCGCCCGCCCGCTCGGCACGGGCCTTGCGTATCCACCATGGAGACCAACGAGGCTCATCGGCTCCCGTCGCTCGTTCGCGTGCGCGTCGTGCCCCCGTCGGCCGCGGGATGGCGCGAGCTCGAGCGCGTCAGCTGGCTCACGCCCTACGAGGCCGAGACGATCGGGGAGGACGCCCGCCGCGCCGGGCCCGGGACACGGCTCGAGGTGACGGTCCCGAAGCCCACGAGCGACGCGACGCTGGCGGCGGTGAGAAGCCTCTTCGAGTGGCTCGCCACGAAGGGGATCGACGTCGTCGTGCGCGAGGAAGAGACATAGCCCACCCGAGACCGTGTCTCGGGTCGGGATCGGAAGCGAGTGTGTCACGTTCGGAGGATGGGGCGAACGTCATGCCGCGGCCGGCCAAGCCGGCGCGACAGACTTTGCGCACCGTGAGGCGCGAGCGGGGACGTCGCTGCGGACAGTTCGAGGGACTCCGGCCTACGACGTTGTGCCGCGACGTCGGCCTGATCCACGAACACCGCACCCTCACTTCCGATCCCGACCCGAGACGCAGTCTCGGGTCGGCGTGCGAACATCCCGCCGGGGGGTTAGGATCCGGCCGTCTCACGCGACCGGCCCACCTGCAGGGTGTAGAAGACCCGCTCGATCTCCGACAGGACGAGCGTGCCGACCTGCAGCACGCGGGGATCGTCCTCGCGCCGGGCGTAGAAGGCGCTCCCCGCGGCGTTGAGACCGCCCACGAGCAGGCGACGGCGGCCGCGGCTCGTGACCACGGTGATCGTACCGCGCGGCTCCGTGAGGCCGAAGGCGGCCAGATCCGACGTACGGAAGACGTCGACCGCGCGCAGCGCGAGCAGCGTATCGAGCAGGTCGCCCAGCGCCTCGGCCGTCTGCCGCCCGGCGGGCCGGCCGTCGATGTCCCAGCCGCCCCGCGCGTGGCTCGACGCGACGTGCCGGCCGTCCAGCTCGACCTCGATGCCGCGCACCCACCGACGCTCGCTGTTGAAGAGCCGATGGCCGCGCGCCGCATCCCGGCCCCGCGGCGTGATCGGGGCTCGCACGCTCAGCACGAGCACGAGGCCGATCGCCGCCATGGCAGCGAGGGCGAGCGTGCGCTGTCGCACGCTACCCCCATCGGCGGCGGAGGCCGACGAGCGTCGCGCCCGCGAGGAGCACGAGCCCTGGCTCGACCACGGCAGCCGCCGCGAAGATCGCGCTCGCGTCCCGTGCGGTCAGGACGAGCGGTGAGAGCGGACGGACCACCTCCGGCACCTGCCGGGGGCGCTCGCCGGCGAGCGCCTCCTCGCCGGCCACCCAGGCGATGGCGTTGAGCGCGAGGTCGCGGTTGCCGAGGAGGTCGAGATACGCGTCGCTCGCGAAGTCCGCGTCGCCGGCGACGACCAGACGCCCGCGCCGCCGGCCTCCCCCGTCCCCGTCGTGGCCGACCTCCGCCATCACGAGAACGGGCGCCGGCCCGAGCGTGTCGCCGGCGGCGGCCGACGGCTCCTCGCCCCGACGGGCACGCGCCGGGTCCTCGGTCCACGCGCTCGGCGCCGTCCGCGCGATCGTCTGCGCGTCGACACCCGGGACCGCCGCGCCGACGTCGACCGTGCGGGCCGACGGCAGCACGGCGCCCGTGTCGATCGCCCCGGCGTCGGGGTCGGTCACCGGGTTGCCGCGCTTGAAGAGCTCGACGATCGCCGCGAGGCCGTCGGTCCCGAGCATGCGCCGGTCGCGCTCGACGATCATGTCGTCGCCGAGCCGGATGCCCAGGCTCGCGAGGAGCTCGGCCACGTTCGGGAGCGGTGCCGGGTCGAGCAGCATCACGACGCCACCGCCCGCCTTCAGGTAGGCGGCAACGGCATCGAGCTCGGGGAGCAGGAAGTCGTGGCGCGGCCCGGCGACCAGCAGCACGTCGGCCCTGTCGGGCACCGGCCCGTCGACCAGCGACGCCACCTCGGGAGCGTAGTCCTCGTCCGCCAGCGCCGCGGCGAGGCGCCCGTACCCGTCCGCGCCACCCCCGGGCGCTCGCTCGCCGTGGCCGGTCGTGAAGACCAGCCGCCGCGGGTGGCTGCGCACGACGCGCCGGACGCCGCCCGCCAGCTGCTCCTCCGGGGCGGCGAGGACCACGGCACGCCGGCCGCCGTACTCGATCGCCGCGCGGCCGTAGGCGGACACGCCGAGGCTCCGCGCGCGCTCGGGGAAGCGGTCGAGATCGAGGAGCTCGAAGTCGACGTGCGGGTTGGCGTCGGCGAAGAGCCGCACGAGGTCCGCGTACCGCTCGCGCGTGCCGCGGCGGAAGAACACCGTGATGTGAAGCGGGGCCGCCACCTCGGCGAGGAGCTTGCGCGTCGCGGGCGCGACCGTGAGCTCCCGGCCGGGCGTCAGGTCGACGCGGTGGTTCGTCCGCTCCGCCGCGACCTGCACGCCGCCGAGGCCTACCAAGAGGAGCAGCACCTGCGCGGCGAGCTCCGTCCACCCCCGCGCGCCGCGCGACATCGAGCTCAGCGAAGACCCCTCCAGCGGCGCGTGTCGAGAGCGAAGAGCGTGAAGGCGAGGCACCCGAGCGTGAACAGCACCAGGTACGCGACGTTCCGGGTGTCGATCGCACCGCGCGCGAAGGGATAGAAGCGGTCGAACAGAGACAAGGGCAGGAGCAGGCGGAGGCTCCCCTCGCTCAGCGCCGCCTCGTTCCACGTCACCATCCAGAAGAAGAAGAGAACGCCGTAGGTTGCCGCCGCCGCGACCAGCTGGCTCTCGGTGAGCGCCGAGAGGAAGAGGCCGCAGCCGACGAAGGCGGCCCCGAGGAGCACGAGACCGACGTATCCTGCCACGAGCGGGCCGGGGGCAACCGGGTAGAAGCGGACGAGGATCGCGGGATGGACGGCGGTGGCGGCGACGAGGAGCACGACGACGGCGACGCAGGCGAGGAACTTGCCCGCCACGATCTCGACGTCGCGGATCGGGTACGTCCAGAGCAGCTCGAGCGTGCCGAGCTTCCGCTCCTCGGCGAACAGCCGCATGGTGAGGAGTGGCACGAGGACGAGGAGCAGCCCCTGGACGTCGAGCAGCTGGTACTGCCAGAGGCCGCGCGCGACGTCGGTGCCGCCCATCAGCACGAAGAAGCCGAGGTTCGTGTAGAACCGATACCCGGCCAGGACGAGGAAAACGGCGGCGAGCGCGTAGAAGAGGAGCGAGCCGAAGTAGAGCGCGAGCTCCTTCCGCGCGACGGCGATGACGGTCATGCGGAGTGCTGCCCGTTGCCGACCAGGCCGAGGAAGATCTCCTCGAGGCCGGGCGTTTCGTGGCGCAGCTCGAGCACCGTCCAGCCGCGCCGCTTGACGGCCTCGCCGACCGCCCGCCGGAGCTCCGCCTCGCTCGCGCCCTCGACCACGAAGCCGTCGGCCGCCGGCTCGACGGCGACGACACCGGGCACGGCGCCGAGCTCGCCGGCCACCTCCGCCGGCGGCCCGTCCACCTTGAGCACGACGCGCTGGCGGCCGCGCAGGCGGTCGCCGAGCTCGCCGGGGCCACCCTCGGCGACGAGCCGCCCGCGGGCGATGACGATGACCCGCTCGCACAGCGCCGCCACCTCGGCGATCACGTGGCTCGAGAAGAAGACCGTCCGCTCGCCGCGCAACCCGGCGAGCAGCTCGCGCATCTCCACCACCTGGGCGGGGTCGAGGCCGACGGTCGGCTCGTCGAGGACGAGGATCGGCGGCTCGCCGAGGAGCGCCTGTGCCAGACCGACGCGCTGGCGGTAGCCCTTCGAGAGCGTGCCGATGCGCCGCCGCGCCACGCCTTCGAGCCCGCACGCGGCGAGCGCGCGGGCGACCGCGTCGCGCTGCGCGGCGCGCGCGATGCGCTTCAGGCGCGCGACGAAGGCGAGGTAACCCGCCACGCCGAGGTCGGGGTAGAAGGGGGCGTACTCCGGGAAGTAGCCGACCGCGCGCCGACAGGCGAGCGGCTCGCGGATCAGGTCGTGGCCCGCCACCCGCACCTCGCCCGCGGTCGGCGGGAAGATGCCGGCCAGGATCCGCATCGTCGTCGTCTTGCCCGCGCCGTTCGGCCCGAGGAAGCCGACGATCTCGCCGGCCCCGACGCGGAACGAGACGCCGGCAACCGCCTCCACGCGGCCGAACGACTTCCTGAGGTCGCGGACCTCGAGCGCCGGGGCACCGGGCATCACCCCGTGCCCCGCGTGGCCAGCCGGCCGAGCAGCTCCGCCGTCAGCTCGTGGAGCGAGCCGAGCCGGCAGGCGCACCCCGTGAAGTCGTTGTCGAAGGTCAGGTCGTTCGGCACGGCCACCACCGGGATGCCGGCGGCGAGCGCCGCCGCTGCCCCGCGCTCCGTGTCCTCGACCACCGCGCATTCCGTGGCCGCGACGCCGAGGGCCGCCGCGGCAGCCAGATACGCGTCGGGCGCGGGCTTGGCGCGGACGTAGTCCTCGCGGGTGATCGTCGTCGGCAGGAACGACGCGAGGCCGAGTTGCCCGAGGATCAGGTCCACCTCGACGCGCGCGGTGTTGGTCGCGAGCGCGAGCCGATGGCTCGGGGCCAGCCGGGCGAGGGCCTCGGGCGCCCCGGGCATCGGCCGCACCCCCTGCTCGAGCAAGCTGCGGTACACCGGCGCCTTCAGCGCGCGCAGCTCATCGGGTGCCACCGGCAGCCGGTACGTCTGGCACGCATACTCCGGACCGATGCCGCGGGCGATGAACCACCGCCGGTACTCCTCGAGACCCATGTCGACGCCGAACTCGAGCAGCACCTGCCGGTAGGCGGCCCAGTGCAAGCGCTCGGTGTCGGTCAGCACCCCGTCGAGGTCGAACAGCACGGCGCGGATCACGTCGAGTCCTGCCCCCTCACAGCGTCCAGTCCGTCAGCTTGCCGTAGACCTCCCGCCACTTCTGGTAGCGCTCGTCGTACTCGCCCGTCGTCGCTGCCACGGGGTCGACCTGCCGGTGGCGGGTCATCGCCGCGACTGCCTCCGCGACGTCGGCGTGAAAGCCGGCGCCGATCGCGGCCAGGATCGCGCACCCGAGGCTCGCGCTTTCGGTCACGGTCGAGACCGCGAGCGGTACGCCGAGTGTGCTCGCGAGCAGCTGGGTCAGCGTCGGGCTCTGCGTCATGCCGCCGCTGACCGTGAGAACGGGAATCGGCCGGCCCGTCGCGGCGCTCAGCTGCTCGCAGTTGCCGCGAATCGCGAAGGCCACGCTCTCGAGAAAGGCGTGGAGTATCTCGCCGCGCAGCGGACGGTCGACGTGCAGCAACGGAAAGCGGAACAGCATCCCGGCAGGCTTGAGCGGATTCATCTCGCGCAGGTTGAAGATGACCGGGCCCAGGTGGCAGTAGACCTGGCGGGGGGCGGAGTCGAGTCGTCGCATCGCCTCCTCGGCCCCCGCGTACGCTCCCGCGTCCGTAGCCCCGAAGATCAGCTCGAGCAGCCAGCGATAGGAATCACCCGTGTCGCCCGCGTTGCTCTCCAGCACCCAGCGCTCGGGCACGACGTGGCAGCTCGTCCAGAGGTTGCCACGCGGGTCGACGAGCGGGTGGTCGATCACCGTCTGCACCGGACTCGTCGTGCCGAGCACGGCACCGGTGCTCCCCGTCTCGTGCACGCCGGAGCCGAGGAGCGCGCTCTCCGTGTCCGCGCCGCCCGCGAACACGGGCGTCCCTACCGGGACGCCCGTCTCGGCGGCGGCCCGCGCCGTCACCCGCCCGACGCACGTTCCGGGCGCACACAGCGCCGGCAGGATGGCGGGCGGGATGTCGAGCGCGTCGACGATCTCCGCCGACCACTCGCGTCGCGAGACGTCGTAGAGCATCGACTCGCCGGCGTTGGAGTGCTCCGCGACCGCGACCCCCGAGAGCAGGTAGGTGATCCAGTCGTTCAGCATGAAGAGCCGCGCGACCCGCGCGCCGTCGTGGTTCTTGCGGTACCAGAGGTAGCGCGCGACCGGGAAGATGTACGGCGGCGCATGGCCGGTGATGCGATGGAGCCGCTCGGCGCCGATCTGCTGCTCCACCTCCATGCCCTCGGCGAACGCGCGGGCGTCGAGATTCGGGCCCGCGTAGAGCACCTGGTCGGCGGCGTCGAGAAAGACGCAGCCCTCGCGCTGGCTGGTTGCGATGACGCCCCGCACATGTGCGCCGGCCGGCAGCGCGGCGACGGTCGCCCGCGCACACCGCGCCAGCGCACCCCAGAAGGCGTCCGGGTCGAGGTCGAAGCCACGCACGAAGGGCACGTCCGGGTTCGCGAACAGCCGGTAGTGGAACGGCTCCTGCGCCGAGGCGAGCGGACGGCCGTCGCGATCGAAGGCGACGCAGCGGCCGGAGCCGGTGCCGGCGTCGAGCGTGACGATGCAGTCCACGGTCAGCTCAGCGCCGCCCGTCGAGCACCGCCGGATTCGCGATCCAGCGCGGCCGCTCGCCGCGGAGGTAGCGCTCGATCGCGTCGACCACGATCTCGCTCTGATGGCGCACCACGTCGACCGTGGCCCCCCCGATGTGCGGCGTCACCACCACCGACGGCAGGGCGAGGAAGCGATGGCCGGGACGCAACGGCTCGTCGCTGAGGACGTCGAGCGCCGCGCCCGCGAGCCGCCCGTCGCGGAGCATCTCGTAGAGCGCATCCTCGTCGGCGAGCTGGGCGCGTGCCGTGTTGACGAAGAGGGCCGAGGGCTTGAGGAGCGCGAGCCGGTCGCGGGAGAGGAGCCCGAACGTCTCGGGCGTGAGGGGAGCGTGCAACGAGACGATGTCCGCCGCGCGGAGCAGGGCGTCGAGCTCGACCAGCGCCACGCCCGCCGGGACCTCGGCGGGATGCGGGTCGGCGGCGATCACGCGCGCCTTGAAGGCGAGGAGCCGCTGCGCGACTTCCCGTCCGACGGCACCCAGGCCGACCAGCCCGACCGTGCGGCCGCCGAGCTCCGCACCGGTGAACCGGGTGTAGAGCGCGAGGTAGTCGCCCGCGCTCTCGAGCCGGACGGTCCCTCCCCGGAACGCATCGTGGATCGCGGGAAGGTGGCGGAGCAGCGCCAGCATGAAGCCGAGGGTCAGGTCGGCGACCGCGTCCGCGTTTCGCCCCGGAGCGTGAAAGACCGGCACGCCCTTGGCGGTGGCGAGCTCGAGGTCGACGTTCACCGGGTCGCCCCGGCAGCAGCCGATCATCCGCAGCCGACACGCGTTCAGCACCTCGGCGTGCACCAGGTCGGCCTCGACGACGAGCACGTCGGCGCCGACGTCGCGGATGTGCGCGGCGAACTCGGCGCCGTCGAAGTAGATCGATCCGCGCTCCTTCCAGTCCTCGTGCACGACCTCCATGAGCCGTTCGAGGCGAGCGCGTGCCGCCGCGTCGAAGGAGGCCGTGATGAGGGCCCGCATCG
>Ga0070699_100001946_pt1 | contig 18667 bp, 13 predicted proteins | sample KBSK1503metaG_FD_65473 | JGI IMG/M metagenome (GOLD analysis project Ga0070699, IMG submission 65473) | Corn, switchgrass and miscanthus rhizosphere microbial communities from Kellogg Biological Station, Michigan, USA - KBS K1-50-3 metaG | ecosystem: Host-associated > Plants > Roots >... | reverse complement strand
TCCCCCTGCCTCGGTCAGCAACCCGGCATCCTCCAGGCGCCGGATGTGACGGTAGAGGCTGCCGACCTCCAAGGCGATCTTGCCGCCAGTGTGCTCGATGATGTCCTGGCGGAGGCCGTAGCCGTGCCGGTCGCCGGCGGTGAGCATAGTCAGTAACAGCGCCTCCACTGGCCGGAGCGGAAGCAGGGCGTCGGCGTCGATCTGGGGTTGGCGAGGAGGCATGGCAGGCCCTCTGGTCTGAAAAAGGACTACAGGCGAAATGCCTATAGGCGATTGGATGCAGGAAGCCGGCAGAGGGTTGCTCCGGCGGCCCGGTGACCCCCCGGGACCCTCCCGCGGCGCTATCCTTATCTAATGGAGACCCTGCAGATGAAATGGCCGGTGCTTCTGCTCGCCGTGGTGGTCGCGTGCTCGCCCGAGCCCGAGAGCCATGCGTCCGATACCGTGACCGGCGATCCCGACCACGAGTTCCTTTCGATGATGAGCAGCCATCACAAGGGCCTCATCGCGCTGGTCCACGAGTCGATGCTCCGGGGGAGCCGCGGAACGGTTCAGTCCCAGGACGACGCCCGGGTCCTCGATGCCCGGCAGGACCGGGAGCTGGAGCAGATGGTGGCGATGCTGGCGGTCACCTATCAGGATTCGGCACCACCGACGATACGGCCGGCCGACCAGGCGATGATCGATTCGCTGCTGAGGATCCAAGGGCCTGCTTACGCTCCGGAGTTCTACCGGGCCGTCGTCGCCCACCACCGGCGGGCGGTCGCGATGATCGACGAATATCTCTCCCGGGCCCGGCGAGCCGAGATCAAGACGCTGGCGGAGCGAATGCGGGACGACCACCTCACCGAGATCCGTGAATTCGAGCGCAAGGTGAAGTAAGCCCCGGGTTCACCTCTTCCCTTCGATCATCGCTACGAGCCCGGCGGTCACCGGGACCGGGATCCCATACCGCGCTCCGCCCCGGAGAATCGGCCCCGCAATAGCGTCGAGCTCGGGTGGGCGCCCGGCGGCGACGTCCTTCTGCATCGAGCTCCGAAGCGAGCCGGGAAATCCGCGCAGCATCCGCACGATCTCCTCGGCATCCACCTTCGCGCCCAGGGCGGCCGCGACCGCGCAGGCCTCCCGGGTCGCCGCCTCGAATCGCCGGGCCCATTCCGGATCGGCCCAGAGGTCACCCACCGAGCGGCCCGCCGCCGTGGTGTTCAAGGCCATCGGCGCCAGCATCACCAGCTTCCGCCACAGCATGGTGAGCTCGTCGGTATCGAATCGGCAGGTACAGCCGAACCGGGTGAGGATTTCGGCCACTGGGGCCAAATGCTGCGCGCCCGCAGTCGCGAAGGCGAAGCGGACGAAGGGCGACCGCACCACGATCCTCCCAGGGGCGGTTCGCTCCAGCTCTCCCGCGATGGTACCGGGCACCACGCGTTCATTTCCAAACATTGCCCGGAGCTGCGCCACGTGGTCCACGCCGTTGAGCAGCGGCACGACCATCCGCGCCAGCGCCGCGTCGGGCACGGCACTCAGGGCCGCTTCGAGCTGGGTCGCTTTGGTGGTCACCCAGAGAACATCGACGTCCGAGTCGAGAGCCCGTGCCGGTTCCACCGGTGCGGTCACGTTGCCGAGCGGACTCTCCAGCGAGAGGGCCGCGGGGTAACCGGCGATCGACTCCGATCGGAGCAGAAGCCGCACCTGCTCTCCGGCCCCCGCCAGGACCGCACCGACAAATCCGCCTACTCCACCGGCACCGAGGATGGCGTGACGCATAGGAATCAGCTCACCTGGGCAATCGTGGCTTGGGCAGGCGCTCGGGTTGCCGACCAGTAGACGCCCAGGCAGATCCAGGTCAGCAGCGAGGACGCGAGGAAGGCGGCGCCGGGGACATGCGCAGGAGCCGTCGGCGCCGTGAAGCGGCCGAAGAGCTGGCTCATGAGGAGCGGGCCCGCGATTGCGGCCAGCGAGGCGAGCCCCGCGACGGCGCCCTGCAGCTCGCCCTGCGCCTCGGGGGCGATTCGGTGGGACATCAGGGCATTGGTCACCGGGAATACGATAGCACCGAAGAACCAACTTGAGAGCCAGGCAAACATCATCCACCCGGCCGTGGCGGTGCCGAAGCCCAGGTAGCCGATCCCGGCGATCGTGATGCCCAGGAGCGCGACCCGCCGCTCGCCGAAGCGCGGAACCAGGAAGCGCAGCAGGGTCATCTGGCTGGTAACCATGACCGCGCCCACCAGCGCCATCGACGCTCCGATCATCGCCTCCGACCAGCCAAAGCGGTACTTGGTGTAGAAACTCCAGGTGGAGGGGAACACCTGGTTTGCCACCATCCAGAGGAACAGCGCACTGAGCAGCCCCATCACCACCGGGTACTTGCTCATCTGGCGGAAGGTGCCGAAGGGATTGGCCCGTTTCCAGTCGAACCTGCGGCGTCGCTCGGGTGGGAGCGATTCGGGCAGAACGAACACGCCGTAGCAGAAGTTGAGCAGGCTGAGCGCCGCGGCGGCAAAGAAGGGCGCCCGGGGCCCGAACTGACCCAGCAGGCCGCCCAACGCGGGTCCGATGATGAAGCCCAGGCCGAACATGGCGCTGATGAGCCCGAAGTTCTGAGCCCGGCGCTCCGGTGGGCTGATATCGGCGACGTAGGCGTACGCCGGAGTGAACGACGCGCCCGCCATTCCCGAGATGGCGCGTCCGACGAAGAGCCAGCCCAGCGTCGGCGCGCTGCCCATGACCAGATAGTCCACGCCGAGGGCACCGATGGAGAACAGCAGGACGGGGCGGCGCCCGAACCGGTCGGAGAGGTTGCCGAGCACCGGCGCCCAGAGGAACTGCATCGCGGCGTACAGGAACGAGAGGAAACCGCCCTGCATGGCGGCGTGGCTCACGTCTTGTCCGGTCAGCTGAACCAGGAGCTTCGGCATGACCGGGCTGATCAGCCCGAAGCCGATGGTATCCAGCAGCAGCGTGATCGCGATGAAGGCGATCGCGTGCTTCTTGAGCGGGACCGGCGCCTTCACTCCGCCACTCTAGCCCAAGCCGTACACCGGGACCAGCGCCCCGGAAGTCAGCCGGTTCTCCGGCGAGGCCAGCCAGAGGATCGCCGCGGCCAGGTCCTCCGCCCTGGGCCACTTGCTGGTGTCCGCTTTGGGCATCGCCGCCCGGTTGGCCGGCGTGTCGATGATGGACGGAAGCACGGCGTTGACGAGGATGCCGTCGCCCCGGGTCTCGACCGCGAGGGAGCGAGTCAGCGCCGCGACCGCGGCCTTGGACACGGAGTAGGCGATGGATCCTCCCACCGGTACTTCCACCACCCGCGCCGCCACGTTCACGATCCGGCCTCCGCCACTCGCGCGCATCGCCCTCACCGCCTCGCGGCAACAGAGAAAAGCGGTCACCAGATTGATCTCCCACTGCCGATCCAGGTCGGAACGAGTGGTTTCGGTGATCGGCTTGGCCTGGAATCCGCCGGCCAGGTGCACCGATGCCCAGAGCGGCGGCACGCCGGCAAAAAACGCGGCCACCGCTGCGTCGTCGGCCAGGTTGACACTGCCGGTGAGAAAGACGCCCGGAGCCGGCTGGGTGGCAACGGGTCCCAGGATCGGGAGGTGGCATGCTGCGCCCGCCGCGAGGAACGACTGCACCACTGCCTGGCCCAGGGCACCGTCGCCGCCGGTGATCACGACGTGTTTTCCAGCGAGGGTCGAGGTCATGGGGAGAATATAGTTCGCGGGAGGACCGTCGCCCCGGAGCCGAGGTACATTTGGGACACACCAGGAGAACCACCATGAATGTTCGATCCTCGAGTCTCGCGGCGGCCTTCGCGATGGCGAGCGCAACCTTCGCTTCGGCGCAGCAGGCACCGATCTACTCCGCCGGTGCCCTCAAGCCGCACCAGCAGCTGGCGCGCGAGATCTACAAGGAGCTGATCGAGATCCACACCGGCGTCAGCACCGGCAACGTGACCCCCGCCGCGGTGGCAATGGCGGCGCGCTTCAGGACCGCCGGGGTCCCCGACTCCGACATCTTCGTGGGCGGACCCCGGCCCGACAAGCACAACGTGGTGGCCCGGATCCGGGGCCGGAACAGCGGGCGCAAGCCGGTCATCCTGCTCGCCCACATCGACGTGGTTGAAGCCCTCAAAGCCGACTGGTCCGCCGATCTCGATCCTTTCGTCTTCACCGAGCGGGACGGCTACTACTATGGCCGGGGGACCGCGGACGACAAGGCGATGGCGTCGATCTTCGTGGCCAACGCCTTCCGGCTGAAGCAGGAGGGCTATGTCCCCGATCGCGACATCATCATCGCGCTCACCGCCGATGAGGAGAGCGGACCGGCCAACGGGGTGGACTGGCTGCTCAAGAACCATCCCGGGTTGGTGGACGGGGCGCTGGTGATCAATGAGGGCGGAGGTGGTACGCTCCGGAACGGGAAGCCGCTCTTCAACACCGTCCAGGCCACCGAGAAGATCACCACCAACCTCACGCTGCGGGTTACCAACAAAGGGGGCCATTCCTCGGTACCCCGCGCCGACAACGCGATCTATTCCCTGGCTTTGGCGCTGGGCAAGGTCTCAGCCTACCAGTTTCCGATCAAGCTGAACGACGTCACCCGGCTGTTCTTCTCCAGAACCGCCGAGCAGGAAGAGCCGGCGATGGGCCGGGCGATGAAAGCACTGGTGGCAAACCCGGGCGATCAGAGCGCCGTGTCGGTGGTGACGGCGGATCCTCGGTATAACTCCATGCTCCGGACCACCTGCGTCGCCACCGGCCTTTCCGGCGGACACGCCACCAATGCACTGCCCCAGCTGGCCGAGGCCAACATCAATTGCCGGATCTATCCGGATGAGACGGCGCAGCAGGTTCGGGACGCGTTGGCCAAAACCATCGGCGACAGCGTGGTGGAGGTGCTGGTGCGGACCCAGCGTCCCCCGTCGCCCCCGTCCCCGCTGCTGCCCGAGGTGATGCAGCCGGTAGAGCGGATCACCCGGGAGCTGTTCGGGAACATCCCGGTGATTCCGGTGATGTCCACCGGCGCGACCGACTCGCGCTTCTTCCGCCAGCAGGGGGTGCCGGCATTCGGGGTGTCGGGGCTGTTCCTCGATCCGAGCGTCGACGCGCGGGCCCACGGCCGCGACGAACGAATGCGGATCCAGTCGTACTACGAGGGGCAGGAGTTTCTCTACCGGCTGACCAAAGCACTCACCCAGGCTGGGGTACCATGAAAACGTCTCGTATTGCCCTCCTGCTCCTCGCGACGGCAGCGGCCGTCACCCGCGGCGAGGCCCAGTCCACCCGGCTCGACAGCCTCGACGCCTTCGTCCGGGCCCAGATGGCGGAGCGCCGCATCCCCGGCGTGTCGCTGACGATCATTCAGGACGGCAAGATCGCGGTGGCCCGGGCCTACGGTGTGGTGGATCTCACCAGTAAGGCTCCCGTCACCACGGCAACGCTGTTCCAGGCCGGGTCCATCAGCAAGCCGGTCTCGGCTCTGGGCGCGCTGCACCTGGTGGAAGCCGGCAAGCTCTCGCTCGACGGCGATGTCAACGACAAGCTCACCAGCTGGAAAGTTCCCGAGAATCGCTTCACCGCTACCGAGAAGGTCACTCTGCGCCGGCTCCTCTCTCACAATGCCGGCCTGACGGTTCACGGCTTTCCCGGCTACGACGCGGCGGTCGCGCTGCCCACCGTGGTTCAGGTGCTCGACGGCACGCCTCCCGCCAACACCCGGCCGATCCGGGTGGACACGACTCCGGGCGCGATCTGGCGCTATTCGGGTGGCGGATACACCGTCATGCAGCAGATGATGATCGACGTCACCGGCACGCCGTTCCCGCGGTACATGCAGGAAACCGTGCTGGGACCGATCGGGATGGCCGGCAGCTCCTTCGAGCAGCCGCTGCCTCCTGCGCGCGCGTCGCTCACCGCGGGCGGCTTCTACGCCGACCGGACCGCCGTCCGGGGGCGCTGGCACCTGTATCCGGAGATGGCGGCAGCGGGCCTCTGGACGACACCGAGCGACCTTGCGCGCTTCGCGATCGAAGTCCAGGAGACCTATGCCGGGAGAGGCCACGGGGTAATCTCGCCGGCGATGGCCCGGCAGTATCTCACCGAACAAAAGGGCGGAAGCGGCCTCGGCGTTGGCGTGGGTGGCAGCGGGCGCAGCCTGCGCTTCGGTCACGGTGGCCGCGACGAAGGCTTCGATGCCTCGCTCAACGCCTTCGCGGAAACCGGCCAGGGCTTGGTGGTCATGATCAACGCCAACGACAACTCCCGCTTCATGGCGCGGCTGGAGGGTTTTGTCGCCCGCGCGTGGGGATGGCCGAGTGGCGGAGCACAGGACAGTCCCGCCGCTGCGACCTCGTCAGTGGCCATGACTCCGGGGCTGCTGGCCCGGTTCGCCGGCTACTATGAGGCCGCGGAGAACAACATGATCGCACTGGTGCCGAGCAGTCGCGGGGCGGGCCTCCAGACGCTGTCCGACGGGCTCCCCGACGAGGAGCTGGTGCCGGTCGACAGCATCACGTTCCGCTCCAGCGACCGGCCCTTCCGCATTGCGTTCATTGTCGATCCTTCCGGCAAGGCGAATACCGTCATACTCCGGCCGGGCGACCCCCGGGAGCGGCGCGCGCCGCGGGTAGCGCCGCTGCCGAGCGCCGGTTCGGATGTACCCGACCCGGACGAGAAGCAAACGGAGCGGATCAAGGCCGCACTCACTGCGATCGATCGAGGCGGGGCGATGCTGGCCGACGCGCCGGATGTCACGCCGGGCGCCAAGCAGGACTTCCAGGGTGGGACGGGCGGGGCACTGGCAAGCCTGGGATCTCTCAGCTACCGGGGACAGGAGGATGTGACCGGTCGGGGGATTCGCCGGCACGGCGGCGAAGTGGCACGGGTCAAGTACTACCGGATCAAGACGAACACGGGAGAGCGGTTCCTGCTGGTTCATCTGACCGCGGACGGGACGATCACGGACTTCGACCTGGTGGAGCGATAGGACCCAACGCGAACAGGGCTCCCGGTTTCGGGAGCCCTGTTCGTACTACCCTGCTGTAGTGCCTCGATGGTTAGTCGATCGGGGTGCCGGCGCAGTGTCCCGGCCCGATATCCCCTTCGTTGTAGTCGGCCAGGAGGCCCGCCCACGACGCATCGAAGCCAGTACCGGTGGTGAAGAAGTTCGCGGCGCCGGCGATGGCGTCAAGCACCGACTGCGGAGCCGACGTGCCATTCACCGTGTTCAGCACGGCCGCCATGTACTGGTGGGCGAGCTGGAGGTACGAGGTCGCGATCGGGGGCGAGAGCTTGGGGCCCTTGCCCGGGGCGATGCCCCAGATCTGAATCCAGGTCTTCCCCGAGTTGAAGAATGCATTGTCGGGGCTGTTGCCGCCGGTCAGCCACTTCGGATCGTTCGGGGCCGGACCGTACGACGAGTGCGTCTTCCAATAGCCCTGGGTGAGCGTGCAGCCGGTCGTCACGGGCGTCTTCACATTCGTGAAGATGATGACGGAGCCGGTGCTCTCGCCGGCGAGCGACAGAACGACAGAGCCCGTGCCGGACAGCGCCCCGATCTGGTTGCCGATCTGAGTCTTGGTCCAGGTCGGCGTGTCGTAGCCGGTGAGGGCGTGTTCAGTGACGGTGACCGTGTCCATCGGATCCGTGATCGCACCGTTCCGCTGATCGGGGTTGTTCCAGATCCGCACGCATTCACCATCGTTGAGCGTGACGTCGAACGGGGCCGGGTCCACCTTGCCGTTCGACTTGTTGACCGAGATCGTGAAGGTCGCCTCGATCACCGCATCATCGGGATCAAAATCCTTACAAAGGTCGATGTTTCGTGCAGTCGTCGCCGGTGCGGTAACCGCGAACAACGGGCTTCCCGGCCCAGCCGGGTTGCTGGACTCCGTGCACGCTGCCATCAACGCCGCTGCTCCGAGCGCCGCGATGCCCAGCGAGAACCGCTTCCCCATGGTCATTGCCACATCCTCCAAGCCAAGGTTTCAGTGATCCAATCAAGACGAACTCGCGAACCGTCGACTCCCTACCGCTATCGTGTTGCTTCTCCGCATCATTCTCGTTCGGGTCCGGGCGGGCCTCACTTCGTCAACGCGCCACGGGTTTGTCCTCCAATGCGCTCGATACGCGCTGAAAGGCTGCCTGATTCCAGCTATGGACCCACGCTCTAAATCCGGTACGTAGGAGACCGTGTCACGGAGCGCCTAATGCACACAGATTGTGGTGCGATTGAGCACGTGCGAGGCCACTTGCGAGGGGGCTAACGCAAGGGACGCGCCGCCGCCTTCCGCAACCGAGCGACTCAACGATGGATTTTGGCAGTTTTTGCGGCCTGGTTTTGTCGTCGTACTCCAGAGTTAGACAGAGGACGGAAATCTGCCCGGTCACGGGGGAGGCACTCGTAAGTCCCTTCGGCACAGACTACTAGATATGGCACCACCGGGTACTCAGGAAGCGCTTTTCGATACCGGTGTACAGCATTCGTGCGCGGGCTGCAGGAAGCGATGCAGAATTACCAAGGAAAAGGGGAGGTCAGGGCCTGCCAGGCCGACTGTCACGAATCAACGGCTCAATCGTTCCCTTGGTATGGCCAGGTGAATCGATTCACGAACGGAGGAGCCATGCCTACTTCCCTCGACGTCAGGCCGGTGCTGCACGCCGGCTGTCTCGCGCTCGCCCTGACAGCCTGCGATTCCAAGCCCGACTCCGCGCCGCTTTCACCCTCCTCCCAGGTGTCGCCAATCACCCCGAACGCGGAGTGGGCCCCGGTGCTCAACCCGGCGGATTTCGTCCCGGGAGGAACCAATTCGTTCTTCCCGCTGATTCCGAACACCACGTTTCGCTACCGGGCCGAGACCGCGGACGGAGTGGAGCTGGGCCTGACCGAGGTCACCAGCGCCGTCAAGACGATCCTGAGCATCAACGCGGTGGTGGTACACGACCGGGTCTACCTCGACGCGAACGGGAGCGGCCTGGCCGACGGCACCTTATGCTCCGCCGATCCCGGCTTCACCTCGGAGCTGATCGAGGAAACGTTCGACTGGTATGCCACCCACAATGACGGCACGGTCTGGTACCTGGGAGAGGACTCCAAGGAATTCGACGAGTGCACCCTGGTCGGCACCACGGGTTCCTGGGAGGCCGGCCAGAACGACGCCCGCCCCGGCATCATCATGCTGGCGAGTCCGGTGGTCGGACAGAGCTACCGCCAGGAATTTGCCAAGGACATCGCGGAGGACTGGGCGAGAGTCCTTCACCTCAGTCGCTCGGTGTCGGTGCCCGCCAGCGACTACACCGGCTGCCTGGAAACCATGGACTGGACGTACCTCGACCCCGGTCAGCGGGAACACAAGTTCTACTGCCCCGGCGTCGGGCTCGCGCTGGAAGTCAGCCCGAAGGGTGGCCGAGTGGAGAATCGGCTGGTCGCCAAGTCCCCTTGATCAGGGGACCTGGTCGATCGTCACTCCACTGCTCGAGACCGCGCCTCCGGCGTTGCCGGACTCGGTGAGCTCTGGATTTTCAGGAATCCGGTGCCCGTCGTCGCCTGTTGCGCCCGAACCCCGGCGCCCAGACCTACCGGATGGAGCACCGGCGTCGGGCGGGCCGCACCAATTCAGCCTGGTGCGGTCCTACCCTCCGCAATCGGCTAGCCCTTCACCACCGTCCTGCCCCGCTGGGTGATCGCGATAATGACGATCAGGGCGAAGAGCCCTATCAGCACCCACACCCACCAGGTCTGATACCAGGCCGCTCCCCTTCCACTCTCGGTGCCAATGTTGACCTTGATCTGAGCATCCTGGGCGGCCGCCAACACAGCGCCGCCGAGCATCTGAACGACGACCAGCAGCGGGGCGAGCGCCCGCGAAATCAGGCTCGAGTTCTTCGTCATCGGCATGTTCTCCTCCTCTGAGGTGCCGTATGAAATACGACGGCAGCCAGACTCAATTCCACACAGTCTCAGTTTCATCCCCTCCCGAACGGGGATACCTTATCAGCTCTTCCCCATCATTCCATACAGGTGCCGGCATGTCTCGAGCCGTCCGTCTTCTCGTCCCTGCATTCCTGCTCCTGCCTGCGATGGCCTTCGCCCAGCGCCGCGAGGCAGCCGCCGCGCCCCAACCCTTCGTCGCCTCGGAGCTGTTCAAGCAGCTCAAGTACCGACACATCGGCCCCGAGGGGAACCGGGTGTCGTCGGTGACGGGGGTGATCGGCGACCCGAACGTCTACTACGCCGGGGCGGCGTCGGGGGGAATCTTCAAGACGTCCGACGGGGGCCTCCACTGGGAGCCCATCTTCGACAGTATGCCGGTCTCGGCCATCGGCTCCCTCGCGGTGGCTCCCTCGGACCCGAATGTGGTGTGGGCCGGCACGGGAGAGTCCTCGATTCGCAGCAACATTTCGCTGGGCTGGGGGATCTTCAAGTCAACCGACGCGGGAAGGACCTGGGTCCGGTCCGGTCTCGACAGCACCGGGCGGATCGGGCGCATCGTCATCCATCCCTCCAACCCGGATGTGGTCTATGCCGCGGCGGTGGGTCGGGCCTACGGACCGCAGCAGCAGCGCGGCGTCTATCGCACCACCGATGGCGGCAAGACCTGGGAGCGTGTGCTCTTCGTGGACGAGAACACCGGCGCCTACGCCGTCGTGATGGACCCCACCAACCCGCGCATACTCTACGCGTCGACGTGGCAGTTCGTAATCCACACCTGGGGGCGGAAGAGCGGCGGCACCGGCAGCGGCATCTGGAAGAGCGTCGACGGCGGCACCACCTGGAAGCGGCTCACCGGCAACGGCCTTCCTACCAAGCCTTTCGGCAAAGTCGACCTGGCGGTGGCCCGGACCAACCCCAACCGGGTCTATGCCCTGATCGAAACCAGTGACGGCGTTCCCCTCCCCGGGGTGGAGGCTGAGTCCGGCGAGCTGTGGCGGTCGGACGACGCGGGCGCCAACTGGCAGCTGGTGAGTCACGACCGCGACCTGGCGGGACGGACCCAGTACTACACCCGCATGGCGGTCATGCCCGACAACGAGAACGAGGCCTATTTTCTGACCGCGTCCTGGACCAAGACGGTGGACGGCGGCCGCACGTCAATCAACCCGCCCTTCTCCGAGGTGCCGGGGGGTGACCATCACGACATCTGGATCGATCCGACCAACGCCAACCGGATGGCGGTGGGGCACGACGGCGGGATCTCGATCACCACGAATCGCGGCAAGACCTGGAACCAGGTTCAGCTCCCGATCGCCCAGATGTATCACGTGACCGTCGACACCAGGATTCCCTATTACGTCTACGGCAACCGGCAGGACGGACCGTCGGCCCGGGGGCCGAGCAACAGCCGGATGGCGAGCTTCTTCGGAGACGCCGGGATCCCGCGCGGGTTATGGCAATCGGTGGGCGGTGGCGAGAGCGGCTGGGCCACGCCCGACCCCGAAGACCCCAACCTGGTCTGGTCCAGCGCCTCGGGCTTCGGCAGCGTGGGCGGCATCGTTTCCCGCTACGACGTCCGCACCGGGATCGCCAACAACATCGAGATCTGGCCCGAGATGACTGCCGGCCACTCGGCCCGGGAGGTGAAGTACCGCTTCCAGTGGACGTTCCCGGTGACCATCTCGCCCCACGACCGGAACACCCTCTACGTCGGCAGCCAGCACGTCCACGCCACCAGCGACGGAGGCAAGACCTGGCGGGAGCTGAGTCCGGACCTGACCCGGAACGACACCACCCGCCAGGGCATCTCCGGCGGCCTCACGCCGGACAACATCGGCGTCGAATACGCCGGCGTGGTCTTCGCGATCGCCGAGTCGAAGGTCGAGAAGGGGCAGATCTGGGCCGGCAGCAACGACGGCCTGGTCCAGATGACACGGGACGGTGGGCGTACCTGGACCAACCTGAGCCCCAACATCACCGGTCTGCTCGAGTGGGGAACGGTCAGCAACATCGCGCCGTCCCGCTACGACGCCGGGACTGCCTACGTGACGGTGGACGGTCACCAGGTGGACAATCGCGATCCCTGGGTCTACAAGACGACCGATTTCGGCAAGACCTGGAAGCTGATCGTGGCCGGGATCCCCAAGACGCCGCTGAGCTATGCCCACTGGGTCAAGGAAGACCCGATCCGCCGCGGGCTGCTCTACCTGGGCACCGAGAACGCTCTCTACGTGTCGTTCAATGATGGCGAGCTGTGGCAGCCGCTCCAGAGCAACCTGCCGCACGCCCCGGTCCATGACATCACGGTCCAGGAACACTTCAACGATCTGGTGATCGCCACCTACGGGCGAGGCTTCTGGATCCTGGACGACATCACCCCGCTCCAGCAGCTTACGCCCGAAGTGGCCGCCAAGGAGGTTCATCTGTTCACCCCGCGTCCGGCCTATCGGCTGCGGGGCGCGGAGGCACCGATGATGGCGGTGTACGATCCGGTGGCCGGGCAGAATCCCCCGTACGGCGCCTCGATCAACTACTGGCTCAAGTCGCCCAAGGACAGCGTCACTATCACCATCCTCGACCCGAGCGGGAAGGAGATCCGCACGCTCCGGGACACCACCAAAACGGCCGGGATCAACCGGGTGACCTGGAATCTCCTGACCGAGCGCACCAAGGAGGCGTTGCTGCGCACGCCGCCGCTCTACGCGCCACATATCCGGGCCGAGCTGGCCGGGCGGGCGAGCCCGAGCCTGGGGCGAGTGGCGCTGCTCGCGGCGCCGGGCCGCTACACCGTGAAGCTCAAGGCCGGCGGCCAGGAACTGACCCAGACCCTCGAGGTGCGCAAGGACCCCAACTCACCGGGCACCGAGCAGGACATCCGGGCGCAGATGGAGCTGGCCGGTGAGCTCACCGGCGTGCTCGACAGCGTGATCGACGTGAGCAACACCATCGAGGCGGTGCGGGCACAGCTCGCCACGCTCAAGGCCGTCGCGAAGGACCACAAGGATGTTGTCGCCGCGGCCGATTCGCTGGAACAGAAGTTCATCGCGGTAGAGGAACAGGTCACCCAGCTCCGGATCACCGGGCGCGGCCAGGATCTCATCCGCTATCCCGCCAAGACCGGCGAGAAGCTGGTCTACCTGATCAACGACGTGGGGAGCACCGACAACGCACCGACCGCGTCGCAGCGGGCGGTAGGCGGGGTACTTCGGCAGCGCGCCCGGGCGGCGCGCGAGGAGCTGGACCGCGTGATCCAGCGCGATCTCGACCAGTTCAACCGGATGCTGCGGGACAAGGGGCTGGGTGGGATCTTTGCCAGGGGGGAGCCGCCCAAGGTTCCCTGAGGCGGCTCCGCGACCCATCGCTCCTCCCCGCCGGCGGTGAAGAGGTCATACCGCCGGCGGGGAAGAGGTCACAGGGGGCTGTCGGCGCCTCCCACCGCCGCGAGTCCGGCCAGCGCGGCGATCCGGTATGGATGGGTGATGGGTAATTGCTTTTGGTAGATCCGGACCGCCCGCCGGAAATCCTCCACTGCCGCCCTCAGGTCCCCCCGCTTCCGCTCCGCCTCCGCCAGAAAATGGATACCATCGCTCACGAAATCGGGCTGCCCGGCCGTTCGCGCATCGTCATATGCGACCGCCTTACGATACACCAGCTCGGCGTCGGGCGCGTTCCGCGCGACCAGAATGTAGGCGAGCCGGTTGAGGACATCGCCCTGGTCGGCATCGTCGGCGGCGGCGGCCTGCCGGGACTTCTCGAGGACCTGGCGAAGCAGGCGCTCCGCCTCCGCAGGGTCACCTCGGTCGAGCCTGATCGAGCCCACCTGGAGCAGATGGCCCCAAATCACGGGGTGCTCGGGGCCGTAGACGCGTTGGCCCACCATCAACGCCTGCCGGGCCAGATCCTCCGCCTCGGCCAGCTGATTCTTCCGCTCCAGCACCAGTGCGAGCACCAGGAGCACCGATTCGGTTTCCGAGTGCACCTCACCAAAGAGGGCACGGGCAATCCGGAGCGCGTCGCGATAGAGCGCTTCGGCCTCGTCGAGATTGCCCCGGTCGCGGAGCGCGGAGCCCAGCGCCCGAATCGTCCCCAGGGTGGACAGGTGAATTTCGCCGAAGAGGGCCCGCTGCCGGTCAAGCGTGGGCCGGAGGATTTCCACCGCTTCGTCGAATCGCGCCTGCTGGAAGAGCGCGTAGCCGAGGTCGCTGGCCACTTCGAGCGCGAAGGGCGAGGTCTGTCGCGCATCCCGGTCGATCGCGTCCAGAATGCTCCGCAGCACCCGTTCCGACTCCCGGTGCTTGTTCCAGGTCCGGTACACCAGCGCGAGCTCTCGCTCGACCCGCAGCGTTTCGGGATGCCGGGGACCGAGAAAGGAACGGTGAAGCTCGAGCGCTCGCTCCACCGACCCCTCCGCGGCGGAGTACCGCCCGCTCTGCCGGTAGAGCCGGCCCCGCCGCACCAGCGTGGCGGCCAGGTCGGTGCCGGGACCGGCGCGCTCCTGCAGCGCAAGGACGCGGGACAGCAGCGAATCGGCGGTTCGCCATTCTCCCAGCGTGGTGTGGAAGTCGCCGAGGAGGCTCAGGGTCGCGGCGAGCATCTCGGGCCGGCCGGCCAGCTCGCGCTCGGCTCGCACGGCCGCCTCGCCCAGCAGTTTCTTCGCGCTCACTTCCCCGCGATCGGAGGCATCGGGGTTCCACCCCTCCAGGAATCGGGCCATGAGCTGCCCGACTTCGGCGGCCTTGTCGGCTTCGTGCCGGGCCCGGTCCCGCTCCTGCCTAACCCGCACTGAGTCCCAGCCAAGGAGCCCCGCCGTGAGCGCCACCATGAGGGCGCCGGCGGAGACACCGACCCGGTGACGCCGGATGAACTTGCCGGCCCGGTAGGCGGCGCGATCACCGCCGAATCGGAGCGGCCGGTTGTCCAGGTGGCGTTCGACATCTTCGGCCAGATCCTCCGCGGACGGGTAGCGGAGCTCCGGTTCCTCGCGAATGGCCCGAAGGGTGATTGTGTCCAGGTCGCCCCGGAGCTGCCGGTCGTGGTTCACGGCTGATGGAGGACGGGCTTCCCGGGGTCGCTCGCCGGTGAGCAGCTCGAAGAGCAGGATGCCGAGCTGATACACGTCACTCGCAGTGGTCACCTTCCCGCGGGCGAGCTGCTCGGGGCTGGCGTACTCCGGGGTCATCAGTCGTCCGGTGCCGGCGGTGAGCGCCAGCATCGGGTCGTCTTCATCGCCCAGCAGCCGGGCGATGCCGAAATCGAGCAGCTTGAGCTCGCCCCGCTGATCCACCAGCACATTCGACGGCTTGATATCGCGGTGCACCACGAGATTCCGGTGGGCATGTCCGACGGCGCGACACGCTACCACGAACAGCCTGAGCTTCGCGTCCAGCGAGAGCTGTTGCTGCTCGGAGACCGTCGTGATGGGACCGCCCGGCACGTACTCCATGACGAAATAGGGCCGGCCGTCATCGTTCACCCCGCCGTCGAGCAGGCGGGCGATGTTGGGATGCTCCAGCCTGGCCAGGATCTGCCGCTCCCGAAGGAAGCGGGCCAGCACCTCGTCGGAGTCCATGCCCCGTTTGATCAGCTTGAGCGCCACCTGGTGTTCGAACTGGCCGTCGCTTCGTTCCGCCAGCCACACCGTCCCCATGCCGCCCCGGCCGATTTGCCGCACCAGGCGGTAGCGTCCCACGGTTACGCCCGGCTGGTCGGACGGCTCACTGGCGGCGGCTTCGATCAGAAAGGGTCTGGCAAAAGACTCCGCCGAGGTGGCGAGGAAGCCTCCCGACCGATCGTGGGCGTCGAGGAGGGACTCCACTTCGGCGCGCAGCTCGGGCTGGCCTGCGGTGAGCCGATCGAGGCTGGCCTGCCGCTCCGACGCGGGGAGGGCGAGCACCGCGTCGAGCAGGCCTTCGACCAGTTTCCACTGCTCAGGCATCGCTGAGCTCGCGATAGAGCCAGGCTCTGGCCTTGTGCCAGTCGAGCTTGACGGTGCTCGGCGCGACGTCGAGCGCTTCCGCGCTCTCTTCGATGGTGAGCCCGCCGAAGAAACGGAGCTCCACCGTCTTGCTGAGCCGTTCGTTGAGCGCGGCCAGCCGTTCGAGCGCTTCGTCGAGGGCGAGCATTTGGCCGGCGCGCTCGCTGGAGAGCGCCAGCTCCTCCCGAAGCTCGAGCGGGACCACACCCCCGCCCCGCTTCTCGGCGCCCTGGGTCCGGGCGTAGGACACCAGCACCATGCGCATCGCGCGCGCCGCCAGGGCGAGGAAGTGGGCGCGATCCTGCCAGGTGACGCCTTCACCCCGGATCAGCTTGAGATAGCTCTCGTGAACCAGAGCCGTGGTCGAGAGTGTCAGTCCGCCGGAGCGCCCTTCCAGCAGCCGGTGGGCCCGGGCACGCAGCTCCTCATAGACCAGGGGAAAGAGGTCGTCGAGGGCGCCGCGGTCTCCCTTGCGCCAGGCGGTGAGGAGCGTGGTGGGGTTGTGGGTTTCCATGCCGGCTGAAATTCGGGACTCACGGCGGGTTGAACCGAACGGAGAACATGGCGCTCAGGCAAGCAACAGGCAAGGAAATGGTGGCAGGCCGATTTGGCTACATTTTCTTCCCGTCACCCCCAATCCCTAATCCCCAAACCCCAACTCCCAACTCCCAACCCCTCACCAGACCGTGAAGCGATCGACCGAGATGGGGCGCCCATGGATCTGGCAGATGGCCAGATAGTCACCCTTCGACCAGTGGCCCGGCTGCTCCCAGCCGAGCCCCACGCCGCCACTGCCGCTGGTCGCGGGCGGTTCCATTTTGTAAATGAAGCTCAGGGTGCCGAGCACATAGCCGGTGGACGGCATGTAGTAGCAGTCGACCGGCACCTCGCCGCTCTTGGTCAAGTTGGGATGCACGAAGGTGAGCTCGATCCCGATCCGGGTGGCTTCCGACGACGAAAAACGATCGAGGTAGTTCCGTTCCGCCGGTGCAATGAGCTGGGCGCCGGTCGGGAAGAACTTCACTTCCTTGAGCCGGAACTCGGTGTCCGCGAGCAGCGACGGCCCGGGGCTCATCTGGAAGGTGGTCTCCCCGAGGAGCCGGCTGGCCGAGCAGGTCACCTTGTGGACGCCGGCCTGCCAGCCCTCCTTGCCTCCCGCGAACATGTAGTTCGCGCCCACGGCTCGAGTCGATCCCGCCACAATGTCCACTCCGAGCTTCCAGATCCCGTCGGCCACCGTGCCGTCCGGCCGGGTCATCTGGCAGCTGACCGACAGCTTGAAGGTGGCCGCGGCCGCCGTGTACTCCAGCGTCGCCTCCACGCTGATCCAGCGGGTCCGCAGCATGTTGAAGTACGACGTGTAGACCCGCCTCTCCGCCCCGAGCACGACGCCCGAGGGCTGCTCGAACAGCCGGAGAGTGGTTCGGGTCACGCTGACCGACTGGGCCTGGGCCAGGCCTGGAACGAGCGTCCCCGCGAGCAGCAATCGGCCGAGCACGGCGTTCATAGGTAGCCTCCCTGTAATTCCATGCGCAGAACCCCTGCCGGAGACGTCACCGCGGCAGCTCCTCTCCCCATGCTAGATTCTCTCCCCGGGAGGAGTCCCCACTTCATGGCTGATGTGTTGCGGATGCTGCAGGAAGGCCTGGCCGGCCGCTATACGGTCGAGCGCGAGCTTGGCCGGGGCGGCATGGCGGCCGTGTTCCTGGCCCGGGACCTCCGACACGACCGGCCGGTCGCGCTGAAGGTGCTTCATCCCGAGCTCGCCGCGAGCATTGGAACCGACCGGTTTGTCCAGGAAATCCGCTTTGCCGCGCGACTCCAGCATCCGCACATCCTCCCGGTCCACGATTCGGGGGACGTGCCGGGGACCGCCGGCCAGCCGACCCTTCTCTGGTTCAGCATGCCGTTCATCGACGGGGAGTCGCTTCGGGAGCGGCTGGCCCGCGACCGACAGCTCCCCCTCGCCGAGGCGATCCGGATCACCCGCGAAGTGGCTGACGCCCTGGAATACGCCCACCGCCAGGGGCTGGTCCACCGCGACATCAAGCCGGAGAACATACTCCTTTCGGGAGGACACGCACTGGTCGCCGATTTCGGCGTGGCGCGTGCCCTCGCCCCCGGCACCGGCGAACATGCCGCGCTCACCGGGACCGGGCTCGCCATCGGTACGCCGGCCTATATGAGCCCCGAGCAGGCCACCGGCCAGAGCTCCCTCGACCATCGCTCCGATCTCTACTCGCTGGGCTGCGTGCTGTATGAGATGCTGGCGGGAGATCCGCCCTTCAGTGGCCCTAACCCGCAGGTCATCCTGGCCCGGGTGCTCACCGAGGAGCCCCGCCCGCTCCGCTCGGTTCGTCCGGGACTGCCGCCGGCGCTCGAGCGGATCGTGTCGGGGGCGATCGCCCGCTCGCCGGCCGACCGCTATCCCTCGGTAGCCGACTTCTCCCGAGAGCTCGAGGTCGTGGCACTGCAAATCACCACGCCCGGATCGGGAACGGCGGCCCTGCCGGTGCGCCGGCGCCGGGGGCCTCTCCTCGCGGTGCTCGGCATCGGTTTCTTGCTCGGGGTGGGGGCGCTCTTTGCCTGGCGGCAGAGCCAGTCGTCCAGCCCGGCCGACGGGCCTGTGCTCCTCGCGGTGCTCCCCTTCGAAAACATGGGGGATTCGGGCGACGCGTACTTCGCCGACGGCATCACCGACGAGGTGCGTGGCAAGCTCTCGAGCCTTCCGGATTTTCAGGTGATCGCCCGGGC
>Ga0070699_100001945_pt1 | contig 18669 bp, 16 predicted proteins | sample KBSK1503metaG_FD_65473 | JGI IMG/M metagenome (GOLD analysis project Ga0070699, IMG submission 65473) | Corn, switchgrass and miscanthus rhizosphere microbial communities from Kellogg Biological Station, Michigan, USA - KBS K1-50-3 metaG | ecosystem: Host-associated > Plants > Roots >... | reverse complement strand
CGTCGAGCGGCTCGCCGAAGCGAAACCCGAGCTCACCCTTGGGGACGGGCCCCGCGATGCGCCGCGCCACGCACCAGCCGGCACCCGGAGCGGAGCAGGACGGCGCGGTCGGCGCGGAACCCGGAAACGCAGAGCCGGGGATCGAGAGGCAGCAGGCGAGGACGGCGGCGGGAGATGCCGAGAGACGGCGTCGCCGGCACGGGTGTGCCGGCGACGCCCGGTTCTTCACTGACAGCAGCCGACCCAGTTCGAGCTACCCAGGTTGCACTGTATGCCGGTCTGGAGGGGCCCGAGGGTGCCGAACGTGTTGTTGAGGCTCACCATCTGACCACGCGAGAGGGTGTGGGCCGTCCCGTATTCCCAATTCTTGTTGGAGCCGAACGCCGCATCGTCGAGGCACTGCGACAGCGATGGGTTCGTCGCCGCATCCGCGGCGATCGCCCAGAAGGAGGTGACCGGAGTGCTGGAGGTGTCCTTCAGACCGGGGAGGTCACACGCCGCCGCCGCGGCCTGCAGCTCCGGGTAGGAGCACGCGTGCGTGCCCAGGAAATTCGTGTTGCAGGCCGCGTTGGCGCCGGGAAGTCCAAGCGTCAGGTTGTAGTTGAAACGACCGGCGGTCGCCGTCAGGGACCCCTTGAGGACGGTTCCGGGCGGCGGTCCGGGCGGGCAGGTCGTCGTCGTGGTAGTGGTAGTCGTCGTCGTCGTGGTCGTGGTCGTCGTGGTCATCGCCGGACTCGGGCAACCCTCCGCCGTCGGACCCACGATCTTGAAGACCTTGTTGGGGGTGCCTTTGGTGGGCGCGTTCGTCACCTTCCCGCCCGCCGCGCCACCGAACGCGACGCAGTAGCTGTCGCCGCCACCGGAGATCGTGAAACGCATGCCGCCGTTGGTCCCGGGAGCGGGGGGTACGACGATGACGTGCGGCTGTGGTCCCGGGCCGAGCGCGCCCTTGATCATCGCCATGATCGTGAAGGCCCCCTTGCTCGTCTTCTTGATGAGCACTGTCTTCACGGGGCCGTTCGCGCCGTTCGCGTCCTTGTAGCTGTACCCGATCAGGGGGTTGCCGAGCGCCTTCCAGCCCGGCGTACCGGTCGCGGCGGCGCCGGGAGGCAGCGTGAACGTCTGGTCGGTCGGGTTGGTGCCGTTGGCGATGATCTCGACCGTCGCCCCATTGGCGAGTGGGTTGCCCATCACGGAGTCGTCGCTCGTCGTCTCCTTCCCCAGGACGCCGACGCCGCGTTTGGACGGGTCGACGCCCGGCTTCGGGTCCTTCACGAGGAAGGTCTTCCCGAGCACGGTCTGATCCGCCGCGCGGGCAGGACACGTGACGAAGGTGGACAGACCCGCGGCAACCGTGAGTTCGAGCGCAACGACGAGGGCGGTGCGGCGAATATGCATGGCAACCTCCGTGGGAAAGGTCTCCCACGCTTCCCCCCTCTAGTCAACGAAGAATCCGCTGGTGGCGATTCCGCTCGTGGGTGCCGCCCCCGGTCAGACGGCGCCGACCACGGGGATGACGATCGAGCGCTGATGACGGTCGTTAGTCTTCACGGTAACGCTCGAGCGCAGGACGCCGCGGTTGGGTTTCCCCACGTATTTCACGACGATGTCATACTCCCGACCCTTGACGACCGTGCGCACGGTCGGGACGAAATCGGTGTCGCTCGATTCGACGCCGAGTATCTTGAGGACCTCGCCGTGGGCCTTGCTGACCTTCACGTGATTGTCCGTCGCGCGCGGGTCCAGGACGAGCGTTTCCGGCGACACCTGCACGTCGCCCGAGACCGTCAAGATGACCTGGACGGGAACGCTCTCGGCCTCGGGATGGTTGGTGGTCAGGGTCACGGCGGCGACGGTTCGACCCACCGGGGCCGTCTCCTTCGGCGCGATCGTCACCACGTAACGGCTCGACCCCGAAGCGACCGGCCCTCCCTTGGCCTTCGCCCGCCCGCCGTCCCGGCCGGCCGCGGACCTCACCGTGACGGCCAGTGAGGGATCGGCCTTCACCGCCAGGATGTCGAAGGGCCGTCCCTGCGTCGACGAGACGGTCACCTCCCTCGGCTTGAGCGCGCCGGCCCTCCCCTCGACCGGGATGGTGTCGCCCGGCTGGACGTCGATCGCGGTGATGATCTCGGCCTTCAGCTGAAGGACGACCGGGTTCTTCGCCACGTCGTTGGTGGTGACCTGGATGCTCTTGGCGGTTGGTCCCTTGTAGTGCGTCGTATCGAAGGAGGCTTTGACTTTTCCCTCCCCACCGGGGGGGATGACCTTGTCGAACTCGGTCACGGTGCAGCCTCAACCGGGCTTTGCGTCCACGCTGAGGTCTGCCGTGCCGACGTTCTTCAGGAGGAACGTGTGCGTGACGGTGGCGCCGCGCGAGACTTTGCCGGCATCGTAGACGAGCTCGTTCGCCTCCAGCGCGGGTGAGGTCGGCGCGTCGGCTGCCGCCGCGCCGCGCGCGACGAAGGCGAGGACGGCGAGCGCCGTAGCGGTGATCCTGATCACGTTACGCTCCACGAGCGGCCCCGAGGTCCGCGCCGCGCGCGGCGGGGCGCTCCGCTTCGGGACGGCGCTCGGCCGTCGCCGCGTCCACGCGCAAGAAGTAGTCGGCCAGGCGCGGCCGCTCGGCGACGAGCCGCTCGGCCTGCGGGGTCGGCCCGCTCTGCAACGCGTTCAGCTGCCCGAACAGGGCGAGATCGGCGACGCTCGGGCGATCGGCAAAGAAGTAGGGGCGGTCTCCCAACCACACGAGCAGCTCGTCGAAGCGCCGCCCGAGCTCGTCGACGAGGGTCTCCATGGGCAGCCGCGCGAGCCCCTGTCCGAGCGCCTGGCCGCGGATCTGGCGCCGCACGACCACCCGCAGCAGGGGCCGCAGGGCCGCCGGCGCCGGGATGCTCCCGACCACCTGCGTCGTCGTCGCGTCGACGTTCGCGTCCGACCAGCGGAGCGCCATCGAGTACCAGTAGAGCGCCTCGTCGGACCAGTCCTCGAGGAACCGCTGCCGGGCGGCGACGGCTGGATCGCGGTCGAGAAACGGGGGCTCGGGCACGAGCTGGTCGAGCCGGCGCAGGATCAGCGTGGAGTCGAACAGGCGCTGCCCGCCGATCTCGACGGCCGGCATCTTCCGCGTCTGCGGGTTCCAGCGCTTGAAGTCTCGCGGGCTCTTCGGCGCGACGAGCGTGAAGGGGACACGCTTCAGCTGAAGCGCGCGCGCGACCTTCTCCACGAAGGGTGAGACGCGGCTACCGAAGAGCTTCGCTTCCATATCGGTCCCTCCCGGTTTCGACACACCAGGCGGATTCTCCGCGCTCCCGTGGCGTCGGGTCAAGCGGTCCACGAAGCCCGCGCCCAATCCCCCCTCGTCGGCGGCCTTGCCTTGACCCCTGCGGGGAGCGCACGATAGACGCGACCCCCATGCGCAGCCCCCGCGACTTCGGCAAGCCGCTCGCGATCGGCGCTCCCACACCGCCGCTCGAGATCCCCGTGAAGCCGTCGCGGGTGATCCACTTCTTCGACCCGTCGAACGCGAAGATGGCCGCGAAGCTGCCCGAGATCGCGCCGAAGACCGACATCCTGCTCGGCAACCTCGAGGACGCGATCCCCGCCGACAAGAAGATCGAGGCGCGCGAGGGGCTCGTGCGCGTCGGCCGCGAGGTCGACCTCGGCGACACGCCGCTCTGGACCCGCGTCAACAGCCTCGACAGCCCCTGGTTCCTCGACGACGTCACCCGGCTGGTCGGGGAGATCGGTGACCGGCTCGAGGTGGTCATGATCCCCAAGGTCGAGGGGCCGTGGGACATCCACTACGTCGACCGCCTGCTCGCCCAGCTCGAGGCCCGCCACAAGCTCCGGCGCGCGCTCCTCGTCCACGCGATCCTCGAGACGGCGCTCGGCGTCACCAACGTCGAGGAGATCTGCGCCGCGAGCCCGCGCATGCAGGGCATCAGCTTCGGCCCGGCCGACCTCGCCGCGTCCCGGCGCATGAAGACGACGCGCGTCGGCGGGGGGCATCCGGCCTACCTCGTGCGCGCCGATCCGGACCCCACGAACCCGAACGCGCCTCGCCCGACGGCCCAGCAGGACCCCTGGCACTACTCGATCGCGCGCATGGTCGACGCCTGCGCGGCGACGGGCTGTCTGCCCTTCTACGGGCCGTTCGGCGACATCTCGGACCCGCTCGGTTGCGAGGACCAGTTCCGCGCGGCGTTCCTCCTCGGCTGCGTCGGCGCGTGGTCGCTCCACCCGAGCCAGCTCGACATCGCCAAGCGCGTCTTCAGCCCCCCCGTCGAGGAGGTGAAATTCGCCAAGCGCGTCCTCGAGGCGATGCCCGACGGCCGCGGTGTCCTCATGCTCGACGGCAAGATGCAGGACGACGCCACGTGGAAGCAGTGCCGGGTGATGGTGACCCTGGCGAAGCTGCTGGCGGCCAAGGACCCGGAGCTGGCGCGGCAATACGGCTTCTGAGCCGTGCTCACCCGCGTCCACCACGTCGGCCTGGTCGTTCGGCGCCTCGAGGACGGTCTCGCCTTCTGGCAGGGCACCCTCGGGCTCCGCATCGCCAAGCAGGCGACGGTCCAGGACCAGGGCGTGCGGGCGGCGCTCCTCCCCATCGGCCGGAGCGAGATCGAGCTGCTCGAGCCCGTCGACCCGGCCGGCGGCGTCGCCAAGTTCCTCGCCCGCCGGGGCGAGGGGCTCCACCACGTCTGCTTCGAGACGCCCGACGTCGCGGCCGAGCTCGCCACCGCCCGCGGCGCGGGGCTACCGCTGATCGACGAAGTGCCCCGCCCGGGGCTCGCCGGCCTGATCTGTTTCCTCCACCCGAAGGGCACCGCCGGTGTCCTGGTCGAGTTCGCCACCCCGCCGCCGGGCGAGCATCCGGCTGCCAGCGCCGGTGCGGGCCCGTTCGAGGGTGTCGCGCTCGGCGAGGTGACGGCGCGGAGCGGCGATGCGGCGAGCGCCGCGACGTTGTTCGCCACCCGGCTCGGCCTCGCGCGGAAAGCGGCCGAGGCGACGCCCGGCGTGACCGCGGCAACCGTCACCGCGGGCGGCGTGAACCTGACGTTCCTGAGCGCCGACCCCGGGTCCTCCAGCCCCGACGCTGCCGCGCTCAGGCAGGCGATCGAGAGCGGGGGTGACGGCCTCGCCGGTCTCGTGCTCGAGGTGCCGGATCTTCCGGCGGCGGGCCGTGCCCTGCACGCAGCGCCGGCGCGAGACATCCGGCTCGACGCTGCGCGCTGCCACGGCGTCCCGCTCAGGTTCCGGGCGGCGTCGTAGCGGGGACGTTCACCGCGCCCTCGCGGCGTCCCCCGAGATACGCTCGCAGCGCCGGACGGTCCTTCAGTGCCTCGAACACGGCGCGCCCGATCGATGCGTACCCGCGCGCGTCGGGATGCGACCCGTCCGAGCGGAGGTCGTGCCGCCCGAACTCGGCGACCGGGAGGTAAACTCTTTTGCCGACGTCGGCCGGGTGAACGGCGAACACCCGCGGGCGGTAGCTTTCGAGTCCGGTCCACTCGTCGGCCCGGTCGCCGTCGGTATAGAGGTAGACGACGTTGCCGAGCCGATCGAATCGGAAGGCGCGGGACCAGACGCCGTCGTTCGCCACCTGGTCGCCGTGCGTCCCGTCGTCGAAGAGGTCGATCAGGTTGGGCGTGAAGGCCGCGAGCCCGGGACGGTTGCCCATGACGTACGGCTTCCTGCCCTTCCCCACCGCGGACATGTCGACCCGGAAGACCACGGTGACGGCGTCCGGACGTTCGTCGCCGCTCGGGGCCGGCGGCGTGAGGCCGAGACTCCGCTCGCGCGCCCCCTCGACGGCCCGCGCCTCGTCCGCCAGCAGCGCGGAGGCGTCGACCAGCGGCACCCGTCTCGCCGCCGCCACGTCGGCCAACGCCCGGAGCGTGCAGTGCGACGTGAACTCGGGCACGTTGTTGTAGAGCAGGACGACGTCGATGCGGCGGCCGAGGAACGCGCCCACCAGGGCGTCGATCGTCTCGCGATAGCGGGTCGTGGCCACCCGAGGATTCGGACACCCGGCGGGCGGGTCGTTGCTGGCGCCGCCGCCCGCGCTCATGACGCTCCGGCGCACGGTCGCCGCGATGGCGCCCGGCCGGTGAGCCCGCCAGTACGCGAGGAGCTTGTACACCTCGAGCCTGCCCGTCAGCCGGGCCCACCGGGTCGGCGGAGCCGGCCGGAACGGCTCCCACCGCACCGTCTCCTGCCGCACGTGTGCCTCGTCGTTCTGTGCATAGGCGAGCACGACCGCGTCCGGGCGAAGGCCGAGCACACGGGGCAAGAGGCGTTTCCCGGTGCCCGACGTCGCGCCGATCATCCCGAAGTTGATCACCTCGAAGCGACGGCCCGGAAACTCGTGCTCGAGCAGGCGACGCAGCTCCGCGGGATAGGTCTCCTCGCGCTCGACGTTGATCCCGACGGTCCACGAGTCGCCCAGGACCGCCACCCGGAACGTCGAGGGGGATTTCTCGGCGCTCACCTCGTCGTTGCGGATGCCGAGGGAATTGGTCGCGAGGTGCCAGACGCCCCGGCTCTCCGTCCAGGCCGGGACCGCCGGGAAGAGCGCGGTGAACAGGTGCTCGACGTCGCGCAGGTCGCCGATCGGACCGAACAGGTTGATGTACGTCCGCGTGGTGTTCGGGCGCATCCAGAGCCCGAGGTCCCGGTCGGCGTACAGGATCGACATGTAGCGAACCCACGGCGGGACGTCCCAGTAGACCCGCTCGTAGAGCAGCGGGAAGCGCTCCGTACGCCGCATCGCGTACGCGTAGAGGGCGCGAACGCCGCATTCCGCGAGCACGACGAGCGCGAGGGCGGCGGCAGGCAGGAAACAGAGGAACAGCGCGAGCCGCCGCATGGGACGTGACCGAGGGACCTCGGTCGCGCGCCGCAGGTAGCACGGCGCGGCGGCGGGAGACAACGCTGCCGGGGGCCGATTACGGGCGCACGCTCAGAGCCGGTCCCGGAAGCCGGACACGCCGTCCACCTTGGCGCAGTTCGCGCAGCAGAAGACCCGGCCGTTGCCCTCGACCCCGTGGCCGATGACCCGGCACCCGCAGTTAGCACAGGTGGGCGCGAGTGCCTGGATCGCGCATTCGAAGCTGTCGAAGACGTGGGTCCTGCCCTCGGCGATCACCTGGAACGTCTTGTCGTACTGATTGCGACACACCTCGCACTGGGCCATGCGCTCGCCCTCCTCGGGTCCAGCGAACGGGGCCATCGTCGGTCGCCGAGGGGCGGACGATCAATCCCCTCCCCGGGAGGATTGACGTCTTGCCGCGAGCGCGGCAGCGAGGGACTTAGGCATGGCGATGGCCGAAGAACCTCCGGCGACGCGTGCCGTCCGGGCGCGCTCCGCTCCGCTCTACGTGCGGGAGCGGGGCAGCGGGCATGCGGTCCTGCTCCTGCACGCATTTCCCCTGAACAGCCGCATGTGGGAGCCGCAGCTCGATGCGCTGGCGGCACAGGCCCGCCTGCTGGCGCCTGACCTGCCCGGATTCGGCCTGAGCCCGCCGCCGCTGGCGGCGCCCGCGCTCGAGGACTACGCGCGGCTCGTCGTCGCCGCCCTCGATTTCCTCGAGGTCGACCGGGTGGTCGTGGTCGGCCTGTCGATGGGAGGATACATCGCCTTCCGGCTGGTCGATCAGCTCGGCCCGCGCCTCGCCGGCCTCGTGCTGGCCGACACGCGCGCCACGCCGGACACCGATGCAGGCGCACGCGCGCGACACGAGCTCGCGGCCGAGGTGGAGGCCTGTGGCGTCGACGCGGCCGCGAACGCGTTCTTGACCAAGCTCCTCGGGACGACGACGCAGCGCCTGCGGCCGGAGCTCCTGGACCGGGTCGGTGCCATCATCCGTGAGAACACGCCGGCGGGCGTCGCCGCCGCGCTGCGCGCGATGGCCGCACGTGCCGACTCGACGCCGCTGCTGCCCCGCATCGGCTGTCCCGTCCTGTGCCTGGCCGGCGAAGAGGACCTGCTCACGCCCCCGGACGTGGCACGTGAAATGGCCGAGCAGGTCCCGCGCGGACGCGCGACCATCATCCCGTTGGCGGGACACCTGACCAACCTGGAAGCGCCGGAGGCCTTCAACGACACGCTGGCAGGATTCCTGAGCGAGTGCACGCGTCACTGACAACGCGCTTCCGCGATCGGGCCCACGCGGGCCGCCTGCTCGCGGCCGCGCTGGCGCGCTACGCGCACCGGCCCGACGTCATCGTGCTCGCCCTGCCGCGCGGCGGCGTGCCCGTCGGCTACGAGGTGGCGCGCGCGCTCGGCCTTCCCCTGGACGTCTTCGTCGTCCGCAAGCTCGGCGTGCCGGGCCACGAGGAGCTCGCGATGGGCGCGATTGCCTCGGGCGGCGTACGGCTCCTCAACGGGGACGTGGTGGCGCTCGCCGGCGTGTCGGACGCGGCCATCGAGGACGTTACCGCGCGCGAGGCGGGGGAAATCCTCCGCCGCGAGCACACCTACCGGGGCGACCGGCCACCACCGGACCTGCGTGGCCGCACCGTCATCCTCGTGGACGACGGGCTCGCGACCGGCGCGAGCATGCGGGCGGCCGCGGCGGCCGTCCGGCGTCAGGGTCCGTCGCGCGTCGTGGTCGCCGTCCCCGCCGCCGCGCCGGACACGTGCGAGGCGCTCCGTGCCGAGGTCGACGATCTCGTGTGCCTGACCAGCCCCGAGCCGTTCGAGGCCGTCGGGCTCTGGTACGAGGACTTCTCGCAGACGGGCGACGAGGAAGTGTGGCAGCTGCTCGAGCGGGCCGCACAGGAACTTCGCGGCGGCCCGCCGGTCGGCTGACGACGCGGCGGATTCGTTGACCTTTCGCGTCACCCGCAGATAATGTCGTCGTATATGTCGACGCCCCTCGAGCGGTGGGTAGACGAATGCGCAGGGATCACGCGACCAAAGGCCGTCCACTGGTGCGACGGATCCCAGTCCGAGTACGACCGCCTGGTCCGGGAGATGCTCGCGACCCGCACTCTCGTGGAGCTGAACCAGCAGGAGTACCCCGGGTGCTACCTCCACCGGAGCGACCCGAACGACGTCGCCCGCACCGAGCACCTGACCTTCCTGTGCACCCGCAACAAGGACGACGCCGGGCCGAACAACAACTGGATGTCGCCCCCCGAGGCGAAGGAGAAGGTGGGCGCGCTCTTCGCCGGCGCGATGCGCGAGCGGACGATGTACGTCGTGCCCTACCTCATGGGCCCGGTCTCCTCGCCCTACAGCCAGGTCGGCGTGGAGATCACCGACAGCCCCTATGTGGCGGTCAGCATGCGCATCATGACACGCATGGGAAAGGTGGCGCTCGACCGCCTCGGCGCCTCCGACTACTTCGTGAAGGGCCTCCACTCGCTCGGCGACCTCAGCCCCGACCGCCGCTTCATCCTGCACTTCCCCGAGGAGCGCACGATCTGGTCGGTCGGCTCGGGCTACGGCGGCAACGCGCTCCTCGGCAAGAAGTGCCACGCGCTCCGCATCGCGAGCTGGATGGCGCGCGAGGAAGGCTGGCTCGCCGAGCACATGCTGATCGTCGGCATCGAGGAGCCGAGCGGACGCACGACGTACATCGCCGCGGCCTTCCCGAGCGCATGCGGCAAGACGAACCTGGCGATGCTCGTCCCGCCCGCGAGCCACAAGGGCTACAAGGTGTGGACGGTCGGCGACGACATCGCGTGGATGAACCCGGCCGACGGCCAGCTGCGGGCGATCAACCCCGAGGCGGGATTCTTCGGCGTCGCGCCCGGGACGAACTCGAAGACCAATCCCAACATGATGGCCACGATCGGGAAGAACTCGCTCTTCACCAACGTGGCGCTCACGCCGCGCGGCACCCCGTACTGGGAAGGGATGGACGGCGGCCCGCCGCCCGAGGCGCTCGACTGGCAGGGGCGGCCGTGGACCCCGGCGAGCGGCACGAAGGCCGCCCACCCGAACTCGCGCTTCACGACTCCGGCGCACCAATGCCCGTCGATGTCGCCCGCATGGGAGAGCCCCGCGGGGGTACCGATCTCGGCGATCGTGTTCGGCGGCCGGCGCGCCACGCTCATGCCGCTCGTCTTCCAGTCCTTCAACTGGCAGCACGGCGTCTTCCTCGGCGCGACCATGGCGTCGGAGACCACCGCCGCGGCGACCAGCGCCGTCGGCGTCGTGCGGCAGGATCCGATGGCGATGCTGCCCTTCTGCGGCTACAACATGGGCGACTACTTCGGCCACTGGCTCCGCATGGGCACGCGCGTGGCCACGCCGCCGCAGATCTTCCGGGTGAACTGGTTCCGGCAGGGGCGCGACGGCAGCTACCTCTGGCCCGGCTTCGGCGAGAACCTGCGCGTGCTGCGCTGGATCGTCGCCCGCGTCCACGGCGAGGTCGCGGCGGCCGACACACCGATCGGTCAGGTGCCCCGCGCCGGAGACATCGACCTCACCGGCATCGACGTCTCGCGGGCGACGCTCGAGGAGCTGCTCGCGATCGACCGCGCCGGTTGGCTCGAGGCGGCGGCCGCGCAGGACAAATTCCTCGAGCAGTTCGGTGACCGTCTGCCGCGCGAGATCCGCGAGGAGCAGGCCGCGCTCGTGAAGCGGCTGCGCGCCTAGGAGCGCTCGCCGTCCGACGATCGCCCGCGCGCCCCGGCGGGCGTCAGCGCGCGCCGCAGGACCTTCCCGTTGCGCGTCCTCGGCAGCTCGTCCACGAGATAGACGATCCGCGGCCCCTTGTACGAGGCGAGCCGCCGCCGGCCGTACGCGAGCACGTCGTCGGGCGAGAGTGCGTCCCCGGGCCGCGCGGTGACGTACGCCACCACCAGGACCTTCCCCGCCGCCACCTCCTCCCCCGTGGCCGCCGCGTCCGCCACCGCCGGGTGGTCCTTCAGCACGCGTTCGATCTCGTGCGGCGAGACGCGGTAGCCGAAGGTGTTGATCAGGTCGTCCCGGCGCCCGAGGAACCAGACGTAGCCCTCCTCGTCCTTTCGCGCATAGTCGCCGGTCAGGAACCAGTCGCCGCTGAAGCACGCGGCCGTCTCCTCGGGCTGGTTCCAGTAGCCGAGCATGAGGCCCGGGTCGTCGCGCCGGATGCAGAGCATGCCCTCCTCGCCCGCTGCCACGTGGGCGAGCGTTGTCGGATCCAGGATCTCGGCGGCGTGGCCGGGCTGCACGAACCCCGCGGCGCCAGGCCGGAGCGGCCGCTCCCGGGTCTGGCAGATGTAGTACGAGCACTCGGTCATCCCGAGGCCCTCGTAGATCGCGAGCCCGAAGCGCTCGCGCCACGCCGCCAGCACCTGGTCGGAGAGCGGCTCGCCGGCGCTCATGCAGTGCCGGAGCGACGGCACGTCGCTCCGCCCCGCGCGCGTCTTCTGGATGATCTGGCGGTAGACGGTCGGGACGCCGATGAAGACGGTGGCGGCGTGCTTGGCGATGAGGCGCGGCCAGAGCGTGGCGTCGCTCACGCCCTCGTGCACGATCGCGGTGTGGCCACGGTAGAGCGGATCCATGAGGCCCGTGCCGAGCACGTAGGTCCAGTTGAACTTGCCGGAATGGAGAACGCGATCGCCCTCGGGACGGAAGTCGAACCAGTAGCGCGACGAGGGCTGGCGTCCGAGCAGCGCCCGATGCGCGTGCAGGACGCCCTTCGGATAGCCGCTCGTGCCGGAGGTGTAGACGAGGTAGGCGGGATCCTCCGCGCGCGTCGCCTGCGCAACGTCCCAGCGGGATATGCCCGCGAGCGCGGCATCGAGAGCGCGGACCTCGACCCGCCCCCGCCGAACCGCCTCCCCGGGCCCGACGAGGAGCGCATGCGTCACGTGATCGAGACGCTCGATGGCCTCGTGCATCGCATTCCAGCTGCCCACGTCGGTGACCAGCACCCGCGCGCCCGAGTCCGCGGCGAGGTAGACGACCTCCTCGCCCGTCAGGAGGACGGACGTCGGCACGGGGATGGCGCCGCGCTTCATCGCCCCCAGGAAGACGACGGGATACTCGAGGCAGTTTGGGAGGCGGACGAGCACCCGCTCGCCCGCGCCCACGCCGAGGTCGCGCAAGAGCTGCGCGAACCGGCTCGTCTGCCGGGCGAGCTCGGTGAAGGTCGTCTGGCGGACGCCCGTGCGGTCGTCGTCGACGACCACCGCGACGCGCTGCTCGACGGGCGTACCGAGGTGGGCGTCGGTACACGCCACGCCGGTGTTGAAGTGCTCAGGGATGCTCCAGATCCAGGACGGGAAGTCGCGCACGGCGGTCAGCGGAACGCGGGCATCACCCTCTCCGCGAAGAGCCGCGCCGGCTCGCGGGTGTCGCGGCCGAAGAACTCGATCACCAGGAGCGTGCAGCCGAGCGCCCGATGCTGCTCGATCCGGTCGATGACCCGCTCTGGGGTTCCCCAGATGCCATGCGCCTCGAGGCCGGCGCCCATGTGACCGCCGTAGATCTTCAGTGCCCGTTCGAGCCCGGTGCGCGCGGCGTCGTCGGTCTCGGCGATGACGACGAGGCACTGCTGCGACACCTCGATCGACGCGAAGTCGCGACCCACCTCCGCGCAGCGGCGTCGCAAGGCCTCGACCTTCGTTCCGAGCTCCGGCTGGAAGACGGCGAGGTTGTTCCAGATGTCGGCGTGGCGGGCCGCGATCCCCATGAGCCGCCGCTCGCCGCCGCCACCGATCAGGATGGGTGGTCGGCGAAGAGGCTTCGGCTCGCACACCGCGTCGCGGACCACGCAGTGCTTGCCTTCGAACGTCGTGCGCTCCTCGGTCCAGAGGCGCCGCAGCACCTGGGCCGTCTCCTCGAGCGCGCCGAGCCTCGCACCGAGCGACGGAAAGGGACAGCCGTAGGCCTCGAACTCGGAGGCGAACCACCCCGCCCCGAGACCGACGATCGTGCGCCCTCCGGCGACGTGGTCGACGGTCGCGACCTGCTTCGCCAGGACGGCGGGGTTGCGGAAGAACGGCGGCGTGACGAGCGTCCCGAGCTCGATCCGCTCCGTGATCGCCGCCACCGCCGCGAGCTCGCTCCACGCCTCGAAGATCGGGAGCGTCGGTATGGGGACGCTGCAGAGATGGTCACAGACCCAGGCCGAGTCGAACCCGAGCCGATCGAACTCGACGGCCGCCGCGCGCGCCTCCTGCCATGAGCGCTTGATCTGCGGGAGCGTCACCCCGAAACGCATCTGTCGTGCCATGGCCGTACCCGATACATCGGCTCGGGCCTGCTCGTCGACGCCTCAGGTAGCGCACCGCGCAAGACCCGTTGTTCGAAGCCGGGACGGGATTGACCGGACCCGCCCCGTCGCGGACCAATCGGGAAGTGACGCCGCCCTGCGGAGGTCCGAGCGCGTGTTCGACAGCCGAGAGCCAGCGCCCGAATCCGACGTTCATCTCACCGTCCTGGACCGCCTGACGGCCCGGCGACGCCCCGCGTTCCGCGACACGTTTGCGGCAGTCCTCCGAGCACTTCGAGCATGGCTGGCGACGGCTTCGACGCAGCTCGGGCAGCTCGCGGCCAGCGCGCGGGCGGCGCGCCCCCGGCTGCAGGGGGTTCTGGAGCGATGGCCGTCGCTTGCGAACGCCGTGCGGGCGGCGGGACGACGGGTCGTGGCTGCCGGCGGTGGTGAGGGTCCGCTTCCCGTCCACGACGCTCACCCGTCGACCGCGGGCCCCGTGATCCTCCGCGCCCTCGAGCGCCAGGCGAGGGTGGCGGATCTGCTCGCCACCGAGGGTGAGCCCGACACGCTCGAGGTGCGCGGCAAGCGCCTCGAAGCCAAGCGGATCATCCTCGTCTACCGCCGGCCCGTCCGGGGCCAGCCCCGCCGGATCGTCCTCGACCCGTCCGGCGACGGGTACATCGCGCGCAGTCCGGAGCCGCTGCGCCGGCGACGAGCCCCCGTCCGCGCGGCGCAGGTTCAGGCGCCGACGACGAGACCTCCCTGTGCCGACTGCCCGAAGCCCCAGCCGAGCGCCGTCCAGACCCTCGAGTGTCCGATCGATCCCGCCCGCGACGACTGCCGGGCCTTCTGCACCGGCGGCTCGAGCTACGAGTGGTGCCGCTGAGGCGCGCTCAAGCGCTCGCGGCCTGCGGCCCCGCTTCGGCGCGTGGCGCGCCGATCACGTCGAGGATGCGGTCCATGACGTCGACCACGTCGAAGTCCTTGGGGGTGAAGACCGCCTTCACTCCGAGCGAGCGGAGCGCCTCGACGTCGCTCTCGGGGACGATGCCGCCGAGGACGACCGGCATGTCCCCCACCCCCTGACGGGCGAGCTCCGCGGTGACCGCGCGCGCGATCTCGAGGTGGGCCCCGGAGAGCACCGAGAGGCCCAGCACCGTCGCGTCCTCCTGCACGGCCGACGCGACGATCTCGGGCACCGTCCAGCGGATGCCGCCGTAGATCACCTCGAAGCCCGCGTCGCGAGCGGCCACCGCGATCATCTCCGAGCCGTTGGAGTGACCGTCGAGCCCCGGCTTGCCAACAACCATCCGCGGCCGGCCGCCGTGCCGCGCGCCCCACGCCGCGACGCGCGCACGGACCGCCTCGGCACGCGGCGTGTCCAGGCCAAGCCGCTGCCCCTCGACGCCGGTGGCGGCCCGGTACTCGCCGAAGACCGCGCGCAGGGCGTCCGCCCACTCCCCCGTCGTGACCCGTGCCCGTGCGCACGCGATCGAGGTCGGCATCAGGTTCGTGCCGGTCGCCGCGGCGTCGCTGAGCGCGCGGAGCGTGCGGTCCACCTCGGCCTGGCTCCGCCGGCTCTTCGTCGCGCGCAGCATGTCGAGCGTCTCGGCCGCCGAGGCCGGGTCGAACCGGAAGAGGCCGCCGTCCTCGCCGGTCAGCAGCGGCGACGGCAGACCGTCGGTCCATCGGTTTCGGCCGACGACCACCAGCTCACCCTTGTTGATGCGCGCCAGGCGCTCCGCCTGGCTGCGGACGAGCCCCGCCTTCATGTAGCCCGCTTCGACCGCCGCGAGCGCACCGCCGAGCTGCTCGATCCGTGTCATCTCCGCGCGGGCCGCGTCCTTCAGCGCCGCGACCTTCGCCGCCACCACCGGCGAGCCGGCGAACAGATCGGGATACTCGAGGAGATCGGTCTCGTAGGCGAGGATCTGCTGGAGTCTCAGCGACCACTGCTGGTCCCACGGCCGCGGCAGGCTGAGCGCCTCGTTCCACGTCGGGAGCTGGAGCGCCCGGCAGCGGGCGTCGCGGCTGAGCGTCACGCCGAGCGTCTCGAGGAGGATCCGCCAGGCGTTGTTCTCGGGCTGCTCCTCCGTGAGCCCCAGCGAGTTCACCTGCACGCCGTAGCGGAAGAGCCGGTACTTCGGATTCTGCACGCCGTAGCGGTCGCGGGTGATCTCGTCCCACATCTCGACGAACGCCCGCATCTTGCACATCTCCTCGACGAAGCGGATGCCGGCGTTCACGAAGAACGAGATGCGGCCGACCGATTGCTCGAACTCCTCCGCCGTGAAGCAGCCCCGCTCGCGGATGGCGTCGAGGACGGCCATGGCGTTGGCGAGCGCGAAGGCCAGCTCCTGGGTAGGCGTCGCCCCAGCCTCCTGCAGATGGTACGAGCAGATGTTCGAAGCGTTCCACCGCGGGATACGGTGCAGGCAATGATCGTACATGTCGACGATCAGCCGCATCGAATGGCGAGGTGGGAAGATGTACGTGCCGCGCGCCAGGTACTCCTTGATGATGTCGTTCTGCGTCGTGCCCTGGAGCACCTTCGGTTCGACGCCCCGCTCTTCGGCGAGCCCGACGTAGAGCGCGAGCAGCCACATGGCCGTCGCGTTGATGGTCATCGACGTGTTGATCTGGTCGATCGGGATGCCGTCGAAGAGGACGTGGAAGTCGTCGATGGAGTTGATCGGGACGCCGACCTTGCCGATCTCGGGCTCGGCGATGGGGTGGTCGGAGCTGTAGCCGCACTGGGTGGGCAGGTCGAACGCGATCGAGAGACCCGTCTGGCCTCGCGAGAGATTGCCGCGGTAGAGGGCGTTCGACTCGCGGACGTTGGTGTGGCCCGCGTACGTCCGGAAGATCCAGGGCTGGTCGCGGACGGGTTTCGCGTCCATGACGCCCATTGTGCAAGCGACGGAGTGCCGGAGCAACCCGGTCCAGCCGTCGCACCGGCAGCGCTCTACCCCGCGGGGCGTGGAATGTGCTGTGGAACGTCCTCATGAAGGGCTCCGCCGCCACCGCGATCTTCGCCGTGGCGTTTGGCCTGCGCCTCCTCCACCTGCGGGCGATCATGCCGCTCGAGCTCGGCACGCCGCCCGTGATCGGCATGGATCGCTGGCTGAGCACGCACATCGCGGCTGCCGTCGCCCGGGGCAACTGGCTCGGAGGGTGGTCGGCGGCCTACGACAGCAGCCCGGGCTATGCCCTCCTCCTCGGTGTCCTCCACCGCGCGGCAGGAGGAGGGTGGCTCGGCCCGCTCTGCGTGCAGGCCGCGCTCGGGGCGCTCGTGCCGCTTCTCCTCTACGGCGTCGGCGCGCGCCTGTTCTCGGCACGGGTCGGCGCGCTGGCGGCGGGGCTCGCCGCGCTCTACGCGCCGGCGATCTTCTACGAGACGTTGCTCGTCAAGTTCGCGCTGCTTCCGATCACGGTGGCGGCCGCGCTGGCGTGCGTCGTCCGCGGTCGTGACGAGCGCGCCGCGCGGTGGCTCGTGCCCGCCGGGATGGCCCTCGGGGCCCTCGTCCTCCTCCGGCCGAACGCCCTCTTGACGGCCGCAGTGATGGCCCTCTGGGTCATCGGGCCGGGGGCCGGGCTCGTGTGGCGGGCGATGGCCGTCGGCACCCGGGTCGCGCTCGGAGCCGCACTCGTCGCCGTGCCGCTGGTGCTTCACGCCCGCGCGGCAGGCGGGGAATCGGGCGGCGAGGCGCTCTGGGGCATCCACTTCTTCATCGGCACGAACCCGGAGTCGGACGGGCGTTACACCGAGGTGCCGGGTGTCCGCGACGACATCGTCGGCCACGTCGTCGACGCGCGGCGCATTGCCGAGCACGACCTCGGACGGCCGCTCGTACCGGGCGAGGTCTCGCGCTACTGGTTCGAGAAGGGGCTCGGCTTCGTGCGCGAGCACCCCTTCCGCTACCTCCTGCTCGAGGCGCGCAAGGTCTGGATCGCCCTCGACGGCGACGAGGAGGGCAGCTTCGGCGACGACTTCCACGACTACCGGCGAGCGTCCTGGGTGCTCCGCCTTCCGCTGCCGACCTTTGCGGCCGTCGGTCCGCTCGGGCTCCTCGGTCTCTGCCTGACGCTCGTCGGTCGGCCGCGCGCGCGCGTCCTGCATCTGTTCGTCGCTTCCTATCTCGTGTGCCTCCTGCCCTTCTTCGTCACCGGCCGGTACCGGCTCCCCCTCGTCCCGCCGATGCTGGTTCTCGCGGCCTTCGCGCTCTGCTGGTTGGAAGAGAACATCCGCCGGCGCCGGAGCCGTGCGCTGCTCGGCGCGGCGGTGCTTCTCGGGGCAGCGACCGCGGGCCTCGCGAGCCGGGAGCTGCTTCCGGGCGTGGCCTTCACGCTCGCGGGCGGGCTCGGGGCCGCCGCCGCGCTGGCGCGGTCGGACGGCGGTCAGTCGCCCGCGTAGCCGAGCGCTCGCAGGCGCGCGAGCCGCTGCGGGTCCACCCGTGCGCCCGGCGCGGGCACCGTCCCGAGCTCGGGCAGCCGCACGCGCGCGTAGCCGAGAGCGACCGGCGACGCGGCGGCGACGTCGCGCTGCTCGCCGGGGTCCTCGAGCAGCCGGTAGAGCTCGAAGCGCGGGCGGCCTCCGAAGTTGTGGATCGCCTTCCACTCGAGGGTGGAGAGGCTTTCGACGTCGAAACCGCCCAGGTGCAGCACCGAATACGCCTCGCCCTCGCCCGGCGCCGGCGTCACGAGCGACGTCCCGTCGAGCCAGGGGCGCGGCGGGAGGCCGAGCAGGTCGAGCACGGTCGGGAAGATGTCCACCTGCCGGACGACTCGATCGACCCGCGTGCCGCCCTGCGCCCCACCGGGAAGCCGCACGAGCAGAGGGACGCGAAGGACTTCCCGGTAGAGCGTCTGCCCGTGAGCCACGCCGCCGTGCTCGAGGAATTCTTCGCCGTGATCGGCGGTGAGGACGACGAGCGTGTCGTCCAGCAGCCCGTTGCGGGCGAGGTCGTCCATCAGACGGCCGAAGTAGGTGTCGGCCGTCCGCACGTCGCCGTCGTAGAGGTCGCCGAGCAGCCGCACCTCGTCGTCGGAGAGCTCGGGCGGCCGCGTCCCCCAGCGCTCGTTGCCGAGGTAGAACGGTCGGGCACGGTCGACCAGCGCACGCACGGCGTCGCGGCCGACGCCTCGAGGCAGGAACGGCCGCGCCATCCGGGGCGGTGGAAGGTAGGGGAAGTGGGGATCGCTCGCGTGCACGTAGAGCAGGAACGGCTGTCGCGGCCCCCGCGCCAGCCAGCGCGCGATCCGGCGATACAGCGCGTCCGACCCGAGATACACCGGGGCGCGGCGCTCCCCTTGCTCGGCGTAGAAGTGGAATCGCTCGAAGCCGCGGGCGTGGCCGAAGATCGCCGAGCCCAGGTAGTTGGTGACGAACGCCGTCGTCTGGTAGCCCGGTAGGGCTTCGGCCAGCGTGGCGACGCCCGATCGGATGCCGTGCTCGCGGTCGATCGCGCCGTGATGGCCCGGGACGAGCCCGGTGAGGATCGACGCC
>Ga0070699_100001944_pt1 | contig 18671 bp, 17 predicted proteins | sample KBSK1503metaG_FD_65473 | JGI IMG/M metagenome (GOLD analysis project Ga0070699, IMG submission 65473) | Corn, switchgrass and miscanthus rhizosphere microbial communities from Kellogg Biological Station, Michigan, USA - KBS K1-50-3 metaG | ecosystem: Host-associated > Plants > Roots >... | reverse complement strand
CGGCAGGACTCGAACCTGCGACCCATGCCTTAAAAGGGCATTGCTCTACCAACTGAGCTACGCGCCCACTTTATTTCAATCTAACATATCATCCATCCCTGGGTGGATAGGGTGGCATGGGATTCCCGGCCTGCGAATGTCAACAAATTGGTTTGTCTCGCCTGTGTTGAGTTGCGCGATAATTGGTGGCTATTGGTTGCGAAGAAAAGCCGAGGAGGACTATTCGATGAAAAGCGAGGCAGTTTCTCTGCCGGTGATCGCTGGCGTACCACTCGATTGCAGTTTCTGGCTTGAAGATGACGGCTGGAGCGGAGTTTGCGAGAGGCTATCCGTCATTGTGCGCGGCGGCAGTTTTGAAGATGCCAAAAAAAACATGGAGGCCGCTCTGCAAGACCACATTGAGCGGGTTTTGCGCGAGCACCTGGGGCGAAGCTCACAGCGAATTGCGTAGGTCGGGGGAACAAGCTGATACGCAACCAAACCGCGCCTAACCTCGGCTCGTCAACCAGGAGCAAATCAAATACATCCGTGAATCAGACCATCTCCAGAAAGACTTGGTGGCTCACGATTCTTCGCGACCCTCATTTCTGGGTACCCGCGGTCGTATTGCTAGGCGGATTGGCGGTGCTTCGTTGGATCCGCTGACGGCGAATGCGCAGGTATCGAATCATAAAATGATTCCTCAGGCACTCGAAGCTTCTCGTCTTAAAAGGTTGCAGACGTTGGGTGTTCTTTGTGGATTCGGCGCAGGAGCCTGGTTAGGGGCGGCCGAAGCGCCGACAAAATTTGTGAAAGCGGGTGTGTCGCCCATTGTGGTCTCGCTCCTCATGGTGATTGGCGTATTCCTCGCCCGTTGGAGCCTGCCCGCTTTAGTTCGCGGTACTGGACAGATTCGTTTGGACGTTCGTGAAGCGCCACACTTGATTGTTTGGGGAGTATTGGCGGGATGCCTTTGGGCGGTGGCGAACACGATGACCATCTTCGCTATCCGCGATATTGGACTGAGTATTGCTTTTCCTCTTTGGAACATAAACAGTTTGCTGGGAATTTTCTGGGGATTCGTCCTGTTCAACGAACTGCGCGATGCCGGACGGCTGCGCTGGGTGAGCGTCATCGGCGGCGCGCTATTGATGTTCGCAGGCGCGACGCTGTTAGCGTTCGCGTCTTCAGCGCAGATGGCGGCGGAGCATGCGACACGCGGGATCCTGGCAGCACTGTGCGCCGGGATATTGTGGGGAACGATGTATATCCCTTATCGCAAAGCGTATTTGACTGGGATGAACCCTCTTTCCTTTGTTGCTTTTTTTACCATTGGAGAATTGGGCATGATGACCGCCCTGGCATTAAGCTACGGAGGCGGGCCGTCCGCTCTTAGGCACGAACTCTTAAACGCGCGGCCGGCGCTCTTCTGGCTGATGCTCGGTGGTTTCGTCTGGGTCATTGGAGACCTATTTCAGCAGTACGCGGCCAAGTATGTGGGCATCAGTCGTGGAATTCCGCTGTCGAATTCAAACCAGCTCTGGGGCTTGTTGTGGGGCATTCTAGTGTTTGGAGAGTTACAGGGGCGAGGATCATCGCTGCACGCCCAGGTAATTGGAGGGTCGCTCCTGATGGCGGCTGGCGCGGGCGCCATTGCGCTCTCGACTGTCAAAGGAAAAGAACATGCGCGCTGGGATGAAGCAGCGCAGCGCGAGCGCCAACGCTATGACGTCGATGCCAATTACGTGCAGGCAGGCCTTGAGGGAAAATTTAAAGAGGATGGCGATAGTCAGAGCGGACGGAACTGGCTGGATTGGCTGTTAGTCGCGCTGGCCACGACAGTGTTCGTCTGGTTGGCGGTGCTGGCACGCGCTCCTAAAATGACGCTGAATTGGAACGCGCTTGCGGCTCTGTGCTTTGTAATGCTGATTTTCCTGGCGTGCTGCGGCGCTGCCTTGTGGAAGGTCACAAGGTTCAACTGATGCTGTCTGCACAGCCCGGCTGACGTGCTTTTTGTGGCCGGGCGGAATCAAAAGTGTGCTCCCCGCGTGCGTTGACAAGCTTTTGGTTCCAGCCCATACTCCGAGAAATGTCCAATGTGGGACACACATTCGGACAACCATAAATACCAAATGTGCCTACCGCGTCAGCGTCACTGAGTCTCACCTATTTCGGTTCCTCGGAGGAGGTTTATGAATCAGCCCAAGCGCAGGCTGGGGTTGTCTCGGACGTGTGTTCTGATGGGCTGTGCGATTTTGGCAATTGTCGCCATCGCACTGCATCGCGCGTCTTTGAGCGGGAGTGCGAGTCCGTTATCGCCAACGTCAGATAAATCCAGGCAGATCAGCTTCAGTAGTTTGCCGGTCGCGTTCGAGCCGAATCTTGGGCAAACCGACCCACAGGTAAAGTATCTGGCTCGTGGTCACGGGTTCAACTTATTTCTCACCTCGAATGAGGCCGTGCTGTCGCTGGCAACGGAACGAACCTCCTCCGTAAAGCGAAAATCTAACAACCGACGGGCGAGATTTGGGAACTCACAAATGGTGACACGGCGAGCGGGGGCAAGTGGGACTTCAGTGATCCGAATGCGGGTTGCAGGCGGAAATCCGTATACGCAGATGGTGAGCCATGACAGTTTGCCTGGGGTGAGCAATTACTTTACCGGCGAAGATCCGCGAAACTGGCGAACCAATGTTCCGCACTACGCGCGGGTTGGCTATCACGACATTTATCCGGGGATTAATCTCACGTTTCACGGCTCAGAACAGCAACTGGAATTTGATTTTGTGATTGCTCCGGGTGCGGATCCAATTCCGATTGGTCTAAGCTTCGACGGCGCCAAGCGGGTCGCGACCGATGCCGCGGGTGACCTCATGCTTGCCTCCGATGCAGGCAATCTGCGCATGCATAAACCAGTGGCTTATCAGGAAGACCGAGGCAGCCGCAAGTTGGTAGAAGCTCGTTTTGTAGTGAAGCAGGGAAAGCAAGTTGCTTTTGCATTAGGAGACTATGACCATAGCCGGGAGTTGGTGATTGATCCCTCGATCACCTACTCGACCTTTCTCGGTGGATCTTTAGAAGATGATGGCTTGGCGATCGCGGCAGATGCCAGTGGCAATGCCTATGCAACTGGGGAAACAGTATCTGCAAACTTTCCGCTGGCAGGAACTTCATTTCAAAGCGCCAATGGAGGTAGCTTTGACGTTTTCGTAACGAAATTAGCTCCCGACGGATCCTCCCTCGTATATTCCACCTATATCGGCGGAAGTTTGAACGATAGCGGAAATGCCATCGCAGTCGATGGCGCCGGCAATGCCTTCGTAGCGGGAAGCACAAGTTCCTCCGACTTTCCCACCACGATCGGCGCCTTCCAACAAAACTTCGCTGGGGTCTCTGATGCCTTTGTGCTGGAGTTGAACTCTACCGGATCATCACTTATTTACAGCACTATGCTGGGAGGAAGTGGTAATGATGTCGCCAACGGGCTCGCCGTAGACAGTTTGGGAAATGCCTATGTGGTTGGTGTCACATCGTCGATCACAGACTTCCCGAAGTTGAATCCGATCCAGGGAGTTAGTGACGGATCGAACAGCGGTTTTGTTAGTAAATTGAATACCACCGGAACCGCATTGGTATATTCAACCTACCTGGGTGGAAGCACTGGCGACTTCGCAGCGGCGATAGCACTGGATTCCTCAAAAAATGCTTTTGTAACCGGAGGGACTCTTTCTCCCACGTTCCCCACCACCCTCGGGGCGTTCCAGACCCAATGCGGCAGCGACGGTAACTGCAATGGCGGTTCCTACGATGCATTCGTTACGGTCATCAACGCAGCCGGAAATGGTTTTGTTTATTCAACTTTTCTGGGTGGTAGCGGCGCCGACCAAGGCTTAGGCATTGCCGTCGACTCGGCGGCCAACGCTTACGTAACGGGACTGACGAGTTCCAGCACCAACTTCCCCTTAAAGGCGGCGTTGCAGCCTGCTTTCGGGGGAGGAATTCAAGATGCTTTCGTAACCGCGCTTAACCCAGCTGGAAATGCGTTGGTGTACTCAACATTTCTTGGCGGTAGCCTGGTGGACGCGGGCACGAGTATCGCGTTGGACGGCAGCAAGAACGCATACGTGACCGGCCAGACCTCCTCATCCGACTTCCCGACTATGAATCCAACTCAAAGTGCGCTAGGCGGAGGCAATGACGGATTTGTGAGTGAGATTAACTCCTCAGGCTCGCAGTTCATCTTTTCCACCTTTCTTGGTGGTTCGCAGAATGAGAACACTTTGCCGGTGTCCGGTAGTCCAAGTGGCGCGATCGCTGTGGATAGCGCCAGCAACATCTATGTAACGGGAAACACCTCTTCAGCCGACTTTCCCACTACGGTAGCGGCTTTTGGAAGAAATTATGTCGGAAACATCGATGCGTTCGTGGCCAAAATTGGTTCGGTCGGCGGGACGTTCAGCATCACGGTTGCACCGGCAAGCGCAATCGTAACGCACGGCCAATCGACCTCGGCGTTCACGGTCCAGGTGGCTCCATTAAACGGGTTTAACGCGGCTGTGAGTTTGTCCTGCTCGGGATTGCCAGTTGGTGCATCTTGTCTTTTCAATCCACCATCGATTGCGGGAGGCTCGGGCAGTTCTTCGCTTACGATCGGCACCACGGCTACGTCGGCGCAATTGTCGACGTCCAGCCCTCCTGGTCTGTTCTATGCTCTGTGTCTGCCGATGGCGGGCATGGCGCTGTTTGGAGCCGGCTTGGCTTCGGGCCCGTCACGCAAGAGAGGGGTAATGGCACTGCTGCTCGGGTGTCTGCTCTTCTCTGGCCTGATGTTCGTGGTCGCTTGTGGCGGCGGCAGTGGCAGCAGCAGCACGCCACCGGGCACCTATAGCATCACAGTCCAAGGCACAGGAGGCGGTGTGACAATCAACGGGACGCCGGTGATCCAACTGACGGTGCAGTGAGGTTGTTCCCGCTCGGAATGACATAAAGGATGCAGCCACCAAGCCGTTCCAGATATTTTGACGCCGCCAACATTGTTGTCATCGTATTCGCCCTTGCTGCCTGGGCGGCTCCTGGCGGCAAGGAAAAAAAATCCAGCGCGTCCACCATCCGTTGGGCTGAGGGCAAGCCCGGCTGCACCTTCACACGAGACGAGGATGGTAAGTATCGGTATGGATTGCAGTCCGATGATGTGGGAATCACACTGGCGGTGGACTCTCAGGAGTTGCAGCGATCGCGACGTCACTTCGGTCGCTTCATTGGGGCCGTGTTAGCTTTCCGCTACACGGGGCCGAACCAGCTTGACGTCAGGAACGACCATATCAAACTGGAATTCACGTCACACTCCCATGTTGTCCAGAAAGCTCTTGATCCGGATGACTTCTCTGCCCAGTATCAGTACGACGTCGATGCTCTGATCCACGAGAAGGAACGTGAGATCAAGAAGCATCCTGAGAAGAAGCAGGAAATAGAGACGACGCTGCAGGCTTATCAGAAAGAATTGCTCGATATGCAGGAGTTTCTCCGCACCCGCAGCTTGCGGACGGTGAGATTGGATCGCGCCACTCCAGAGACTAAAGGTTGGGTGTTTTTTAGCACGAACAATAAGTGGATCGGCGATTGGAAAAAACGAGAGGATTTCGTGCTGCGGATATCGCTGGCGAATCGTTTGTTCGAATTTCCATTCACTCTGCCGCCGGTGGAAGGCGACCTGATTCTGCGTCGGCGCGGCGAAAACTAGAAGCAGAGCGGGAAAGCTGTAAAAAGTTAAACCGCCATTCGTCGCGCATCCGCTTCTTTCTGGGAAAAATAACGCAACAAGATATCGCGCAAGGAAACCAGACCCTTAATCTCTTTGCCGTCCGTGATGGGCAAGTGGCGGAAACCGAATTCGCGCATGAGGAAGAGACAGTTCTCTACGGTTTCGTCAACGCTCACCGCTTTGGGGTTGGTGGTCATCACTTCGGAAACCTTGGTAGTTCCGGGCAGGCGTCCGACCGCGACCACGCGATTCATGATGTCACGCTCGGAAAAGATTCCAACCAGTTGCCCGTCACGCAGCACGGGCAGCGCGCCGATTTTGTGCTCCATCATAAAACGGGCAGCTTCCAAAACCGTGCGGTCGGCTTCCACGGAATAGATCTTGCGGTCTTTTACCAGTTCGTAAACTGACGCCATAAACTAGCTCCTGAGCGGGCATTCGGACTCCATCTACCGAGCCGCATGCCCAATTTGAACACTTTAGCATGTATTTCGCCGGGCCAGGAAGCGACGCAAGGAAGAGGCGGGCCAGTAGAATATCCCGGGGGCGCGAATCAGAGACTCGCGCCCGCAGGAAGAGTTAAAAGCGGATTTGCGGACCAAATGTGACGCGCAGGTTATTTTGCGCTCCACCGTCGAAATAGATCACGTCGCCAACATCCAGGCGCAGGCCGAACGGACCCCAAAATCCTTCAATACCGGCTCCCGGATAAACCGCGAATTGCGTGTTCCCATCGGTTACACCTCCGAGCGCACTCGTGAAGCCGGCACTGGCATTCTGATTCGAGGTGCTGAAATTCACAAAGCCTAGTTTTCCGGTCACGAATGCCCGGAAGGGACCAGAGGTGCCGGCTTGAAATTTCGGCCCGAACAGGGCAGTCAGGGGACGCAAACGGGTATTCACCAGTTGCGTGTTGATTCCGTTCGAAAACGTGCTGGTGAAATTGCGCTTAAAGTCGTAGGCCATTTCGGCTTCCAACTGAACATTGGGGTGAACGTTAAAGGCGGCGCGACCGCCGAGGCCGACAAAGTTAATGTCGGGAGTTGTCCGGCTAAGGCGAAAATAGTCGGCGAACACTCCGACCTCAGCATGGTTCCAATCGGATGAGCCCTGTGCGGCAACCACCGAGGGCATAGCGAGACAGATAGCTAGAACTGACAAAAAGGCACACCGTTTCATGGAATACTTTCTCCTGTGAGCTTGTCTTCCGCAGATGGAATTACACTTGAAGTTGGCGAATTTGTTCTTTTGGATGCCGCTAGGGTGCGGTGGGTTGGTGGTTACTGAGCTGCGTAACCACTGTATTTTCAGAGACTTTGTATCGAAAATTTCGGCGCGGGATTGAAGCGTAATAATAAGGTTTCACGCCGGCTTTATTGTTAGCTACGGAAGATGATTAATTTTCGAAGAGATCGATTCTGAAGTTTTGCTGTCTTCCCGCGGCGTCATGGAAACCACGATGTATTCCCGTTCTTTGCTGTCATCTGCTATCTTCTTGGCTTCGTCTGATCTATGGATGTGACTTCTTCGCTGCAAACTCCGCTGATGCCTGACGCCGAGCGTCAACAACCCACCCGATTTTATCGCTGGATGGTTTTGGTCTTCGTCAGTCTGGCGATGTTCGGAAACTATTACGTGTATGACTGCATCGCCCCAGTTGCGGATTTGCTGGCCAGGCAACTTGGCTTTTCGGATTCGAATATCGGGCTGCTGCAAGCGATCTACAGCATTCCGAATGTGTTCATGGTGCTGATCGGCGGGTATGTTGTCGACCGCATCGGAACGCGAAAAGCTATCTTCATTTTTGGCGCACTCTGCTTTGCCGGCTCGGTCGTAACTGTACTTTCCGGAAAACTCACTGTGATGGCAATCGGGCGCTTGATCTTTGGCTTGGGCGCGGAATCTTTGATTGTGGCTGTAACCACCGCCGTGGCCAAGTGGTTCCGGGGCAAAGAACTGAGTTTTGCTTTTGGCATCAACTTGACGATTGCGCGGGCGGGAACTTGGCTGGCCCAGAATTCTCCGACTTGGGCTCATTCTGCATACGACAACTGGCGCAGTCCGCTGCTGATTTCGGTGGGTTTTGGCAGCCTTTGTGTTGTCGGCGCAATATTCTATTGGGTGCTGGAGTCTTATGCCGAAAGGAGGATGGATTTAAAGCATCAAGGTTCCACTGACAAGGTCGTCTTCAGCGACATCTACAAGTTCGGGGTTTCCTACTGGTATATCGTGGCGCTTTGCGTAGTGTTTTACTCCGCCATTTTTCCGTTTGAGACCTTTGCCATTAAGTTCTTCATCGAAGCCCGCGGGACCAGTCGGGAACTAGGCGGATTTCTGGTCAGCATCTTGACTGCGTTCACCATGTTCGGCACGCCCGCGTTCGGATTATTCGCGGACAGATTCGGCAGGCGGGCGACGTTAATGATGTTAGGGTCCACTCTGCTGATCCCCGTCTATCTGATGATGGTGTATACCAATGTCAGCTTGTACGTCCCGATGGCAATGATGGGAGTGGCCTTCTCATTGATTCCAGCGCTGATGTGGCCGTCGGTGGCGTACATTGTTGACCAGTCAAAGCTGGGAACGGCCTATGGGCTGATGACCATGATTCAAAACATTGGACTCGCCGGCTTCAATTTGCTGATTGGATGGGCTAACGACCATGGGCATGCCAGCGCACAAAATCCAGCAGGTTATCGGTTGGGCATGTGGATCTTCTCCATCCTTGGCTTTCTAGGGGTAATGTTCGCCTTCCTACTGCGGCAGCGCGAGCGCGGCCCTCATGGTCACGGGTTAGAGACGATCACAACCGCTTCAACCACTTCCTAGGTGTCTGGTGTCTTAATTTCATGTCCTCGGGGAGCTATAAAAAGGTGGGCCCTACCACCCTTAGGTTGACGGCGGTTGCTTGTCCCTTTAGGCTGCTTGGGTACTTAAGTAAGGGTGAACAGACCAGGTCGGCAAGTCCAACAGGGGCAAAGCGTTCGGTTCCGGGTACGGTAACCGTGGAGTGGGCGCAGGCACCGCAATTAGTACAACGAAAAGACACTTAAGCCGCATCTGACCAAGTGCGGCCGGAAAAGGCGACTTGACGGACGCAAGAAAACCACAGGGCGACAGGCTTTCTGAATCAGAGGCAATCGAACGAGCGAAGCAGGGTGACGCGGAAGCCTTTCAACTGCTGTACGACCTGCATAAGCGTCGCGTGTATTCGTTATGCCTGCGGATGACGGCCAACACGGCGGAAGCCGAAGACCTGACACAGGAAGCGTTCCTCCAGTTGTTTCGCAAGATTGGGACTTTTCGCGGCGAGTCGGCGTTTTCAACCTGGCTTCACCGCATGGCAGTGAACGTCGTCCTGATGCGGTTGCGCAAGAAAAGTCTTTCGGTGGTCCCGCTCGAAGAGACGGTGGAGACCGAAGACGAGGCGCCCAAGAAAGAGCTGGGAGCTCCGGATGCGAAGCTGGCCGGGTCCATCGATCGCCTGGAGCTACAGCGTGCGATTGAGGCTTTGCCGCCGGGATATCGTTCGATATTCGTATTGCACGACGTGGAAGGGTACGAGCACAACGAGATCGCGGGAATGGTGGGATGTTCGATTGGCAACAGCAAGTCACAGTTGCACAAAGCACGCATGAAGTTACGGGAGCTCCTCAAGACGAGCAGACTTGGCAGGACTGAAAGAGCCAGCAAGCCGTGAGGCGCCCGCGGGTAAATGGGGGAGAGGAAGTATGACTTGCGGAGAGTTTCAAAAAATTCTACCGGATATCATGGAAGGGCAGCGCAAGGCGGAGCATGCAGCGCATTTGCAGTCCTGCCCCGCGTGTTCCGGGCTGGTTAGTGATTTGAGCCTCATTTCCGAGCAGGCTCGGCTTCTGCAAGCCTCGGAAGAACCGAGTCCGCGGGTGTGGAATCAGATCGAGATCGTTTTGCGGCAGGAGGGGCTGATTCGTCAGCCCGGACGGGACCGCTTTTTAGTCCCAGCATTCTCTCGGCGCTGGAGTACGGCGTGGCTACTTCCAGTGGCGGCGATTTTGGCAATCGCTTTCGGAATAGTGGTGTACAAAGGCCGGCCTTCTCAGCAGCAAATTGCCGACAATAGGGTTACAGCTCCGGTGGCCATGTCGCTCGCCGCCAACAGCAATGAGGATCAGCAGTTACTTGAAGTGGTGGGAACGCGGACGCCTTCCATGCGAGCCTCGTACGCAGACAATTTGCAGAATGTCAACGCCTACATCCGGGATGCCGAGCAAACAGTCCAGAATGACCCGAACGATGAAGAAGCTCAGCACTCGCTGATGGCGGCGTATGAGCAAAAGGCTATGGTCTACGAAATGGCTTTGGATCGTTCCTTGCCGTAACGACAGATTTAGTTTGAGTGGGGTTTGGGAGAGAGTCAGAATGGATCGCAGACTGCGCACTGCAAAACTGGCCGCTTTAATGCTGATAGCAGGCATAGCCGCATTCGCCGCCAGCGAGACCCGCAAGGAATACCGTTTCACGGTTGGTCCCCAAGCCAGCGTCTCCATCAACAACCAGTACGGTCCCATCTCCGTGAAGCCCGGCGCGGGCAATGTAGTGGTGGTGAGGGTACTCCTCCGTTCCGACAAAGTAGAAGTTGACCGAAACCAGAGCGGCAACCGTGTGGATATTCTTTCTCACATTTTTCCCGGTGCAACTCCGGAAACAGCAAAAGTGGATTATGAAGTTCTAGTACCCTCTGATGCCAGCGTCACGCTGCGTTCCACAACGGGGCCGATGGGCGCAGAAAAGCTGCAAGGCGATCTGAGCTTGGAGGGCGCCACCGCTATGGTGGACGTTCGCGACATAAGTAACGCGCATGTACACGTCAAGACGCTAAACGGCCCGGTGACTCTAACCCGCATTCAAGATGGGCATGTGGAGATCACCTCGGTCAGCGGAGACGTGGTACTGAACGACGTAAGCGGGCCACTGGTCCAGGTCAATTCCACCAGCGGGAAGATCCGCTACGACGGAGACTTTGGCGGTGGCGGCGAGTACTCCTTGACCAGTCATACCGGGGACATCGATGCTACCGCACCTACCTACGCCTCGATCGATGTAATCGCGCGCTCGGTCAAAGGGCAAGTGGACAATGATTTTCCACTGTTGCCCAAGAGCCATATCGCCTTTCCCATCGACAAAGCACGTTCCCTGGTTGGTACTGCCGGCAAGGCTGCATCTTCGGTTAAGTTGCTTTCCTTCAGTGGTAAAATCCACCTAAAGAAACGCTGAAACAATTTGGCCGTGCGGCTTGGAGCCGTTCGGCAATCCGGCATGTATGAGAACCCGAACCGGTTCCCATCGTGAGGTTGAACTGTCTGCAGCGGAACGGGTTCCGGTACGGACGGTGTTCCTGGTGGGCTTTATGGGCGCCGGCAAGAGTAGTGTCGGCCGGGCCTTAAGCCTACGCTTGGGCTGGGGCTTCGAAGACCTCGATGATCGCATCCAAGCCCGCGAAAGACGCAGCGTTGGGCAGATTTTCCGTGAATCGGGAGAAACTGGATTCCGGCGCGCCGAGGCAGATGCCCTGCGCGAACTGGTGGGAGAGCTAGGATCGTATCCTCGCGTCATTGGTTTAGGGGGCGGAGCTTTTGTGCAGCCTGAAAATGCTGCACTGCTGACTCGGACGCAAGCACCCATAATCTTTCTGGATGCCTCGGTGGACGAATTGTTTCGGCGGTGCCAGCAGGAGAAAGTCGAACGCCCGTTGCGGCAAGATCGGGAGCAGTTTCGTCAATTGTATGAAGCGCGCCGGCCCCATTACATGGCTGGCACAGTACGGGTTGAAACTACTGGCAAAAGCGTGGACGTGGTCGCAGCCGAGGTAACACGCGTCCTGGGAATTCGGGAAGACACAGGGACTGAAGGAGTGGAGACTTGAAGTTAAGAGCGATATTCGTAGTGAGTACGCTTTGGTTGCTAACCTCCGGTGTGGCGGTCGGCGCGGGCAAAGAAGCGGCCGGACAGATGGTGGATTCCGGATCTTTTGGTGTCTTCATGAATGGAAAGCGGGTGGCCACAGAGACTTTTTCCATTCAGCAATCCGGCGGCGCCAGCACCACCAGCGCTCAGGTGAAAGAAGAGGGAGGCTCGGGCGCGAGCCAGAGTTCTGAGTTGCAGATTACATCGGCGGGTGCGGTCATCCGCTACGAATGGCGTGAACTCAGTCCCGGCAAGAGCGCCTTAGTGATCGTTCCCAACAATGAATTTCTCATTGAGCGGATCACGCAAAATCCTGGTGACAAACCGGCTGAGCAACCCTTCCTGATGCCGAATACCTCCGTCGTGCTCGACAATAATTTCCTGGTTCATCGCCAGGTACTGGCTTGGAGGTATCTGGCCTCCAGTTGCGCGCACGACGCAGGTCCGATGCGCTGTGGCCCGGCCCAGTTTGGCGCAATCATTCCCCAGGAACGCACTTCGACCAGAGTGAATGTGCAACCGGTCGGCGAAGAGAAAGTCAAGATTCGGGACACAGAGCGCCAACTTCTTCGTATCAACATCAAGAGTGACGATGATGAATGGGCTTTGTGGCTGGATCCTCAGGACCATTACAAATTGCTGCGAGTGGTGAAGGCGGGCGCCAACACCGAAGTCGTGCGCGATTGAAGTGAATAACCATCGTGGCGCACCATGCTGTCACTGATTGACACACGCACCACACGGGTCCTGTTTACAGTGCTGCTGTTTGCGCTGGCCCTGGGATTTCTTTACGCCGCTCGCCGCACTCTGGTCGCATTCCTGTTTGCCATCTTTTTCGCCTACCTGATGGATCCAGCGGTATCACGAGTGGAGAAGTGGACACGCGGAAGGTCGCGCGCCATCGTGGTGATCTACATCCTTCTGGTAGCGATGGTGGCGACATTGTTCTTCGTCGTAGGTCCACAGATTGCCCATCAGGCACAGCGTCTGAGCGAGACTGTTCCTACACTGCTGACGGACCTGGGTACGGGGCGGATCGCGGAGCAAATTGGCCGTGAACACGGATGGAACACCAGGACAATTCAAAATGCCAAGGCTTTCCTGTCCAGTCATGCGGATTATTTTCGGGTCTTGACGCAGCGAATTGCTCTGCGCATTGCCGAAGTGGCGCAGCAAGCCTGGCTGCTGATCGTGGTGCCGATTCTGGCTGGATTCTTCCTCAATGATGGCCGTACTTTCGCCGAGGTCTTACTCTCCTTGGTGACCGCGCGCCCGCAGCGCGAGTTGATGGAAGGTGTTCTGAGTGATCTCAACCAAATGCTGGCGCACTTCATTCGCGCCCAACTGACCTTGGCGGCGTTGTCGCTGGTGGCTTACATCTCGGTTATGGGAGTGATGAGAGTTCCGTATGCTTTGGTGCTTGGAACGGCGGGCGGCATCATGGAGTTTGTTCCGGTAGTTGGGCCGCTGGTGGCCGCTGTTCTCATCGTAGGAGTCGCGCTGCTGACGAGTTATCCGCACTGGTTGGTGCTGCTTATTTTCCTGGGGGCGTGGAGACTAATTCAGGACTACGTAGTTTCACCGCGCATCATGGGAAAGAGCATGGAACTGCATCCGCTGGCAGCTATTTTTGGAGTGTTAGCAGGCGGTGAAATCGCGGGCGTGCTGGGTATTTATCTTTCCATTCCGGTTATGGCCAGCCTGCGCATTGTGTGGCGACGGTGGCGTCTTTATGCGGAAAAGAGACGCTTTGGGCCGCTGAATGAGTTCGCTTTCGGCGCAGAGACTCCTCGAAAGTAAAGACCTCAGCGCTAAAGCCGTCTGGGTGAGATGCTGTATCGCAGCGCGCTGAAGTGCTGGGCCGCCCAAATTCTCAATCTCGCAACACTGTCAATCACTCAACAACTGCACAATTGTGTCACTATTGAAGGATGTTTTGTGTATGCGAAAAAATTCAGCCTGCTTACGTAGCGCCGGCGTCCCGCCGACCCTGTGGAACGGAACGATGTTGTAAAATCCGAGGACGCCTATGCAGACGAAACTTCCGATTGGAATCTTGGGTGCCACCGGCATTGTAGGACAGCGCTTCGTTCAAATGCTGGAGCATCATCCGTGGTTCGAAGTAGCGTGGCTTGCGGCTTCGGATCGCTCCGAAGGCAAGTCGTATGCCGAAGCAGCGCGCTGGCGGATGAAGACAGCCATGCCCGAGCGAGTAGCCGGGATGCGTGTGTCACCAGCGACGCCGGAGGGCGCTCCCAAGATCATCTTCGCGGCGCTGGATTCCTCGATCGCCGCTGAACTGGAGCCTCGTTTCGCCGAAGCGGGATGCGCGGTGGTTTCCAATTCCAGCGCACTGCGAATGCAGTCCGACGTCCCGCTGGTGATCCCAGAAGTAAACTCCGGCCACCTCAAACTGCTGGAATGCCAAAGCTGGCGCCGGAAATCTGGCGGTTTCGTTGTCACCAACCCAAACTGTTCGGCGATTGGCCTGGTCATGGCTCTAGCTCCACTGGAGCAACAATTTGGAATTGAGACTGTTATGGCAGTCACGATGCAGGCGGTCAGCGGCGCCGGATATCCTGGGGTGGCTTCGCTCGACATTCTGGGAAACGTAATCCCTTACATCGCCAAAGAAGAAGAAAAAATGGAGGAGGAAACGCTCAAGCTGTTGGGCCGGCTAAATGGATCGGGCGTGATCCCCGCTGGGTTTGCCATGAGCGCGCAATGCAATCGGGTGGCGGTGGAAGATGGACACACAGAATCGGTTTCTGTGAAGCTGAAAAAGAAAGTGCAGCCTCAAGAAATTATCAGCGCGTGGAATGAATTTCGGAGTGCTCCGCAGGAATTGCAACTGCCCAGCGCTCCGGAACAGCCGGTCCGGTATGTGGAATCTGCTGATCGGCCACAACCACGATTCGACGCCGATTGCGGTGGAGGAATGACGGCGACAGTGGGCCGGCTTCGTCCATGCGCGGTGCTGGACTGGAAATTCACTGTGCTCTCCCACAACACCATTCGCGGCGCCGCCGGTGCTGCCGTGCTCAATGCCGAATTGCTGAAAGTCCAGGGATACTTCGATTGAGAACTCGCATTCCCAGACAAAGCTGGGCCGCATTCATCCGGATGAATCCGTGGCCTGGGGTTCTCGCTCCATGATCGTGATGAAATTCGGCGGCACCTCGGTGGAGGACGCAAAGGCCATCGAACGTACTGCCGCGATTGTGAAGGGACGGCTATCGCAAAAACCTGTCGTCGTAGTCAGCGCGATGGCTAAGGTTACCGACCAACTGCTGGCCATGGGCCGCGCTGCTGGTTCTGGCGACCGCAAGACGGCACTCAAGCTTTCGCGCGCTCTGCGTGAGCGGCACTACAATGCGGCGGGCGAACTGCTCGGCACTGCTTTGTTCACCCAATTTCACAGCGATTTGGGCATCGATTTCGACGCACTGGATGAACTATTACGCGGAATCGCAGCCGTGGGCGAGTTGACTCCACGAACCACCGATCATGTGGCGGCATTTGGCGAGTTGCTGTCCAGCAAAATTATCAACGCTGCATTTTCGGCGCAAGGGATGGATTCTACCTTGGTTGACTCGCGAGAATGCATTGTCACGGATAACACACACACGCGCGCCACTCCGTTATTTGAAGAAAGCAATAAGCGGCTCGAATCAAAACTGGCGCCACTGCTGGCAGAGAACCGCGTACCCGTGATGGGCGGTTTTATCGCCTCTACGAAAGCTGGAATCACAACCACGATCGGTCGAGGCGGCTCAGACTTTTCTGCAGCCATTGTCGGTGCGGCGCTCGGGGCGGAGCGCATCGAAATATGGACAGACGTGGACGGTATGATGACGACGGATCCGAACGTGTGTCCCGAAGCGCGGCGGATCAAGGTCATCAGCTTTGATGAAGCGGCAGAGTTGGCTTACTTCGGGGCCAAGGTTCTGCATCCCGCGACCGTGTTGCCCGCAGTCCAGAAAAATATTCCCGTGTATGTGCTGAATTCGCGGAATCCGAGTTGCGAAGGCACACGCATCAGCGCGCGCGCCCCCCGTTGCCGAAATGTTTTTAAAGCGATCGCAGCTAAAAAACGAATAACCATCGTAGATGTGGCCGCTCCGCGAATGCTGCTGGCACATGGTTTCCTAAGAGCGATTTTCGAAGCTTTCGATCGGCACCGCGTGGCTGTAGACGTAGTGGCTACATCGGAAGTGAGCGTTTCACTCACCGTGGATTCGAACGAATCCATCCCCGCCCTGGCTGCTGACCTTGCACAATTGGCGGATGTGAAGTATGAAGGAAGAAAGGCTATCGTATGTCTGGTGGGAGAAAACCTGCGTGAGACTCCCGGTATTGCCGCCCGCGTCTTTGGAGAATTGGCCGACGTAAAAATTCGTATGATTTCGCAAGGGGCGTCGGAGATCAATCTGACGTTCGTCATCGATGAGGATGCGGTTCCTGAAGTCGTACGGCGATTGCATAAGACATTTTTCTCGGAATTGGATCCGGAAGTATTTGCGTAAGTTTTAAGTTAATTAACCTGCATAATGAGCCGCCTCAAGCGCGCAACGGATCATGAACATTCTTATCCTAGGCCGCGGCAAGACCGGAGCGCTGGTCGCCGAAGTTGCCAGGCAACGAAAGCACGAGGTCGCGGTCGCTGGGGCGGGGGAGAATGCCCAGAGTGCGGCGCTTGCAGCCGATAAGTTGGGGCCCGTCGATGTAGTCATTGATTTCACTACTCCAGAAGCAGTGCTGCTAAACATTGAAGCTTGCGTCAAGGCCAAAAAGAGCATGGTCGTGGGCACTACCGGATGGTATAGCGAATTGCCCACGGTGCGGCGGATGGTCAAATCAAACGGCATCGGCTTCCTGTATGCCAGGAATTTTTCCATAGGAGTAAACATCTTTTTCGACACCGTGCGAAGTGCCGCCGCCGCGCTGCGTCATGAATACTTTGGACAGATCTTCGAGCGCCATCATGCGCAGAAAAAAGATGCTCCCTCCGGTACCGCGTTAGCATTGCAAGAAATCATCAAAGACGCGGGCGGAATGGAATTGGAAATCATCTCCTTCCGTGAAGGCGACGTTGTGGGAATGCACGAAGTGGTCCTGGATTCCACGAACGACACTATTTATCTCTGTCATGACGCCAAGTCGCGCCGCAGTTTTGCTGAAGGTGCGGTGCGAGCTGCGGAGTGGCTGGCTGGTAAGAAGGGGTTTTTTGATTTTAGGGAAGTTTGGCGAGAAATGTAATCAGTCCCGACAAAGAGCTGAAAGATGATAAGGCATTGACGTTGCCGGCGGGACGCCGGCGCTACTTTCTGTACAGGGTCATTCGCGCTATCTTTATTTTATGCAACTCCGGGGTTGTGGCACCGCTTTAGTAACTCCGTTTCGGCAAGACGGATCAATTGATGAGACAGCTTTGCGTACGCTGATTGCGTGGCAGGTGGAATCCGGTATCGATTTCCTGGTTCCCTGCGGCACCACGGGCGAGACTCCGACGCTTTCGCACGACGAGTGGCTGCATGTGATCGACAGTACCATCGAAGTAGTAGCCGGCCGCGTACCCATCGTAGCCGGCGCGACTTCTAATTCAACTCAAGACGCCGTGGAAAAAGGCAAAGAGGTCGCCGGGCGACCGGGCGTAAACGCAATCCTGACGGCATCGCCGTACTACAACAAGCCGACTCAGGAAGGGCAATATCGGCACTTTCGCACCATCGCTGAAGCCGTGGACAAGCCAATCATCCTGTACAACGTTCCCGGACGCACCGGCGCGAACATCGAACCGGCAACGCTGGCGCGACTGGCCGAGGTGCCGAACATTGCCGGCGTGAAAGAAGCCAGCGGCAACATTAGTCAGATCGCGGAAGTATGCAACGCGGTGCCGGAAAACTTCTTAGTGTTCTCCGGCGATGACGCTGTCACCTTGCCGGTAATCGCGCTGGGCGGCGTGGGGATTATCTCAGTGGCCTCGAATGAAATTCCTCGTGAAATGTCCGAGATGACGCGGGCTGCATTGAACAACGATTGGGATACGGCCCGGCGCATCCAGCGCAAGTATTTGCCCTTGATGCAAGCGAACTTCATGGAATCCAATCCCCTGCCGGTAAAAGCAGTGCTGGCGATGATGGGGAAAATTGAAGAAGTTTACCGTCTGCCGCTGCTGCCGATGCGGCGCGACACCCGTTCCCGGCTGCAAAAGATCGCAACCGAAGCTGGACTCATCACCAGGCCGGCAGCGCCGCCGGCGGAAGCGGCCCAATTCTATATTTACGAGAACTGGCTTGCCGGACCGCACAAAATCGTCCTCCATCGCTCCACCTGCGGCCAGTGCAACCATGGCAAGGGGCGCCCAGCAGGTCACGACCCCAATCATTCGCGCTGGCATGGGCCTTACGCCACGCTTGCCGAAACGCGGGAAGCATCGCACAACATGGCGAGCGTACTGATCCGCAGTGAATGCAAGTGTGTGTGAACGCATTTACGATTGACGACTTACGGTTGACGATTGAAACCACCTGCACTGCGAACTCGCATAGTTTTTCAATCGTCAACCGTAAGTCGTAAATCGTACTTGCATTTATACTTCCCTTCTCATGGAATCCTTGCAATCTGCTATCGAGCGCCTTGCCTCTCAGGACGAAAAGCAACTCGATCGTGATGCGCGGCAGACGTTTATGGATTTTCGTGATGCACTCACCAATGGCAAGATTCGCGCTGCACAAAAGATCGATGGAACGTGGGTGGTCAATACATGGGTAAAGTTGGGAATCCTGTTGGGGTTTCGGTTGGGGGAACTGAGTGAATCGCGTCTAGATGCCAGCCTTTCCTTTGTCGATAAAGACACCTATCCAGCTCGACGGTTCACGGTTCGAGATCGCGTGCGCATTGTTCCCGGCGGATCGTCGGTACGCCTGGGGGCCTATGTCGCACCCACGGTGATCTGTATGCCGCCCATGTTCATCAATGTGGG
>Ga0070699_100001941_pt1 | contig 18678 bp, 12 predicted proteins | sample KBSK1503metaG_FD_65473 | JGI IMG/M metagenome (GOLD analysis project Ga0070699, IMG submission 65473) | Corn, switchgrass and miscanthus rhizosphere microbial communities from Kellogg Biological Station, Michigan, USA - KBS K1-50-3 metaG | ecosystem: Host-associated > Plants > Roots >... | reverse complement strand
CCCGGCCCCGGCTGTGCCGCCGGCTCCGTCAGCTCCTGCCCCGGCCGTCCCGGTGTCCGTCGTGCCGCCGGTCCCGGCCCCCTCGGCCCCGGCCCCGGTGCCCGCCGTGCCTTCTGTCCCGGTCCCGGCCCCGTCAGCTCCGGCTCCGGCCCCCTCGGTCCCGGCCCCGGCTGTGCCGCCGGCTCCGTCAGCTCCTGCCCCGGCCGTCCCGGTGTCCGTCGTGCCGCCGGTCCCGGCCCCCTCGGCCCCGGCTGTGCCCCCGGTGACGGTGCCGCCGGTCGCGGTGCCGCCGGTCGCGCCGGTCGCGGTGCCGCCGGTCGCGGTGCCGCCGGTCGCGCCGGTTGCGGTGCCCGCCACCCCGCCGGTGGCGGTGCCGCCGGTCGCGCCGGTGGCGGTGCCGCCGGTCGCGCCGGTCGCGGTGCCCCCGGTGACGGTGCCCGCCACCCCGCCGGTGGCGGTGCCCCCGGTTGCGGTGCCCCCGGTGGCGGTGCCGCCGGTCGCGCCGGTCGCGGTGCCCCCGGTGGCGGTGCCGCCGGTCGCGCCGGTCGCGGTGCCCCCGGTGGCGGTGCCGCCGGTCGCGCCGGTCGCGGTGCCCCCGGTGGCGGTGCCCCCGGTGACGGTGCCCCCGGTGACGGTGCCCGCCACCCCGCCGGTGGCGGTGCCCCCGGTCGCGCCGGTCACGGTGCCCCCGGTCGCGCCGGTCACGGTGCCGCCGGTCGCGCCGGTCGCGGTGCCCCCGGTGGCGGTGCCGCCGGTCGCGCCGGTTGCGGTGCCCCCGGTGACGGTGCCCGCCACCCCGCCGGTGGCGGTGCCGCCGGTCGCGCCGGTTGCGGTGCCCCCGGTGACGGTGCCCGCCACCCCGCCGGTGGCGGTGCCGCCGGTCGCGCCGGTGACGGTGCCCGCGGTGCCCGGTGTCTCCGCGCCGCCCGCGGTGACCGGTCCGCTGGGCCAGTCTGGGCCTGGCGTGGGGGGTGTGCCCTGGTCGCTTCAGGCGGGAGGCGCATCGGCAGCTAGAGCCGCCGCGGGAGCACCGGATGCCGGTGTGTCCTCGATGTCAGCGCCGTTGGCTGGGGCAGGTGGCGGCGGTGCGCCGCTGTCGGCGCCGGCGCCAGCCGGGCCGGCTGTGCCGGGCGGCAGTAGCTCCGGCGGCGGTTCTGGCGGCGGTTCTGGCGGGAGCGGTAGCACTGGCGGGGGCAGCTGGCGCGGTGTGCAAGGTGCCGTGGGTGCTGCTGTGATCACGCTCCTGGTTCTGGTCTTGCTGCGGCTGGCGCGTCGTGCCGCCGCGAAGCCGATCTGGCGTGCCTACCTGCCGGCTGTGCCGCCAGCTTAAGTCCTTTCCTTCCAACCGGTCCGTTCTGCGCGTCCGGGCCAGCAGCGTTCGGGCGCTGAATCCCCCTCGGAAGGAAAGGCACACAAGTGCATGCGTGTTTGAAGTCCGCGTGCGCCGTGCTCGCCTGGAGCATCCTGGCCGTCCTGGTGGCGGCCGGCCTGAAGGGATCCGTCCCCCCGGCTCAGGCGAACATCCGCACTGCGAGTAGTACTACTCAGGTCATCCTGGCCAGCACGATGAGCGTGGCTGCGGCACCTAAGACGGTGGCGCGCCCCGTCTCGAGGTATGCCGTGCGGCCTGGTGACACGTTGTCCGGCATCGCCGCGCGGTTCGCCGTGCGCGGCGGCTGGCCGGCGTTGTATGCGGCCAACCGGCCGCTCATCGGCTCCGACCCGAACGTGATTCGCCCTGGCACCGTTCTGGTCCTGCCTGGCCGGATGGCTCCGGCCCGTTACACGGTCGTGGCCGGTGACACCTTGTCGGCTATCGCGGCCGCGCTGGCGGTGCGCGGCGGCTGGCCGGCCCTGTACGCGGCGAACCGGCGGGTCATCGGCCCGGATCCGGACGTGATCCGCCCGGGTGCCGTGCTGACGGTCCCGCGGGCGCCGGCCCCGTCGCCGGCCGCCTCCAGCCCGGCTCCCCGCGGGTACCCGGCATCGCCGCCGTCTGCGCCGGCTGGCAGCGGGCGCGGTCCCCTGCCGGGCAGGACGGGAGCGTCGGCCGCCGCCGGCATGCCGCAGTGGCTGAAGACCCTGCTGCTGGCCGCCGGCCTGCTCATCCTGGCGGTCTTGGCCGCCGGGCTGGTGCTGCTGGCCCGCCGCGGGCGGCAGGCTGCCGCCAGGGCTGCCCGGCCCGGCGCGGGCAAGGCGCCCATCGTGGTGGCCGGTCATGACCGGCTGGTGGTGACCTGCAGCCCGCCCGGCGACACGGTCTACGTGCTGCGGCCTGCCGGCGCCGGCCCGGCGGAGATCTTGCGGGTGGCCCGCCTGGTGCTGCCGGAGGATCTCTACCGGGAACTGGCCGTCCAGCTCGGCATGCCCGCCGGCTGGCCCATCGTGGTGGCCGATCATGACCGGCTGGTGGTGACCTGCAGCCCGCCCGACGACACGGTCTACGTGCTGCGGCCTCCCGGGACCGACCCGAGGGAGATCTTGCGGCTGGCCCGCCTGGTGCTGCCGGAAGTCCCGTACGGGGAGCTCGCCGGCCAGCTCGGGGTGCCTGCCAGCTGGCCGGCGGAGTACAGGGTGCCTGCGAAGTCCGCGTGCACCGTGCTCGCCTGGAGCATCCTGACGGTCATGGTGGCGGCGGCCAGCATGACGGGCCTGGCCCGCCCGGCCCAGGCGAACACCCGCATAGCGAGTAATGCTGCCCAGGTCACCTTGGCCAGCACGATGAGCGTCGCCGCGGCATCTGTGACGGCGAGCCCCGCCACGAGGTACGTGGTGCGGCCTGGTGACACGTTGTCTGGCATCGCCGCCCGCGTGGCGGTGCGCGGCGGCTGGCCGGCGCTGTACGCGGCCAACCGGCACGTCATCGGCCCGGATCCGGATGTCATCCGCCCCGGCACCGTCCTGGTGCTGCCCGGCCGGCGGGCGCCGGCCCGGTATACCGTCGTGTCCGGGGATACCCTGGCCGGGATCGCGGCCGCGCTGGCGGTGCGCGGCGGCTGGCCGGCCTTGTACGCGGCGAACCGGCGGGTCATCGGCCCGGATCCGGACGTGATCCGCCCGGGTGCCGTGCTGACGGTCCCGCGGGCGCCGGCCCCGTCGCCGACCGCGCCGGGGCCAGCCGGACGACCCGCTCCGCCGCCGTCTGCGCCGGCTGGCAGCGGGCACGGTTCCCTGCCGGGCAGGGCGGGAGCGCCGGCCGCCGCGGGCATGCCGCAGTGGCTGAAGACCGTGCTGCTGGCCGCCGGCCTGGTCACCGGGGCGGCGTGCCTCGGCGGGCCGGTGCTGCTGGCCCGCCGGCGGCGGCAGGCCTCTGCCCGGGCTGCCCGGCCCGGCAACGCCGGCGCTGGCCGCGGCCGCGGTCGTGGCGGCCGTTCCCGCAGCGTCACAGCCGCAGTTCGCCCGGTCGCCGCCGCCGCGCGGGTGCATCCTGCAGGAGTTGCCGTGCCCGGCGTGGTGCTGGCGACGGGCATCGTGCTGTTCACGTTCGTGGAGTCAGCCACCATGCGGGTGGTACCGCCGCCAGGCGGGTCCGGGCCCGGTTCGGTGTCCGCGGCCAGGCCCGGTACCGGCCAGCCGGACTATCGTCTCCGGCCGCGGCAGCCAGGGCCGCCAGGCCAGCCTGCGCGGCCCGGCAGCCCCGGGCGCAATGCCCGGAGCCTGGCCTGCAGCCTGGAGCAGATGGCCCCGCCGCGGGCGAGCCGGAACCCGTCATCACGCCGGCCCGGCGGCGGCCTGGCGTGCGATGTCACACGGGTGCCGTCGTCTGCGCCTCCGGGCGCGGCGGGGAGCGGGGGGGCAGATCAGTGATACGTACGCTCATCGCCGACCGGATGGCCCTGATCCGGGTCGGGCTGGTGGCCTGCATCTCACGCGAGCCCGACATGGAGGTGGTCGCCGAACTGGACCGCCGCGAACCGGTGCTGCCCACCGCGGCCGCGCTGCGGCCAGACGTGGCGGTCATCGATGACGGCATCGCCGCCGCCGACCGGTTCGCCGTCGTCCGCGACCTGCATGATGCCGCCCCCTGCTGCCGCACCCTGATCATGGCCACCCGGCCCTGCCCCTGTGACCTGCGCCGGGCGGTCGCCGCGCACGCCACCGGGTTCCTGTGCAAGGACGCCGACCCGGACTGCATCAGCCAGGCCATCCGCCAGGTCGCCCAGGGCATGAGAGCCCTCGACCCCGACCTGGCCTTCGCCGCCCTGGAGGCCCCCGTCAACCCGATGACCCCCCGGGAAGCGGACGTGCTGCGGCTGGCCGCGGCGGGCGTGCCGACCGCCGAGATCGCCACGCAGCTGTGCCTGTCCATAGGCACCGTCCGCAACCACATCTCCGCCATCATCGTCAAGACTGGCGCCCGCAACCGGGTGGACGTCATCCGCCTGGCCGACCGCTGCGGCTGGCTATGACCATCGCCACCGCCCGGCCTACCCCGGCGGCGGTCTCCCGGCCAGGACCCCGCACGCCCCGGCCGGGCGGCCCCCGGGGGCCGCCCGGCCGCCCGGCGTGTCAGTCCGGCAGGCCGGGGGCATTATGGCCCGCGGCGGTGCCGGATCAAACTGACGCCTCGCGCAGCGGGACGTCCGGCTGGCCGCCGCCGGAGGATTGGGCGTGGACCAGCGCGGTGTACGCTCCGCCTCGTGCGAGTAGCTGCTCGTGTGTCCCGGTCTCGGCGATCCTTCCCTCGTCCATGACCAGGATCAGGTCGGCGTTGCGGATGGTGCTCAGCCGGTGCGCGATCACGATGGTCGTCGAGGAGATCGCGTCGAGGTTGGTGTAGATCGTCTGCTCGGTGACGGTGTCCAGCTCGCTGGTCGCCTCGTCGAGTAGCAGGATCGAGGGCCGGTGGACCAGGGCGCGGGCGAGCGCGATGCGCTGCCGCTGCCCGCCGGAGACCGAGGCGCCGCCGTCGTGCAGCTGGGTGTCGTAGCCCATCGGCATCGCGGCGATGTCGTCGTGCACGCAGGCGATCCGGGCCGCCTCGGCGACGGCCTCGAGCGGCAGCTCCGGGTTGGTCAGGGCGATGTTCTCCCGGACGGAGGACCCGAACAGGTAGGGGCGCTGGGTGACGATGCCGAGCTGGCGGCGGACGGACCCGGCGTCGAAGCTGGCGAGGTCCTGGCCGTCGTACTCGATCCGCCCGGACGTCGGCCGGTACAGGCCGAGCAGCAGGTGCGCCAGGGTCGACTTCCCTGATCCGGATCGGCCGACGATGCCGATGTGCTGGCCCGGCTGGATCTCCAGCGAGACGTCGCTGAGTACCGGGGGCGCGAGCTTGCCGTAGGAGAACGACACGCCGCCGGCCCGGATCTGGCCGGTGAGCCGGGGCGCGGGACTGACGTGCTCGCCGTGCTGTTCACGCGGGGTGTCCAGGACGTCGTTGATGCGCTGCATGTAGCTGGTGAGCAGCTGCAGCTGCAGGCCGCTGGAAACCATCGCCGCCAGGGGGCCGAGGAACCCCGCCCCCAGGGCGGCGACGCTCAGCATGGTGCCGAGCGAGATGTGCCCGGCGAGCACCTGGAAGGTGCCCACCATCAAGATGACCAGCGGCGAGGCGACCTGCAGGGTGCTCATGACGGAGTCGACTGCGGCCATGAGGCGTCCGCGGGTCAGGTCGATGTTGACCTGATCGGCGAACAGCCCGCCCCAGTGGTCGGCGGCGCGGTGCTCGGCGCCGGACGCCTTGAGCGTCTCGATGCCGGCGAGCAGCTCGTAGGCGTAGCTCTGGGTGTCGGCCTGCGCCTGCAGGCTGCTGGACATCAGTCGCTGGTTGCGCCGCCAGGCCAGCACCATAGTGGTGACTTGGAGGAGCGCGAGGACGAGCACTACGACGGCCAGGACGGGGCTGATGACGAACAGCAGGATCAGGTACAGGCTCGCGAAGCTGCCGTCCAGGGCCGCGGACAAGGTCCCGGTCGCGAGGATGTCGCGCACTACGGTGTTGCTCTGCAGGCGCATCATCAGGTCACCGGAGGATCTGCGGAGGAAGAAGTTGTACGGCAGCTTGACCAGGTGGTCGATGAATCCCATGGTCAGGCCCATGTCGAGGCGGGTCCGCAGTTCGAGTAGCAGGTTGGCGCGCAGGAACGCCGCCAGGAAGTTGTAGCCGATGACCACGCCGACGCCGGCGGTCAGCACCAGGAGAAGACGGTGGTCGTTGCGCGGGACGATCTCGTCCACGACCAGTGCGGTGAGCAGCGGCAGCCCGAGCGCGGCGAGCCTGATGAGCAGGGACGTCGCAAGGACCCGGACCATGTTCCGCGACTGCCGGAGCATCGGCCGCAGGTACCGCCAGGTGCCCTTGGCGCGGGAGCTGCCGCGGTCGAAATCGTCGGAGGGCTCGCAGATGATGGCGACGCCGGTGTACGCGCGGCGCAGGTCGTTCACCGGCACGACCCGCCGCCCGTGCGCCGGGTCGACCACCCGGATCCCGCCGCGCGTGACGCGGTCGAACACGACGAAATGGCTGAACTCCCAGTGCAGGATCGATCCGCGTGGCAGGTGCCGGAGGTCGCCGGTGTCTGCCTTCACGCCGCGGGCCCGCAGGCCGTAGGCGCGCGCGGCGTTCACGATGGACAGCGCGGTGACGCCGTCGCGGCCGGCTCCGGTCGCATCCCGCAGCTCGCGCAGGTCGGCGCGCTTGCCGAAGTAGCCGAGCACCATGGCCAGGCAGGCCGCGCCGCAGTCGGCATCTTCCATCTGCCGGATGGGCGGGATACCCCGGCTCATGGCGCGGCCCCGGTGCCGAGCATCGCGCCGAACTGGCGGGCCAGGACGTCGGCCAGCGGTTCGGAGCGCAGCACGACCGATGCTCGGGTCTGCAGGTGCGCGTCCTGCGCGACCGCGGCGGCGGCGCCCGGATCCAGCTGGCCGGTCACCAGGATGGCGGGCTGGGCCGCCGGTGCGAGCCCGGCCTTCTTGATGGCGGCGTCGCCGGCCAGCTGCGCGTGCAGGCCGCTGACCCCGGCCGGGCGGCCGCCGGGGAGCGTGACGGTGAGCCCCCGCGAGCGGGCCAGGTCCGGGCCGGCCACGGCCGGCAGCAGGACGGTGACGGTCCCGGTGCGGCCGTCGATGACCGCGGGGCCCGAGGTGCTCTCGCTGGTGCGAATCACCCACACGCCGGCTACGGCGAGGACCACGAGGACGAGCGTGATCCGGTACGCCCAGTGGATCCACCGGGAGCCGAGGCGGACCACCCCGCCGGGGGTGTCGCGGCCGCGGGCACGGAACTCCAGCGCCTCCCGCCGGAAGATCGCCTCCGGGTTGGTCGCCGGGGCCGGCGGGCGGCTCACCAGCTTCAGGGACGGCCCGGCGGCTTGCGAAGGGCGGGCACCGCGTCCTGCTGGTGCGGCGGCTGAGCTGGCCGCGGCCTGCCCGGCCGGCCGGTCCCGTGGCGGATCAAGCGGGGCCTGCCCGGCCGGTCGTTGGCTGCGGCGGGCCGGCGCCTGGCCGGAGCCGGCTGGCACAAGATCCGGCTTGGCCAGGTCGAGCCCCAGCGCCGCCTCACCGAAGATCGCGTCCCAGTCGCTCACCGGGACCTCCGGGCCGCTTGGGAGCTGTAGGCACGGCCGAGCAGCTCGTACAGGACGAGTTCCTGGGCCCGCTGGGCTGAGCGCAGCATCCGGTTGACGTGCATGTGCGCGAGGCTCATCGCCAGCTCCGAGATGTCGACGGAAAGCCGTCCCGCGTCCGCCAGGGCGCGCAGCTCCTGCGCGGCCGGCGCGAGCGCCATGGACCGCTGGTGCAGCACCCGCAGGCTGGCGGCCAGCTCGGCCGGCGGGTCCCGGTGCGGGTCGAGCAGGGCCTCCACGGACGCCCGCTCGGTGCGGTACCGGCGGCTGACCTCGCGGGAGAAGGCGCCGCCGGCGCCGAACTCGCTCCCGTACCCGTGCCGGGCCCGCCCGGCGATGTCCCGTTTCTGCTCCAGTGTCAGGCCGAGGTCGTCGAACAGCAGGTCGATGCCGCGCAGGGCCACCCGCCACCGCAGCTCCGCGCCGGCATCTCCGGTGAGCTGGCCCGCGATGGCGAGCACCGCGTCGCTGTCGGCGTGGAAGACGCGTTCGGCCAGGCCGATCCCGGCGTCGCCGCCGTACCGCTCGACCTCCCGCTCGTAGGTGTCGAGCTGGACGCGCCAGAGCTGGCCGGTCTCCAGCAGCGGTGCCGTGGCGCGGTGCAGCAGGGGCAGCGTCTCGTGCAGCAGCCTGTCCGGCGCGCCGTGGACCCGGAGCCGCAGGTGCCAGCCGGGATCCGCGTAGCGGATGAAGAACCACCGGTCGGCCCCGCCGGCCTGCAGCGATGACCCGACGGCGCGGGCGGCCCGCCGCAGCACCTGGTCCGCGGTCGCCGGGCCGGTGAACAGCTTGACGTACAGCCACTCCGAGCCGGGCGGGAACCGCCGGGCGCACGACGTCGCGGCTGGCCGACCGGGCGATCGTGCCGGCGGCTGCGGCGAGGACCGGGCGAACGGCACGATGACCTGGTGGGTGAACGGCCCCTCGGGCCCGGAGGCGCACAGCTGGCCCGGGCCGGGCACCATCTCGACCAGCGACGCGGCCGTCCGGCCCCGTACCTCGTGCGCGAGCGCCTCGATGCTCAGCACGTTGTCCAGGTCGGCTGCCAGCTCGTTGTCCCCGCCGGCGAGAGCCACGTACCGCGGCATGCGGCGGCGTTCGCGAAGCCGCTGCACGGCGGCGAACTGGCCGGCTCCCCGCGGCTCGCCGAAGGCGGCCAGGTCGCTCTCGCCGAGGTTCCAGCGGGCCCGGGACAAGATCACCCGGCCGCTGACCACGCGGGGAAGGAACGGCGCCTGCCCCAGCGGCCCCCAGTCCCAGGTGATCCCGGGGGTGACCTGCTGGTGCTGCAGCGCGCACAGGAAGCGGTAGACACCCAGGCCGCGCCCGGCGTGGTTGTGCGCGGTGGTGAGCCGCGGGATCACCTCGCGCCCGAGCCGGCGGGAGCGGAGCACGATCCGCTCGCCCTGGACCGACACGAGCAGGTCAGACAGGGGCAGTTGCCGGCCGGCGGGCGCGCCGGAGCGTCCCAGGTACGGGATCTCGTAGCCGCGCAGCACCGGCCGGCTCAAGATGTTGCCGACCCGTCCCTCCGGCAGGTGCACGACCTCGGCGAACGCGCGCTCCGGGTGGACCGCCTCCTCGGCCGCCAGGTGCGCCCGGACGAGCTGGCGGAGCTGGTCGTCGGCGTGGCAGAAGCGGCCGAGCAGCCGGGCGCCGGACGGCCCCGACGCCGAGTGCAGCACCACCTGGAAGTCACCGTGCCCCGTTGCCTTCTCACCGCCGGCCACGACCGCGGCCAGCACCTCGAACGCGTCGGGCAGCGGCGGGATATCGCTGGCACGGACAGCTGCGGCCTCGGATGCCTCGATGGTGATATCGCCGCTCCCGGTGGCGAGCGCGCGGGTGAGCTTGCCGAGCAGGAACGCGTCGCGGCGGGTCCAGGACGCGGACTGGTCCTGGCCGCGGCCTAGCGGCAGCCCGGCGAGTAGCGGTGCCGCCTCGGCGGCCGGCGAGCCGGACCGCTCGAACCCGATGCCGTTCTCCTCATCGAGCGCCAGCGCCAGCGGAACCTCCCGGGTCTCGTAGCGCTGGGTGAACTGCTCGCGGAACTGCCGGAGGCCCTCGTGCCCGCGGTAGCGGGTCAGGGCGTGCAGGATCTCCACGCCCCGCAGTAGCTCCGTCACGACGTCGGCGCCGAGCGTGACCTCGTGGCCTGGCTTCATCAGGTCGACCTGCACGAAGCGCGACAGGTCCGGGGCCACTGGAAGCCCGTCCAGGACGGCCGCGGCCGTACGGTACCGCTCGGCAGGCACCCCGATGCCGTCGGCGTCGATCGCGGCGAGCTCGCCGGCCGCCTGGCCGAGCTGGTGCGCGAGGCCCGCGGTGCGCTCGTGGCGGCGCAGGGCCGTCCCGAGGGTGTCGGCCGGCGGGGCGCCGGTCAGCTGCGGCCGGACGTCGGCTACGAGGACCTGGCTGCCGGCGAGCTCGGCGATGTACTCATCGGCGTCGGCACGGGTGATGTCGTCGCCGGCCAGCGCGGCGGCCAGGGTGCCGAGCCGGGCGCCGTCGCGGGCCCGGGCGAGGGTCTGCATCAGGTACGGTGTCGCGCCCACGGCCACCAGCCGGTAGGACCGGCCGGACCGGCTCTGGCTCGCCTCGGCGAACAGCAGCCGGTCGCCGACCTGGTAGAGGCTGGAGTTCGGCCGGTAGTCGAGTTCCCCGCGCAGGCGGGGGTCGTGCTCGACCGCCTCGGCCAGGGCCCACAGGTAGTCCATGTCCAGGCGGGTGTGGCGGCGGTAGCCGGGCCCGCCGCCGAGCCGCAGGCGGGTGCGCTCGCCGATGATCCCGGTCGTGCACCCGGCGAAAAGCCCGAACGGGGTAGGCCTGGCCGCGGCCCGCAGGACGTAGGAGACCAGCGACCGCTCGGTGGCGCGGCCCTTGTCGCTGTCCGGCTCCTTGCGCCATAGGTCGGCCGCCGCCGCCAGGCCAGGTGAGGCGACGAACAAGGCATCCCGGAACTCGGGCGTCGTGACGATGTCCTCGAGTCGGCGCCGCAGCTGGGCCCGGTCCGCGGCCACGGCCTCACCGAGGACGCCGGGGTCGCCGGCGGCCGCCGGCGCCTGCAATCCGTCCCCCCAGGCGGTTATCTCCGTGAACGGCAGCAGGGGCGTCCGCAGCACGAAGAACCCGGACGGTGTCACCGCCGGGCCGGGCGTGCCGCGGCCGGTCATCGCGGCTGCGCTCCGGCAGTTCCCGCGGCGGAGGCGACCAGCGTCTCCCGGACGCCGGCGAACAGGTCATCCTCCGGCAGTCTTGCGTTCACCACCGACCTGGCGAGGTGATAGTCCTCGGTCGGCCACGCTGCCTGCTGGACCTCGACCGGGCAGGCGAACCAGGAACTCCCGGGGTCGATCTGGGTGGCGTGGGCGAGCAGGGCCTGGTCGCGGACCGCGAAGAAGTCCGCGCACGGGACGCGGGTGGTGATCCCCAGCCGGCGGGCGGCGGCACGGTTCCCGTCGTCCCAGCGCTTGAACCACTCCGTGTACGGGCACTCCAGCCCCCGCTCTATCTCCTCCTGCAGCGCGGTGAACCAGCTGACGAAGTAGTACAGCTTGAGCGGCTGCCAGGGCTCACCGGAGCCCGGGTAGCGGTCCGGGTCGGCGGCGGCATCGAACGCCTCCACGCTGACCTGGTGAGTCATGACATGGTCGGGATGCGGGTAGCCGCCGTTCTCGTCGTAGGTCAGCATCACGTGCGGCCGGAACTCCCGCACCGCCCGGACCAGCGGCCCGGCGGCGTCTTCCAGCTTCTGCAGCGCGAAGCAGTCCTCCGGCAGCGGCGGAGGCGGGTCGCCCTCGGGCAGGCCGGAGTCGGTGAATCCCAGGAACTGCTGGTGCACGCCCAGGATCTCCCCGGCGCGGGCCATCTCCTGCCGCCGGACGCGGCTAAGGTTGGCCCGGATCTCGGGCCGGTCCATGGCCTTGTTGAGAATGTCGCCCCGCTCCCCGCCGGTGAGGGTGCAGACCATGACATCCACTCCGCAGCGGGCATAACGTGCCATCGTCGCCGCGCCCTTGCTCGATTCGTCGTCCGGGTGCGCGTGCACCGCCATCAGCCGCAACGGCGCTGGCCAGCGGCGGCTGGCCGTCGCGGCAAGGTTGTCGGGCATGGCCGGCGACACGCCGCCCCCGGCGGCGCGGGCGGGTACCGTCACCGGGTCGGGCGTGCCGCGGCCGGTCATCGCGGCTGCGCTCCGGGAGTTCCCTCGGCGGAGACGAGCAGCATCTGGTCCCAGACGGGTTCGGCGGTGGTCACCGCGGCCTCCATGGCCAGCGCGATGCCCGCGGCGCCCTCGAGCAGCCCGGGACCTTTCCACGCAGGCCGCGCCGCCTCGGCGGGTGTCACGCCCCGGCCGGGCGCCATCGCGGAGCACAGCTCAACAGTCCGCTCCACCCAGAACCGTGCCGCGTCGGCGAGTGCCGGCTCTGCGGTCATCTGGTACATCCGGTTGAACAGGTGCGCCAGCCCGGCCGACCCGTGGCACAGCCCGGCGTCCGTGACGCCTGTCTGGCCGGGCGGGCGGGCGGCGGCCCGCACCGCCAGGCCGGTCGCCGCCGCCGCCCAGGCCGGCTCGCCGGCGTCGCGCGCCGCGAGCAGTAGCGCCGCGGCCACGCCAGGGTCGCCGTAGCACCAGGCGGAACGGGCCGGTCCCGGCTGGTCACCGCCGGCCGCGAAGTACGGGACCGTCGGCCCGGACCCAACGTCGACCATGTGGGCCAGCAGCCAGCGGACGGCCCCGTCGAGCAGCGGGCGGACGGTCTGCCGGGCCAGCCCGAGCCGGTGCACCCGGGCCAGGAACGGGATGACGCCGGCGATGCCGTGCGCGACCCCCAGGTCCACCCCGCCGGGCCGGTACTGCTCCCGGCGCGGGCCATGCCACGACGGCGGTGTCCACCAGAAGACGCCGTCCCGGTCATGCCGGGCCCGCCGGGCGAGCTGCCCGACCACGCCGAGGACGCACGGCGCGGCGCCGGGACGCGGCCAGCGGGCTAGCGCGTAGACACCTAGCCCGGTGAGCCCGTTGATCAGGTCGTACGGCGCATCCTCCGGGTACCGCCGCAGCAGGCTCGTCAGCGCGTTGTCGATGTCGCCGCTGCGGTCCTCGCCCCCGGCGCCGAGCAGCCTGTCCACCAGCTCGACGGCCCAGGCGATCCCGGTGAAGCCCGAGTACAGCGAGCTTGTGAGCGGCTGGGTGGCCAGCGCGTCGACGGCCTCCTCCAGGCGGGTGAGGGCGGCGTCGGCCGCCCGCGGGTCGCAGCGTGTCCGGGCGAGCTGCCCGTTGCAGACGGCCAGGCCGGCGGACCCGGACGCCAGGGATACGTCCCGGCGGCCGGCCGCGGGCGCGGGGCGAAGTGTTTCTGCGAGCGTGCCGGCCAGGTGGAGAGCCTGGTTTCTGAGCGCACCGGACAGCAGCGGGGAACGCGATGCCCCGGCCCCCTCAAAGGCCGGGGCATCGCGGAGCGGGGCAGCATGCACGGGCATCAGCCGGGTCATATCCGGTGCCGGCTGGAGGGTCATCTGCTGACCGTGCTGTCGGTACATGCTGCCGCGAGCCTCCGGTCAGAAGATGTCGACGTCGCAGGCCACGCTCTGGCACACGCAGCTGTTTGCCTGCTGGGCACTCACGCAGATGAAGGAGTTGTTGTTCTCGCCGCCTCCGCCGCCGCCGCCGCCAGCGACGTCCGTCAGATCCTGGTCGTCCAGACAGCGCAGGGTCTCCTTCGACAGCTCGAGCTTCCTTGCCTTGTTCATCACAGGCCTCCTCGCCTATGTGGGAACAGAAACAATTCCAGATTCCCCGTCCCTTCCCGGCCCGCACAAGTGGGCATCGTAATCAATAATCCATGACACTCAACATGGGTCATGACACTTATCATGGGCGAATCGGACAGGACCACTCGAGTTCGAATGCGTTTACCGGGGAGTCCGGCGTGGGGCGTGCTTAAGATCTTGCCATCCGAGACGATTGAGTGCGTCGGGGAAAGGACAACCCCAAGCCGGACAACAACCCTCTGACCAGGCCATATATACTGGGTGACTTATCTCGTGACGCGCTGGCCTCCAGCTGCGCAGGGCACACATGACCAGCGTATAACGTTGGGCGTAAAGTCAGCTGCGACCCGAGGTTCACAACCGCCAGGCTGCGTACTATATTCGCAATATGGCGATAGCGGAAGCGGCGGACACCCTCGTTCTGCGATGCGAACTCGGGTGGGAAGACGTGCGCGAGATAATGGCGGCGTCGCGTCTTCTCACCCTCATGCGCCGTTCCTGGCTGGCTGCCGGAATCATGTTCGCGGCACTCCTGGCGGAGTCGCTCGTCCTGCTGCGGCTCGTCATCACCAGGTCAGCGGCCTACGGCGCTCACCGCGGCCTCCTGCTGGACGAATTGATCGCCGGGGCCAGCCTGTGCCTGCTGCTGGTCTGCTGGAGCGCGCTGCGTGTGTGGCGGCTGTCACCCGGGCGCCAGGCCCGCCATGCGCTCGCGAACGGCGTGTGGCCGCGCGGGACGTATGAGTACAAGCTCAGGCACGACGGCGTGGCCTGGAGGGCGCCGGACGGGTCGGCCACCTTCCTGCCATGGCCGGCGCTGGCAGGCGCATGCGAAACCGGGCGGCTGTTCCTTCTCCTCGACCAGGAAGGCCGCAATGTGCGGGGCTTCATCCCGAAGGCCGGCCGGGACGGCCTGCAGCCGGACGCCGAGCTTGGCAGCCTGATCCGTGAGCGGATCAGCTCTGGAATATCCTGATCCCGCGTTCCGCCCGGCACCCGGCCCGGCCGGCCTCGGCCGGGCTCTGGACTGCTCAGGCCGGAGAAGGCGCATATCATCCTGGCGCATCATGACCGGCTCATTGTGACGCACAGCAAAGGTGACGACACATTTAATGTGTTGCGGCCCCTTTTCCGCAGCGATTCGACGAGCGCGGCCACGTGACGCCGGTCTTCGGGTGTCAGCTCGTCGATACTGGCGATCAGCAGCTCCCTTTCCTGGTCAGCCTTGTGCTCCTGCCCGGCCGGGCCCTCTTCGTAGTAGTGCAGCCCGGTGGATTCGGCGGCGGCGGCGCGGACCGAGGAGACCGGCACGTCGAGGCCTCTGGCGAGCGCCTCGATCGTGGCCGGGCGCGGCGGCCGGGCCAGGTTCCGGGTCGTGGCCAGGGTGTAGACGGTGGACCGGGGCAGCCCGCCGCGCCGGGCGACCTCGCCATAGGACCAGCCTCGCTCGTCCAGTCGCTGGCGGATCAGCCGCTGGAGCGGGTTGATCTCCCGCTCCGGCGCCGCGGCGGTGCGTGGCTGCTCAGCCGGGGAATCCCGCTCGCCCCCGGTCACGTGCGCCGCCATAGCTACCTGGCCATCTTCCCTAGCCGTCTTCAGCCGATGAGCTGTGCCGCGGCCCCTTGCCTGATCCTACGGTACTGTACGGTAACGAACGAACAATATGTATTTCAATGAGCGTACACCACGATCCGTGGCCCGGTATTACAAGGGCAGGAGCAGCGATAGCTCTGGAGCCCGCCCTCGTCGCCGAGGCGGCCGACGCCGGTCCAGCGACCCCGCCTGGTGCTCAGTGGCTGGCCGGGAAGCGCTCGGAGAACACCCGGACCGCTTATGTCCGCGACATCGGGATCACCCCCCGGCGCCGGGCAGGCTACGCGCCGTCGTGGCTGGCCTGGTGCCGGGCGGAGGGCGTCCACCCGGTCACCGGCTTTACCGGGCCCACACCTCGGCGCTGGTGGCGATGCTGCTATTCACCGGCGCCCGAGGGCGGCGCGGGCAGCCGCGCACGCTCGTCCACCTAGGCAAGCTACTCGCCGACGTCGGCCAGGGTGCCGTTGGTGATGCGGAGAAGCTCGGCGTACGAGGTGGGGAAGACGGTGTGCGGGTGACCGCCCGCCGCCCAGATCTCGTCGTACTTGTCCAGCCAGGTATCGACCAGGGTGCGGATCGGGCTGGGGTGGCCGACCGGCGCGACGCCGCCGATGGCCTGACCCGTCCATTCACGGACCGAACGGGCGTTGGCTCGCGCCACCTCCGAAGCGCCGATCAGCCCGGCCACCTTAGCCGTGTCCACGCGGTGGGCGCCGCTAGTCATGACCAGGAGCGGCGCCCCGTCCGCGCTGAATACGAGGCTGTTCGCGATCGCCCCGAGCTCACAGCCGAGCTGTGCGGCCGCGGCGGCGGCCGTCGGCGCGCTTTCCGGCAGTTCCCTGACCTCGCCCGCGACGCCCAGGTCGCGGAGCACGGCTGCGAATCTCGAGAAGTCGACTGGCATGACGTGCACGCTAGCCGGGGCGCCGCCGCCCCGGCGAACCATTATTAAGACGGGTAGCAGTAGGAGTCCGAGGACGCGTCGCCGCCGCCCAGCCGGACCTGGTGCACCCGGCGGCCGCGGAACTCCTCGCCGTGCGGGAAGAACTTCTCGTCCAGGGTCAGCCCGCCGCCCGCGTCCGGGTCCGTGTCGATCTTGGCGAACCAGCTGCCCACGCCGTCCGGGTAGAACTGGTCGTCCCACGAGCCGTACAGCGAGTTGGTCAGGTAGATCCGCTTGCCGTCCCGGCTGACCTCGACCATCTGCGGACCGCCGGCCAGCGCCTCGCCCGGCGCCGCCAGGTGCGCGACCCGCCCGGTGATGCCGCCGAGCCGGACCGAGCCGACCTCGCGCGGGTGGGCCGGGTCGGTCACGTCGTACTGCTTGAGCTCGCCCGTGCCCCAGCAGGAGACGTAGAGGAACTTGTCATCGACCGAGAGGTTGATGTCGGTGACCAGGGGCGCTACGGCGCCGAACGGCTTGAGGGCCGGGGGCAGCGCGTCTGCCTCCGCCGGTTCGGCCGGGATCGTGATCACCTTGCCGGCGCGCCAGCCCCCGCCCTCCCGGCTCCACCGCCAGACCGATGCGGACAGGTCCTCGGTGCTGACCACCACGCCGACAAAGCCCCACGTGGCGTTGGGGTCGTGCGACGGGCGCAGCTCCAGGGCCATCTGGTGCTGCGCGCCCAGGTCGACCGTCTGCTGGAGCTTGCCCGCGGCCAGGTCCCAGAAGTGCAGCCGGTGCCCGTACTTCTGGCCGAGCAGCAGCTCGGGGTTGACCCCGTCCTCGATCATCGACGGGGTGCCCCACTCGCTGGTGATCAGCGTGTTCTGGTTCAGGTGCCACCAGGCGTCGTAGGCAAGGTACTGGTCGCCACGATCGGTCTCCCACGCCCGCAGCACGTCGAAGGTGTCGTGGTCGAGCAGGGCGATGCCACCAGGACCGTCGGCCCCGTTGCCGCCGCCGAGGCAGGACACGAAGATGCCGTCCGGGCCGCAGTGCAGGGTGTGCGGGCGGGAGTAACCGGCCTTGGAGGCCAGTTCGGCCGCGGTGATCGTCTTGGCCAGGGTGGGCTGGCGCGGGTCCGGGTGGGTGTCGTAGACGTGGATGTTTGAGGACCGCAGCCCGGGTAGCAGCAGGTAACGCCGCTGCAGCCCGTCGGTGTGGTGCCCGGCGTGGGCGAACGCGCTGCTGCACGCGTTCCACCCGAAGTGGTGCAGCTCGTCTCCGCGGGTGGGCAGGTCGGCCCACCCGACGACCTGGCCGTACTGCGCCGAGGCCGGGTCGGTGTCGAGCACGGCGAGCGCGTCCGGCTGCTGCGCGGCGCGGTCGAAGACGACTACGTAGGCGAGCTGCTCGGGCGGGGCGCTGATCGCGTCCGCGGGGCTCCGGTAGAAGGTCGGGTCGATGTCGTGGCCTGCGGAATGACCCATTGGATGCTCCTCGTCGAGATTTCCCTGGATATCCGACATGCTAACCACGGCGGGCTGGAAGCACGCTGGAATCAAGCCGGGACCAGATCCTGCCCGGCCAAAGACGCCGCCGGTGGCCACACCCCGCGCCGGCGCAGCTCGGGCAGCACTCCCTCGCCGAACCAGTACGCCTCCTCCAGGTGCGGTACCCGGACAGGATGAACTCCGAGATGCCCTGCGCCGCGTACTCCTCGATCAGGTCGGCCACCTGCTTGTGGCTGCCGACCAGCGCGGTGCCCGCGCCGCCGCGGACCAGACCGACCCCGGCCCACAGGTGCGGGTCACGAGGCCACGCTCGCCGTGTCGTTCAACGAGGTGACCACGTACTGGCTGAAGTCCACGTGCACCGGGATCAGCCCGGCCTTGGTGAATGCGTCGGAGACCTGCTGCTCCGAGGTAATGACCGCGGGCGTGATCGGCACGGCGAGCGAAGAGTCGTCACTGGCCGCCTTCACCATCACGGTGTCCGGCAGCCGGCTCGCCTTGGCCCACACGTCCGCCCAGGCCGTCTGGTGGCCGGTGGCCCAGGCGTGCGCCTGCGCCACCAGCTCGAGGTAGTCCTTGATCGCGGCGGCCTTGGCCGGGTCGGCCAGCGCGGCGCGGGACGCGACCGCGAACGAGTACGGGCTGCCGTACCCGGTCCCGGTGACCAGTGCCCTGGCGTTCTTCTGCACCTCGGCCTGCTCGATGAACGGCGACCAGATGTCCCACGCGTCGACGTGTCCCGAGGTCAGCGCGGCCAGTCCCTCGGCCGGCTGCACGTAGGTCGGCGTCACGTCGTGCACGGTCAGGCCCGCCTTGGTCAGCACGGTGAGCAGGTGGTAGTCGGCCGAACTCCCCTGCGCCACCGCGATCCGCTTGCCCTTCAGCTGCGCCACCGAGGTGATCGGCGAGCCCTTCGGCACCAGCAGCGCGGACCCGAGCGGGTTGGCCTGGTAGGCGCCGACGATGGCGATCTTGCTGCCGCCGGCCGCGGCGAACACCGGCGGCGCGTTGCCGACGCCGCCGATGTCGACCGACCCGGCCCCCATCGCCTGCAGCATCGGCGGGCCCGAGGTGAAGTCGGACCAGGCCACCTTGAACGGCAGCTTGCCGATCAGCCCGGCCGCGGTCAGCAGCGCCTGCGCCCCGGTGCCGGCTTGGTCGCCGATGTGCAGCGTCACCCCGGACACGCTGGCCGGGCTGGCGCCGCTCGTCCCCGACGAACTCGCCGTGGCACCGCTGCCCGCGGTCGAGGACGATGAGGACGACGAGGACGAGCACGCGGTCAGCACGGCCAGGCTCGCGGCCGCCGCGAGGGCGAGTACCCGGTTCGTTCGGTTCATTA
>Ga0070699_100001940_pt1 | contig 18680 bp, 24 predicted proteins | sample KBSK1503metaG_FD_65473 | JGI IMG/M metagenome (GOLD analysis project Ga0070699, IMG submission 65473) | Corn, switchgrass and miscanthus rhizosphere microbial communities from Kellogg Biological Station, Michigan, USA - KBS K1-50-3 metaG | ecosystem: Host-associated > Plants > Roots >... | reverse complement strand
GGAACGATCATGGCCCTGACCTCGATTGCGATGCAGACCGGGGCAACGCTCAACGGAAGAGCCCTGGCACGCAACGGCGCGGTGACGCTCGACACCAACCGGATCATCCAGCCGAGCGGATGCGGGTACCCGGTTCCAGCGTTCGTTTCCGCGCCCATCGGCAACATACTGCCGGCGACGCTCGGCGTCCCTCGCGAGCTGATCGGAGAGTTTCCGTGGCTGCTCGTCATCGGCGCCGGTGGCGGGCTGGGTGCAATCGCACTCGGCGTAAGCAGCACAAGGCGCCGCCGCCGCAGCGTATAGAGCAAGCCGCAATGGCGAGGATATGGCTGCGGTTGGTTAACCGTGGCCATCTGTCCGCGAAGCTTGCCGGCGAGGTCGCTCTGGTGGTGGCGCTGGCAATAACGCTTGCGTTCACCTGGAGCGACGGGGTTTCCACCGCGTCAGACACCCCCTTCATGCAGGGTTCTGGGAACAGCCTCTTTTCAGGCGACCCCTTCCTGGTCGCCAGACCAAACGTCGTAACTCCGGATCTACCGCCTCCGACCGCTCCGCCCTCGCAGCTGCTGATCCCGTCGCTGGACGTCCATCGCGCCGTGGAGGCGGTCGGAACCAATCGCGCCGGGGTCATGAACCTACCGGCGAACGCCTGGAATGCGGGCTGGTACAGCGGTGGCCCGGTGCCCGGCGCACCAGGCGACGCGGTCATCGAGGGCCACGCCGGCTACCCCGGACAACCGATGATTTTCGGCCGGCTGGTCACGCTCCGGCCTGGTGACAGGATCGTTGTCGTCCTTTCAGACGGGAGCCGGCAACTCTTCCTCGTCGATTCGATGACACGCATTCCCGTCGGCACCGCCCCTGCTGGCCTGGCCGAGCCATACGGACCGCCGCGGCTCACCCTCATCACCTGCACCGGGCATTTCGACAAGAACAACTACTCCTACTCGAGTCGCCTGGTGGTCGAGGCGAGCTACGCGGGCGTGATCTGAAGCCGGGAAAGCCCCCATAGGACGAAGTTGCTGACTTTGTTACGACCGATCCACGAACGTGGGCGTAGAGGTGAATGACTAAATGGCAGTTCAGCAACAGTCTCCCGTCTCCGCTCCCGCTTCCGCTCCCGCATCCGCTGCAGTCGAGCGCATCTCGGTCAACGAGGACGGCCGCTACAACTTTCGCGCGGCGGCTGTGGTCGGATTCATCGTCGGCGTCGTCGACATCTTCATTGCGGCTCGGTTCCTGGGCAAATTGCTCGGAGCCTCATCGCAATCGGCGTTCGTCAACTTCATCTACCAGGTCAGCTCGCCCATGGTGGCGCCGTTCAAAGGCATCTTCGGGAACGGCGGATCGAGCACCAACAGCTTTGAGACAGCGTCTCTGGTGGCGATCGTCGTCTATGCCGTGATCGGTTGGGGCCTCGTGGTCCTGATCAGGATCGTCACCGCGCCTCGCGGGACCAAGCCGGCGACCTCGTAATGGATCTCAGATCCTGGCCTAAGAAGTGGAACAACGCCGCGCTGCGGCGCATCGCCACTTTGCCGGAGAACTCGCCCTCCCGCACATGGCCTTTGTTGGGCATGCTGGCGCTCGGCCTGGTGGCAGGCGCGGCGCTCGGTGGCTACGCCGTGTCCCAGCGGTCGCAGATGAAGCGGCTTGCCACATATGCCCACCGCGTCCGTGACGAGCTGGCCGCCATTGGCGAGCCGGAAGTCAAATCCGTCGCAGCTGTGACGGCCCCCCGTTCAAATCACCGCCGCAAGGCGACCTCAGAGGTTTAGAAGCAAATGGGAATATTGGTCTGGATCATAGTCGGCGCAATCGCCGGCTTCGTAGCGAGCAAGGTGCTGACCGGCAAGGGCATGGGCCTGTTGTGGGACATCGTCGTCGGCATCCTGGGCGCGTTCCTGGGCGGCTGGCTTGCGAGTCTCGTCGGCATCCCGGTAAGTACCGGCACGTTCACAGTCAGCGGCGTCCTTGCCGCTTTTGTCGGCGCAGTCATCCTTTTGGTGGTGTTCCGAGCCCTGACCCACCGCGGGGTGCTGCACGCGTAGAAATCTCACCCTCCGTTTCCCGTTGGCCTCGTGGTCTTACCCCCCCACGAGGCCTCTTTATTTCTCGCCAGTCATTCCGTTGGCGGGTCTGGTTGTGGCCCCTGCCGCCGGGCCCGTCTCGCCACCAGGCGAAGCTGCAGAATCCTTCCCGCTCCGAATGCCAGGACAACAACTGCTCCGAGCACCATCGCGAACAGCAGGGCCACCGCGAGGGGTAGGTGCCCATGGAAGACCAAGAAGTGCACCTCCACGCTCTGAAGGTTTTGCAGGATGAAGACAAGAATCACGACCAAGCCAACGATGCCAACGACCAGCGCCGTCCACGCTCCGCTGAGCTTGGTTTGTCGCTCGCCCGGGTACGGCTTCCCTGCCTCTACATCCTTAGGGGAGCCTTCCACCGTACTAACCTAGCGTTGAACCACACGATTGTCGAGCAGCGCTAGCGGTTCGTAACAGCCGCTGAGAGCTTTGGCGGCTGGAGCACCAAGCGGTAACCCTTGCCCTTCTCGTTGACCACCTCGCACACGCCTTTGAACGGCGAAAGCTTGTGGCGAAGCCGAGTCACGTAGGTACGGAACTGCTCCAAAGACGCTTCGGGGCCCCAGGCCGGCAGAACCACATCCTCGGCAGCGAAGAACTGATTCGGATTGACCAGGAAGAATGAGAGCAGCTGCCACTCGCGCTTCGTCAAGGAGACTGCGGCCTCAGCGTTCTCAACCGTTCGCAGCTTGGCGTCAAACACCAGGCCTCCCAATTCGATTTTGGTTGCGATCGAAACCACGGAAGCGATGTCAGGCCCGCGCAGCTCCGACTTGATCGCCCCGATCAAAGCGTCGGGGACGAAAGGCTTCGGTAGGACCTGGCTCGCACCGGCTTCATAGGTTTCGAGCGTTGCACCGGCATCGTCGGACGACTCGTCCAGCAAGATGAAGGGGGACCGAGCCGCAGTCCTGAGCTCACCAAGCTGTTTGGGGGTTACACGGGAATCGGCGCTCATGCCGAGGATGACCAGGTCGAACCTCGTGGCCTTCTCGAGCTGACGCCTCGCGGCTTCAAACTCGGCCAGGCTCTCAAATTCCCCGCCTGCCAGCTCGACCACGTGCGAGATGACGGAACGGTAACCGGCATTCGCCTCGACGACCAGGATGCGGGGCAGCCTGGTTCGCTGCGAAGACCGAGTCAGCGTCTTGCTCTTCCCCATCGCATTCCCCCTCTGCCGGATCATTGCCGACGCTCAAATTATTGCGCCCGACTGCAGGTCTCTACTTGTCTTCGCGGAACTCGAGGGCGTAGCCGCGCCCGGGCCGGTTGACTACATCGCACGGGATCTCCAACGCGGCCAGGACATTGCGTACACGCTTGATGTAATTGCGGACCTCTTCTGGGAACAGGGCAGGCTCTGCCCAGGCCTGGTTAAGGATCTGCGTCACGGTGAAGTACCGGTGGGGATGATCGAGCAGGAATTGGAGAAGCTGAAACTCTCGGATGGTCAGTGTGGCCTCCGTACCCTGGTACCGGAGCTTTCGCCCTTCCGGATCCAGCCAGAGGCCGTGCAGATCCCAGACACGTCGGTACCAAAGGTCGAGCCGTTTTCGATAGCTGACCATCTGGCGCTCGATGATCTTCACGTCCGCCTCCGCCGCCCTCTGCGCGACCGGCGGCAGCTTGGCCAGGTCGCGCTTGATCCGTTCGAGAATACCCCGCTTGAACTCGAGGAGATCGGCATAGATGCTCATCCAATGGCGCGCATCTTCCCAATGGGTCGTTTCAATGTGCTCGCCCTCGAGCGGTGTGGAGGCCTCGTCCGTCATCGGCGGCGTAAAGCTCGTCGGCATAGCCCGTTGGGCTCCTCGGTTCGCGTGGGCTGGCAACGGACGCGAGGTGGAGGGGTTTCGGCGATGCGATTCACGTCGAGGAAATGTGCCATCCGATATGGCTGCTGTCAGCAACAATTCGGCGTACAGCTGCGTTACAAATTTTGCGGGACTTTCCCGCCGATCCTGATCCGCGCCATGAGGCTGACTCTTGGACGGCTTACCTGGGGCATTGGATCGGGCCCCCAGCAAGGGCTCGAGGACGCCAAAGCTGGTCGGACGATAGGCCCGGACGTCAACTCAGTCGCCTTCGGCGGCTCGGGCCGGAACTGGGTGGGCGCTGGTCAGCCTTTCATTTCGTGCTCGGCCCCTGGCGGTGGATGCTGGTCACCTACGTCTTTCTCGAGGAGGAGAATCGAGTCGTCAGCGGCGACAGTGCTATCTGAAGTGGTCGGCGTCTGTCAAATGCACCTCCGCCAAAACCAACGCCAGAACAAAATACCCATTGACTGCCGGGGGTCGCTGGTGTAAAAGCGTTCCGACCGTCATTCCGAGCGAGCTGGGAAACCAGCTCGGTTTCAGACGAGATGAGGAGGTGGCGATGCTTGGTAGAGTCCTTTCGCGATCCTTTCTTGGGCTCCTAGCCGCAGCAATGCTGGGAGTCTTGGTTGCCACTCCAGCGCTAGCCTATGGCGCGGAGAATTATCAGGTCGGCTTCGCTGGCACCGGAGTGGCCCCGGGAACGGGTTTCGGCGTGGGCTTCTGGGGATGGTGCGCCTTCGGTGGTGGGACCGGCAGGCTTCCCACTTCCGGTACTACAGGCGATTGCAACTACGCGTTGTACGTACACACGTCATCTGGCCGTGTCACTTGCGAACAGAGCGTAGATGTCACATCGTGGACGATCAAACTTGGCGCCATCGGAATTCCCGATTTCTTCGCTACCGGTACAGCTGCGGTGAATCCTGCGAGCGCAGCCATTTGCTTTGGCCTCTTTCCAGGTGTCTTTCCATCGAGCTTCACAGACTTCGACACCCTGATCCCGGGTCTGCCGGGCCACTACGGCCTGAATGGTTTTATGGGCTTCGTCGAGCTTCAAATCCAGGTAGCAGCGATCTCGTCATAGGGGCACGCGCGCAAACGAAATCTTGAATCCGGGTCGGCCGCTGTTAAGCCGGCCCGGATTCATAGTGACAATGCAACTCGGACGACACGATTTCGAATTGGAAAATTGGAGCGGGAGACGGGGACCCTCGGCCCCACGTTGGGCGAACCCAAGCGGAGCAAGGCCGATCCAAAGAACAAGCTAACAAGGATCTGGTCAGGCGCCATTACGATGCCTTGGACCGGGGAGCGTCAGACGAGGCGGCACAGGTGTGGGCTCCCGACGCTGTTAATCACGTCTCGGGCCGCCCAGTGTTCCGCGATCAAGCCATCGGCGATCCGAAAGATGTGGATGTGCTTCACCGAGTAAGGCTTTCCCGCGGCCGAGGGCGGGATCAGTGCCGTGCTCTCAACACCGACCCAACCGTTTTGCAAAGGATCCGGCGGACGGTGCGGTCTGACCCCAAACGTGCCGCTGACTGTTACTCGGCAGACGACGAAGTCGTCTTTCGCGATGAGGCCATCAATGACGACTACCTGGTCAGAGTCTTCCACCTGGGTCCTGGAGCGCTGTTTCGAGATGAGACAGGACGACCAGTTCATGGGGAGCTAGAGGCGGGAGACGGCGTTGTATGGCTCCACCCTGAACTAAAGCGCGCGCGCCTTGCGTCGCCGCGATCGCTAGGCGGCAGCTCCTCAAGTATGGCGGTCATGGTCGAGAACGTCGACACGCATTTCGAGAACGCGTCAAGGCTGGGGCAAAGATCGAGCACCCACCGGTTGACCAACCCTATGGCTTTCGGGAATACAGCGCCTGGGACTGCGAAGATCAGCTCTGGTCCTTCATGAAGGCATTGGCCTGAAGTTCGAATAAGGAAGTGTGGTTGGCTGAATTCGAACTTGGAGCGGGAGACGGGGCCCTCGGCCCCAAGTACCAAGGCGCCTGTCCAATTCACCTATCGGCTCGGATGACCTGTCCCGTTCAACGGATGCGCTCGTCCTTGGATGCGCCATCACTGGCAGCAGCCATTCAGTCACGCCTCCAGATGAAGGTTCGATGGGGATCGCCTGGATCGTGGGCCTCCTCAACCATCCAGCAACTCTCCATCATGGCCGCGGAGGCGGCGTTATCCGCGCGCGTGACCCCGTAGATCTCATTTAGCTGAGTCTGGCCCCCTGCCCAGCCTAATAGGCCTGTCAGCGCTTCGCGAGCGCGGCCATGCCCGCGAGCTCGCTCGGCCAGAGCGATTCGCATGTCTGCGCCATCCCCGACGATGTCGAGCCCGATCAGCCCGATGAGCTCGTCGGTCTCGGCGTCCGCGATCGCGGCGCTGAGATGGTGCACCTGGCCGTCATGGCTCGTCTTCCCGGCGATCATGCTCGGCAGGTCCTCCTGAATCGCCTCGAGCGTCGGTGGCCCAGGCTGCTCGAACGCGTGCACGACGGCCCTATCGCTCAGAACCTCATGAAGCCGGACGGCGTCGCCTTCGCGAAGCGGGCGGAGCCGAACGGTCTGGAGCACGATGTCGGGGACAACCGGCATCGTCACCCACCAGACCTCGTCGGCGGTGTGGCGACCACACCGGCAAAGCACGGTCCCAACATGACGTATTTTGCCGTTTGGTCGTGAGCAGACCCGGGTAACTCAAGTTGGCGTGAAGCTGCTGATCCCGGACACGAACTTCTGGATTGACGCAAAGCGTCCGATCGACTTTGCGGCACTGGCACCAGGTGAGCCCTTTGCGGTCGTTGTCCCGCGAACGGTTCTCGGCGAGCTGGACGACCACGCCCACGATGGACGCCCGAGCGTGCGAAAGCGTGCTCGGCGCACACAAAGGGAGTTGGGTTCTATTAACGACGAGGGAACGCCGATGGGTGATCGGATTGTCGGCGCGGACGCTGCCAATAACCCCTACTGGTTCTTGTTGGACGCACCAGGACCAGACAACGCGAGTAATGACGACAAGATCGTCCGCACCGCAGCGAACCTGAAGTCGGAGGGCACGCCGACGATCGTCACCTCTGATGGAGCGATGAGAATGACCGCGCGGTTGGCGGGCGTTTCCATTATCCAGCCCGCTGACGATCTTCTCCAACCAGATGAGACTGATTCAATCGAGCAGAAGGTCTCCAGCCTGGAGCGGAAGGTCCAGAAGCTCGAACAACCACAAGCGCTGGACGTGGACGTGTCTGCCGAAGTCCTGTTCCCGGATGATGATCCTCCAGAGCTCCTGAGAGTCGATCCGCCCTCGGCCGATCAGCTGAACAGTCTGCGAAATCAAGTCCAGGTTCGTCTCGCATTCAACGACCCGGCGTACGCTCCGAACCAAGCGGTCCAGCTGTACAACGCCTCAGTGCCGCCGCACGCCGTCCGCGTGGCGGACTACCTCGAAGCTTGTGCCCGCGAGGAGGCGATGGCCGAGGCAGCGGTCTACGTGCAGTTGATATTGGTCAACAGGACGACAACTCCCGTTCAGGACGCCGTGCTCGAATTGCGCGCGCCTGAGGGCGTCAGCTTCTTGTATCCGCCCGCGAAACCCGAGGCACCCACGCCGCTTCCCAGACCACGCGAACTGGTCGATCGCCCGCCGCAACGTCCCGTTTCTCCGATGATGGCCCAAATCGCATCGATCGCACAGATGGCCCAATTAACAAGGCCAACGATTCCCTCCCTTGTCGGAATAGCCCGCGCACCGATCCCAGGCGCGCCGAGGGTTCGAGTGGAAGAAAAATGGATCGAGTGCCGACTTGGTGAGCCGCTACGTCCGGACCACCGCGCGTTCGCCGGCAAGGCGTGGGTGTGCATCGCGCCGGAGTTCCCAGACGGCGATCTTGAGATTCCGTATGTCCTTTTCGCGGCGACGGCTGGTAAACCCGTCAACGGGACGGTGCGCATCGTGCTCAGGCATCGACATCAAGCCTGGACTCCGCCGTCCCTACCGAGCCACGACAATCCCGCCATCGGCACCATCACTCGCGGCAGCCAGCACGAGAGGTGGCTGAGAAGGGAAGGACTGCTCTAGCTTCGTCCCATCGGGCTCAGGTCGGTGAATCGGAGGAAAGGGTGTGCCACTGACCCTTCCCTCCGATCGTTTCTTAACGGCTCAGGATGGCGTCGAGCCGGCGCATAGCCGCGAGCAGCTCGGCCTTCAGCTCGTCCGCGAGCGAGCGGATCGAGTCCACCTCCCGGTTGATCTTGGTGCCGGAGGCGTCGAACTTGGCGAACGCATCCAGCAGCCCGCGCATCACGCTGACCTCACGCTGGGCCGCGGGTATGTCGACCTCGTCGCCGGCTTCGACGGTCATGGTCGAGAGCGCGGTCACCTTGGCCATGTAGATCGCGCAGGCGAGCACGGTGTCGTCCCCGACCTCCGGGTCGTACGCGACCCAGAAGTCGAACGGGCCCGTCTGCCCGAAACCGACGTGCCCGGGCAGCATGTCCGTGCTGTCCGCTACCAAGATCCCGACGACGGCACCGCGATTGGCGCGCGCCGCCTTCAGCTCCTGCTGGATCCGCGCCTGGCTCCGGGGCGTCTTCTGGCTTTTGGCCTCGAGTACGATCCGCAGCTCGGGCAGGTACCCGTCGATCACGACCACGTAGTCTCCGGTGTTACCGGCCTTGTCGCCCGAGGTGCGCGAGCTGTGCTCGACGCGCCCGACGCCCATCGCCAGCACCGGTAGCCTGGCCGCGATCACCTCCTCGAACACGCCCCCGCGGCGGACGCTTCCACGGCGCAGCGCCTGGTCGGCGGCGATGGTCCTAGTTATCGCCAGCCCGGTCTCCTTGACCTGGTCGCAGATGTGCTTCACGGCCTTAGCCATCACGCCCTCGTCGGCGTCGCTCACCAACGCCGCCCATTGCTTCATGACGTGACGGTTGCTGAGCTCGAGCAACTCGAGCATCTTGGCCGGCAGCCCGTCCTTGGCGTTCTCGTCGGTCAGCGGGCTCACCAGCTTGCCGACCGCCGTGTAAAAGGCCTGGAGTTGCTCGCGCATGACCTTGGCCTGATCGGCGCCGGTCTCGCGCAACTGCTTATCCAGGTTCACCGCGAGCTGGGCGGCCAGCTCGGCGATCTTGGACTCCAGCATCACCACATGCGCGCTGCTCTGGACCAGGCTGGCTGCGGCAGCGCCGTGCTCAAGCAGGTCCTCGATTGCGGGCTGGCGCGCCTCGTCAGGCAGCGCCGCCAGGTAGGTCGCCGCCTTCGGCGCTTCGAACGCTGCCGACCGCACGACTCGAACGGTTCCGCCGTCGATGATCACGATCCCGCCGGAGTGGGTACCGGCCATCTTTTCGATCGCCATTGATTCCTCCTTAGGCGAATTGACGGGTGGAGGAACCGACCTGGCCGAGTAAGATCGGCGTTGCACATCCGGGGCTACCGACCAGGTGGTTCCGGGGACTGGCGGCCTCGCGGTGTCAGCCGCGGGGCCGTCGCGTTTGCGGGTCAGGCCATAGGCTTCCTCCTCACTTGACCCTGCGCAGAGCTGCCGGCACCCGCACCGGCCCTGGCTGCTTGAGCACCCGGTGATAATGACCTTGCAGACGCCAGTACTTCGCCTGCCGCTTCCCTTCGGGGTGCTCGGCGTCCTTGATCACCCGGACGTCGTAGAGGGCAAGGCCTTGACGCACTAGCGCCTCCAGACCGTGCTGCGCCGTCTCGGACGAGATCCCGTACCAGCTCGGCACTCGCGCGATTGGCATCTCGAACTCATCGGCTTCGCCGAGCGCGATCAACAACATGATCTTGGCCGGCATGTCGAGGTTCAGGTAGTGGTCGGCGGTCCAATACTCGAACGGCAGCTGGAAGTAGCGGTCGGCCGGAGTTGGTGGCGTGTACGAGGTGCCTTTGCCGTCTTCGCGGAGCAGCAGGACCTTCACGCCCTGAGGCGCCTTTGTCCGCCGAATCAGTTGCCGGTCCTCAAGCCGCTTGAGGGCCCGCGACAGAGTCTGCGCGGCCCCAAAACCGGTCAAGCCGAGGGCGCGAATCCAGGTCCCCGATCGCACCATCACGAAGTGACCACCCCCCTGCTTCCCGCGACCGAGCAGGAGGAGCAGAAGGTAGATGTCGAGGGCGACGCTGTCGCGCACGAACTGGGCGAGAGGTCCCGCGCCCGCGAGGCGACCCCGGCCTGGCTGCAGAAACGCCTGCCTGATACCGACGGTGCCGTGCCTCTTTGAGCGCTCGGTGAAGGCCTGTATCGTCTCCTGCCGGGTCGCAGCGTTCTCCTCCATGGGCGGTATGCTCCCACCGCGCGATCTAGCCATCAAGCTGGCCCTCTTGCGCCTTCAGCGGCGCTATGCGACGCCAATACGAGTACGAGTGGTATGCCTGCTCTACCCCGCTACGACTACTGCCGCCGAACTCAGCCCGCGGCTCGCCAGCGTTCGGGCCATGCGCTCTCAGCGTCACCGACCCGTCGCTGCGGCGGAGCGCCGGCCACACTCCAGACCAGCCGTGAGGACGTGTCGGGAGCCGTGTCCGACTCAACCGAGCTCCTCCCATGGGTGCTTCGGCCTGTCGGACTGCCGCTGCCGATCGCGGTAGCGCTGCATTTTGGCGTTGGCACGGCACTCCGGCGAGCAGTACTGGCGGAGCTCGTGGGTACCAGGAGGAAGCAGAGCGTGGCACTGCGGACAGCGTCGCTCTCCCCGTCGGCGAGCCAGCAGCCTGAAGTAGTGGTCAAGGTCAAACCGCTTCCAGCTTTCCTCGTACTCGGCCGGGCGTAGCACGCTCGAGTGGATCACCTGGTCACCCTTGAGCAGCAATCCGGGCAACCGAATCGGCACGTCGCCTTCCCATGTCCACGGCCCGTCCAAGACAAGGTCCCACACCACCTGCCCGAAGACCGGCGGGCCATCGGACGGCCATGACGCGCTTCGAAAGTGAAGGTAGGGGCTGTATCCGGCGCGCACCTGGTCACGCAGATGGTTCAGCAGCATCACCCTCATGTATTCGTTGAAGAAGCGGACGCGGTGTGCCATGCGCGCCGTCTTCTCCTTCAGCTCAGCCGTCATGGATTCTCCGTGGTGAGCCTCTAGGAAGTCGATGGAACGACCGAGACGCGCGATCTGCTGGTTGAGCTCCTCGGGTGTCTCGTACCCGGTCGGCTGTTTCTTCCGCTCCAGAACGTACTTGAGCCGTCCTTCCGACACTGCCAGCTCATGCCGCCACTCGTTAAGGAGCGTTTCGCGATCGTCGTCTAGATAGGGCGAGTCTTCGGCGACGAGGATGTTGTCGATGTACTCCTCCTCGTACGAGGCGATCGCGCGCAATTCTGCCGGGCTGTACCGCTGGCTCTCCAACTGGAGGAGGAGACCCACGCGGCTGGGCACGTAGAGCGGGAACCCCAGCTCAACGCCGTCTTCCGACATGAGGCGCGGAATCCACCCCTCCTCAACGAGTCGATCCAATCGCTCGCCAAGAAGAACCTCCTTGGTTTCACCCAAGACGCACTCGGGCAGCCGAGACAGCGGGAGCAACACGCGCTTATCGAAGATGCCGAAATGCAGTTGCGCGGTAGCCTCTGCCATCTCGGTGAAAGTCCGTGCGGGATCCTGCTTTGCCATATCGACTCGAAGACTAGAGGGGTGTGGGCCGCCTGAAAAGCGGCTACAGCCGTTACCCCCCTTTGAGCTCACCGAGGTCTCTGTGATATGACCGCGCACAGCAGGTCATGTTGTCTTGTGCAGCTCCAATAGAGCAAGACGGAGTTGGGTGTAAGTTCTAATGCTATGCACGAGCAGCGCTACAAAGCCGAGGATCTGATCGCTTATGCAAACACCGTTCGAGCCGGATCCAACCGCCGGCAGGTCACGGAGTACATCAGCCTGGGCCTCCTCGATCACCCGCGTAAGCCAGGTCTCGGTCGTGGTGCCGGCTCCGCGCCCGGGACCTGGTCCTGGGCCCAGCGGGAACTGTTCCGGGTGCTCTGGGCGCAGAGGCCGCTGCTGACGACCGCCGAGCTCTGCAACTTCCCGGTCTACCTTTGGATGTTCTGGGGTAACCAGCACGTGCCGCTGCGCCAGGTTCGCAAGGCCATGAAGACGTGGCTTAGCCGGGTGCAGTTCGTCTCCGCGGCAGCCGCAGACTACGCTGCCGGCGAGATGCTCAAGGTTTTCGGGCAGAAGGGCAGTTCTCGCGCCAATCGCCAATTGCTGGCCCAAGCGCTGCATGGCCGCAAACCCGACCTCGACGAGGTCCGACAGGAGATATCACGCGCGGCGAAGACCAGGGCGGCGATCCGCGTCCGCGGACGCGAGCACGAGGTGGTTGTCGACGACCAAGTGATGATGGGGCTGCTGCGGGGTCGAGTTTCAGCAGAGGAGCAGCTGGCCCGATTCCCCGACTCGCTCTATGAGTGGGCTCGATTCTTTGCTTTGTTCGGCGAGAGCGCCTACGCGCACGAGCAGCCTGCCCTCGGCGTGGACCAGGAGCACGGTTGGCTGTTTTCGCCGCGCCACCAAAACGACTTCTTAAAGTCGGCGTGCGCGACACTCCTGACCCTTCTCGGTGCCAGCCTCGGGGTCAAGCCGAATCCGAACCACTCGGGCACACTGCTGGATCCCGAGACTTGGAAGCTGCTGCATCTGCGGGGCGTGACCCGCGACACACATATCGTCGGCGACGGCCTGGCCGTTGAGTTTGGCATCGTCCAAGGCCTCCAGACGCCGTCGGGGCTATGCGATCGTTCGCTCCGCTGAATCGTTCAAGCGGTCGGCCGTGCTTGCCTCAAGACGACTCCGCTTCACGAATCAGATTTGCGACCTTCTCGAGAACCTCGGCCAGCGCCTGGTCCGTGGCCACCATGTCCTTGTTGATGTCATCCCTATCGGAGTCCGACAATCGGTTTGCTGTACCTGCGACTGCGCCGGCGAGTTCGCGAAGCTCTTCATCTCCGGCTATTCGCCTAAGGAACCTGTTTCGATGTATTAGCTGAGTCAGGCGCATGGCTCGAGGATCGCTACGAGGCATCAGCTTCTCGGTTGCCGTCCGCTCCCAAGCGATTTCCTTTGCCGCGGTCACCATCTCGGTGAGGTTGTCAGCTAGCTCGCGGAGGTCTGCGACGCGTTGAGTGAGCAACGCCAGCCGCCTAACTTCCTGCCTCTCGGCTGTCCGCTCCTCCAGGTTCCAGCGATGGCTCGCCCAGTTGGCGAGGAGTCCCGCTGCAGCGGCGATGAGGGCACCAAGGACTAAGGCGCCGGCGGCGATGAGGGCACCCTTAACTGTGTCGGAGAACACGCTCGAAACTATGGCAGCACGTGCTCGCAATTCGGCCCGCTCGTGGGACGATCGCTCTATGAATTCATTCGAGGTCGGGACTCTGGTCATCGCCGTGCTCGGCCTAGTCCTCTCGCTCTTGTCGTTAATTTGGCAGGCGGCGACCTACATCCTGTCAGGCAGCCGGGTCCGAGCCGAACTTAAGCACGGAACTCGTGGCGCGGACGTTGTTGTCAGCGGACCGCCCGGATGGAAGCGGGTCGCCGCCCAGGGACTCGAGGAGGAGGTCATCGGAATCGAGGTACGCAACGTAGGTCGTATGGCAGCGTCAATCGATAGCGTCCACGCCGCTCTGCCGAGGGGCACGAAGACAACCATGCTCCAGAGCATCATTGGCCCGCCTCTACCGCACCGACTGGACCCTCAGAGTGTCGCTTCATGGTTCCTGCCACTGGCACCAGTACGCGCGACCGTCGGCACAGCGGCGGAGGTCTTCAAGCGAGGGAACCCGTCGAAGGTCTGGATGGAGGTGACAGTCGCCGGCAAGGTCGTCAGGTCTCGGCAGTCGATGTGGCTCGGCAGCCGCCCGGACCTCGACCGCTGAGGCGGATATCTCCACGTCTGTCTTAGATCGGCTTTCGTCGAGCGAGGAGCAGAGCGTTGCGCGGCCCTCTCGCTGGTAAGGGACTGAGGAGGATGGCCGGCGGCGCTTTTCTGAGCTGTCGAAGCGTTGCGCGACCAGAAGGGTTGTCCGCCTCCACCTAGACTCTCGGCGTGACGATCCTGTATTCGTTTTACGCCTCCGACGGCATCGTCTTCGCCGCCGACCGGATGCTTACACGCCGCGAACAAGGAAAGCCCGCAGCCTACGTCGAGTCTCGGTTGCCGAAGGTAATCCGAATACCAAAGGTTGGCGTGCACGACGATGGTGGACTCATTGGCTACTTCGGCCATGCTGAAGTCGCCGGTCGCACAACGTCGTTTCTGCGACGGGTCGCCGAGAAGCATTCAAACGCAGGCGGCTCAATTCGCGTTGAGCCTTTCGCCAGAACGCTTATTGAATCTCTGCCTCGTGGCGTTCGTGACGGCAGCGTCCAGGAGGTATTGGGCTTCCACATTGGAGCCTTCGAGAAATTCGGACGATATCGGCTGCCGGTGTTCTGGTTCGTTCGGAATTGCGAGCTGATCCCGCCGGGGGTGTACGTCGCACGTGGGGGCTGGAAGATGGAGGAACAGTTCCTCGGGCGCGACATGAAGACGGTTCAGTCCGGCGATGTTCGCGCCAACCTTCGGCGCTTTCAGAATGCGAACTCGGTTCCGTTTTGGTATCGGAATGGCGACCTGCCGTCGTTCACACCAGTAACTGACGCGGTGAAAGCAGCAATTGCGGTTACGGCGTCTCTACCAGGCTATGGACCACCTGACGGCTTCGACGCGTGGTGCGATCTCGCCCGGACGTTTGTCTACACAAGTCGAAACCTTGCGCGGCTAACCTATCGGGGCGGGCAGGTGTCGATTGGCGGAAAAGCCGATGTCGAAGGACTGCCGTGGCCATAGTTCAGAGTTAAGTCAATGGCTGAAGCGCCGCGCGAACCTCGAGTTTCCTACGCGGTCCCACCTGGCGGGCGCGTTCTGATCGACAACCAGACAGGCGAGCAAACCGCATGGCTTCCGCTCTGGATGTACTGGATTCAGATCGGTCATCGCCACGCCGATGCAGCCGACGCAGTGAGCAAGAAGGAGCAGCCGCTCGGTCTAATCAAGGCGCGGGAGGTCACAACGGCAGGTGGTCCGATCGCGGGTCCTGAGGGCAATGTCGAAATGATCGAAGCGATGGTCACCATCGTCGCGTCTGCCAATTGCATAGATGCTGTCTTCGGCAGTCTGCGCCAGGTTGATCCGTGGAAGCCACCTGGGGGACGCAAGAAGACGACGGCCCGTAGCGGCGAGATAGTCGAACAACTGAAACACTCCTTCGACGTCGGCACGAAAGCAAAGGAGTGGAGCCAGGAGCTCACGTGGCTGTTTCAGCTTCGAGATAGCATCGTGCACCACAGCGAGCGACCCAGGACCATGAAGGTCGCCGCAGCCGATGCCGAACATCTCGTGCTCTCTGCGAGTGAGGCTTATTCGCTCACGGCTGCCAATGCGCGCCGAGCGGTTGACATAGTCGACGCTGTTCTGGCGGAGTGTCTTGGACACGCGCGCCCTGGGTCGCGCGCTTGGGCTGAGCGTGCGACCCGAGTGAAACGCCAGATGGGAAGACACCCTGGAGCGTCGGGCCCACGACCGAGGATCGAAGTGACACAAACCGGAGACCGGATCGACATCACCGCGACGGTCGATCCGCCGGACACGAAATAGCGCTATTTCGATTACGTCCCGTTCGCACGCCGCCACGGACGCTGTACGACTATTCCAGTCTGTGCTTCCGCAACGGCTGCCAGATAGTCAAGCAGTCCAAAGACCAACCGTGGGTCGCCGACCAGGAATGGAACTTCACCGGTAGGCAATTCCCAGTTCACGCGCCACGCGGTCGAGTGGAATGGCGGATAGTCATCGATTTGCTCGATCACAAAATGGGCGCCCACCAACTCGTGTGCACGGCGTAGGAGGTTTCCGAGATCGCCCGGAGGCATCGGGAGGTTCTCGGCCCGGATTGCGTCTGTGTCGGATGCATCCTCATCCGCGTCACCCCACCGACCTTCAATGCGCTGATTGACCGGCACCTCACGAAATGCTACTTACTCTGTCGCTGCCACCAGTGAGGCTTCGCGGCTTTCGCCTCGAACTTCGCTGCACGCTCTCCCGGCTCCGACGTTGGTGCGAACTTCAGCGCGAGCTTCTCTTCGCCGTACGCCTGCAGGTCCTTGCTCAGGTTGGTGATCCTCTTGACCAGTCCGGGCACGTCTGGCTTCTCAGGCGTATACCGAGCGATGAGCGTGTACACCGACGCAACGTTGCTCGCGAGGTCCTCCGGGAGCATGGAATAGAGGTCGGAAGCGACGCTGACGTAGCCTGCGCTAGAGGCTGCCGCCGACCCGTCGTCTTTGCGCATCAGAAACGCAGCCCCGTTCCCCTTGAGCTCAAGCGCGACGATTCGTACCGCGGTCGCGTGCCGCAGTCGTTGGCGTTGCTGCTCGCGTCGCCCTTCGATTCGCGCCAGTACGACCGAACTGGCGACACCGCCCAGTACGGTCAGAACTCCACCTAGAACAACGGCAATAAGCGTCCCCGCGTCCACTGGACCAGCAGGGTATCTCGGAAGCCGGCTGATGAGCACGCCGCGCGGTCTACGACAGCCCAACAGCTACTGGCGTACCACCTTCGGCGGCTACAGCTGGCGTCCGCACGACTGTCGGCGTCCAGTCGAATACCGAAGGTGGAGTGGCGACGGTCGGAAGGTGGAACCGCGACGGTCGGAAGGTGCAACGGCGCGCCGGAAGGTGCACAAACGGCGGACGGAAGGTGGATGCCCCCGACCGATTTTGGCTACCTCATTGGAGATCTATTGGATGTGAGCACTTCGAAGCTGCCCTCGGCGAGGGTTCGGCTGCGAGACATGGCGCGCAAGAGTCGCTCTGGAGTCGCTCCGAAGGCCAGCGGGCGCACGGCGGGCGCACGGCGGGCGCAGTGCGGGCGGATCGACCGACCGATTTCGGCCTTCTCGATGTGGATTGTTACTGCATGAGCTCTGGCCAAGGCGTCGAGCGAGGCGCAGTGCCCATTGCAGGTACAGCCGCACCGTCAGCTCGAAGGCCCGGCGGCCGCACACGAGTCGCTTTGGAGTCGCTTCCCGGCGACCAATTTCGGCCACCTCGATGGGGATTGTTACTGCATGAACACGGCGCTCATGCCTGATCCCGGGGGGCGGACTCTGACCCCCTTCAGGGAAGCCCCTGTCCAGACTGACGACCGGATCACTCCATCCGAAGCCAGCGCCACTGGCGACGAAGATGCCACCGCGCCGTCTTTCGCTCTTAGGCATTCGCGCCGGCGTGCGCTTCAGGAAGCGAAAGTCAATGCACACCGCTTCCGAACTCGAAAGGGCCCGGCGAGCCAGGCAGGACGGTCTCCCTTACTAACTCATCCAATAGTCCTCAGAGACCTTGCCGCTCACGCCGACGCTCGCCCCTCACAGACACAGCTCACCAAACTCCACCGCTCGCTCACCCAACGCGACCTGGTCATCCTGCAATCCCTCTACGACTATCGCTACCTCAACACGCTCCAACTCCAAGAGCTCTTCTTCCCCAGCCTGCGTTCCTGTCAGATCCGACTCCACCAGCTCAAGACGCTCGGTCTGATCTACGTCTGGAAAGTCATCGAGACACCAGGCGTCCGGCGTCGCCATTCCATGAGCCTGATCTCGGCGCGGGGGGCGAGGGTGCTCGCCGACTGGCACGACGACGACCAGCGCGCCTACGTCGAGCGCAGCCATGACGCGCGCGATCACTGCTGGCACGCCGTCCACGACCTCGAGGCCAACCAGTTCTTCGTCTCCCTGGTGAGCCGCAGCCGAGAGATCCCCCGCCAAGGACTCCAGATCTGGAGCGGTGAGGAGCAGGTCCGCGAGGAGCGCAGGGAGCGGGCGCGCGAGATCAAGCAGCCGATACCCACGCCGGACGGGCGCGGGATTTACCGCGCCAACGGAGGGCGGATCTTCTTCGACCTCGAGTGGGATCGTGCCACCGAGTCGCTGCAGCGGATGCGCCAGAAGATCGCCTCCTATGTCGCCTACTTCAAGCACTACCGCGACGCCGACAAGCACCACGTCTTGTTCGTCGTCCCTCACGACGAGCGCGAAGACAGCCTCCAGTACGAGACCTGGCGAGGGCGGCCGAACTACAGCCTCGACACGTGCTGCAGCTTCTGGACCACGACTTCAGATCGTCTGCGCCGGTGGGGACCGCTGGGCACGATCTGGCTCAAGGTCGAGAACCGCGCCGAGAAACCGCCACCGATCGGAATCACCAGGGTCGGTCAGCGGATCCCCTTCAAGCGGCTGCCGCCGATGGATGACAGCGATCGATCGACTGATGACTGCATCGGCAGGCCATTCTGGTGGGAGCGTAGGCCGGGTGGAGGGCAGATCGCTTGAGGAGGCACAGGGCCAGGCGCTTAGCACTTGCGAGCGCAGGGCCCGACCTGGCGCCGGAGATCCTTCAGGTGATCGCCGTAGTTGCGGAGATCATGCTCGAGCAGCGCCGAAGACCGCCCGTCGAAGGCAATTCAGTCGGGCGAATGATTCCAAATGATCCCGCCAAAAAGGAATCATTCGAAGACACTCCCGCTGCGTGGTCCACTACACACTGAGCGATGTACAATGCAGCTCATGTTGGTTCGGAAGCAGATCATCGTGCCGTCACAGACGGACAAGAGGATCCGACGACTGGCGCGCCAGAAGGGGATCTCACAGAGCGCCTTGATCGTCGAAGCGGTGGAGGCCCTTCCCGAGACATCGACTCAAGTCGATCAGGTCCTCGCCT
>Ga0070699_100001938_pt1 | contig 18681 bp, 19 predicted proteins | sample KBSK1503metaG_FD_65473 | JGI IMG/M metagenome (GOLD analysis project Ga0070699, IMG submission 65473) | Corn, switchgrass and miscanthus rhizosphere microbial communities from Kellogg Biological Station, Michigan, USA - KBS K1-50-3 metaG | ecosystem: Host-associated > Plants > Roots >... | reverse complement strand
GCAAGCGTCGGCCCGCCGCATCGAGACGGTGCTCCTTGGCAGCCGCACCCGCGGCGCTGCTGGGGAAAACATCCTGCAGGACGCCTTCCGCCAATTCCCGGCGGAGATGATCGACATGAACTTCCGGGTCAATGGCAAGGTCGTCGAATACGCGCTCATTCTGGCCAACGGCAAGCGGCTGCCGATCGATAGCAAGTGGCCATCCCCCGAGCTGCTCGACCGGCTCGGCGAGGCGATGCAGGACCCGACCAAAGAAGCCGCGGTCGTCCAGGATATCGAGCGCATCCTGCGGCTCAAGGTCCGCGACGTCCGGCAGTACATCGACCCTGCCGCCACCATTGGCTTCGCCCTCGCTGCTGTTCCCGATCCCGTTTTCAACGCCTGCCGCCGCGCGCATCTCGAGGCTTACCGCGAAGGGGTGATCCTGATGCCGTACAGCATGACGATCCCTTACGTGTTGGCGCTCTTCCGGTTGCACTTGCAGTACGCGCGGTCGATCGATCTCGAGAATCTCGAGGGCTACTTGCAGCTCATCGACGACAACGTCACGGCCCTCGACCGCTTGCTCGAGAACAGCATTGCCCGAGGCAGCACGATGATTCAGAACGCCTTCAACGATGCCAAGCGCAACGTGGGCCAGATGCGGGGCGCGCTGGCGGCGCTGCGTGCCGTCCCCGAGGTGTCGGTCAGTCCAGCGCCAGAGGTCGAGGAAATCGATGAAGGGGACCTGGCGCTCCTGATGGCCCGGCGCTAAATCAGGCCAGGCCGGGCGTCCTGGCCAGGCGCATCATGAGCACGAGCAGCAGGAGGAGGCCGCCGCCGGTCATTAGCACGAGGTTGCTCGGACCGGAGCCGGGGTCATCGACGACCAGCTGGTCACTCGCCGTGGTGCTGCCGGCTTCATTCGTGACCTCGATCGAGTAGGACCCCTGGGCAAGGTTGTCTGGCAGCTTCACCAGCATGTGGTAGGTGTCAGACGCTTGCACCGTGGTGGCGGGCCGGCCGCCGACCTGCACCGTCGAGGTCGGAGTCAGGTGCTGGCCGAGGATCATGATGTTGGGCTGGATGATCGGGTTTACCCTGGCCGGGGTGACCTGGTAGATCTGCGGCGGCAGGACGGCCGCCCTGGCATGGATCGGCGCCGCTGGCTTGGGGGTGGGGGTGGGGAGCGGTCGTTTGGTCGCGGCATAGGCCGGCAGGCACGTTACGGCGAGGGCGAGCATGGTCGCGAGTCCGCCAGTCGCCATGCGCCGGACTGCTGTCATGGAATGGACCTCTACTACCGATAACGGCGGAGGGCCTAGGCGAAAGATTGCAGTGCGGCCCATTCTGTCTGCGCAGATGGCCGTAGTTGTAACCCAGGCCGAAATAAAAAGCCCCTGCCCGTGCGGGGCAGGGGCTTTGAACTCGCGGGTTAGCGGTTGCCGCCTCCGGGCCAGGTCTGCTCCGGCGGGCGCTCACCGATCTTGATCCGCTCAGAGCTGCCACCGGATTCATCGGACTCGCTGCCCGGGTCGCTGCTGAAGCCGCCGTAGGACGGCGTACTCGTCGGCTCGGCCGGCCTCGCCACCGGACGAGAGGGTCCACTAAACGGGCTGGCGGCTGGCTTGGGGGCCGCCACAGGCTTGACCGCAGCCTTCGGGGCTGCCTTCGGAGTGGCCTTCGCTGCCGTGCTTTTCTTCGCCGCGGGGCGCTTGGCCGACGCCTTCCTGGCGGCGGGGCGCTTGGCGGTCGACTTCTTGGCGGTCGCCCGCTTGGCGGTCCCCTTCTTGGCGCCGGGACGCTTGGCCGTCGACTTCTTCGCGGTAGACCGCTTCGGAGCCGACTTCTTGGCTTTTGATTTCTTCTTCGCTGGCATTTTTCCTCCCTCGGATGCGCAATGATGGCTCGCGCGTTGGTTCAGGCGGATGAGGACCCGCTGCTGTTACCTGCGATTTATAGCATCGGCTTCCCGCAAAGACAAGCATTTCCCTCGCGCCGGGGGCGCCTCAGTGCGCGTTCAGCCAGTTCAGCACGGTCGCGAACAGGAGGTCGTGCTCAAGGTCGACCGTGATCGCGTGTCCCGATCGCTCGAACCAGATCAGCTGCTTGTCGGTAGACCCAATTCGCTCCAGGATGTGCGGGGCATGGCCGACGTCGACCGTTCGGTCGCGACGCCCGTGCATGATCAGCGCCGGGACCCGCACGTTCGGCAATTCCAGGTCGAGCACACGCAGCAACTGCATCAGGCTCTCGATGCACACGGTCGGCCGGCGTGCATAGCTATGCAGCAGGCGAACGGCGGCCGGATCGCCCAGGTCGGGCTCGTCGGAAGGGACGTGCCATGGCACCAGGTACTTGAGCCCGCGAATGAGCTTGATTCGCCAATCGCGGAAGTACGCGGGTGACCCCATCGCGCCCATGGTGATCACGCCCTTGACCTCGGGATGGGTCGCGGCCAGGTGTAGTGCCAGGGTGCCGCCCAGGGATTGGCCACAGACGAAGATCTCCGAACAGTCTCGACGAAGGGCCGCGAGCGCCTCTTCCGCCGTGCGGACCCAGTCAGGCCAGCGGGTTAAGGCCATGGCTTGCGGCGTCAGCCCGTGCCCCGCGAGTAACGGTCCCATGACGTCGTAGCCACCAGCGGCCAGGAAGTCGCCCAGTCCCCGCATCTCCGGCGGGGTCCCAGCGAATCCGTGAATCAGCAGGCATCCGCGGACTCCCCCGCGGATCCGGAAGGGCTGAAGTTGCTCCGGCTCGGCGGGGCTGCTCCAGACGGATTGCGTCACAACGGCCATCAGCTTCGCAGTCTATCGGCCCGCAAGTTCGTCACGGGACTCCCGGTTGTACGACTCGGGCGAGGTTTCGCCGTCGGTCTCCGAACGGGCGACTGAACCTTGGGGGTGAACTGACGCATGGCGATTGTTGGGTGGCTCGTCGCATTAGTGATCGGCATCGCGTTCGCCTTGTTTTCGGTCGGCAACCAGCAGTCGGCGAACATCAATCTGCTCGGCGCCACCTATCAGAACATTCCCACCTGGGTCGTGATGCTTGGGTCGGCCGCGATTGGCGCGCTGACCGTGATTGTCATCAGCACGGTCGAACGTGTGCGCTGGTTCATGGCAAGCCGCTTCACCAAGAAGGTGCTCGCCGAGCACAAGAAAATGATCGTGCAGCGGGACAACCGCATCAGCGAGCTCGAGCAAGAAGTGCTGCGGCTTCGAGGGGTCGCCTGAGCCGACCATGACCCTCAAGGCCTGCCCGCAGTGCGGGTACCGCTATAACGCGCCCGAGAACCAGACGTGCGGCAAGTGCAAGGGATGGCTTGGCGGCGTCGCGGCCGCCGCGGCGGTGGCGCCGCCGCCCCGGCGTTCTCTGATCCCGGCCTCCGTCCCCGAGTTTGCCTGCTACCTGGCCGTGCCGATTGGGGCGTTGCTGGGCTTTCCCAATCCGATCGGCGCCGCTTTCGGCCTGCTGATGGCAACCCTACTTATCAAGGTCGTTCGGCTCGACATGGAGCGGTTCTCCAAGGGGCTCCTGATCGGGATCGTCATCGCGGGCGTGTTCTTCGTCTACCTGGTTTTCCTCTTGATCTTCGGCTTTATCTTCAACCTGCTTGAACCCGTCCTCCAGCCGTTCGTAGGGCGCATCTTCAAGCACTAGCGGGGTTGTCCGCTTTGAGGCGCCCGCTGGTCCACGCCGCGCTCGTCGTGCTGCTCATGGTCAGCGCCGTACCCGCAATCCTGGGATCGGGCCCAGCTCATCGGTCGATGGCAGTGGCCGTCGTGACGCCGTCTCAGGCACCGTCGGCGTCGCCGACTCCCGCGCCGACACCGACCCAGTTCGCGGACCCGCGGCCCGCGCCGCTGTCGCTTGACATGGCCGTCGGCCAGATGATGGCCGCCAGCTTCGGTGGGCCAAACGTGACCGACGGCCTGCGTCACCTGATCCTGAACCAGAAGGTCGGCACCATCCTGATCTTTGGCGACAACTTCACCGACGCCGCCTCGCTCGGCCGGCTCACCGCCGAGCTCCAAGCCATCGGACGGGAAGCCGGCCTGCCGGCGCCGCTGCTGGTCGCGGTTGACGAGGAGGGGGGTCGGGTGATGCGCGTCCACGAAGGGGTCGCACCGCTCCCCTCGCAGCTCGCGCTCGGCGCGGCGGGACCGGACGGCGTCCGGCACGCGGTGGCGGACACCGCCGCCGGCCTGCACGCACTGGGCATCGAGCTCGATCTCGCGCCGGTCGCGGACCTGCGCACCAACCCGGCCGACGGGGTCATCGGAGACCGCTCCTACGGAGGAGATCCAGCCGTTGTCGGCCCGTTGGTCGCTGCGGCAGTCACCGGGCTTCACGATGGCGGGGTTGGGGCGACCCTCAAGCACTTTCCCGGGCTTGGTGGCGCCGCCGGCGACCCGCATTCGGCGATACCGACCGACGGCGAGAGTCTGGGCCAGTGGAGCGCCAGCCAGGCGCGGAGTTTCCAGGCCGGCATCGATGCCGGCGCGGACGCCGTGATGACGACCGCTGTGGTGGTCCCGGGGCTCGACCCTACCCGAACCCCGGCCGTCTTCTCGCGAGCGGTCGTCACCGGGCTGCTCCGCGACCGCCTGAACTTCCAGGGGGTGATCGTCACCGACGGCCTCGGGATGGGCGGGATCACCGCGCTCTACGGGCTGCCGGATGCGACGGTCGCCGCCGTCCGCGCCGGCAACGACCTGGTGCTGCTCAACAGCGCCGATGCAGGCTATCAGGCGTCGGCGATCGAGGCGGTCAAGCAACAGGTTCGCGCCGGGGTGATCTCGATGGACCAGGTGCAGGCGTCCGCAGCTCGTGTGATCGCGCTACGCGCTCGCTGGCCGAGCTGGGCGCCCTCGCTGATGGATGTGTCGGTATCCGCGCCGGTGGTCGATCTCGCCTTAAGCCCCCGCTAAGCCTCAGCGGCGCAGGCGGTGGATGACCTTTCCCAGGTTCTCGAGATCTTTTTCGAAGACCGTGATATAGCTGAGGCCGAAGCGTTCGCGCCGCTGCTCGAGGGCTTCGGCAATCTGGCCGACCGACCCGATCAGCACCAACGGCGTCTCGAACACCTGGTCGACCTCCACGGCGTACTCCTTGGCGAGTGGCGCCGCCGCCTCCCGCGGGCGGTCGGTGATCACGACCGTTTGGACGAGCGTGTTCAGCTCGATGGCTGAAAACCGATTGCCGGCCGCATCTCGAATCCAGGCCAGCTTGCGGGTGAACGCCTCCGGGCTGGCGTCGGCGTCTTCGAGGCCGGAGCCGTCCCGACGGGACCGGGGCATGATGCTGATGATGTCGGCCTCCTGCGCGGCCAGCGTGAGGAGCCGCCGTCCACCGCCGCCGATCAGCAGCGGCGGATGAGGGGCCTGGTTTGGTTTCGCGCTTCCAGTCAATCCCGTCAGCGTGTAGAAGCGACCCTCGTGTGTGACGGACGTCGCGCTGAAGAGCGCCTTGACGACATGCAGCGCCTCCGCCATCCGCTCCACCCGCGTCGCGCCGTCATCGAACGGAAGGCCGGAAGCGTCGTACTCGCTCTTCAGCCAACCGGCGCCCAGCCCGAACTCGAAGCGGCCGTCGGCGAGCAGGTCGATCGATGCGACTTCCTGCGCCAGCAACGCGGGATGGCGGAAGTCGTTGTCGTAGACGAGGCTGCCGACCCTCAGCCGCGAGGTGGCTTCGGCGGCCAGCACGAGCGCCGGGGCGAGGGCGAACCTCGCCCCGAAGTGGTCCGGCATGACGAGCGTGTGATAGCCGAGGGCTTCGATCTGCCGCGCCAACGCCATCCACTCCGTCTTCGGTCGCGGCCGGCTTGCGCTCAGGCCGAATCGAAACGGTCGTTGCGTCAGTGCTCGCTCCGGTTGATGCCTCCCCCGCTGGGGGACGGCATGGTGGGGGCCGACTTCGGCCGTACCAACCAGTTCAAGGCGTTGACATAGGCGTTGGCGGCCGCCTCGACAACGTCCAGGGCGGCGGCTCGCCCGACCACGACCTGCGAACCCTGGCTGAGGGTCACGACCGCCTCGCCCAGCGCGTCGCTCCCCTGGGCGGCCGCCGCCAGGCTGAAGTCCTCGAGCTCCGCCGGCACGCCCGTGACCTGCTGGATGGCGCGGAAGACCGCATCGAGCGTTCCGTTGCCGCTGGCACGACCGGACTTCACGGCTCCCTCGTCACTCAGGGCAACCTCGGCGGTGGCCGAGACGCCGCTCTGCGCGTTGACCTGCACATCCTTCAGGGCGAACCGACCCGGCGTCGCCCGTCCGAGGGCCTCCTCGACGGCCAGCTTCAGGTCCTCGGGATAGAGAACCCGTTTGCGCTCGGCCAGGCTGAGGACGAGGGAGTACACCGGGCCGATCTGTTGCTCGTCCAGCTGCATACCCATCGCGGCCAGCTCCTCGGCGAGACGACGCCGGCCCGAAGTGGTACCGACCTGGCCGAGCTGCGGCGCGTAGCCGATGTCGGCCCGATCGACAAAAGCCGGAACCAGGGACTTGGGCCGTCGCGGCGGGCTTAACACCGTGGTGGGGAAGGCCGCACGAACCTCGTCGATCCAGCGCTCCCAACCGGAGTAGTCCATGGTCGCCAGCATCGCGACATAGGCATCGAACCGAACCAGCAGCGCCGCAGGTTGGTCGTGATGTTTGATGATGAGCGTCGTGCCGCTTTCCTCCAACGCCCTGAGGATCGGGTCGAGGTTGCGGGCAAGTTCGGGAGCGGAAATAACTTTGAGCACGACGCCATGGTAGACCGGCGTTTCACGATGGTCAAACCAGATCAAGGAGAGGTTTGACGATTTCGGCGACGGCAAAAGGCGCGGCTATCGGGCTGATGTTGATCACGGCGGCGGCCTGTCAGCAGGGGCCCATCGCGCCACGGGTCACGGCCACCGTGTCGCCTAGTCCGAAGGCATCACCGCTGGCTGCCTGTCCCGCGGTTGCGGCCTCGCCCGGCCCGCAGGTGCTGCTGCAAAAGCAGCCGGCGCCCGATGACCTCGCCTTCGACAACACTGGGCGCCTGCTGTTCAGCGATATCAAGACGGGGACCGTCTCGATACTCAACGTGGACGGGTCGGTGGAGCAGGTCGCCGGCGGGATGTCAGCGCCGGAAGGAATCGTTGTGCAAGCCGACGGGCGCATCCTGGTGGGCGAGCAAGGACGCAACCGCGTTGTCGCCATCGATCCGCAAAGCCACGCCGTCACCCAGTGGCACGCGTTTCCAAACCGAACCGGGCGCGACGGCCTCGACGGCATCGGGCCCATCCTGCCCAGCAAAGACGTCCAGGGCAACCTCCTTCCGACGGCGGACAACGTCATCGTGCCGGATAGTCCCAATGGGGTCGTGTGGCGTGTCACCGCCGATGGCAAGACCGCGACGCAGATCGCGAGCGGGATGGTGCGTCCAGTTGGGGCCGCCGTCGATTCGTCGGGTCGGATCTTCGTCGCCGACGAGGGTGGCGCGCTCTGGGTGCTCGATCCGGCACGTCATCGCTTCGCCACCCTGCCGACCCCCGATGACGTGCTCGTCGGTCGAGCCGGGCACATCTTCGTCAACACGCTGGGGGACAACGCCATCCACGAGCTCGATAGCCAGGGGCACCAGGTCAGCGTCATCACCGGCATTCAGCAGCCGCAAGGAATCGCACTCGATTACGCCGACAACCTTTACTACACCGAGTTCAACACTGGTCGGATCGACCGCGTGATCCGGACCTTCGTACTCGATCCGCCGAAGGTGACGCGGACGACCCGCGGCACATTCATCATCTGTCCTGATATCCGGCGCGCCTCCGGCTTCAACGAGAAGCTGGGGCTCCAGGCCGGATCGAGCCTGACGACATCGATTCTCCAACTCGTGCAGCCCGGCACGGATTCATCGGGAGCGCTCGAGGTTCAGACCTCTGAGCTTTCGATCGGCATCGCCGTCAGCGACGGCGGTCTTCTATCGCAAACGCAGACGGTGTCGCTGTCGCCTTGACTTATTCATTTCCCTTGATCGACGCCAGTGGCACGAGCTCGTGCTCAATCGTCGCCAGACCCGCTCGGGTCACCGCCTCGACGACCTCACGTGATGACTTGTAGGCGTCCTTCGATTCGTCGATGGGCACGACCCCGTCGGTGTTCACGACGATGCCCGCCGCGCGGTAGGCGGCATTCACCTCGTCCTGCTTGAGGCTCTTCCTTGCGGCGCTGCGTGACATGCGCCGGCCCGATCCGTGATTGACACTGTAGCCGCTCAGATGGGCATGGTCTGCCGCGCGTAGGATGAAGCTCGAATCGCGATTACTGCCCGGGATCAGGATCGGATGACCGGCTTGGGGATCGTCGTAGCCGGCCGGGAACGCCCGCGTGGCCCCCTTTCGGTGGACGTGGACCCAGCCGAACTCAGGATGATGCTCGCGCTGCACGAGGTTGTGGCTGATCTCGTAGACCATCGATAACGGCTTGCCGAAGACGTCTTCGAAGGCGACGGCGATCTGCTCGAACATGGCGAGACGGTTCACGATGGCGAAGTTTCCACCGGCGGCGACCGCGTTGAGATAGTCGCGGTAATGTAGCGACTCCGGCGTGAAGTAGCCAAGGTCGAGCGCCTTGATCGCTGGGTTCTCTTCTTTGGCGAGACGAAAATAGTTCGTCGCCAGTCCATGCCCAAAGCCGCGGCTACCGGAGTGCATCTGCACGTACAGCGAGTCGGTGCCGAGGTTTCCCTGGAGCTCGATGAAGTGATTGCCGCCGCCCAGCGTGCCGAGCTGCGGCACACCGCGCTCCGGTCGCCCGGGACCTCCCCACGGCGGCTGCCAGGCGTCATCGACCGGGATGCGATCACGCTCGGCATGCGTCCGGTCTAGTCGCTCGCCATAGTGCTGGGCGTAATAGGCGGCGCCACCGCGGATGATGGCCTCGAATTCCGTTGGCGTCAGGTTCTTGAGCCGCGTGCGGCTGACCTTGCCTGGCCCGAGGGCGACGCGCCGCGTGACCTCTCGGTTGAAGCGAAGGCGATTCTCCGGCGTCGCCGCGCTGACCGGCACATTGCTCGAGGCGGACATCATCCCGCAGTTATGAACGAAGATGCCGGCTTCTAGAGCGAAGTTCCCATAATCCGGCACCGTCAGGCAATAGACATCCTCACGACGGGCGAGAACCTCGACCGAAGCGACCTTGTGGTTAAAACCGTGTCGCCAACGTCTGTGGTTGTTGATTCCAAATCCACCCACGACCGACTCACCGCAGGTCTCGCAGACGTGTCTGAGATGTGCCACCTCCGACGACTTTGCTCGACCTCGTGCGCTCTGGTTGTAGGCAATGAGGAACGCTTTTCCGCGTGCGCCATTGCCCGCAACCGACTGCTTGAAATGTTCCGGTCGCTCGCGCATGTAGCGCTCGATGTTGGCAGTGCCCCGAAGTGCGAAGTAGATACGGCCCTCCGGCGTTTGGGCCTTTCTCGCGATCGCTGCCAGTCGGGCCGGTTCCAATTTGTCTCGGTGACGGGCGATGTTGTACCGCCCGTTCTGATAGTGATAGCTGATGTGGTCGCGGTCGCCCATGAACTCCAGGTTCTCCGGACGGCAGTCGCCAGGCGTGAAGTTCCTGTGATGGATGACCGTGCGCTGTCCGGGAAACGACGGAATCGGTCCTAGTAATCCTTGGCGGGCCATGATCCAGTGGACCGTCTGCCAGGTACCGGTCGCTGGGTGTTTGACTATGCGGTAACCGCCTCGTGCGTGGCGGTTGTAAAAAGGCATGAGGGAGGTGGCAGCTGAGAGCGATGCTGCTGCACGCCAACTGCCGTCGCGAAGCATGAATTGGTGGTCGGGCGTGCAATCAATCGTCGCACCATCGTCGAGGATCACACGAACGAGTGCAGCCGCACGACGGGTCAGGTGAGCGGTGGCCTTGGCTGCGACAATGCGCTGGTCTGCCGTGAGGGAAAAGATCCAGTGCTCACCACCGGTGACGGCCAACTCCCGGAGAGTCTTTGGCCCACCAAGGGTCGGAACACGTGTGTCTCCAGCGAAGCAGCCAATGTCGAAGCCGACGGGACCCATGGCCACGGCGCCCGCCTCAGCATCCGTAACGAGCACGGTGCCGATGGGCACGCCATAGCCGTGGTGAACGTCGGGCGTGATCGCCACCAGCTTGACGCCGGGAAAGCTGGCCGCGTTGACGATCTGTGGATAGATCGACTCCTCGACTTGGTCGAGGAGGTTGGGCGTCAGGAACAGCCGAACCGGCACCGACCCAATCTCCTGGGTGTGCAAGGTGTAGTAGCCGTGGCTAGAATCTTTAGCCGCCAGCTTCCAGCTCACGCTGCCAGCCTACCGCCGAAAGGACCGCTTTCTATACTTGGCTCGTATGCCGATGACGAAAGGCGGTCTCGAGGATGTCGTCGCGGCGACCTCGACGATCTGCGACATCATCGGCCCGCTGGGCAAGCTGACCTACCGGGGCATCGACATCCACGATCTCGCCCGGAACTCCTCATTCGAAGAGACCACCTATCTGTTGTGGTTCGGGTCCCTGCCCACGAGCGAGGCTCTGCTCAAGTTCAGCGCCCAACTGGCGTCTCACCGCACGCTGCCCATCGAAGTCCTGACGATCATGAAGGACTTTCCGCGCAGCGCCACGCCGATGGATGCCCTGCGGACGGCGCTGTCCGCCCTGGCTTTTTACGATCCTCAGGCGCACGACCCGTCGATGGAGGCGAACATCGAGAAGGCGATGCGGGTGACGGCGCAAACCGCGACCATCGTCGCGGCCTACGAACAGATCCGGCGCGGCCGCCAGCCGGTTGAGCCCGAGCCCGACGGAAGCCACGCCGAGAACTTTCTACGGATGTTGTTCGGCGCCGAGCCTGATCCGCTCTTCATCCGCGCCATGGACCTCGCCCTGATCCTCCACGCCGACCATGAGCTGAACGCATCGACTTTTGCCGCCCGAGTGACGGCCGCCACATTGGCTGATATGTACTCGGCGATGGTCTCCGCGATCGGCGCGCTGGCCGGTCCCCTACATGGCGGGGCCAACGAGCAGGTGATGAAGATGCTGCAGAAGATCGGTGAGCCGTCGCGGGTCGAAGCCTACGTCAGCGAGACGCTCCAGGCGCACCAGAAGATCTCCGGCTTCGGGCACAGGGTGTACAAGACCGAGGACCCGCGGGCGACGCATCTCCGCCAGATGTCGAAAGAGCTCGGTGAACACATCGGCAACCCACGCTGGTACGAGATCTCCCGCAAGCTCGAGGAGGTCGTGATGCAGCAGAAACACCTCTACGCCAACGTCGACTTTTATTCGGCGTCCTGCTACTTCACGATGGGCATCCCGATCGACATGTTTACTCCGGTTTTCGCGGTCAGCCGCACCGCCGGTTGGGCGGCGCACGTGCTTGAGCAGTACGCGGACAACCGGCTGATCCGGCCCCGTGCCGAGTACCTGGGGAAGATGGACGTGGCCTACGTGCCGATGGAGCGCCGGGTCCGGGCCGCCAGCTAAGGATTCCGCGAATCTCCGTTATATTTAGGGCGCTCGTGGAGCCCATACTCGACAGAGGAGGTCGTTCGCTCTCGTCCTACTGCTAAACGCCTCACTTCAGCCGCTGAATGTGATCAGTAAGCGGCGGCTGGTCGTCCTGCTGACCAAGCAGCGCGTCACCTTCATTGACGATGCGGCCCGGCAGGCGGTCGAGCAAGCAATGGCACGGCGTTGCTTCGGTGCGGATGTCGTAATCGTCCGGCTCCTCTCCAATATCCAGATCCCCCGACGGATGCTGCGGGCCAACCGGCGCAACCTGCTCTTGCGGGATGACGGCATGTGCCAGTACTGCGGGAAGGGGATGCCCTCCTCGCAGCTCTCAGTCGACCACGTGGTCCCGACCTCGCGCGGCGGCGCGGCCAACAGCTGGGAGAATCAGGTGATCGCCTGCCGGCGCTGCAACGGCCGCAAGGGAAACCGGTTGCTGAGCGAGGCCGGCATGCGACTCGTCCGGCCGCCGCGGGCGTTGACCCAGGAATTCGCCCACTTGATCTTCCTGCGCTATCCGCAGCTCAAGCACGCCTACGACCGGCTGCTCTCCAGCGCCCGCGCCGCCAGCTAGCCAAGCCGGTATTTTCTCCCCGCTTTTTCACACCGGAGCGGGGGCCCCTTAGAAAGAAATGACGAGCGGAACCGATTACCCGGTGTGCCCTTTCGCCTTTTGGGCTTCGCGGCGGATCCAGACAAGGCCAGCACCCTTTGCGGAGGTACCTTCGCACGCTACGCCGCGGCCGGTACCGAGGTAACCCTGGTCTGCGCGGACGCCCGTGAATGGGAGGGCGCCGACCAGGCCGCGATCGGCCGCCGCCTGGGCGCCGCCAACCTGGTCCTGCTCGATTACAGGTCGAGCGAACTGACGGCCGCAGACCTCGAAGCTGTGTTTGCGGACGTGATGCAGACCGTGCGTCCCCACGTCGTGGTCGCCGAGGGCTCCTCGACCGGCGTGAGAGAGGCGACCGCCTCGGCGTTTTCGGCCGTCCGCCGCAGGGCGGGCGGATCGGCCGCCTTGCCTGCCAAACTCTATATCCGTCCATCCGGGGCCCCAGGCAGTGTGGCGATAACCACCGCGATCGCAGTCGCGGCGCCAAGCCCCGAGCTATTTGTCCGGGTGTTTCCCGATCCCTGGGTCACCGGGGTTCTGGAGCGGGATCTCTTTGCCGGCTTGTCGGCCGATCCCGGTACCGCGGCCACGCTCGCCGACCGGCTCGCCAGCTAGCCAATCATCCCACTTTCGTGATAGTGTTAGTGACATCTTACGTAGAAACGTGTTCTAGGAGGTAGTCAATGAATTTGATCGTCTTCTTGATCATCGGCGGCATCGCGGGGGCCCTGGCCGGGCGCGTCATGAGTGGCCACGGCTACGGCATCTTGATGGACGTCGTGGTTGGCGTCATCGGCGCGTTTATCGGCGGCTGGGTTCTGTCGCTCCTGTTTGGCTCGACCGGCGGCGGTCTCATCGTCACCTTTATCGCGGCGTTCATCGGCGCCGTCATCCTGTTATGGGTGATCCGCCTCGTCACCGGCAACCGCGCTCGCGTGTAGCGAACTTTCGGCAGGTTGAGCGGGCGCCGGAGGCGCCCGCTCTTTTCGTAAGTGGGGCAAGATAAGCCGTGATGCGACGCGTGGGGCCGGTCGCCGCGATCGTCATCCTGGCACTGCTGGTCGTAGGCGGCGATATGGCTTTGGCGGGTGCCGCCGTCTACCGGGACCTCGACAGCGGCCGGCAGGCGCTGATCGCGGCCCAGGCGAGTATGACCGCGGCCGCTCGCACCGGCGATTCGGCTGAGCTTCAGAGCGCTGCCGCCAAGCTCAAGGTCGCCGAGCAGCATTTCAACGATGCCCGCGAGCGCTCCGCCGCCGACCCGGTGCTGGGCTTGGCAGGCGGCTTCCCGGGTGCGGATCGACAGTTGCAGGCGAGCAACCAGCTGGCGGCAATCGGCGCCCACATGAGTCGGGCAGGAGAGGCGGCCGCCATCGTGGCGATCCAGGTGGCCGGCTTGAAGCAAAAATACGCTGGCCGGCCGCTGACCGCGGACAACCTGGAGGCTGCCCTCCAGGAGGCCCAGGCGATCGCCCGGAGCTACCGCGTCTCGATCCGGGCAATCGGCCAGGAGCTACACGCCGCGCACGCGGCGCGAGCCCATGTCGACACGGGCCACCTGCTTGGGCCGCTCCGGGACGCCTATGAGGCGGTGGACCGGGCGCTGGCCGAGGCGGATACCTCCTTTCGCCGCTACCAGGACCTCCGGCAGGTGCTGTCGGATTTTCTCGGGGTCCAGCTACCGGCTTAATCTCGTCCAGCGCGTGCCATGCGCGCGACCGGTTTGTAACGTTTACCGTCACAGAGCGGCCTGATAATTTCGGCAATGGCCGCCGCCCGCAATGTCTCGCGCAAGGGCCGCCAGCGCTCCCAGGATCTGGCCGAGAGTCTGATCAATCTCAGCAATGAGCGACTCACCGGCTTGTTCCGCTGGACGCTGCTGATTTTCGCCGTCATCCTCAACAACCTCAATGCCGCACCGGGCTATGACGTGGGCCGGATCAATGGCATCCTTGCCGCTTGGGGCGTCGTCTGTCTGACCACCCTGCTGCTGCTCTTCCTGCATCAACGCCCCGGGCGGGCGTTCAGCTATACGACCACTGCCGTCGACATGCTCGTCGCGACCATGATCACCTACGCGTCGGGTGGGTACAACAGTCCGTTCGCGGTGCTGTTCTTCCTGGTGATCACGGTCTCCGCGCTGCGGTTCGGCGCTGCCGCGTCGGTGCTCTGCGCGCTGCTGGTGGCGGCGCTCTACCTGACGGCCGGTGCCGTGGCCCCGCTGCAGAACGGGACTTACCTCGTCACCATTTCGGACGAACGCATCATCATCCTCCAGCGCCTCTTCCTCTTCGTGGTCGTCGCCGTGGTCGGCTCGGTGATGGCGCAGGCGGTTTCGTCGCACCAGGAACTGGTGACGCGGCGAGACGTGGAAGCCAAGCTGATGACTGAGGTCAACATGGCCCTCGCGAATGCCATCGAGGCGAAGGACAGCTACACGCGCGGCCACTCCGAGCGGTTAGCCAAGCTGGCGGGTGCCTGCGCCGAGCGGATGGGCCTTTCCCGTGACGAGACGGCTGCGGTGCGCCTGGGCGCCATCCTCCACGACGTCGGCAAGATCGGGATCCCGGATCGGATTCTCCGCCAATCGATGGCGTTGACCGAGGACGAGATGGCCTGGATGCGGCGCCACCCGCAGATTGGCGCCGATATTATTGGTCCGGTCGAGGGCCTGCATCACGTCGCACCGCTGATCCGCCATCACCACGAGAAGTTCGACGGCTCGGGATATCCCAAGGGCCTCAAGGGCGAGGAGATCCCGCTCGGCTCGCGCATCATCGCCGTCGCCGACGCCTTTGAAGCGATGGTCGCCGACCGGATCTACCGTCCGTCCCTGGGACTGAACAAGGCGCTCGAAGAAATCAAGACCGGCCGCGGCAGCCACTTCGACCCGCGCGTGGTCGACACCTTCCTTGACCTGATCGCGACCGACACCGTCCATCTGCCGCTGCCGACGAAGGACCAGGGCCAGAAGCCGATGCCCAGCCGCCCGGACGAGCCCGTCCAAACCGCCGCGTAGCCTTCCTGAGCTCACCCTGCTTAGCAGGTAATGTTTGCAGGCAATGGAAGTTGCCCCCGGCATTTTTCGGCTAGAGCTCCCGATGCCGTTTGAGCTCAAGCATGTCAATGTCTTCCTGCTGCGCGACGGCGACGCCTACACGCTGATCGATACCGGCCTGCAGACGGAAGAATCGCGGCAGGTTTTGAACCAGCAGCTCGCGGCAATGAAGGTGCGCCTCGAGCGGATCAATCGTATCCTGATCACGCACATCCACCCGGATCATTTTGGTCTCGCGGGAGAGTTGCGTGAACGGTCCGGGGCCGAGCTCGTTATCCATCGGCTGGAAGTCGCACTCATGGAACCACGGTACGCGCGTGCCGAGGACCTGGTCCATGACGTGGCGAATTGGTTGAGCATGAACGGCGTGCCGGAGGCCGACGCCGAGTTCGTGAAGAGCGCATCGATGGCGGCCCGGGAATTTGTATCCGTGGTCGAACCAGATACCCTGCTAGAAGGCGCTGAGCGTCTGCCCGTCGAGGACAGCGAAATCGAAGTCATCTGGACTCCGGGTCATTCGCCGGGTCACTGTTGCTTCTACTGGCCGGCGCGCGGCGTGCTCTTTTCCGGCGATCACCTGTTGCCGAAGATCAGTCCCAACATCGGCCTGCACCCACAATCCGGCGCCGACCCGCTCGATGATTACTTCTCGTCGCTGGAACGGATTCGCCGGCTCGAGGTTGAAACCGTGCTGCCTGCGCACGGCGATCCCTTCTACGATCACCGAGGCCGGATCGCGGAAATCATCGAGCACCATGAAGCGCGCAAGGCGGCGCTGGTCCGCCTCGCCGCGGAGGGGGCGAAATCCGGCTGGGACCTGGCGGCAGGCCTTTTCCAGGGCATCATGCAGCGAAACGTTTTCCAGCAGCGGCTGGCGCTACAGGAAACGCTGGCGCACTGCCAATCGCTCGCCGTCGACGGCCGCCTGCGCAAACTGGTGAGCCGCGAGCTGGTCACCTGGCGAGCCGCCTAGGACCAGCGGTGCGACGTGGCAGCTGGAGGTCGCGGCGCATCGAGCCCGTCGCTAGCATGAGCCTGAGTGTCAAGCCACGTGGTGTCCGGCGGGTTGGCTCGTCGCATCAATGCCCTCCGACATGTCTCGCGGCTGACTCAGGACCGAGCTTAGGAGACACGTCCTAGAGGTGGCGGCGACGACCTGGCGCGAGGTGCTCAACCGCGAGCACCTGCCACTGACGATCGGGCTCGTCTGCGTGGAGTTCACGGCCGGCATTCAGTACCTGGTCGTAGACGCCGTGATGCCGCGCGTGCAGAACGAGATCGGCGGCATCGCGTTCTACGGCGCCGTATTCGGGGGATACATGCTCGCCGGCCTGGTGTCGATCCCTCTCTCCGGGCGCCAGGCCGACCGCGAGGGCCCGCTGCGGCCTTTCCTCACCCAGCTCGCCATCTTCATCGGCGGCACCGTGCTCTGCGGGCTGGCGCCGACGATGCCATTACTGGCGGCTGCGCGTTTGGTGCAAGGATATGGCGGCGGCGCGCTGTACAGCTTGGCCTACGGGATCATGGCGAAGGTCTACCCGGCGCAGATGCGGCCGCGGATGGTCGCCGTGCTCACCGGGGTCTGGGTAGTCTCGGGCGTCATCGGGCCAGGGTACGGCACGCTCGTGGCCCAGACCGTTGGCTGGCGCTGGGCCTTCCTGTCGGTCGCGCCGCTTGCGATCTTCTCGGGCGCGCTCCTCCTGCCCACGATCCGCGGCATCTCAGGCATTGGCGACGAGCTGGCCCAGATGCCGCTGCGCTGGCCGCTGCAGCTTGCGGCTGGGTGCGCGCTGGTTGTGGCCGGCCTCTCGGCGCTAGCTTGGCCGGGCTACGTCGCCGGCGCGATCGGGACGGTGTTGGTCGCGATGTCGCTGCGCCATGTGCTGCCCCCGGGCACTCTCACCGGGCGTCCAGGCCTGCCGGCAGCCGTCGGTGGGGCGTTCCTGTTGAGCCTCGCCTTCTTCACCGCTGACAGCTTCGTACCGCTCGTGATCACTGGAGTCCGCGGGCGCAGCCTGACTGAGGCGGGCGTGGTCGTCACGCTCGTCGCCGTCAGCTGGTCGGTCGCGACCTTCTGGCAGACGCGCATGGTCGATCGCTTCTCCTACGCATGGATGGTCCGCACCGGCTCGCTCATCCTCGCCGGCGGGACGGCGGTGTTCGCGCTCGCCATGGTCGGCGCGCCGCTGCCGCTCGCCTACGCGGCATGGACGTTCGCCGGGGCGGGCATGGGCATCGCGTTCCCCACGCTCTTCATCGCGACGATGAACCGCGCCGGCGCCGGGGAGGAGGCGGGCGCCGTCGCGGCGCGCTTCGTGTCGGGCCGGATCGGCATCGTGCTCGGCACCGGCCTCGCCGGGTTCGCCGTCGGCGCGGCGCAAGCGGTGCACGCGCCGCTCGGCATCGGCCTCGGGGCGGCGATGGGTCTTGCCGTCGCGGGTGCGCTTGTCGGCAGCCTGCTCGCCCCCCTCCTGGACCGTGAGGAGCTCCCCGCCGCCTAGCGCCGCGACCGCGAAATGACCCGAAAGATCAGGCATCGAGAAGCCTCGATCACGGGGCCGCAGCTCGACCTAGTTCCGCTGGCGCTCGACGTCGTCGATGAAAGCCAGAATCAGCCGTTGCACGGTGCCGAACTGTTCGGAGTGAACCTGGTGCCCTGCGCCCTCGAAGATCCGGAGCCGGGCGTTCGGCAGACCGCGTTGCAGCTCTTCTGCGCGAGACACGGGGACCGTCCGGTCCCGGCGGCCGTGGAGGATCAACACCGGTTGGTGGATTTTCGTCAGCTGGTCGCAGAGATTGTGCTGTTTGACCGCCTGGTCCTGACGGACGATGGCATGAAGCGGCATCTTCCCGAAATGCCTCGCGTCTTCTTCGACCCAGTCGGGATGCTCTTCAATGAAGCTCGCGTCATAGAGATTGGCATAGCGCCGCAGCGGCCCCTCGACGCGTGGCGCGTTGCCGCCGCCTGTGGGTGGGCGCTCGCCGCCGCAGTGGGTCGCGCCCAGGATCAGGCTGCGAACCGCGTCGGGATGGTGGAGGGCAAGCTGCTGCAAAATCATCCCGCCCATTGAGAGGCCGAACCAGTGCGCTGACGTCTCGCCGGCATCGCGGAGCACCGCGAGCGCGTCGTCTGCCATGAGCTGGGTAGTGTACGGCGTGTCCGGTTTGTCGGACGCGCCCGTCCCGCGGTTGTCGAGCGCGATTACCTTGAGGCGCCTGGCGAGCACCGGGATATACCGCCACCAGGCGCCGTCGATGTCCGAGGTCTTGCCCCCGACCAGGACAAGCGGCGGCCCGGTTCCCTCCGCGATGTAGTGCAGGCGCGTCCCGTCGGCGGCGGTGGCGATCATTCGGCGGACGTCAGGATCGCGGGATTTCCCGCGTGTAGCATGAAGCTCGAGATGGCAGGGGCCCCGTCACCCGGCAATAGTGCAGTACCGGAGCCCGCCTGGCGTGCCCTTCAAAATATCGATCCGCAGGTGGAAGACCAGATCGTCACC
>Ga0070699_100001937_pt1 | contig 18686 bp, 13 predicted proteins | sample KBSK1503metaG_FD_65473 | JGI IMG/M metagenome (GOLD analysis project Ga0070699, IMG submission 65473) | Corn, switchgrass and miscanthus rhizosphere microbial communities from Kellogg Biological Station, Michigan, USA - KBS K1-50-3 metaG | ecosystem: Host-associated > Plants > Roots >... | reverse complement strand
ATCGACGATCCGGAACGAGTGCCGGCCCATCTGAAAGTCGTGCCCGCGCGATTTGACAATCTCGATCGACCGCACTGTGGCGCGGAACCGCTCTTCCATTCTCAACCGGATGACGGTGTCCGCAATGGATTCTTCGGGCAACGCGGTCCTACGATCCGCGTCGTTCGCACTCGCCTCGACCGCGAAGACGGCTGTGAGGTTCTCGCGCTGCAGCCCTTCGACGAGGACGTGAAAAGAATCGCGAAGCTCCGCGCCGCCGACGGCGCCGGCCACGCCGTCCACGTAGATGCGGCGGGCGCCGATCTCCGCAGCCTCCTCGAGCAGCAGACTGTCGGTCTGCTGCAGCTCCTGCCGGAACACCTGACGTGTCGTGAAGATAATCTTGAGTTTGCGCTGGCCCTCGAGCGCATGGAGATCCCATCCAAAGCACGACGCATCGCGCACGAGTCTGTCGGGCGAGACTTCGAAGAGGACGATGATGCCGGGTTCTCCGAACATGCTGGCGCCGCGATAGACGAACTCGACGCCCATCGTCGTCTTGCCGGTGCCGATCTCTCCTTCCACAAGAATGACGTTGCCGCGCGGAATACCCGATGAAAGGATGGCGTCGAACCCGCTGATTCCGGTTTTGACAAGATCGAGTTCAGCCATCGTTTTCCGCCTCTTCAGGGCTCACCGACCGAAGCAGGTCAACCCGCGACAGATCCCGGAGGACCTCGACGCAGCCGAGCAAACCACGGCCGTGTTTTGCGTTCTCAGTGATGGCGCGAAGCCTGCGGTTAGTGTGCAACCCCTCGTGCGCGGCGGCCGTACGAAATGGTACGGTGCGCGAGGGTGATGCCGAGGGGGGGCCGCCGACGCGTCTATTTACCGACCTTGAGGTAGTGCTGACGGATCACGTCGTAGCATTCACAGGAGGCGTCCTTCAGCCGTCTACGATCAGCAACGGTGACCCGACGGCCGTCCACGTTGAGAATCCCGGCCTTCTCGAATACGGCCACCGTGACGCTGACCATCGGCCGGCTCGTGCCCAATAGCTGTGCGAGAAATTCCTTCGTGATGAAAAACTGATCGCCGTCTACGCGGTCGACGGTGGTCAGAATCCAGCGCGCGCAGCGCTCTTGTAATCCGTGAAGTCCGTGGCACGCGGATGTTCGCATCGAGGCAATCAGCAGGGCGTGCGAGTATTCCGTGAGGACGTCTCGAAAGGGCCGGTTCTCTCTGAGTTCCCGGTCGAGATCCTCGACGGCGAGCTTCAGCGCCGTGCCTTCGTGCACGGCGATTGTTTCGCATGGCATGCTCCGCGCCCCGACACTTGAAGAAATCCACGACGCACCTTCCCGACCGACCGTCGCGGACTCGATGCTGTCGCCGTTCGACATCAGCGTCAAGAGGCAGAGAACCGTATTCTCAGGAAAATAGATGAAATCCAGTGGTGCATTCGGCTTGTAGATGATTTGCTTCGGCCGGACCCTGACTCGCATGAGGTTTCTCGCGACTTGCGAGAAGTCGGAAGGTTTCAGAGCGGAGAGCAGATGATTGGCGGTCTTCGTGATCGTCGACGATGTCATGATCGCTCCTCCCGAGCAGCGTTAGTCTGCAAGCCTTCGTGCGCGCCTGCCGTCCGAAACAGTACGTTGCGCGAGTCAGGTCCATACCCGGACCTCGGTGGCCTTGATGGCGAAAGAACAAGACCGGGCGGGATGCTGACAACCGCCGCCTACAGGCCCTCGGCCACTCGCCGCGACAGCTAAGTACAGGTCGCGTGGGCACTTGCGCGTAGCCGGCATCTCTGCGTGCTTTAGGCCCTTTTCGCTGAATTGTCCCTGCCACTTGCCCGAATCCGAAACGGACGTTTGTATAATCCGACCGGCCTTGAAAAACATCCGTAACGGAGGGACGACAATGCGCCTTTGGAACATACCCCGATCATTTGACCGAGCGGCGTCGCCTCGTCGAGCTTTGCTGCTCATCGTGGCAATGATGGGAAGTCTCGCCGTCGGGTATGCCGTGATGGGGACGAGCGGATGGCTCGCCGGTGCTCCGACAATCGCCGCGGCCGCCGCGCTTCCGGGATTTGGCAGTCTGTCGGGCACAGTCGAGTCCAAGGCGCCATTCAAGGCCGCACAAGTGTTCATCCGCAACGTGGACAAGCGCATGTTGTACACGGTGTACACGAATGCAGGTCAGTTTCGCGCGGTCGCGCTGTTCCCCGGCAACTATGAAGTGAGTGCGAGTGCCAAGGCGCTTCAGTCGGAGGTGCAGAAGCTGGCCGTCAAAGCCGGCGACAACCCGAAACTGACGCTCTCGCTGCGCGACCCTGCCGACAGTTCTCAACGCACCGTCGTCAGCGCCCTCGAGAACGAGAGTAGTACGGACGCCTCGGTCAGAGTAGAGGCGAGCTACGACGAAATCTATCCGCCAGGACCGGGCCGCGACGTGGCGGAGAGGACCTGCATGATCTGTCACGGCGAAAACTTCATTTCCACCAGGCCCGCCACAGCCGGCGCGTGGACGGCCCGCATCGATCGGATGATGGGGGCGCAACTCGCCACCAAGCCCGCTGCGTCGTACGCTGAGGGCCTTCTCACGTATCGAGCGGCAGAACTCCGTTTTTCACGGCAGGATCGGGAAGACCTTCAGGCCTACCTCGTGAAGAATTTCGGGCCTGCCGCGACGCCTCGCGCCGTCCGGATCGATCAGGAAATGCCGTTCGACGAAGCCAGGTTGGGCAAGGCGATGTACGTCGAGTACTACTTGACGCCGGATGCGCCCGGGCAAGGGATGAACGCTCCGGAATTCAGCAAGCTGACGGGCGCCTTTGTCGGTCGACGTGTGGGTCAGGACGTGCGGTTCGATCAGGACGGCAACGTCTGGCTGACCGACCGCGGGTATCCCAATCGACTCGTCAAGCTCGATCCGCGCACGGGAGAGCAAAAGTCCTATGTGCTGCCGAATCCCATCAGCGGCAACCATGACGTCAACATCGATCGGACCGGCATCGTCTGGCTCGCCGAACCCGAAGGGCAGCAGCCGTCGGGGCTGAAGCGCCTGCTTGGCTTCAATCCGAAGACCGAGAAATTCGAATATCAGATTCCGATGGATCCGGACAACGTGATCCGGAGTACGAACAAATGGATGCAGTCGATGGCGTTCGACTCAAAGAACAACGTCTACGTGGGCTGGATCATGGGCGGTGCGATAAGCAAATATGACCGCGAAACAAAGAAAGTCTCGGTATTCATGGTGCCGACCCACAACGCGATTCCGTACGGGATCGTCGCCGACAGGAACGACAACCTCTGGATGGCGCTCTGGGATTCCGGCAACATCGCGAAGTTCGATACCACCGTCAACGAATGGACCATCTTTACGCCGCCAACGTACCCCGGTCAGGTCCGGCGACTGAACGTCGACGCGCAGAACAACATCTGGTACGGCATGTGGTCCGCCGGCAAGCGCCCGGGCATACTCGGCAAACTCGATCAGACGACCGGCAGGATTACCGAGTACAAAGTCCCTCGGCAGAACTCGAACCCGTACGACGTCGCCCAGGATCTCGAAGGCAATATCTGGGTCGCCGATGTCGGTGGTACCCACGCATCGCTGTTCAAATTCAATCCGCGAGACGCCACCTTCACGCTGTATCCGAAACCACAGAAGACCGCGGATACGCCAAAGATTCAAATCACCAAAGAAGGGGCGATCTGGTATTCACCGCGCGGAAGCCAGAAAGCGCCCGCCTTCGGGGTGTTGTACCCCGATATGGACAAGATCACGACGCTCGGTGCGTATTACCTGAACGGCCCGCCCGGATATCTGTTCAAGCCGGCGCCGTCACAGCGAAGCACTCAGTAGCGACAACGCCACATTTACGAACGGAGTAACCGCCATGGCGCGAAGAGTCTTCGCATTGGTCTCGGTGCTGGTGCTCATCATCATCGGGCTCATGCGAGTCGGTGTGTCCGGTCAGATATTTGTTGGAACGCCGACGCCTCCGCAGTTTACGGGTCAGCAGCAGCCATCAACCAGGAACGGCGAGTGGCCTCACTACAACGCCGATCTCAAGGGCACCAGGTACTCGCCGCTCGATCAGATCAATGCGTCGAACTTCAGCAAGCTGGAGGTCGCCTGGCGCTTCAAGACCGATAGATTCGGGCCGTTCCCGGAATTCAAACTCGAAGGCACGCCGCTGATGGTCAGGGGTGTGGTCTACGCGACCGCCGGCACGCGCCGGTCTGTCGTGGCATTGGATGCAAAGACCGGCGAACTGATCTGGTCGCAGAGTGTCCGTGAAGGAAAGCGCGCCGGGCTCGCACCGCGTCAGCTGTCGGGTCGCGGAGTCTCGTACTGGACCGACGGGAGGGGCGACGAACGAATCGTCTACGTCACGACGGGGTACAGGCTTGTAGAGCTGAATGCGAAGACCGGCGCCTTCGTCACTTCATTCGGCAAAGACGGCATCCTCGATCTGAAAGTCGGCGTCGTCTACGGCGCGGACAAGCAGATTGATCTCGAAACCGGGGAGATCGGCGTCCACTCGACGCCGGCTGTGGCTGGTGACGTTGTGATTGTCGGCTCCTCGTTCAGGGAGGGGGGCACTATTGCTACCCACGACAACACCAAAGGCCTGGTGCGCGCGTTTGATGTGCGAACGGGCAAAAAGCTCTGGCAGTTCAATACCATTCCGCGACCAGGAGAATTCGGCAACGATACGTGGGAGAACGGATCGTGGGCCGCGAACGGCAACGTCGGCGTCTGGAGCGAAATCAGCGTGGACGAGGAGCTCGGCCTGGTGTACCTGCCGGTTGAGACGCCCACGTCGGACTTCTACGGCGGCCACCGGCCCGGGAACAACCTGTTTGCCGAAAGCCTGGTCTGCGTCGATTTGAAAACCGGACAACGGAAGTGGCACTTCCAATTCGTGCACCATCCGATTTGGAACTACGACGTCTCCTCAGCGCCGATTCTCGCGGACATCACTGTCAACGGACAAGCGATCAAAGCGGTGGCTATCCCGAGCAAGGAGAGCTTCCTGTACGTCTTCGATCGAGTCACCGGCCGGCCGGTCTGGCCGATTGAGGAGCGTCCGGTCCCTCAATCGACCGTACCCGGCGAGAAGACGTCACCCACGCAGCCGTTTCCGACAAAACCACCGGCGTACGGCCGCAATCAGATCAAAGTTCCTGACGATCTGATCGATTTCACCCCTTCCATGCGCGACGAAGCGATCAGCCTTCTCGAGCGGTACAAGTTCGGGCCGATGTTCAACCCTCCGGTTCTTGGCAAGGTTGACGGCGTGCTCGGTGCGATCAGTATCGGCAACGCGGCCGGCGGAACGAACTGGACGGGTGGCGCCTACGATCCGGAGACGCACATCGCGTACGCGCCGGTAGCCAACGCGGGCGTCGGGTCGTATTCGCTCGTCCCGCCACCCCCCGGCTTCTCGGACCTTCAATACGCCAGGGGAGTCGCCGGTCTGGCGTTCGGAGAAATCTGGGGGCCGGGCGACTGCTGCGCTGCAGATTCGGGTTATCGCACGCGGGACGATCTGCCCGGCCCCATGCCGGCGCCGCCGCTCCCGCCAGGCGTGTCACCGCCGCCCCCGTTGACCATCCAGGGATTGCCGTTCGTCAAGCCGCCATACGGCCTGATTGCGGCCATCGACGTCGATCGCGGCGAGCTGTTGTGGCAAACGCCACACGGCGACACACCGGACAACGTGCGCAATCACCCCGCGCTCAAGGGACTGAACATTCCGAAGACTGGCCAGAACGGTAACGTCGGATTGGTCGTGACCAAGACGCTCGTCATTAGCGGCGACCCACAGGTCACCACGACGCCAGAGCATCCGCGCGGCGCGATGCTGCGAGCGTACGACAAACGCACGGGCAAGGACGCCGGCGCCGTCTACATACCCGCGCCGCAGAGCGGATCCCCGATGACGTACATGTTGGACGGCAAGCAGTACATCGTGGTTGCGGTCAGCACCATCGCCGGGCGCGACAGCTACTCGGGCGAGTACATCGCGTTCAGCTTGCCGAATTAAAAGGCCGCAGCGGCGCAAGGAGATTCGATTCGAACGACGTAGAGGCGAGACCTCGCCGTAGCGCGAAGCGCGAAGGCGGGCAGGTCGGCCTTCACCGTGGGAGTTGGGCGTTGGAATTGGGAATTACTTCAGTTTCATGGTGATGAGAATCTCTCGCAGCGCTTCCGGATCGGCGTCTAGTTCTTTCTCGCCAGGGGGAAGCGTGTTCGACTGCAGGATGAACGCAACGATGTCGCGATAGCTCTGGCTGGACAAGCTATTGGGACGGTCCGACGGCATCAGCGTCCGGATCCGCTCCCAAAGGTCGCCGACCGTCGAGTCGCCGTACAGAAACCAGAAGCTGTCTTCAACAAGGCTTGGCGCAGTGCCCTTGCCGCGAAGATCTTCAGCGTGACACGAGGCGCACGCCTCCATGTACTCAGTCCGGCCGCGCCTGGCTTGTTCCTCGGTGTACACCCCGTCCCACACCGTGCGCCCGGAGGTTGTCTTCGCTCCCTGATCGCGCTGCTGGCCGGTGACGTTGACCGCCAGCGCACACGCCAACAACGCGACTGACGTCAACCAGGCCGGTCGCGTCATCGCGTCTGCGTATCCCTCCTCACGTCGGCTCCGCTTGGCAGCGCAAAGACCAGCATCGCGTTGCCGGAGTTTGGCCGACGAATTTCTGGAGCCAATTCCGGTGCGAGCAACGTGGACCAGCTCCCGCCGCCAATCCCCGCCGGCATGGCCACGTACTGTTTGCCCTTCGCCAGATAGGTGATCGGAAACCCCTGAGCGGAAGTCGGCAGGCGTGTCTGCCAGAGGATCCTTCCGGTGGTCGCGTCGTAGGCGTACATGTGACGGTCCCAGTCGCCCCCGAATACGACACCGCCGCCAGTCGTGAGCGCGGCCGTGTTGGAGGGCGACGGCGTGCGATGGCGCCAGAGGATCTTCCCAGACCTGATATCCAGGGCCAGGAATTCACCGAGATTGCCCTGAGACCCCGGATATTTATAGTCTCTGCGGCGCACCGGACCCGTGCCGCCGCCGCCAATGACCTTCTGGACGGGACCGAACGTTGCCCTCTCGCAGTTCAGATTGAGCGGAATGTAGAGCGCATTCGTTTGAGGGTTGAAGGCCATCGCGCGCCAGCTCTTGAATCCGGCGGTGCTGGGACACTGGTCGACTTCGACGCCGAGCTTGGGGATCATGCCTTCAACGTAAGTGACTTTGCCGGTCTGTGGATTCACTCGCACGATGGTCTGATAACCGATGTCGGTCGCGTGAACAAAGGCGCCACTGATTCGATCGAGCTGCCACAGAATTCCCAGCTTGCCCATCTTGAAAAGCGACTTTCGTCCACCGACGTCGATCAGGATGCTCTCGAACACTTCGTCCATGTCCTGTGTCTCGCCGGGAAGGTGCTGGTAGTACCACTTCATCTTCCCGGTGTCTGGATCGAGTGCGAGGGTCGAGTTCGTGTAGAGCGCGTCGCCGTCGGTGCCGCGGGCGACCCTGGCCCACGGCTTGGCCTGCGCCGTCCCGTAGTAGACGAGGTTCGTTTCCGGATCGTAGCTGCCGGGGATCCACGCGTCGCCGCCCGCGCGGAACGTCAGCGGGAGGTCGCCCCACGTATCGCCGCCGGGTTCCCCGGGACGAGCAATCGTTGACGTCCGCCACAGCTCCTTTCCGGATGCCGCGTCATGGCCCGAGATGAAGCAGACATCGTCCTTGTAGCGGGTGCATCCCGTGATCCCGGCGATCACTTTGCCGCGAACGACGATGGGACCGGACGTGTATTCGTACCCCAGCTTCGAATCAGCTACCTTCGTATCCCACGCGAGCTTTCCCGTTCGCGCGTCGACGGCGACAATGTGCGCGTCGTTGGTCGTGGCGAAGATTTTGTCCCCGTAGATAGCGATGTTTCTCTGGATGCCGCGCCCCTGATCACCACCGCCGCCTGCGGCTTGCGCAAGACGCGGGATGGGACCGTCTTCCGCTGCCCCACCACTCAAGGCGGGCGCACGTGTCTGCTGCGGCGCCTCGGGACGGTATTCCCAGATCAAATCTCCGGTTGCACCGTCCAGAGCCTGGATGACGCCACGTGGGTTCGGCAGGTACATAACGCCGTCGTGGACGAGCGGCGTCGCTTCCTGGGCGCCGGAGTCGTCCATCGCCCACGACCACGCCAGTTGAAGTTGCTGGGCGTTCTGCCGGTTGATCTGATCGAGCGGGCTGAAGCCCCACGCGTTGTCGGTGCGCCTCCAGTTCAGCCAGTCGCCGGGAGCAGGGTTGCGCAACATCGCCTCGGTGACAGGGTGGAAGTCTTTCACCTGCGCCATGAGCCAGAGACTCCCCAGCATCACCATGATCGAAATCAAGAAAGCGAATCGCGTTCTCATAACAACTCCTGTATTGGGGGTCAGACTCGGGCTCATCGCATCACCCGAGTCAGACCCCAGTACGAGTCGGCTCAACCCCTTGAGTCACGTCGTACCCGAGTCTGACTCAGGTACCCGGCGTCATCCGAGTCTGACCCCGTCAGGGCGAGGGTTTGGTCGCCTCGAACCGAATTTGCTTCAGAACCTCGGCCTCACGCGCGAGCTCTGTCTTGCCGGCTGGAAAACCGCCCCTCGACAACACGAACGCCAGAGTATCGGCGGTCTGCTGCCGGCTCAGGCTTCCCGGGTTGTCCCCTGGCATCGACACTTTGATCCGTTCGAAGAGATCGTCGACTGAGAGGCCGCTCCAGTTCGACTTGAACTCCGCACTGGCCAGGGCTGGCGCAGTTTCACCGCCCGTCAGGTCCGCTCCGTGACAGGACGCACATCTCTCAGAATAGAGCGGCCCGCCGCGCTTGGCTTGCTCCTCCGTGTAGACGCCATCCCACACGGTCTGTGACGGCTCCGTCGAGGATGTCCCCGGCGCCTGTTGCGGGGGAGCCGCATGCTCCGCCCGCACTGAGGAACGAAAGGCGCCGAGTGCCGCCATGCTGATGAACGCAACAATCACGATTCTTAACATCAAGTCGCACCCCGGAATAAGGAGATCACGTAGCACCGAGACACCGACACCCTCGGTGCCTCGGTGTTCCGTCACACTAAAAACAGTCTAATTCGGCAGACTGTACGCGATGTACTCGCCCGAATAGTTGCCGCCGCTGACGGCCACCATGATGTACTGCTTGCCATCCACCATGTAGGTCATCGGCGTTCCGCTCTGGATGGCCGGCATCAACAGCGCCCCGACTTGCTGGCCCGTCTTTTTGTCGTACGCGCGGAGCATCGCGCCACGCGGATGTTCCGGGGTTGTCGTGATCTGTGGATCGCCCATCACCACCAGGGTCTTGGTGATCACTAATCCGACTCCTGAAGTGCCAGGCTGCCCGGTCTTCGGAATGTTCACACCCTTCAAGGCCGGATGGTTCCGGATGTTATCCGGCGTGTCACCGTGCGGCGCCTGAAACAGAACCTCGCCGCGATCGAGATCGATGGCCGCGAGGAATCCATATGGTGGTTTGACCATGGGTATCCCTTGGATATTCAGGCCGCCACCGCCCTCGTCGGCTGGAGGCGCAGGAGCAGCGGGCGCGCCCCCAGCGGGCGTCGCGCCGCGCGTTGTGGGTAGTTCCGAGCGATTTCGGCGCCCTGAATCCGCGGCGCAACAGTCGCCAGGCCCCCAGACTTCGACGACGGGCCGCCCCGCGACTCCGGTGATGTACCGAATATCCGAGTATCCCTCCGGTGCTGCAACGAGAGACCGCACGCCCGGCGTATTCCCGGCGGGCGCATAGAGGATGTGCGTCTCGGGATCGAAACCTCCACCGGGCCAGTTCGTGGCGGTGCCGACCGTAATCGCGCCCAGCACGCCCTTGATGTCGCCAAGCATCGGCGGGTTGAACGGCGTTGCTGCCCAGCGGTACTGCTTGGTCCTCTCAATGGCGGCGGCCCGAAGCTCGGGAGTGAAATCGATCAGGTCATTGGGGACGTTAAAGACATTGCGCGCGTAGCGCAGCTTGTCTGGCGGATGCGGCTGCGTCGGTGAGGTCTTCTCGCCGGGCACATCGGACTGGGGCACCGGCCGCTCCTCAATCGGCCACACGGGCTGGCCCGTCACGCGATCGAACACGTAAAGCCAGGCCTGCTTGCTCGGCACGGCCACCGCCTTGATCGCCCGGCCATTGACGGTGATGTCGGCGAGAATCGGCGCGGCGGCCATGTCGAAGTTCCAGAGAGGGTGGTGCACGAACTGAAAATGCCACTTCCGCTGCCCGGTTTTCAGATCGACGCAGACGAGAGTTTCGGCGAAGAGGTTATTCCCCGGCCGGTGGCCACCGTAATAGTCCGATGTGGGCGTCTCCACTGGCAGGTAGACCAGGCCCAGTTCTTCGTCCACGGTGATCTGGTTCCAGATGCCCACGTTGCCGTTGTATTCCGAGGAGCCCTCCTGCCAGGTGTCATTGCCGAATTCACCTTGAGAGGGGATGGTGTTGAACTGCCAGATTTTTTTGCCGGTCCGTACATCAAACGCGCGAGCCAGACCCTTGGTGTTGTTGTGGGTCTCAACGGTCGCGCCTTCCCTGAACGCGGAGCCCACGATCACCATGTCCCGCGCCACGGCCGCGGTCGAATGGACGCCGATCTCGCCGGTTTCCAAATCAATCTGTTGATTGACGCCTTTCACCACGCCCACTTTCAGATCCAGAATCCCATGCGTGCCGAACGAGTCGATCATCGCGCCCGTCTTCGCATTGAGCTCCACGAGGCGATAGCCGGTCGTGATGTAGATGATGCGCTCGTCGCCTCGGCCGTCGGTCCAGTACGACACGCCACGCCCGGACAACTGGCGCGGGGCGACCGCGGCGCGCCTGCCTTCGCGCAGGCTGTGCGACCAGATCAGCTCGCCGGTTTTCGCGTCGAGCGCGATGACCGAACGGCGCGAGCCGGCGGTCGTATAGAGCACCCCCCCGACCATCAGGGGCGTCCCCTCCAACTTGAATTCGGGAAACGGGCCGAAGTTGTCGGTCTTGAAGCGCCAGGCCACTTCCAGCTTGCTGAAGTTCGACGCGTTGATCTGATCGAGGGGCGAGTACCTGGTGCCCTTCATGTCAGCCGCGTTGTGCGGCCACTCACCGTTCTTCGTGGCCGGCTGCCCCTGGGCCGCGAACTGCTTCGGGGTCGGAGTCCCGACAAAGAGCTGGCCCGAGACTCTCGGCGCAACCCATAGCAGGCCGCCGACGAGTAACACGAGCGCCACTACGGATCGGAATGATGTGCGCGCCATAGCTGTACTCCTGTTGGTGATTGGAAGTTAGCGACAAGCCATCAAGCACTTCTCGAATGTCGTTGGTTCATTCCGCTTTCACGGCATGGGCAGCAGCGGTTTCTGCTCTGCCGGCAGACGTTGATCGAACGCGGTGAGCACCGTCGCATCGTCGGCGTGCTGCGCCATCAGATTGACCAGGTCCACGAGATCGCGCTCCCCGAAGATCTGTAGCGCGCGCGCGTACGTTTCGGCGCTCACATAGTGTCTGCCGAATAGTTCCCGGCCGAACTGAATAATAGCGGTCTCTTTTTCGCCGATCCCGCTCGGCGGCTTCATCTGACGAATGACGTCGATGATTGCCGGCTCGAGACCATCCTTCTGTGCGGTGATCTCGCCCCTCGTCCAGTCATACTGCGCGTCGTGCGCGCGCGCGGTCACAAGCACTGCGACGCTCATCAGCCGTCGCCCAATGCTGGCTTCCAGCGATTTGAGTCCCGCTCCGTGACGTCCTATCTGCCCTGGTCCTGTTCCCTCGGGGGCCATCTGACGACTGTAAAGCGAAGGTGGAGCTGCCGGCGGAACGGCTGGAGTCCGTATCAACGGAAGCCGGCTTCGTGAGTCCGGATGAATGTCGCCAGGCGGAGTGAACGGCAGCGGCAGGAACTGCTTCCAGCCTGGGGGCATCTGCTGATTGACCGCGGTCAGCCGCGTCGCGGTCGCCGCATACTGGCCCATCAGTCCGACGACATCGACAAGATCGCTCTCACCGAAGGCTTTCAGCGCGCGCGCGTACGTCTCCGAGCTCACTCTGTGCCTGCCGATTTCACGGGCCAGCTGAATGACGACCGATTCCTTCTCACCAACGCCGGTGAGCGCCTTCTTGTTCCGGACGACGTCGATCACGGCTGGATCCAGTCCCACCGCGATGGCTTCCATTTCATGGAGCGACCACTCGTACGGCTGGTCGTGTTCGCGGGCGGTCGCGATGATCGCCAATTCGGTGAGCCCTCGCCCGACGCGCGACTGCCACCGAACGTCGACGCCTGACCTGTGAAGCCGAATCGCGGCCGCCCCCTCTGGTCGTCCGCTGGCTGCGTTGACGGCAGCAGCGTCGTAGGCCTTCTTGCCCGCTTCGTTCAGGTTCTCCCGTTTGATCAAGGGGAGCCTAGACCGAGAATCGGGATACACGTCTTTGGGAAGGTCGGACTGGGCGCCAAGTGGGACACACGCCAGGGTCAGGAGCAGAACAAGTCGGCGCATTACGTGCCTCCTTCGCAGGCGGAGAATAACCGATCTGCGCCTTGCCTTGACACAGAAGGTACCAGGGTCGAGAATCGCCCGCGCCGCGCAATCCGTGCGCGCCAGGCGGGGGTCTCATGACACGGTGGTTTCCAATCGTCGGCGGCATCTCGCTCAACCTCGCACTCGGCTCGCTGTACGCCTGGAGCGTGTTCGTGCTGCCGCTCGAGAGAGAGTTCGGGTGGAACCGGGCGCAGACGTCCTGGGTGTACACCATCGCCATCGTCTGCTTCGCCGCCACTTTCATCGTCGCGGGCAAGCTCCAGGATGCGAAAGGGCCGCGCATCTGCGCGTTCCTCGGCGCTCTGCTCGTGGGCGGCGGCTTCGCGCTGTCGAGCCTCACCACCTCGGTAACGTTTCTCTACATCGCCTTTGGCGTCATCGTCGGTGTCGGAAACGGCTTCGGCTATTCCGCCCCAACCCCCGTTGCCTCCAAGTGGTTTCCCGACAAGCGCGGCCTGGCAGTCGGTCTGATGGTCGGCGGCTACGGAGCGGGATCCGCCATCATCGGACCGGTCGCGACGCGGTTGATTGCCGACTACGGCTGGCGCTCCACGTTCCAGATCCTCGGCGTCGCATTCTTCTTGATGGGCTTGATTGGAACGGCGCTACTGAAGAACCCGCCGGCAGGTTTCAAGGCGCCTGCGCCCAGCCCCGCCGCTGCAGCGAAAAAGCGGGCGTCGATCGATATTCCGACAAGAGACATGATCCGGACCCCAACCTTCTGGGCGCTCTGGCTCGCCTACTGCCTTGGCACGACTGCCGGCCAGATGATGATCAGCCAGCTTGTCCCGTTCATGCGTTCCGTTGGACTCACTCCTGAGGCGGCGGCATTCGCGATCACGATTGCGGCAGTCGGCAACGCGGGCGGGAGGATTCTGTCCGGAGCGTTGTCCGACTCCCTCGGCCGGCTCACGACGCTGAAGGTGATGATCGTCGGCTCGCTCCTCGTGATGGTCTCGCTCGGGATGGGCGTGAACCAGATCATTGCGCTCTACGCGTTAGTCGCCGCCGGCTACTGGTGCTACGGCACTCAGTTGTCGGTCTTCGCGTCAACGACGGCCGACTTCTACGGCACCCGATATCTCGGAATGAACTATGGCGCGCTCTTCAGCGCGTGGGGCGTCGCCGGGATCGTCGGACCGTTCATCGCGGCGCGCGTATACCAGGTGACCGGTTCCTACTCGTACGCGTTCTACGGTGCCGCGGTGCTCGCGTGCGTCGCATTCGTGTCGATTTCAATGGCACGGCCACCACTCAGCGCGCCGGCGACACTGGAGCCTGTGCGCGCCTGAAGGGGACTGGAACCTGAAGGGGACAGGGGTTAGGGGTTAGGGGTTAGGGGTTAGTAACCTATACCCCTCGTGTCGCAGAGTCCCCGCGTCCGTTTTGCGCCATCGCCTACCGGCTATCTCCATGTCGGAGGCGCGCGCACCGCGCTCTTCAACTGGCTTTACGCGCGCCGGCATGGCGGCGCGTTCATCCTCCGCATCGAAGACACCGATGCCGAGCGCTCCTCGGTAGAGATGGTCACGGGCATTCTCGATGGGCTCGGATGGCTTGGTCTCGACTGGGATGAAGGCCCTGGCGTCGGAGGGCCGCACGCGCCGTACTTTCAATCGCAACGGTACGATCGGCATCGGGCGGCCGCCGCATCGCTCGTCGCTACAGGGCACGCCTATTACTGCTACTGCTCCCCCGATCGTCTGCGCCAGGAGCGAGCACGCGCCGAGGCACGCGGCGAGGCCTGGCAGTACGACCGTGCGTGCCTGAACCTTCCTCCCGAGCGGATAGCGGAGCTCGAAGCGTCCAGCGCACCGCGGGCCGTCCGCTTCAAGGTGCCGCCCGGGATCACGGCGTTTGATGATGCCGTGCACGGGCGGATCGAATTCGACGGCGCAAACATCGAGGACTTCGTCATCCTGCGATCCGACGGGCACCCGGTGTATCACCTGTCGGTCGTGGTGGACGATGTGGACATGCGGATTACGCACGTCGTCCGCGGCGACGATCACATCTCCAACACGCCGAAGCACGTCCTGCTTTTTCAGGCGCTCGGCGCGTCACTGCCGCAGTTCGCGCACGTGCCGTTGATCCTGGGCCCGGACAAGAGGCGACTGAGCAAGCGTCACGGGGCGACGTCGGTCATGGAGTACGAGCGCGCGGGTTACCTGCCGGACGCGCTCGTCAACTTCCTGGCGCTGCTCGGATGGTCGCCCGGCGACGATCGCGAGCTGATGTCGCGGCGCGAGCTGATAGAGGGCTTTACGCTCGAAGACATCAGTGGCGGTAATGCGGTCTTCGATACCGCCAAGCTGGATTGGATGAACGGGCAGTACATCGCCCGGATGCCGCTGGAGCAGCTTGGCGCTGCGGTCGTGCCGCTCCTTGTGCGCGAAGGCCTATGGCCGAAGACCATGCCCGCGGACGAGTGGCTGCTCCGGCTTCTCGAACTGCTTCGCCCGCGCGCCAAACGCCTCACGGACTTCGTGGAACAGGCCCGCCCCTTCCTCGTCGAGACGATCGAGTACGAAGAGGACGCCATAAACAAGCACTTGGGTTCCCCACAGCTCTCCGGGGACCTCACCGCACTGATCGGCGCCCTGCGCGTGACTGTAGCGTTTGACGAGCCACATGTGGAAGCCGCGGTGCGACGAACGGCAGAAGAGCGGGACATCAAGGCGGGCCTGCTCATCCATGCCACGCGCGTGGCGGTGACCGGACGCACCACGAGCCCGGGCATATTCGAGGTGCTCGTGCTGCTCGGACGAGATCGGACGATCGCGCGTCTCGAACAGCTCGTCAGATTCCTCGGCGCCCCGAGCTAGGTAATTTCCTCAGTGAATGTCGTGTTTCCCGCATAAGGCGGGGCTCGCCATCGCATGTCACTGCGGGGGCGTTCGCATCACGGATCCCGCGTCTTGAGGAAAAGGTGGTAGATAAGTTCCTTTATTGCTGAGGGTTACCAAGGTCACCACTTGAGCCGTGGCACCTCAGTTGCAGCCCCACTGCCTGGAACGGAGGCCCGCACCTATGCGGGCAAATCGGATCGTGATTGTGGGGAGGACACAGTGGCTAAAGAAGATCGCGGATTCGCTTCGATGGACCGCGCGAAGCAGCGCGAGATTGCCAGCAAGGGCGGCAAGGCCGCGCATCAGAAGGGCACGGCCCACGAGTGGACCAGCGAGGAAGCGCGCGAAGCCGGACGCAAAGGCGGCATGGCGAGTCATCGCCGCCGCAGTGAGATGACGGGAAGCCAGGGCGACGAGAACGCACAGAACCTGGAATCGCCCGACTTTTCCGCGCGCAACGACCCTTCGAACGAGCAGATTCGGTAATCGCTCGTCATCCTCGCGGCTCATTATTTTTCAGGCGGCCGGGCGTGTGTTTGCGCCGGGCCGCTTCTTCTTTGTACAATCCCCTTTTCCCGCCTGGGTCGAACGCGCGTTCTAGCGCGGATCTCGCGAAAGTCAAGCTTTGGGAGGTCGTTCAACGGTAGGACACGGCGCTCTGGACGCCGTTATCGGGGTTCGAATCCCTGCCTCCCAGCCAAATCAAACGGGCAACTCCAAGTCTCTTCACACTAACGGGTTGCAAGTTCTGTTTCGAATCGCCTCCTTCGGACCGTAATTCACATCTCGCGAGCAAATCGTCCAACGCCTGCGTCATCAACATGTTGGCGGAGGTCGGCGAGGTTCGAATCCCAGATGGTTGTTGGGAGAGAGGTGGTCAGCGGACTCGAGGGCTCGCAACCGTCAGAGCCCAGCTTTCCTGAGGCGCGTGATGAAGCTAGGCCTTTTGGAGGCGCTTCACGCAGAGTGCTGACGCGCTCCGCAGGATCCGGATAGCCAAGACCGGCGAGCCCGAACTGTCGACGATTCTCCATGGGCTCATCTCACTGATCTCCTGGCTGCGTTGCGTGCCGACCGAATCGCGTGCGACGGTAGCCGGGGCCGCTTGGCGCCGCCCTGCGCAAGGTTGCGGATGTCTTGGAGTCACCTCGTTCAAATGCCCACCGGCAGGGCCTCGACGACGCTTACTGCCGACCGCGTGGACACGACGCGTCTCAGCTCGAACCCGGCGCGGCCGAGGAGAGCCGCGTACTCGGCCTCCGTGCGTTCCTGGCCGCCCGGCATCACGAGCATTGCCAGGTCGAGCAGCTTCCCGGGATGGGGGGCGTTACCGTCAGGAAGGACCATCTCGACGATCAGCAGCCTGCCGGTGGGGCCCATGGCGCGGCGGCAATTGCCGAGAATGGCGAGGCACTGGTCCTCGGTCCAGTCGTGAACGATGTGCGAAAGCAGATACACGTCACCCCCTTGCGGCACGTCGGCGAAGAAGTCGATGCCGTGGCACGTAACGCGATCCAGCACGCCGCGCGTGGCGAGGACTCCAGGCGCTTCCTCAATGACATGTGGGAGGTCCGCGAGAACCGCGCGTACGCCAGGGTGGCGTTCGAGAATCGCGGCTAACAGGTTGCCGGTCCCGCCGCCGACATCCACGACGGTCCCGCAGGCGGAGAAGTCATAGGCCTCGGCCACGGCGGCGGGCTCGGCGCCATGGAAGCCGATCATGGCCTCGTTGAAATACGACGCCTCCTGCGGCTGGCCCGCGAGATATTCGAAGATGGACGTGCCGGATGCGCGCCGCATGCCGGTCTCGCCGGTTTCGAGGCAGTACAGCATGTGCTCCCAGCCGCGCCACCACCAGTCGCCGGCCAGCGCGAGGATGGTTGCGCGTGCCGAGCCGGGCGCGCCGCTGCGAAGGGCGTCGCCAAGGGGGGTCAGGCCGAAGCGGTGTTGCCCGTCTTCGGCGAGGATGCCGAGACTTGTCTGCGTCCGCAGCAAGCGGTGGAGTGAAGGCGCGTGCGTACGGGTCAGCGTAGCCAGCTCGCTGGCGGTCTTTGGCCCTCCAGCCAGGTGATCGGCCAGGCCGAGCTTTGCCGTCGCATACACCGCCCGCGAGACCCAGTAGGCGGTTGCCATCTGAATCAGTTGTGCGTGGGGCGGCGCCGTTGTGGTGTCTACGCCGATGTCAGTCGTCGTCATATGCCTGTCTCCCTCGGATAGTTAGGCGTCTTCTCGAACCGGATTGGCTCACTGCCCTCCCATGCGATCCCGTCAGGGCCCTTGAAGGCGACGTAGCGGCGCTACAACACGCTGGGGCGGCCTTGAGGGCTGCCGCCGCGCTGCGGCGCCTTCGAGCGTCATCGATATCGTTCGCGGCCGGACCGGAAGGGAGCCCGGCGGCTGGGCTAAGATGCCGTACCGACCATGCAACTCGACGCAGACGCGCACCCCGATCCGCAAGAAGTCTCGCGACTGCTGTCGGCGTGGTCGGCGCACGATCCTGCGGCGCGCGACGCGCTCATGCCGATCGTGTACGCCGAGCTGCGGAGGCTCGCGCATGCCTACATGCGGCGCGAGCGCGCCGGTCACACGCTCCAGACGTCTGCGCTTGTCAACGAGGCGTACCTTCGTCTCGTGGACGTCGAGCGGATGGAATGGCGCGGACGCGGGCACTTCTTCGCGATGGCAGCGACGCTGATGCGTCGGATTCTGGTCGATCACGCGCGTGACCGCGCTCGCGACAAGCGGGGCGGCCGCGTGGTGTTCACCTCCCTCGCCGACAAGGCGATCGCGCCGGCCGCGAACGTCGACGTGCTCGCGCTCGACGAAGCGCTCGACCGGCTCGCAGCGCTGGACCCGCACCAGTCGCAGATTGTCGAACTGCGCTTCTTTGGCGGGTTGACCATAGAAGAGACGGCGGACACGCTCGGTATCTCGCCGGCCACCGTCAAGCGTGACTGGACGTGGGCGAAGGCGTGGCTGCACCAGCAGCTGTCCAGCAGATGAGCGACACGATGGTCGACTGGGCGCTCGCCAAAGGCATCTTCGATGCCGCTGTTCTCCTCGACGCACAGGCGCGTCCCGCGTATCTCGCCGGCGCGTGCGGCGCCAACGGCCCTCTCCTGCGACACATCGAGGGGCTGCTTCGCTCACACGAGAGCGCCAGCACGTTCCTTGAGACACCGGCAGCGGTGCTGCTCGATCGGCCTGCTGGCGAACTGGTCGGGCGGACCCTGGGCGTCTAC
>Ga0070699_100001936_pt1 | contig 18690 bp, 20 predicted proteins | sample KBSK1503metaG_FD_65473 | JGI IMG/M metagenome (GOLD analysis project Ga0070699, IMG submission 65473) | Corn, switchgrass and miscanthus rhizosphere microbial communities from Kellogg Biological Station, Michigan, USA - KBS K1-50-3 metaG | ecosystem: Host-associated > Plants > Roots >... | reverse complement strand
CGAGGCGTGCAATCGGCGTGCACCACGCCGGCCGGCCACTCTGGCGGCGCGATGATAATGTTCTGGTGCGCCCGCGTGCGCCGAGGTCACTGACTCGGAGCATAGTATCCACCGCGGCTGCGGATGTGCACGCTCGGCGATTGGGTCCTGAACGTCACGTTCCTCCACACTCCGTCACGCTTCGGGTTCGTCGACGTGTACGCGATCACGTAACGGCGATGGAGCTCGTCGACGACGCGATGGTAGTGAGCCTCGAGCATGCCGACGTCGGTCGTAAAGTAGGCTTCCCCTCCGGTCAGCTCTGCGAGCCGCCGCAGTCGAGACTCCTCGACGCGCGCGCCGACACCAATCGCGTAAATTGTGGCGTCAATCGCTTTGGCGTTCTCCACGACCTCCTCCCATGAGGCCTCGCTCCCCGGTCCGTTGGACGCAGCGTTCTCATCGCGGCCATCGGTAACGACCAGAATGACACGGCGACCTTCGATCGAACGTAACCGGGCCATCGCGAGCATGAGCGCGTCGTAGAGGGCGGTTCCGCCGCGGGGGGCGTACGACTCGACAGCCTCATGCGTGGCGCGGCGATCGGTTCTCGGGTCATCGACAAGCGCGGCGTTGTCGGAGAAGACCACCAGTCCCAGGGGATCGGTCGGCTGGAGGGCATCGACGAAGGCGGCTGCGGTGTTGCGAACCACCGGCGCGGACCGCAACATGCTTCCGCTTCCATCCAGAGCGAGCATCACGGTGACCGGGGCGACGGCTTCCTGGAACACATCGACCTTCTGAAGAACGCCGTCCTCCAGTACCTCGACGTCGTCGCGGGCCAGGTCCACACGGTCCTGTTCGTCATCGGCAGCCGTGAATTCCACCGAAGCCCTCACTGGCGGCGGCGTGAGCGCCTGGTAACCAGAACGGGCCTGGACGCGGTACGTGGGATTGCCTGCGGTCAGCGTGATCGCCCGCCACGTGCCATCCTGTCGCTGGTTGGTGGGTGTGTACGCCAGTCGATACTGATGCCGCACGTCCGCGACGATCGCGGCATGAGCCAGTGAGAGCTCGCCAGCGTTCCAGGGGAAGAACGCGCGCCCACCCGTCTCCTTCGCGATCCGCCGCAACAGCTGTTCGCCTTTCAGCGAAACCCCCGCGACACCTCCGATCCCCACCACATAAACGGTGACCCGTCCTGCTTTCAGGTGCTCGAGCGTCTCCTCGAACGAGTGCTGACTGTTTTCGTCGTACCCATCCGTGATGAGCAGGACCACTCGCCGGCCGTCAGCCTGGGGGATGCTTTCGCTCACCTCTTGCAATGCGTCGACGATCGCCGTGCCGCCGTGCGATCTGATCGCGGTCACCGCATCGAAAATCGTCGCACGATCGTTGGTCGGGCCCGTGAGCGTCGTAATACCTTTCTGAAAGGGTGCGACGACGACACGGTCCTCGTCGCGGAGGTTCTCTGCGAGCCGGGTCGCCGCCTGACGCACGAATCCCATGCTTCTCGACATGCTCTGGCTGCTGTCGATCAGCAGCGTGAATGTCGTCGCGGGCACGGCCGCCGTGAGCTGATCGATCGTTTGCGGCTCGCCGTTTTCGCTCAAGCGGAATTGCGGGATGTCGAGGCCGGCGACATAGCGACCGGCTGCGTCCAGAACCGTTGCCTCCACCCCAACGCTCGTCACGCCGCTCGCCTCGAGCACTTCGAGCGGATTCAGATCGATGGCGTCGCGGGCTGTTTCGCCGTTGACACTCTCGGCTTCGACCTCCACGCGGCACCGTTCGAACGGATTCTGGTCCTCCCACTCGGCTGAATACGGAGGCCCGTCGACGTCGGTTGCGATGAGCGAACCGTTGACGTAGAAGCGCACTGCAGGAAAAGCGGCGTCGGAGCTGGTCTCGATACGGGCAACGATTCGAATCCTGCCCGGCAAGCCACTCCGGCCCATTGGCGACGTAATGCGCACCGTCAACGGTACGGGGGCAGCCGAAGGCGTGGCAGACATTGCCCCGCCTGTGCAGAGCGCGACCGTTCCGCACAGGGTCGCCGCGGCCCGCCAAGAAACCAGGCGATCGCCCATACGAAGCCTCGTGCGCACCCGGTTACTCCCCGCCTCGTGCCTTCGCGACCCGGGCCTGGCCGGCGCGTACGGTCGCGCTGATCATTGTCGGCCGCGCCACGTTCGCTGATTGGAAGGCGTCCACCGCGCCGGAGTAGTCATGCTGCGCCATATGAACGATTCCGATGTTGTACAGCCCGGTCGTGGGATCGCCGGTGCCGGCAAACGCGGCGCGCGCGGCCGGCAGATCGCCGTTGACGGCGTGCGCAAGGCCAAGGTTGTTGTGAGCGGCAGCCAGACCCGGCTGCAGGCGCAGCGCGCCTTCGCATGCGGCAATCGCCTTGTTCGCCTCGCCGTCGAGGACGAACGCGTAGCAGAGGTTGTTCATTGCATACGCGGCTGCGGGATCGAGCGTCAGCGCGCGCTCGTACTCATCACGGGCCAGCCGCCGGCGTCCGAGCGCCTGGAAAATGGTCCCGAGCGTGTTGTGCACGATTGGCGACCTCGGCGCAAAGTACAGCGCGCGATACGCATCGCCCAGGCCAAGCTGTGGAAACCCGGAATCCCGCCACAGCCGCGCAAGCGCGTCGTGTGTGGCCGCGTCGCGCGGGTCGAGAGCGGCCGCTGTGCCGAGGTACGCCAACGCTTTGTCGAAGATGCCAAACCGCCGATATTCCTCAGCAGCCGTCCGATACGAGACAGGCGACGGGGCGAACGCTGCTGCTGCCACCGCCGCGGCGAGACGAGGATTGTTCCCCTCTACCGTTGCTGCTGCCGGCCGCGCGGGCCTTGCCTCTGTGGAAAGCTTCCGGACCTTGCCCATGAACGCTTCCAGCGAATCCTCGGGAGGAGCCGCCGCCTTCGCGGACGACGACGCCTTCGAGGTACGGCCGGCATCCGGCGTCACGTCCACCAGATGCCGCCCGGCGCAACCGATCACACCTACCGATAAGAGCAGACAGACGACAACTCGCACCTGATGACTCCTTCACACTGCCCGCAGCAACGCCGTTCGCGGCGCTGCCGGGGCAGCCCTGATTCCGCAGCACAACGACCGTATTACAGGTCGTCGCTCTTCAAGCGGCTGTTCCGCCTGAACAGGTACACACCGAGTAGCACCGCGAGAAACACTCCCAACACGACATTCAAAAGCATGACAACCTCCTCAGTTGAATTCGGCGCCAGGGCCCAACGCCCGAGCCATCAGCCATGATTCTTAAAACATGGCACGGTAGATTGCGACGACGACGGGACCAATGCAGACGACGTACACGGCCGGGAAAATACAGAGTACGAGCGGAAAGACCAGCTTCACGCCAACCTTGGCGGCCCGTTCTTCCGCGCGCTGGCGCCTCTTGGTTCTGGATGTTTCCGCGTGGATCCGGAGCGCCTGTGCCACGCTGGTGCCGAATCGATCGGTCTGCGTCAACATCGTGACCAGGCCACGCACATCGTCCACGTTCGTGCGGCTTGCAAAATTCTTCAACGCCTCGAGCCGCGGTTTTCCAGCCCGGATCTCCGTCGTGACCATTTGCAGCTCGTCGGCCAGTGCACGATGAACGATGCCCAGTTCGTCGCTCGCCTTGACGATGCTCTGGTCGAGACTCGACCCCGCCTCGACGCAGACGATGATGAGGTCGAGGGCATCCGGAAGCCCGTTTTCGATCGCCTTCGACCTTTTACGTGTCTGGCGCGCCACCACGAGATCCGGAAGCAGGTAACCCGCGATTGCCGCGACAATCGCCGGCATCAATCCATCAGACATCCCGAACAGCAGCAGCGGAACGATTCCCGCAATGACCGGAAGCACGATCCTGGCGACGGAGAACACCACTGCGGCGCTCAGACGGTGATAGCCGGCCGTCGCAAGCCGGCGGCGGAGCCGGCCCAGGTCTTTTGTCGACGCCGGCAGCGCCTTGGACAGGCCGCGCAGTGACGCGTCTGGCGTTTCAATCAATTGCAGCGTTTCGCGAAGCACGCCGGTGGGCGCCGATGCGAGATTGCGCAGGCGCCGGCGTTCCGGTGTCGCCCACGCCAACACTCGCGACGCTACCAGCCCCGATGCCAGCGCAATGCCGAGGAAGACGGCGACCAGCGAGATGATTAAGGGTGATGGCATACGGAATTCCTGCTCAGATCTCGATGTTGACGATGCGCTGCATGACGGTGAAACCGATCACCTGGAGGACAATCGCCGCGCCAACCATCCTGATGCCCAGGGGATCGGTGAAGAGAACCTTGATGTGGTCGGGGGCGACGAGGAACATGAGGCCGGTCAATGCGACCGGGAGTCCTGCCAGTACCGCGCCTGTAATACGGCCGTGCGCGCTGAGCGTCCGCACCTGGCGTCTCAGCTTGCTGCGCTCCCGGATCAACGCGGCAAGGCTGTCGAGCACTTCCGCCAGATTGCCGCCCGATTCGCGCTGCGTCAGCACCGCGGTGACGAAGAACTGCACGTCGAGGAGTGGGATCCGCGCGGCGAGCCCCTTCAGCGCGTCCGGCAGCGGCATGCCGAAGGACTGCCGGTCGTATACGAGCTGAAACTCGCTTCGCACCGGCTCGCGCACTTCCTCGGCAACCATTGAAAGCCCGGTCGTCAGGGCGTGGCCGGCGCGAAGCGCACGCGCCACGAGATCGATGGCTTCCGGAAACTGCTCTTCGAATTTCGTGATGCGGCGACGGGCGGCCCACCTGAAGAAAAAGAACGGCAGACTGCCGGCACACCCGGCAGCGCCGATCGCAAACGAGACCACGTCGGTGAGGTAGAACACTCCGGCGAACCCGATCGCGGCTGTCAACGTGCTTCCGAGAAGCAGGTGTGAGACCGTCACGGGCATCCCTGATCGCCCGAGCATTTTCTCGAGCGGTTGCAGGACGGCCGCAAACCGCGTGAGCAGCCGTTCGAGCAGCGGCAGACTGCTGAGCGGTGCGATGGCCTTCAGCAGCGAGGGGCTTTCGACAGCCAGTCGCACCGGGCCATTCGGATTCAACCGGCGCGCAATGGCCCGGGCCGCCTCATTCTCGGGACGGACGATGAAAAACCAGTAGATTCCCGAAAAGAGGCCGAGAATGCTTGCGAAGCAGGCAACAACAATCAACATGACGTGTCCTCAGGCGATGAGCTTCGTGTGCTCGAACATATCCGCGGGCAGCCGCACGCCGGATGTCGCCAAGCGGTCGCTGCATTTCGGACGGATGCCGGTGGCTCTGAACCGACCGCAGACCTTTCCGTCCTCGCGAACACCCGTGCGCTCGAACAGGAAGATGTCCTGCATGGTGATGGTGTCACCCTCCATCCCCGAGATCTCGGTGACGCCGGTGACCTTGCGGGTGCCGTCGGACATGCGTGAAATCTGGATGATCAGGTTGATGGCCGAGGCAATCTGCTGCCGGATCGCGCGTTCGGGAATATTCAGGTTCGCCATGGCGACCATCGTATCGAGACGGTGCAGCGCGTCTCGCGCACTGTTGGAGTGCACGGTCGTGATGCTGCCGTCGTGGCCGGTGTTCATGGCCTGCAGCATGTCCAGCGCCTCTTCGCTGCGCACCTCGCCGATGATGATGCGGTCCGGGCGCATACGAAGTGCGTTGACGACCAGGTCTCGTTGTTTCACGCCACCCTTGCCCTCGATATTCGGCGGCCTGGTCTCCAGCCGGACGACGTGACGCTGCCGCAGCATCAATTCGGCGGCGTCCTCGATGGTCACGACCCGCTCGTGTGGGCCGATGTAACTGGAGAGCACGTTGAGCAATGTGGTCTTGCCGGCGCCGGTGCCGCCCGAGACGATGACGTTCAGACGTCCACCTACGGCGGCTTTCAGGAAGTCGAGCATGGACTGGGTGAGAGAGTCACGCTCGACCAGGTCCTGCGCGCCGAGTCGATCGGTGCGAAACCGTCGAATCGACAGCACCGGACCGTCGAGCGCGAGCGGCGGGATGATCGCGTTCACACGCGAGCCATCTTTGAGTCGTGCGTCCACCATCGGACTGGATTCGTCGATGCGCCTGCCCATCGAGGTGACGATGCGCTCGATGATCTGAAGCAGGTGCTTGTCGTCCTTGAAGACGATGTCGGTCTCTTCGATCTTGCCTTCGCGTTCGATGTACACCCGATCGTGGCGATTGACGAGGATGTCGGACACCGCAGGATCGGCCAGCAGGACTTCGAGCGGTCCGAGGCCGAACAGCTCGGCGAGCACGTCGGTCACGAGCGATTCGCGCTCGCTGAGGCTCAGCGGTGTCGTCTGCGAGAATCCTTCGATGATTGCCGCAATCACTCTGCGGATCTCCGGTTCGGCGTCCTCTCGTTTCACGCGGGTGAGCCGCTCGAGGTTCAGGCGGTTCAGCAGCTCCTGATGGGCTCGCGCCTTCAGTTGCTGGTAATCCGTGTGCCGCGGATCCACGGAGGCGGCGACTGTGGGGGTTGATGGTGTCACGGTGATCACTTCTCCTGGGAGGCGCCTGTCAAACGACGGCCGCCGATGAACGAGAACATGCCCGACGTCTTCTCCCGGACGGGTCGTCCCGCCGGTATCTGGGCGAGCGTGTGCGTGAAGCTGCTCAGTGCACCTGCGAGCTTGTTGTGGTTGTCGAGCACGAGCGGGCGGCCGTTGTTCAGCGAGGCGATCGCGCTCGGATAGTCGTTGGGAAACAGGTGGCTGACGGACCGGCCTGTCACACGCTCGACGTCCTGCTGCTGAACCTGGGCTTTCGCGTCGTGCCGCGTGATCACGATGCTGACGCGGTCCTTGCCGTAGCGTTGCTCGAGGGCGCGGGCGATGCGCGCGGCACCTCGCACCGTCGCGACCTCCTGATTGGCCACGATGACAATCGCACGCACCGCACCAAGTGAATCCAGGACGGCGGTGTCGGATCGCGGGACGTCGAGGACGACATAGGGGAACTCCGCCGAGGCCAGATCGATCAGTGCGCGGAGGCGTCCGACATCCACCGGAGTGCTGACCAGGTGGTCCGATGATGCGAGGAGATGGAGTCCCGACCTCGTCTCGGTGATGAGGCCACGCAGAACCTTCGCATCCATGCGATGCATGTTCTCGAGCGCGTCACACGTGGAGAATCGCGGTTCGGCGCCCAGAAAGATGCCGGCATCTCCGTAGGTCATGTGCAGATCCATCATCAGCGTGCTGGCGGGACGCAGCTTGTTGAGCATCGTCGCCACGTTGACCGCAACGGTGGTCGCACCAACGCCCCCCTTTGCGCCGAGAATGGCGAACACATCCCCCCGTGTGCCGGGCTGAAGCTGCGCGGCGATCCGCTCCAACGCGGCGTTCAGATCGTCGCGCGTCACGGGATCCGCGACGCACTCGTTCGCGCCGACGCGCATGGCCTCGAGCACCAGCGCCCCGTCGAGACGCGGAAGCACCATCAAGACCCCGGTGGACGGATGCATGCGCTTGAGCGCGGCGAGCTCCGCCGGGATGGTGGTGCGCTCGCGCTGATCGACCACGATGGCTGACGGCTGACGGGCCGTTTTATGGGCAAGCGTAGCCAGGTCTTCGACGCTCAGAATCGTGACCTGCACGCCGCAGGCACGAACGAGGTCCACGAGTTGTCGATCGCTACCGGGAAGAACACTGACATTCATAAAATAAGGCTCTGCTAGCGAACCAGTTGGATGCTCGTCAGGAAGCCGGCGCCCCCTCCGACATTCGGTGCGCCGTTGACAAACACTCCTGGATAACTCATGAGGTAACCCACGATGTCGTTGCCCGACATGCGGTCCGCAAAGAATCCCAGGATGTTGACGACGTGCACGCATCGTCCCCCGACCGGACAAACACTCCAGTCGCCGCTGGCCCGGCGGTGCTGGAAATCGTCGAGATCGAAGACTGCGATCGGCACGATACGCGGACTGAAGGGCGCACATCCTGGCGCGCAACTGCTTGCGATCGTCGTTCCGTTCCAGGTCGCGTTGGGGTCTGTGGCTTTCAAGTCGGCAAAGCCCTGCGACGTTGGGCCGTTCATCACGCCGGTCTCGGTCGGGAGGTAATCACCAATCGTGACGGGATTGCCAACGCACGTCGCGATGTTCGCGCGGTAATTATTGGCGCCGCCTTCATATCCCCCCGCGCCGTCCGGCAATTGGACCGGCAACGTCCACCCTGGCGTGATGGGATCGGTATTGCTGTTCGGGTTGTTGCCGGCTTTGAGGGTCTGTTCCGAGCCGCGGTCGTCAGGATACGGCGGCCCCAGGTGAAAACCTGATCCATCAGCAGCAGGACCGTTTCCATCGGGCGGGGTGTAGATATCGTGCGGGTTCAGCTCGACGACGTTGCCTCCAACCTTCGTCCAGCGGTCGTACACGCCGACCGTGCCGCCGGGAGTGAGAGGATTGTTTATCCATTTGTCCGCGACGGAAAACGGGCGCATGCACTCCGTGGCGTTGGCGTTGACCCAGCGGGCGGTGGCTGTGGCCCAGACACCCTGGGACGAGATGTTGAGCAGCTTTCCGAAGAACATCGGAAGCGACGTGCTCCCGAACTGACCATCGCGATAGACATCCGCGCGTACGCAGTTACCGACAACCCCGGCGGGACAGGCGAACGACACCTGCACGCCCGGCGTCCCCTGCCAGACGGCATTCGCCTGCGCCGTCTTCTGCGCGCTCTGAAACGCCTTGCCGTTTGCTGCCGGTGGATTGGCAGATTCGTCATACGCGCGAGCGATGGCTCCGGCCAGCGCTCCGGCGTCGGCAGCGTCCTGCGCCTGGCCACGACTCAGCCAGAGGACGCCGTAATCAACCACGAAGGTCAATAGCGCGGTCAGCATGAGAATCGCGAGAGCCACTTGAACGAGGATGGCGCCTCGCTCTGATCGCCCTCGACGCAGCCGTGCCGCGGTCGGGAAGGTCTTCAACGGCCTCCGTCCTTTCGCGTGCTGGTGGAGGCCGCGGCCGCCGGCGCGTCGATTGTTCCGCCGCCGCCTTCGAGCTGAGCGCCGATGCTGTCTTCGGCCGGAAGGAAACGGCCCGGAGCGGTCGGCAGCGGCGGCACTTCGTCGGGATTGAGAGGCCGCACCAGCCGCGGTGTGACGATCACCAGCAATTCCGTGCGTTCCTTGCGGTCGGCCTTGCTCTTGAACAGATTTCCAATAATCGGAAGCTGGCTGAGAATCGGAATCGCGGTGTTATCTACTTGCGTCTGGTTGTTCAGGAGCCCCGCGATTGCGAACGATTGCCCATCGCGCAGCTCCACTTCGGTTTCCGCGCGGCGTGTCGTCAGCGCGGGGATCCGGAAGCCCTGGAGCAGGATGCCGTTGTTGAAGTCGAGCGAGCTGACTTCGGGCCGGACGTGAAGACGAATCAGGTCACCCGCAATCGTCGGCCTGAAGTTCAGCTTGATGCCAAATTCCTTGAACAGAATCGACACGGTTTGCGTGAGGCCGCCCTGAACGACCGGAACGGGAAATTCGCCGCCGGCAAGGAAACTCGCTTCCTGGCCGTTGTAAGCAATGAGGTTCGGCTCCGCGAGGCTCTGAAAATAGCCTGTCTGCTGCAGTGCCTTGATCAGCGCGCCGACGTCGTACTTGTTGTTGAACAGGAACAGATTGAGAAAATCGCTGAAGACCAGCCCCTTGTCCTTGTCGAAATCCGGCGCCGCGAACTGCTGCGTCGTGCTTCGACCGACCCAGTTCTTGTAGCCGGTAGGACCGGTGAAGAATGAAGTACCGAGGTCGGTCAACGCCCGCCGATTGACCTCTGCAAATCGCACCTGCAACATGACCTGCTGCGAATCGGCGGCGCCCGGCACCTGAAGCATGTTGATGACATTCGCTTTCGGCGCGACCGCGCGAGCGATGTCCGCCGCCCGCAACATGACCTGGGTGCTCGAGACGGTGCCGGACAGCACAACGGCATCCGCGCTCACCCCGGTCTGGATGTTCTCGCCGGGGAAGAGCTGATGAAGCTGCTGTTCGAGGGCCGATACCGGCTGTTCGACGACGACGTCGTATTGGGTTCGTTGATCGCCTCCCCAGACGATGAGGCTGATGGTGCCCGCAGCCTTCCCGTCGACCAGGATTTCGCGTGGCCTGACCACAACCGCATCGGCGATCGTCGGATTGGTCACGGCAATCCGCGTGATATCGAATGTCGTCTCGACGACGGTGGAGCGGCCGGCGGTGACCGCGACGCGCGGGGCGCTGGCCTGGGCCTGCGGGGGATCGGCGACCGCCGCCTGGTTCACCGTCTGGCCCTGGGCTGCCAGCACCCACGAGGGCGCCAGGATCCATGACAGCGATAGCGCAATCAGCAGCGTCGTCGCACGTCGTCCAGTTAAGCAATAAGTAGCCATTAGCGAACAACCTCTTCGACCCGCTTCGCAGCGCGAATCGTTTCTACCGTGTAAATGGAAGGAGCCGCAGCCAACACCATCGGCGGCAGCGGAGCGCTGGCCACGACGCGACGCACGACCGGCCGCGCGGGTGTCTTCTCGAGCACTGGTTCCGGCGCCGTGCCCCTCATCAATCCCGTCACTTGGATGCCAGCCGTTTCGGTTGGCGCAACATCGAGCGGGTTCCGCAGCGCCAGGGAAATCTTTCCTTCTGACGAGGCAAGCGCGATGCGCTCGACGTCACTCGGCAGGACGGCAAGCGTCACGACCGTGGAGGGCTGCGGCTTGCCGTCTCTGGCCTGCTGCTGGTCGAGCATGGTTCCCGCCGTGAGGACGAGCACGTTGCTCACGACCGTCCGTGACATCGGTTCTTCGTTCTGCGTTCGAAGCGTCACGACGAGGTCGACGCGGGTGCCCGGAACCACGAAGCCGGCGACGCCGATGACTTCGTCCACCTTCACCGACATGGCGCGCATGCCGGTCGGAATGGAGGGCGGAAGCCCCGCGCCCGAGGCGATTGGCGCAAGCTTGGTCTCGGTCAACGGCTCGTTTTCACCGACCGCCGCAACCAGGCCGCGATTGAGCACCGATTCGGCCTTGGAGAAGCCGCCGGCGACCGGGCTGCTGGAGGGCCAGGCCACGAGCTTGACGTCTTTTTCGCCGACCAGCCAGCCGGTCGGAAGGTTGTGCGCGGCCACGGCAACGAAGGTGTGCGCCACCTCGACCTCCCGGACCGGGATGGCCTTGACAGCCGCATAGACGCCGAGGCTCGCGAGCCCTGCGGTGAGGGTGGCCACGCTCATGACGACAACGGTTCGGGTAGTGCGGTTCATATGTTCTCCTGATGACTTTCCGTGACGGCGTGCCCTACGGGCAAGCCAGCGCCGCGCCCTCGAACCGCATCCTGGCGGTGGCAGTGAGGGTCTTCGTGGTGAAACCAGAACCACCGAACAAGCTGATGATCTTTCCTATGAACAGATACTGATATGGATACGCGACGGTGATTCCGGTCAGCGTGATGCACGCGCCGCCGCCGACATTCACGGCCTGTGGCGCCGCAAATGTGAGGGTCGGTACGGCGGTCATCTTGCTGGCCGTCAGATACTGAGTCACCCGTGCCGTCACGTCGGCCTGGGCGTACCCTGGAAGTACGGCGATGCGCGCGCCCTCGCGGGCGGCGTTGGTCAGTACCTCGTACCGCTGAAACAGCATCCCGAAATCCATGATGCCGAACATGACGAGCAGCAGCAGTGGGAAGGCGAGCGCAAACTCGATGAGCTCGGCGCCCTTCTGACAAGTCAGCAGCCGGCGAAGCTTCAGCGGAGCCATAGTGTGGCCACCATTCCTGCGAAAATCGGCAATGCGTATGCGAGCTTCGGTGCCGAGCTGCCGTCGAGCGTGATTTCCGGGAGCGCCGACAGACCGGCAACCTGCCAGTGGCAGAGAAGCAGCCGAACATTCTGGAGCGCCGTGCGAAGGTATCCATTCGCCGCAGCAACCGCGATGGCCATGACCATTCCAGCGACACCCGTATAAAGGGCGAGCCAGAGCGCTTCAACGGGTCCGATCCAGGCGCCGAGCGCCGCGAGAAGTTTGACGTCGCCACCGCCAAGGCCCCCAAGTGCGAACGGGACGATGAACACCAGGGCGCCGGCGAGCCATCCCAGCGCACTCTCACCGAGCCCTGCGGGCCCGCCGGTGGTGAGGTGGTAGACCAGACCCGCCAGCGCCGCCCCGAACGTCAGGACGTTTGGAATGCGTCGGGTGCGGAGGTCGGTGAAACAGGCCACGATCGAAATCGTGACTGCGGCAATTGCAACTGGATTCATAACTCTCACATCCATTACGGGCATGCCGCCGGCTGGGGAGCGCACGGTTGCGCGATGTTGTTTGCCCCCGTGTGCCAGCTCGCATAGGCGTTGGCCATCGTCGTCGACAGCACCGAAAGTGCGAGGATTCCTGTGACGCCGATAACGGCCGTCAACAGGGCGTATTCGATCAAGTCCTGTCCGCTGTCGCCACGAACGAACGACGCAATCAGCGACGGCAGGCGGCGGAAGGCTGGTCTCGAATCGAACACGCGCAGGCTCCTTGATCTGACTAATCTGAAAGTAAGACTTGAGAAGTCGAGGGTGCGGAGCGCCGCACCCTCGTCTCCGCTCATGTCAAAAGCGTATCCAGCCCCGTGAAGTAACCGTTGACGGTTGGACCAATCGACCTGATCGCCGTGAGAGCGGCCAGCGTAATGATCCCGATGAGCAAGCCGTACTCGATGAGGTCCTGCCCCTCCTCGCTTCTCACCACTGACAGGATCAGATTTCTCATAGCGTCTCTCTCGATAAGTTCGGGATTGAATGCGAGGGCGGCACGCAACCGCCCTCTGATTGCTACGTCAACAGGGTGTCGAGCGCGGTGAAGTAACCACCTACGGTGGGGCCAATCGCCTTGATCGCCACAATGCAAGCCACCGTGATGATTCCGATCAGCAAGCCGTACTCGATCAGGTCCTGTCCCTTGTCATCCGTAACGAACGAAAGCACGATGTTCTTCATAACTAGCCTTTTCTCCTTCAGCGCGTGAATGGTTGGTTGCTGTTGGTGGCGCTGAGCTGTCTACCCAATCAGCAATTGCGCCGCCACAAGACGTGACGATGCTCGCGTGACAGTTCCGTGTGAAATCTGGCCTGATTCAGGTGCTCTGACGGATTGCGCGAACCGCCTGCGCGGATCGCGGTGGCATTTGTCTGGGCCCGACCAGAAATTTCTCCGAGGCCTGCCAGCGTCTTGTGCTTCATGCTGGCGTCCGAGGGTCCCGCAACCGAGTCGAACAAGGCCGCGAAGCCGCAATACCGGTACACCCACAGACTCGCGGCGAACATGAGCAACGTGGCGACGACGTCCGTCGCGTAATGAGCGCCGGTCATGAAGGTGGCTGCGGTCAGGCTGGCATTCAACACAGCCAACGGCCAGAAGAGCAGGCGGTTCTTACGAAACGCCCACGTCACCATCAGTCCCCCAGCGACGTGAAACGAGGGAAACGACACGAGTCCTTCCATGTTGTCGAACGGAATCGCTGTAAGGGTTCCAGCCCGCAGGCCCTGGAAGTGATCGATGAAGCGACCCTGATCGATCAGGGACTGGAATCCGTAATGAGTGAACGCGCTATCGGCAGGAACAATGGCAAAAGCGGCAAGCGTGACCAGCGCACAAGAATGGAAGTGGAACGCATACTCCCAGAGCCGTGCCCGGTCACGGAGCACGAAGCCCAGAACCACGACTGTCAGGAGGAACTGGGGTACGAGCGTGAAATAGGCGGTGTGGAGCCAGGCGGCGATCAGACCGTGAGCGCGCGTCCAGGCCACCAGCTGCGGAACCGATATGCCGAGTAATGCGTCAGTTGCCGCGAGCCAGGAATCAATCAGTGGGCGTCTCAAAGACGCCACGACATATTGGCTGCTCGACACGATCAGCCCGAGGCTCATGATGAGCAGCAGCACGAACAGCCCCTCCGCGATGACCCATTCGTTGCGCTTGCCAGGCAGCCAGTAGTAGTAGAGCCACACGAGTGCGACGATCCCGATTCCAATGCAGTGCGGCGCAAGTGTGGCCCAGTCGCAGGACAATCCAAGCCACGCGTACAACAGACCAGTGAAAACAAGCGTGCCCGCTTGAGCCGAAAGAAGTTTCTTCGACAGTTGATTGAGCCCAAGGTCGGCGGGGGTCACTCCAGATCTCAGCCTGTGCGACCGTCTCGCGGTCCTCTCAGAGGGGCTGCCGCGCTGGACGCCGATTAACGGAAGCTGCTGGTCGTAGGTAAGCACTGGACTTGGTCCTCGTCGCTTGTGGTCAGCCATCCGGCTGGCGCCCGCCTCATCCCGGCTCGCGTGCTACAGCAATCCCTGAAACGTCAGCGTCGTCGGCAACAGACGGGTGCCGAGGTGGTGGATTCCTCCATCACCGCCGGCCACGCAACGAGTGACTGGCACGGGATCGTTGAAAGCGTGCCCGCCGATTGAGATCCGAAAACAGTGGTTCAGTGCGCGTTGCTGTTGTGGCAAATGTGGTGCCCGGCAGCGAGAGCGGCGCGAACGCCCTTGATTTCGTCTTATGTTGTGAATCTTCGCGAATGTGAGGCAGACGTTCGCGGCAGGCGTGATCAACCTTCTGGGGACGGGCAGCAGTAAGTCTGGTCGCCTCCAGAACTCCGTTTCGAATTCTGACGACCCGCCTTCGACGCGATGACGCTAACCAGGGGCGTCAGCCTTTCGATGCTCAACGAGAGCTGTCGCAACGTTCAGGCGCTGGATGTCTGTGCAAGGACCATGGAGCCCGAAATTCAAACGCATTGGTGGCGCACGGGCTTGCGAGGCGCCCGCAGGGCCGTTGATGCTTCCGCGGGGCGGCCTGCAGATTCAATCGCCGCCGTTCGTGATGGTTCGAATCGCGAGAAGGTCGCCAGGCAGCGTATCGGAACTGGCGAGCGCGCCTGCGGGAAGCTCGATCACGGCGTACGCGCGCAGAGCCAACGCCATCCGCCATGCCGGCAAAGCAGCACACACCTTCACGACGTGTCCATCCCGCGCGACGAAGGCGACGTCGATCGGAAACCTCATGAAACACGTGTGAATGCCGTTTGAGGGAGCGATGAACAGCGCGCTGTTCTCCGGCAATGACGACCGACCCAGAAGACCCTTCCGCCGCGAAGCCGAATCGAACGCCGTCATCAAGTGATCGGCCACAACGCGTCCGCTCCTCGTGTTTTCGAGAAGATGCGGTCGCGACGATGGGCGCAGCAGCGGAGACAGGAACGTGCATCGCGACATCATGTTCGGCGATCACCATTCAGCAACGCCGTTGCCACGCCGCCCCATACGGTGCGCGCATGGCAGACATCCGTTAACCCACTGGCTCGTTGACGGTTAGGCCCGTGCGTTGGTCGATCGCGTCGACCGCCTCCGTCACGTCACTTCCGCGTCCGGAGTCGCCCTGGCCGGAACTATGTCTGTCCCCGACAAAGGGTCCCCTGTCCAGCAATGCTTCCAATCTCGCAGCCGCGTTGCGCACCGACGTCGGCAGCGGCGCCTCAAGGGGCAGAAACTCCGCGCCCGCGCGCCAGGGCCAGGCTCCGCCGGGGACGTACACGGCCCTGCACAGACGAACCGCGTCGCCCGAACCGCGCTGCACGCCAGCAATGTCCAGCAAGGCGACGGCGCCATCGCCCACGTATTCCGCCAGTTCGAGCAAACAGCCGTTCGAGCTCACATTGACGGCGCGCGCGGCGATGCGTCGGACGAGAACCGCGATCGCCCCCACATTGCCTCCGACCTCGCCGGCAAGACGGCCACCAGCGGCTGCCGCACCGAGCACACGAAGCACGACACGATGCTGCAACAGCTCGCCACCGGGCACGAAAGTACTGGCGGCAGGCCGCACGCGAAGAGCGATGCGTCGTCCCGCGGTGTCTCGCATCTGAATCATCTGTTCCAGCTGCGTGGGCCGCGTGCCGGCGATCACGGTGATTTCACCGGCGTTCGCCCGCTCAACCTGCACGTCTTGCATGAGTCGCAGCGCCCCATGGGCGCCGGGACTGATGAACCGACTCGCTCGCCGCCGATCTGACATCTGTAGAAGCCCTCACAGGCGCGGCTCGCATGCCGCGTCGTTACGTTGCGCCGGTCAAGAGCAACGTGGGTGCCCGTCGCCATGACGATCTCGTGAGAGACAGCGTTCGCAGGAAATCATTCCGAGAAGTGCCGCGCCGGCGCGCGATGCGCGCGTTCGCCGCGCGCCCGCGCTGGCCGCCTAGTCTGCCGGCGCGATGATGATGTTCTGGTGCGCGTCAGATGCGGCGCACGTATGACGCGTCGACGCGAGCGTTCGAAAGGCCGCGCGCACACGGAAGGCGTGTTACTGGCCGCTCGCAGACATTCATCTGGCGACAGTCAGACGTCAACGCATGCATCCGGCTGATTCGCGCACGAACACTCGGCAAACGCGCTCGTTGCGCGTCTCACCGACGCTGGCAGTTCACTTGCTCTGTGACAGGTGAATGCCGATTTCGACCGAATTCCTCAGCATCGCGCCGCTGTCTCTCGATCGGGTATGCGTCGTCATACCTGCGTTCAACGAGGAGACGCTGGTGGCGCGATGTGTCGCGAGCGTCCTGCGGGCCGGCCTTGCGCCGCACCAGGTGTTCGTGATCGATGACTGTTCCACCGATCGCACACGCGCGGTGCTGGGCGGCTTCGACGGCATCAACGTCATTGCGAACCCGGAGCGACTGGGCAAGGTGCGAGGCCTTCAACGGGCGATCGACATCTGTCAGTTGCCTGAACGCTTCGAATTCATGTCACTGCTCGACGCCGACAGCCACGTCGATCCGATGTACTTCGACGCCGTGCTGCGGACATTTCGCAGGCACGCAGACGCCGTCCTGGTATGCGGTGCGCCGCGCAGCGAGCGGGCGAGCTGGATCACTGCCTTTCGCGGGCTCGAATACGCCATGGCAGGCTGGATTTACAAGGAGGGGCAGGCGGCCATGGGCGTGATCGCCGTCGCGCCAGGCTGTGCGTCCACGTACCGAAGCTCGGTCGTTCGCATGCTGGATTGGAACGGCGGAACGCTCGTCGAGGACATGGACCTGACGGTGCAGGTCCACCGTCGCCAGCTTGGTTCCATCCAGTACGCACCCGGTGCCCTGTCGCATACGCAGGATCCGCAACGGCTGCGGGACTACATCGGTCAGATTACCCGCTGGTACTGCGGCACCTGGCAGGTCATGCGACTGCACCGGCTCGGCCGCCGCACGCAGCGGATCGATCTCGAGTTCGCATTGCTTGTCAGCGAGGGCCTCATCTACTCGGTGCTGTGCGTAATGCTGCCCGTGCTCGCGTTTCTATTTCCCGCAGTTCTGCTGCGGTGCCTGCTGTTTGAACAGTTGCTCACGGCGACGGCCGCCCTGGTTACGGCCATTCATCTGCGCCGTGTTGACATTTTTCTTTGGTGTCCCACGTTCGGCGTGCTTCGCCTCGTGAATTGCTTCGTATTGGTACGGACCTTCTGGGCCGAGGTCATCCGGCGACAGACACTGCGTGTGTGGTTTACCCCAGCGCGATATCAGCACGATGGATCAACGAAGTGCGCGCTCCGTGGATCCGAGGAGGTGGCGTGTGCGTAGGTCGATAGTTCTCATGGCGCTCGTGTGCGGCTTCTCGGCTTCCGTGGCAAGTGCGCAAAACGTGATGCCACCGCCAGCCGTGGTCGCGTTCCCCGGCTCGTTCTGGATCTCGGCGGGAGACGCCGGACCGGCAGAACCCGGGAACATGCTCGGGCAGGGGGCGCTCGAACAGGGTCTGACCGTCTGGCAGGATGGCGGGTGGTTCCTCATTCCCTATGTCGGGGTGTCCATGACCGCCGACTCACAGGGGTACGACTGGAACAACAAACATCCGACCACCGTCGCCATCAAGCTCCAGCGCCGCGTCGCAAACGGAGTGATTTTCGGCGGCGGCGGCATGATGTTCGAGCGCGATCCGGCTACCGGACGTGAGCGACATCTGACGGCGTCGATCACCTATTGGTCCGGATGGCAGGGCCGCAGCCGCGCGAACGCGGGTGGCTTGCCGCTCGAATTTCCGGGCAGTATCAACGCGACAGCGGGCCGACTCACCGGCCGTGACCCGGAGAACTGGATGTCGTCGGTGTCGCTCCAGCAAGGAGTCGTCGCATCACGATGGCGCGGACTCGCCCTGGTCCCGTATGGCGGCTCGCGCGCCACCTTCGACACGAAGCGACGTGTGTGGGAGAACCGGGTCACGTCAGATGCGGGAGTGAAGCTCACGCGCGCAGTGACCGGCGGAGTGGTCGAAGTCGGCGTCGCTCAGCGGCATCAGTACGGGATGCTGACGCATCAGAGCAGCGCCACCACAGTCGGTTTCATCAATCTGTGGATCGGCTGGAACCCCAGCGCCACGTCACATCCCTGAGGCTGCAATGTATTTCCAAACATTTGGCGGATCCGCACTGCTGCACCTGCTGGCCGCACATCCTAAAGTCGTCGCGCTGTTCGGGATTGCTGCCACGGTCGCGATGCTGATCAGCCCGAACGGACCTGGCCGCGATATTGGAACGGGCACCCACCTCGCTCGAATCGAGGCGGCGCTGGGTTCGCAGACCGCGGTGACCGACGCACGCCAGGTTGCGGCGGAACGCGCCGCGGCAGGAATCGTCGAACGCCAGGAGCGCGGCGAGATTGCGGCAGCGATTGCGCACACCCTCCACGCGTGCGGCGCC
>Ga0070699_100001935_pt1 | contig 18695 bp, 12 predicted proteins | sample KBSK1503metaG_FD_65473 | JGI IMG/M metagenome (GOLD analysis project Ga0070699, IMG submission 65473) | Corn, switchgrass and miscanthus rhizosphere microbial communities from Kellogg Biological Station, Michigan, USA - KBS K1-50-3 metaG | ecosystem: Host-associated > Plants > Roots >... | reverse complement strand
GCTCCCCGCCAGATATCCACAGCCCGGCAATCCTCAAGCCACGGGACAGCGCAGAAAGCCCAATTCTGCACTGTCCCGATCGGTGCCACCTATGCTGCACAGCCGTCCGATTGGGCGGTTCCGGCATGCGTCTAGATCCGATAGCTAACGTGGCGTGACGACCCTGGTTACGGCGGCCGGGGTGGATGCTCGGCGGAAGATGGCAGCCACCTGCGCTGATCCCGAGCGGCGCCCGTCTGGGGGAGTGCGCACCGACGGGGGAACCGGGCTCGCTAGCCCCAGTAGTGTTACAGTGAGTACACAGCCAAGACACATCTTGCCAGGGGATGGCAGCGATGGCAGGAATGATCCGCAAGAGCCTCGACGCGCCGGAGGAAACCCGCCCGTTCGAGGGCGGCACGGGCAAACTTGAACTCGTCAACACCGAGGCAGGGCCGGTGGGCCGGGCGACCTTCCAGCCCGGCTGGCGGTGGTCGCAGCATGTCAAGCCGATAGCGCAGACCGACAGCTGCCAGGCACCGCACATGGGGTATTTCATTTCGGGCCGGATGAAAGTGGTCATGGACGACGGGCAGGAGACAGAGTTCAGGCCCGGCGACTTCTCGGTGATCCCTCCCGGGCACGACGCGTGGGTCGTCGGCGACGAGCCGTGCGTGGTGATCGACTGGCAGGGCTTCGCGGACTACGCCAAGCGCTGACGGGCCCAGGTTCCGCATTCATACCGTTTACCGCTCCGATCCGTGCCGGAGCTGTGCCCGCGGGCGCCTTCCGTAGGGAAGTGATCGGGCCTGGCCGGGCCGAAAGGGAAATGATGGCGTTCGTGCAGGTAATCGAGATGATTACAACCAAGGTAGCCGAGATCGAGGAGCTGATGAGCGAGTGGGTGGCAGCGACCGAAGGGCGCCGCATCGCACGCCGCAGCCTTCTCACCAAGGACCGTGAACGCCCAGATACCTGTGTGCAGGTGGTGGAGTTCCCTTCCTACGAGGAGGCAATGGCCAACTCCGCCCTTCCCGAGACGGCGGCGTTCGCCGAGAGGCTGGCGGCCTTGTGTGCCTCGGGACCCACTTTCCGGAACCTCGACATCGTCCGCACCGACGTACCGTAGCCCGGCCAACTTCGCATGCTGGCGAGCAGCGGCCGGGCCGGCCGCGTCATGAGGGGCCGCGCGGGATACCGAACGACCTGTCTCGAGCGCTCTCCATCCCGATGGCCGTTCCTCACCCGCGCAGATCGGCTCTTTGCGTGTGTGCGTCGTCCTCTTGCTGACTGAGGGTAACCGGGGTGCGTTTACGTCGTTGGAGCGGCCATCAGGTGGGGTTCCCGGCGTTGCCCAAGGGCGCGGGCCCATGAGAAGTACATGGTGGGTGCATCAGGGCTAGACGGCCGGTGCATAGGGCTTGCTATGCCGGTGCCTTGGCGCGGGCGGGAGGAAGCAGGGCGGTGGCGGCCGCTGCGGCGACTGGCGAGCCGGCGAACGCTGCCTGCCGGTTGCCAGCCGGCCGGTTGCCATGTGATGTTCCTGCGAGAAGCAGACCGCGCCTGCCAGGTTCGGCTCGGCACGCCGGCCGGTGACCAGGCGTGGATAGCGGCCATCACGGTGAACCATGAGCGCGAGGCTGATTCACAGCTCGACGCGGTCCCAGGCTTGGCGGCCCGGCAGATCCAGCCCGAACGTGTCCGGGTTCACGCCGAGCGTTTCGGCGGCCTCCAGCGCGATCCGCTGCACGGCCACGGTCAGCGGGAAAATCGACAAAAGCTCTCCCAGGCCATCATGGGCGACGCGGGTCACCGGACGCCGGAGTCTTCGGCAGCCTGAGCCACTTCGGCGATTCGTGCGGACCAGGCTCCGCCGCCGTCGAGGCAGACGAGCCGGTCATTCTCGCCCAGTGCCACCGAGGGCCCGTGCAGGAACTGCTCCACGCCAAGGCCTTCGCTGGCGATATAGGCGGCCTCGCGGATCTTCAGCGCTCCCTCGGCGGCGGTCCACTGATTGATCCCGCCGCCGATGAACTCGATCAGCCGCGACGGCGGCCGCGCCGGCTGATTCTCGTCCCGCGTCGTCCGGAAGGCATATTCGACGGCCGCTGGAACCTCGCTCAACCCGGGCAGGTCCGCGCCCAGCACCCGCGCCAGCTGCGCGCCGCCCCGGCCGGGCAGCGGGCCGTCGACGGCGTCGTCGGCCGACTGCGCCGCGGAAGCGTCCAGCCCGGCCGCGCAGCAGCGCAGCGGCCTGACTGGCCGCATGCCAGCTGGTTCCCGTGCCGATCGCCAGCACCCGGCGGCCGCGCAGCCTCTCCGCCACGGCCATGACAGGCCCGTCATCACCCAGGATCCGCGCCAGCGCCCCGGCTTGGCCGTCCATCGTTTGCCGCATCGCGCTTACCGCAGGCCCGGCTGCGGACATGACATCCCTCCGCTGCTCCCGATCACGTAAATTGCCATCAACCCTGATCCTCGCCCTCGGGGGATGGGCACGCACCCTCACGGCCGGACGCAGATGTCTCCGTCCGCGTCGCTTTCCAGCAATCGCAGCCGCCGGCGGCCCGCCGGAGAGCAGGCCGCTCTCGCCTGAGCCACAAAACGGCCATTCGGGGGCGGCATGAGCCAGGCCATCGGCTGGACAAGGCGCGCATAGCGGGTCAGGGTGCGCTGGCAATGCACTGGCAGATAAAGTAGCCGACGGCGAGTCCGGCGGGAAGCTGGCCCGGGAGCAGGGTGCGAACGCGAAACCCCGGCCCAGCCGGGGGGGATAGCTGAGCCGGGGAGCTTGAGCGGGGACCGAACCTGTCCCGTCCGCAGTGAGCTAGTCAGCCTCCAGGTGACGTACGAAGCCACGGACCGGGGTAGCTACCGCTTGGCTGCGAACTAACTGCGAACTTACTGCGCGGGGCAGTGCGCAAGCAAGACATGCACCACATCCCTGGGCAAATCGGAGATCCTCACCCGAGAGGGTGCATCGTCTTGCTCAGCTCCTTCCAGGAAGAGGGCCGCACTTCGGCCGGGCGACCAGTAATGAGCTTCTCGATCAGCACGTCGATGCCCTGCTCCTTTCGTGTCCTCCCGGCCGCTCGGATCACCGTATGCGACCTGGGCGTATGAGGCTGTTCTGAGCAGTCCCGGTGCTGATGCTGCCGGGGTTATCCGGTCGGGCCGGGGCCGTGTGCGGGCCGGTCTGTGCGGGGTTGCCCATTGGCCGGGGGTGGCCGTGGCGGGATCCCGGGCAGGTTGTCTTCGGTGATTCCCTGCTCGGCAGCCAGCCGGCGCAGCAGGTTCGCCAGCTGACTGCGCTCGGCCTGGGTCAGGGAGGCGCCGATCTCGTCTTGATGGCGGTTTCCGGCGGCTTGTATCTGGCGTAGCGTGTCGCGGCCTTGCCCGGTCAGGTACAGCGCGTAGGAGCGCCGGTCGGCGGTGTTGCGCCGGCGTTCGACCAGGCCGCGTTGTTCGAGTTCGTCGACCAGGAAGACCATCCGGGTGGGGTTGAGCCCGATGAGCTCGCCGAGGGCCTGCTGGGAGAGTCCCTCGTGGGCGGCCAGCCGGGTGAGCATCCCGGCGTGCCGGGGCTCGAGGCCGAACGGGGCGAGCCGTTCGCCGAACTGCCGGGCCAGGAGCAAGCCGAGCTGGACCAGCAGGTAGGCGAAGTCCTCCTGGTCGGCGCCGGGCGGGCTCGCCGGACGTTCATCCATTCGCCAAGGATATCATGGCAAGGGAATATAGTTGCGTATCGCGATCGTTTCAACCTGAAACGGGTGATCGTTCCTGACCACCCCCGGGCACAGGCAGAGGCCAGGTGTGTTTCATGGATGAGACCAGGCAAGATGCAGCACGAGCCGTTGCGCGGCGGCCATGGCGGGCGGTGGGACCGCAGGCCGGCCAGCCCGGCGGACCCCGCTGGGATGTCCACCCGGACCTGCGGGTATCCGACGCCGAACGGGACGCGGTGGTAACCGAGCTCGGCGAGCACTTCCAGCACGGCCGCCTCGACCAGACGGAGTTCGATGAGCGGATGACGAAGGCCTTGTCCGCGCGTACCGGCCGTGACCTGGGCGGGCTGCTGGCAGATCTGCCGCAGGCCCGGGACGAATCCGGCGCCCCGCAGCCAGGCACGCCGCTGCCGCATCCGCTCATCCTGATGCCAGTGCTCGCCGCAGCGATCCTGATCGCGGCGGTCGCCGCGGGCGGCTGGCATCACGTGTGGGTGCCCTGGCCGCTGTTCTGGCTAGTCCCGATCATCGTGCTGCGGTTCGGCTGGTGGCGCCGCAACTGGCGCTTGCGGCAGGGGCACTGACCCGTGCCCGCACGAGCAACGCCACCGCCGCTGCGCTGGCCGGGCTCAGCGGGACTGCTGCTATGAGCTGCCGCCGGGCTGAGAGCTGAGGGGCAGCCCCTCACCTTCCGGCACCGTCCCCGCATGGGTGGCAGTAGTGCCCAGCCCCATCACAAGTAGAGTCCCGCGCTCAGGGCGCCGGCTGCCGCATCATCCCGGACACGGCCTGCCGCCCGCCGTCATCCGCGGGTGCGATCCGCTGCTGTAACTGCCTGCCCAATGACGTGATCAACCGCGGCGGGTTGACGTGCACCAGGCAGGGGTGCAGTTCGGTGTCGATGGCCGCGTGTGGCATGCGCTGCCGTACGCGACGCACTGCCTCGTCGGTGAGCAGTGGTCCCGTCTGGGCAGGTCAGGCACGTTGCGCGGACGGTGTCCGTGGCTGTCCGCGCGGCCCGGCGCTGGGAGCCTGCGAGCACGGACATATAGCGGACAACGTCGTCACAGCGAACATCACCCGGTCACGTTTGTGCAGGTGAGATGGCATATGGAGGTGCAGGCAGGAGAGTACTGTAAAACCGTCGGCTCAGCCTACGTTGGTTCGAACCCAACACCTGCCACGCATCTTCGCAGGTCAAAGCCGGTGACGCGATCTTGGGTCACCGGCTTTGGCGTGAAAGGGAGCGGTTCATCAGACCGTCGGCTATGTCCCGTGGGCTATGCGTGGGCCAGATCCAGTCGTCTCAAGCAGTCGCGACCAGAGTCGGAGGAAGCCCTCTGAGCTGCGGAAAGAGTCGGCTTACCGCGCAGTTGGCTGCCCCGGTCCTGGTCAGGGCGTAGCAGGAGTCCGTGGGCCACGGGCGGGCAGTTGACGGAGGTCCACGGACATATAGCGGACACGGTCCGCGGGGAGCCGACGGTGCGCGCAACCGCTCGCTTTCACGCATAGCGGCGGACGGGAGCTGCCGGTTCCCGCGTCGAGGGCGTCTTCGATCCGCTGGCTGACTTGGTCTTCCTGGCTGTCGGTGCAGTGCAGGTAGACGTCATGCAAGACCCGGACGCTGGAACTGTTCATGGACCTGGGCGCCTCGGTCGCGTTCGTGGCCGAACCCGCCGCACCCAGCGCCATGCGCCGCCCCCGCCCGCCCGGCGCCCGGTTCCTCGGCCGGGCCGAACTCGCCGCCATCACCGGCGCCGGCATCCTCACCGCAACCGCGCTGGCCGGCATCGCCGGCCGCCAGCTGGCCCTGCCCGGCGGCTCTAGCCCGCCACCTGGCAGCAGGCATCCAGCCAGACCGCCACAACGGAGGCGCCATGCCCACCACACCCCGCAGCGGCCGCGGCCACCAGGCGTGCCCGGACACCGCGGTTCACCCGGCTCCGGCAGTGAATATCGGCGGCCAGCCACCTGACCGCGCCCAGATGCGCAGCAAGTCCGGTCTTCACGCCGCGATCCGGCAGCGACACCGCGCCCGCGCTGGTGGTCAACACCCGGTCCCGCCGCGGCCTGCGCCTGTACCGGGCCGCCGGCAGCCAGCTGCATGCCGCCGGGTTCGACCTGCTCGGCTCGTTCCCGGTCCACCGGCCCGGCCAGCTGGAGGCAAGCCTCGCCGCCGCCCTGAATCTGCGACCCGACCTGCTGATCGTCGGCGGCGGTGACGGCACTCTCAGCCTGGCGGCACGGCACCTGGCCTACCACGATGTAGCCCTGGGCATCTTGCCGCTGGGCACCACGAACAACTTCGCCCGGACCCTGGGCATCCCGCTGAACGTGGCCGGCGCCGTCGGCGTGCTGACCGGTGGGAACGTCGCTGACGTCGATCTCGGCCAGGCAGATGGCACCTTCTTCGCCGACCTCGTCAGCGTCGGGCTGTCCGGCCACGTCGCCGCCACCGTCCGGCACGATCTCAAGCGCCTGCTCGGCCGGGCCGCTTACCCGGCCACCGCCCTGACCCGGCTGCCCCGGCACCGCCCATTCCAGGCGACCATCAGCACGGGCGACCGGAAATACACCCTGACGACGCACCAGCTCAACATCGCCAACGGCAGCTTCCACGTCGGCCGCCCGATCACCGGTGACGCCAACGCCGATGACCGGCTGCTGCTGGCCTACAGCCTTGGCGGCAGCAGCCGCCCCGCGCTGATCAGCGCAACAATCCGTCACGCGCTCCTCGGCGCCCGCCGCACCCGCGAGGAACCGGCGTTCCTCGCCGCCAGCGAGCTGTGGCTGCACACCGAACCGCCGCTGCCCCTAGACATCGACGGGGAGATCAGTGGCCGCACCCCGGCCCGGATCACGCTGGCACCCGAAGCGCTGCGCGTCATGGCTGCTGCCCGGCCGCGCCCGTGACTTCGTCATCGCCGTCAGCGAGCTGACGGCGAACACGCTGGCGCACACCAAAGGCCCCGGCACCCTCACCGTGCGGTCCACCCGTCACGAGCTGATCGGCCAGGTCAGCGACACCGGCCACATCACCAGCCCGCATCCCGCCGGCCACGGGCTGTGGGTCGTCCGCCAGGTCTGCGACCGGGTCCAGATCCGCACCGGCCGGCCGGGACCATCATCGAGATCTGCATGCGCCTGAGCCCCTCGCCAGCGGGCTAACCCCGCGACCGGTCCCGCCCGCCCTGTTCTCAGGTTCCCCGGTTTCCTCTTCCACGCCGGGAGCATGCGCTGCCGCGCCCTGCACCTGGATCACCTGATCGGCTCCCAGCAGCTCCAGCACCCGCATCACGACCGGCTGCGGCCGAATCAGCACCAGCACCCCGCCCCGCTCCCGCAGCGTCCTGCCTGCTAGCACCAGCGCCCGCACCGCCGCCGAATCGGCGAAGCTCAGCCTCGATGTCGTCGCCGGCGCTCGCGCTGCGCCGGATGTCGCGCTCGGCGATCCGCTTGAGCACCTGGACGCCCTCCACGCCGGTTCCCGCGGCGAGCAGCGTGCGGATCAGCCCGGCGATGGCCACATCCCGCGGGGAGTAGCGGAGCGGTGGTGACCAGCCCGAGCACCGCGGCGATCACCATGGCGCTGACAGCGATCAGGGTGTAGCGGGGCGCCGCGGAGCGCTGCCAGCCGGGCAGGTGCACCGAGCACGGAAACAGCACCCGCCGGGCGCTGCCGAGATCGCTCCGGCCGTCATCACCGATCTCGCAACACTGCGGATACGGCGCCGCAGGGACCTTGGCGGGTAGATCAACGAGTACGAGCAGGCGGCATGAAGATGACCAGATGATTCTGGAAACTGCAGGCCAGAGGTCGTGGGCGCGGTCTTGGCAACCCGCAGGCGACGGGCGGGCATGCGTGGCCCAAGCGGCTGTCGTGTTTCGGGGATGCCTCGGTAAGGCGGGTCGGCGAGCGGTGCGCGCACCGAGCAGGGCGCGAATCTGGCCGGCGTCGGTCGCCTGCAGCGCCTGGAAGATCTCCAGGGCCTGGAGCCAGTGCGATCGCGCGTCTTCCAGGCGCCCGGACGCCCGCAGGGTCACGCCGAGCTCGCGCAGGTTCACGGCCTCGCCGCGGCGGTCGCCGAGCTCGGAGCAGATCGCCAGGCTTTCCCGCAGGCAGGCCAGCGCATCGCCATGGCGCGACTGGCGCTGGTGGACGACGCCCAGGTTGCTCAGGCTGTGGGCCTGGCCGTGGCGGTCGGCCATGTCCTGGCGGATGGCAAGGCTCTCCTTCAGGCAGGCCAGCGCCTCGGCGTAGCGGCCTTGCCGCCGGTGGAGTTCGCCGAGGTTGGCCAGGCAGCTGGCCTGCCCGCGGCGGTCGCCGAGCTCGGAGCAGATCGCCAGGCTCTCCCGCAGGCAGGCCAGCGCCTCTTCCAGGCAGCCCTGCACCTGGTAGATATTGCCGAGGTTGCCGAGGCTGAGCGCCTGGCCGAGCCGGTCGTCCAGCGTGCGGCGGATGGCGAGGCTCTGCTGAAGGCAGGCCAGCGCCTGGTCGTACCGTCCCTGCCGGTAGTAGCCTGCGCCGAGGTCGTTATGGGTCTGGGCCTGGGCGGCCAGGTCATTCGCCTGACGGGCGATTCCCAGGGCGATCTGGTCGGCCTGCATCCAGTCGTCCTGATGGCTGTGCACCCAGAAGAACCCGAACAGCGCGTGGGCGAGCTGCATCCCGATTTCCGCGGGGCACGCCGGGGGTGGCCACGGCCTGCCGTACCGCGGCCAGCAAGCTGGCCCGCTCGGCTTCCAGCCATCCGAGCGCCGCCTGCTGGTCGTCGAACCGCAGGCCACCGTCGCGCCAGCGCGGGTCGGCCCTGGCCAGCCGGTAGTCACCCGGCCGCAGCACCGCCAGCGTCTGCCAGGTGCTCGCCACGTAGAACTGCAGCACGCGTGTGAGCGCGCAGGCCCGGACCGGCGGAGGCTGCCGTCCGGAAGCGAGTTCGCGGGCATACAGGCGCAGCAGGTCGTGCAGGCGGTAGCGGCCGGGCGCCGGGCTCTGCACCAGGTGAGCGTCCACCAGCCGCTCCAGGACCCGGTCGGCGGCGTCGTCCGGCTGGTCTAGCAGCCGGGCGGCGGCCTGCAGGCTCAGTTCCGGGCCGTCCGGCACTCCCAGCAGCCCGAACGCCTCGGCCGCGGCCCGGTCCAGCGCATCGGCGCTGCCGGACAGCTGCTGGAACGACACCTGGAAGCTGGCCCGCACCCCAACCTCGCTGAGCTGCAGCTCGTCCAGGCAGCGCTGGGCGTCGGCCAGCCGCTCGGCCAGCACGCGCACGGGCCAGCCGGGTCGTGCCGCGAGCCTGGCCCCGGCGATCCGCAGTGCCAGCGGCAGGTATCCGCAGCAGCGGGCCACCTCGGCGGCCGCCGCGGGCTCGGCGGAGACCCGGGCGTGGCCGGTTAGCCGCCCCAGCAGTTCGACCGCCTCGGCGGTCGGCAGCACGTTCAGCGGCAGGTGCCTGGCGCCCGCCAGGGCCGGCAGCACCCGGCGGCTGGTGACCAGCACGCCGCAGCTGGGGCTGCCCGGCAGCAGCGGGGCGACCTGGGCTGCGTCGGCCGCGTTGTCCAGCACGACAAGCAGGCGCCGCCCGGTAATCCGGGAGCGGAAGACGGCGCTGGCTTCCTCCACGTCAGCGGGCACGGCGGCGGCCTCGATGCCGAGCGACCGCAGGAACCGGCCGAGGACCTCCAGGGGCGGCAACGGGTGCAGGTCGGCGGTGGCGCCGTGCAGGTCGACGTAGAGCTGCCCATCGGGAAACCGCTCGGCCAGCTGGTGACCGGCGTGGATGGCCAGGGTGGTCTTGCCCACCCCGGGCGGCCCGGAAAGAGCCACGATCGGAACCCCCCGGTCGGCCGCCAGAAGCCGCAGGATCTGGCCGGCCAGGTCGGCGCGGCCGGTGAAGTCGGCCATGTCCAGCGGAAGCTGGGTCTGCCTGACCCAGGGATCGGCGGGCTCGGTTTCGGCGAGCGCCGGATCCCTGGCGAGGATCGCCTGATGGACGGCGTGCAGCTCCGGCCCGGGGTCGACGCCGAGTTCCTCGGCCAGAAGGCGGGCGGCTCGCTGGTAGGCCTTGAGCGCGTCGGCCTGCCGGCCGCACCGATACAGCGCGGTCATCAGCTGCGCCCAGAACTGCTCGCGCAGCGGATGGCGCTCGGTCAGGATCCGTAGCTCGGCCACGAGCTCGCCGTGCCGCCCCAGGCGGAGGTCGGCCTCGACCCGGTGGCACAGCGCGTCCAGGCGCTGTTCGGCCAGCTGGGCGACCGTGTCACGGTGCAGCTTCTCCGAGGGCACGTCGGCCAGCGGCTCGCCGCGCCACAGCGCCAGCGCCTCGGCCAAGATGGCCGACTCGGCGTGAAGGTCTCCTGCGCGGGCCGCGCCGCCGGCCTGCTCCAGGAGCAGCTCGAACTGGCCGACATCGGTGTCATCGGGGGTCACCGCGCTCAGGTATCCCTCGGGGCGGCTCTGGATCAGCTCTCCGTCGCCGAGGACCCTACGCAGCCGGGCGACGTAGGTGTGGATGACCTTGCGCGGGTCGGCCGGCAGGGCATCTCCCCAGATCATCTCGGCCAGCTCGTCCATGGTCACCAGCTGCCCGGGGTGAAGCAGCAAACCGGCCAGCAGCATCCGGTGCTTGGCGGACCGGATCGGCAGCGGCCGGCCTCCATGCATGACCTCGAGCGGGCCGAGCAAGCCGAAGTCCACTACTGTCCCTCGCTCCTTCCTGTCTGCCTGTGCGAATTCACCATAAAAGCCACATCTTGTGAAGGCGAGGTGAAACCCGGATGAGGGCGGCACCTGCCAGCGTGGATGTGACCGTCGCAACTGCCTTCAGGAGGAGAAGATGCGCCGACTGCACCCTGGTTCCGCGCCGAGCCGCCGGGCGTTCCTGGCCGGCGCGGCCGCTCTGGGCGCCGCGGCCGCCTTGCCCGAATGGCCGGCCGCCGCGAGCACGCGCGCCCGCGGGGATCACCGGGGGTTCCGGGTGTCTTTGTCGGTGAGCCCGGTCACCGAGGCCGTCCTGGCGTCCCTGTCGCTCACCGACGGCAGGCACACCGCCGGGACCGTCAGGGACGTGCAGCGGCTGTTCAGGCGGCACGGGGCGACGGAGGTCTTCGTGCGGGTGGCCACCCGGGAGAACGCCAGGGACCGCGATGCCGAGTACGGTTTCGCGCGCGCGATCGAGCGGGCCCGGCTGGCTGCGCACCTGGGCGTGCCCCTCAACCCCGAACTGGGCCTGTGGGCCGTCTACGGCGACATCACCCACCAGCCCCCGCCCGACTTCAGCGACTACCCGGCCATCCGGCAGCCTGGACCGTGGCTGGCACTGACGCTTCCGCAGATGGAGGACGCGCTGCGGCAGTACGGGGCGCTGGTGGCCCGCCAGATCCTGTTGACCGGCGTGCACGTCAACTACTGGGATCTGGGCAACGAGGTCGAGTGGGGAGTTGCCGGCGTAGCGATCCGCAGCTTCAACCGGGACGGCTACAGCCCGCCCGACGCCGTCGACCCGGCGATCGGCCAGATGTCCGCCGTGCAGCTGCTGAGCATGTCCGAGGCCGGCCGGATCGCCTGGCTGCGCCAGCACCTGTGGCCCTATGTCGGGCGGTTGCTTGCCGCGGTCGCCGACGGGGTCCGCAGCGTGGACCGCGCGGCGCAGTTCAGCACCCATCTGGCCAGCATCGCCGTTCAGGACGCCGCCCTGCACACCGCGTTCTGGGCGTCGATGCACCAGGCCGGATACCATCCCGCCCAGTTCGGCACGTCGCTGTACCCTACCAACGGCGACCCCGGCGACCGCAGGGCGGTCTTCCTCGGCATCGCCAGCGCCCTGCGGCAGCGCTTCGGCAAGCGGCTGTTCTTCGCCGAGTTCGCCTACCCCTCCGGCCCGATGGGGCCGCCGTTCCCGTGGAACAACGCCCAGCCCGGCTACCCGCAGACCCCGGACGGCCAGTTCCGTTACCTGCGCGACCTGGTGGCAATGTCGGCCGCGAGCGGAGCGGTCGCCGGCATCAGGCCCTGGGCACCGGACTACTGCCTCGCATCCGGCGGATGGGAACCGATGAGCCTGTTGACCGAGGATGGTGCGGCCAAGCCTGCGCTGGATGCCATCCAGCAAGCCCTCCACCCCCGCATCCAGCCATAGGAGGGTGAGGAAATGCCCGCTTGCCCGCCCTTGCTGTGGCAAGCCGACCGGAAGGAATAGGTGAGCGACCAAGATGCTGCGATCAGCGGCGTGGCAGCCGGCGTCCCCTATGTGGCGCTGCCGCCGACAGGGCGACGTGATGGCCAGGCGCCTGCCCCGCTGGTCCTCGCCTGGCACCCGAACGACCCGCCGCGCAGCGGGGCCGCGATGGCCTCGGCGCTGCCCTTGGCAGGAGTGCCGGTGTGGCGGGTCTACCTGGACCTGCCGATGCACGGCAGGCGGCAACTGCCGGGCGGGCTGGAGGAGTTCATGCGGCTGGGCTACGAGGATGCGGTCTTGAAGGCATTTGAGCCGCAGGTCACCCAGGTCGTGAAGGAGTTCCCGGCGGTCCTCGATGAGTTGCGTGCCCGGCTGCGCGTTACAGGCGGCCCCATCGGCGTGGTAGGAGCCTCGATCGGCACCCTGCCCGTCCAGCTCGTGATCGCGGGAGGTGCCGCGGAGGTCAGTGCCGCTGCGCTGATCAGCCCGGGCATCCAGCTCGCCGAGGTCGTAGCGGCCAACGAGCGCCGGTTCGGGGTGCGCGACCCGTGGAGCGACGCCTCCCGGGCGGTTACTGCCCAGCTCGATTTTGTCTCCCGGCGCCAGTGAAATCGCCGCGAGCAACCCGCAGCCAGCGATCCTGCTGATCACCGGCGCTGAGGATGACCCGGCCTTCCCGCTGCAGGCACAACGGCTGCAGGCCGAGCTTCGCCAGCAATACCGTGACCCGCAGCGAGTGGGCCTGACGAGCATCCCCGGAATGAAACATGCCTTCGCCGCCGAACCCGGCATCGAACCCGCACCGCAGACCGGGGAGGCAAAGCTCGTTGACGCGGCGGTTACCGACTGGTTCAGCCGATACCTCAGGTAACCGGCCCGCACCACCAGGCAATCGTCAACGACCGGATCGAAGACCTGGAACGCACCTATGGAGTCAACCTCTAACCTCGCCGCCGCGGCCCGCGGACTCGCCGGATGCTCTCATCACCCGGGTCTACCGGCCCGGGCCGGGATGAAGACCGGGCACCGGAGCACCGAACACCCAGGAGACACCATGAAACCCACACTCGGCCGGGCCACCGGCACCCGCTACGCCAGCCCTTCGTAACTGACCAGACAGGCCCCTAAAGAGGCCAGCTAGTGCGCAAGATCAAGTCGAACTTCTTCATTTCCCTCGACGGGGTGGTCGAGGCGCCCGACACGTGGCACTTCCATATTTCGATGACGAGATGGGAGCCGCCGTCAGCGCCGGCTTCGCCATCGCCGACGCCCTGCTCATGGGCCGCGTCCTGTACGACCAGTGGGCCGCGTACTGGCCCGAGCATGCCGACGAGCCGTTCGGCGACGTCATGAACTCGATCAAGAAGTATGTCGTCTCCAACAGCCTGCAGGCAGCGGAGTGGCAGAACACGGAGATCATCAGCGGAAACGTCGCCCAGAAGCTGGTCGGCATCAAAGCCACGACGGTGGCGACATCGCCATGTCCGGCAGCCCCGCCACCGTTCGCTGGCTGCTGCGCGAGGGCCTCCTTGACGAACTCAACCTGCTCGTACACCCGATCGTCGCCGGCGGTGGCCTGGCCCGGCTTCCCCCCCCGACGAGCCGCGCATTCCTCTTCAGCTACGGAACGCGCAGACCTTCAAGACCGGCGTGCTGAACCTCAGCTATGCCCCGGCCAAGGAGTGACACGACCAAACGGCGCACGCCGCTGTCCACGGCACACTCACCGATTCAGGAGGCCGGACGCCAGCCAGCTGCTCGTACACCGACACCACGGTGGCGCGGGACATTCCCAGCCGCCCCGCCAGATCGCGGCTGGGGGGCAGCAGCTCGCCGGGCCGCAGCCGCGCCTCCAGCACCGCGTTACGCAGCTGCTCGCAGATGGCGCGGCGGCCGGGGCTGGCCGGGAGCATCATGTGCAGGTCCATGAGCCGATCGTAGGAATTGGTCGCGCGAGTTGGCCCGGATTGGTGCTTCCGCCGGGCCGGTCCGAGCTCTTACCATGCGGACTGGTGCCGCAGCCCACGGGCGGTTGTGGCCCCTCATGGGCAGGCGGGACGGGCGGAGGAAAGGTGATGGGCCATAACCTGTCCGCGCAGCTGACCAGTTTTGTCGGCCGGGAAGCCGAGCTGGCTCAGCTCGAGCAGCTCACCGCCACCCGCCGGCTGGTGACGCTGAGCGGAGTCGGCGGGTGCGGCAAGACGCGGCTGGTCGCGCAGCTCGGCCAGCGGGTCGCCGAGGCCTGGCCAGACGGATTCTGGCTGGTCGATCTCGGGTCGGTGGGCAACCCGTCCCTGGTCCCTCAGCTGACCGCATCCACCCTGGGAGTGCTGGTCGAACCGGGCGGTGACCAGGTCCGCGCGCTGGCCGCCCAGCTGGCCGGCAGGCGGCTGCTGCTGTGCCTGGACACGTGCGAGCACGTGCTCGATGCCACCGCGATGCTGGCCGATGTGGTGCTGCGCCGCTGCCCTGAGGTGTCGGTGCTGGCCACCAGCCGCGAGCCGCTGGGGGTCGAGGGGGAGACCGTGTGGCGGGTTCCCTCGCTGCGGCCGGACGAGGCGGTCGAGCTGTTCACAGATCGCGCCGCGCTGGCCGATCCCCGCTTCGACCCGCGGCCCGCGGCCGGGGACGTGCGCGGGCTGTGCGCGCGGCTCGACGGCATCCCGCTGGCGGTCGAGCTGGCCGCGGCGTGGGTGCGGGTGCTGTCACCGGCCCAGATCGCGGCCGGCCTGGAGGATTCCCTGGAACTGCCGGGCGGCGGAGCCCGGCGCGCCATCCCGCGGCATCAGACCCTGCTGGCGTCGATGGACTGGAGCCATGCCCTGCTCGGCGAGCAGGAAAAGGTCTTCTTCCGCCGACTCGCCGTGTTCTCCGGGACCTTCACCCTCGATGCGGCCGCCGCCATCTGCGTCACGCCGGCGCCCGGGGCCGGCGGCAGGCCGATGGCCGCTCCCGGGCCTGGCCCGGGCTGGGTCGCCACCGCGCTGCAGCTGCTGGGACGCTTGGTGGACACCTCGCTGGTCACGGTGCGCGCAGGCGGCAGACCGGTGCGGTACCGGCTGCTGGACACGATCCGGCAGTACGCGGGCGACCAGCTCCGGTCGGCCGGCGAGGCGACGGAGTTTCGTGATCGTCATCTCGACTACTACCTGACAGAGGCCGAGCAGGCCGAACCCGGCCTGGACACCGACCAGGACCGGTGGCGGCAGCTGCTGGACAGCGACCACGACAACATCAGCGCCGCGTTGCACTGGGGCCTGTCGCCGCCGGCCAGCCGCGCGGCCCGTGGCCGGCGCCTGGCCGCGGCCATGGCCCGCCAGTAGCTCCTGCGCGGCCAGTCGCCCGAGGGCCTGGACTTCTTGGCCCGCGCCCTCGACCTGGACGCCGCGGACCGCTCGCCCGTCCAGGCCCGGCTGCTGGCCGGAACGGCCATGCTGGGGATGGTCAGCGGGCGGATAGACCTGGTGACTGAGGCGGCCGAGCGCGGCTTCGAGATCGCGGCCGAAGCCGGCGACGCGGTCGCCCAGGCCCGGTGCCTGACCATGAGCGCCTACCCGTACTTCTTCACCGACTTCCCCCGGTGCCAGGCCATCGCCGCGCGAGGCCGGGCGGCCGGCGAGGCGGCGCCCGACCCGTTCGCCCGTGACTTCGGCGCCGTCGTCGAGGGTTACTCGCTGCTCACCCGCAACCGGCTGGATGAGGCGGCCGCCCTGGCCAGGCCGACGTTCGAGCGCAGCTGGCCGCACGGCGACCGGTTCTGCGCCGCGTTCGCCGCGGGATCGAGCAGTGGGTCGTCATCTACAACTGTGACATCCCTGGCGCCGTGGCCATCGGGGACGAGATCGTCCGGATCGCGCAGCCGCTGGGCGACTACTTCACGGTCGGCACGCTCACCAGCAACATGGCCCAGGCGCTGGGCATGGCCGGCCACCTCGCCCGGGCCCGCGACCTGATGGCCGGCGTCGTCCGCTCCCTGGACACCGCGGCCGAGGCGGACATGGTGGGCTGGATGGTCCCGCTCGGCCTGATGCACCCGTGGACGGGCGAGCTCGAGCAGGCCGTCGGCTGGTTCGAACGGGGCGTGCAGCGCATGTCCGGGGAGACTAGGGACTGGACCGCGGCCCGCTGCCTGCCCGGCCTGGTCTCCGCCCTGCGCCGGCTCGGCCGGGCGGAGGAAGCGGCCCGGTGGGCCGCCGTCGCGGTGACCGTGACGGCCGGGTTCGACGCCCCTTACGAGCTGTCGTACGCCCTGGACGAGCAGGCCTGGCTCGCGCACGGCACCGATCCGGCCCGGGCGCGGGAGCTGCACCTTGAGGCGCTCACGCGGCGCCGGATCAGCGGGTTGCGCATCGGCTACCCCGACAGCCTGGACGCGCTGGCCAGCCTCGAGGCCGAGGCCGGCCAGCACGCCGAGGCGGCGCGGCTGCTCGCCGCCAGCACGGCGACCCGGGACGAGATGGGTTACCCGCGACCGCCGGTCGACGTGCCCGGCCACGAATCTCTCGTGGCCGCGCTGCGCGCCCGCCTCGGCGAGCGGTTCGACGACCTGTGGCGTGAGGGCGCCGCCCGGCCGATCGACGAGTGGGCGGCCGCGCTGACCCGGGGCCGCGGACGCCGTGATCGCCCGACCGTGGGATGGGGCAGCCTGACCCCCGCCGAACTCGACGTCGCCCGGCTCAGCACGCAGGGCCTATCCAATCCGGAGATCGCCGCTCGCCTGTACCTGAGCCGCAGCACCGTCAAGGCCCACCTGGCCCACATCTACGCCAAGCTCGACGTGGCCAACCGCACCGAGCTGGCCACGATCGTCAGCCGGGAGCTGGGCCGGGAATAACCGGCCTTGGCATCTGGCCGCCCCGCAGCCCGGCATTAGCCACCCCGGCGGACGTGATAGCCAGCTGGCCGATGTTCGGGCCGGGCGCCCGTCACAGACTCGCCTCACGACACCAACTTGAGAGCCGCCGAAGGGGCAGGCGCCAGGTGCATTCGAGGAGATCACGATGACACAGCATGACTTTTCCCGAAAACGTGCAGGCGAGCCGGGATCGGCCCGGCTGATGACCTCACTGACCACCTTTGCCGTCCGCCGTCGGCGCTGGGTCATCGGCGTGTGGCTGCTCATGCTCATCGCCGGCGGGGCCGCGGCCGGCCAGGTATCGCAACGGCTGTCCTCCGACTTCTCGCTGCCCGGCCAGCCCGGCTACGAGACCGCACAGAAGATTCTGCACAGCTACGGAAACGACGGTCAGCCGCCATCAGTCCTGACGGTGACCGTCCCGGCCGGGGAAAGCGTCCGCGCGGACGCAGCCCAGATCGCCGCCGCCTTCAGCAGGCTCCGGGCCGCGGACAGCCAGCTCCGGATCGTCGACTACGGCGACACCCGCGACCCCGCGTTCATCACATCCGCCGGCCGGACCACCTACGCGCTGGTGTTCGCGCCGCAGCCGCGGAGCTTCAGCTCGGCGCTGGCGTCCCAGCGGACGCTGCCCATCCTGCGGTCCGCGCTCCCGCCGGGCTACCACGCGGCCGCAACCGGCCTGGCTGAGCTCTCGGCAGGCGCCGGCGCCAAGGGTCCGGGCGTGCTGGCGGAGACGCTGATCGGCGCGGCCGGGGCGCTGGCCGTGCTGGCATTCGTATTCGGGTCCGTCCTGGCGCTGCTGCCGCTGCTGATCGCCGCGGTCGCCATCATGACGACGTTCCTGATCACCTTGGGCCTGACGTACCTGAACAGCATCTCCTTCGTGGTGCAGTTCCTGATCGCGCTGGTCGGGCTGGGCGTGGCCATTGACTACTCGCTGCTGGTGGTCACCCGGTGGCGCGAGGAACGGGCGCAGGGACGGGACAACAACTCGGCCGTGATCGCCGCGATGAACACCGCCGGAAGGGCGGTCGTCTTCTCCGGGCTCACCGTCGGCGTCGGCCTGCTGGCCCTGGTCGTGCTGCCGGTGCCGGGGCTGCGCAGCATCGGCCTGGGCGGCATGCTCATCCCGCTGGTCTCGGTGCTGGTCACGGCCACGCTGCTGCCGGCCATCCTGGGCGGCGTCGGTCCGCGCATCGACTGGCCGCGGCGGCGGCGCGATACCACCGCGAGCCGCCCGTGGCTGGCCTGGGGTCGGCTGGTAGTCCGCTACCGCGTGCCGGCCGTCGGCGCCGCGGCGGCCGTGCTGGCGCTGCTGATCGTGCCGTTCTCCGGCATGAAGCTGGGGCAGACCTCGCCCGACGCGCTGGCCCGGACCGGCCCGCCGCACGCGGCCTACCAGCAGCTTGTCTCCGGCCACGTCCCGGCCGGCGTGCTGACCCCGGTCGAGGTGCTGGTCCGGCCGGACGCCGCCCGGCAGGCCCAGTACCGGCTGGCGTCGGTGCCGGGCATCACGGCCGTCGCCGCCCCCACCGCGGCCGACAGCAACCAGTCAGGCACCACGGTGCTCGTGGCGATCCCGCGGACGGCCAACCTGAACAGCTCGCAGAGCACCGCCGTGACCCAGGCCAGGAACGCGCTTTCCGGCCTGCCCGGCGTGATCGGGATCACCGGCGTGGGCGCGCTCCAGCTGGACTACGTGCACGCCGTCTTCGGGCAGTTCCCGCTCATGCTCGCGGTGGTCGCTGGGCTCACCCTGCTGCTGGCGGGCGCGTTCCGCTCGATCCTGCTGCCGGTCAAGGCCGTCGTGCTGAACCTGGTGTCGCTGGCCGCCACGTTCGGCGCGATCACCTGGTTCTGGCAGCAGGGCCACGGATCCCAGGCATTGTTCAGCATCCCGGCCACCGGCGCGATCACCTTCTGGGTCCCGCTGATGATCTTCGCGTTCCTGTTCGGGCT
>Ga0070699_100001934_pt1 | contig 18700 bp, 15 predicted proteins | sample KBSK1503metaG_FD_65473 | JGI IMG/M metagenome (GOLD analysis project Ga0070699, IMG submission 65473) | Corn, switchgrass and miscanthus rhizosphere microbial communities from Kellogg Biological Station, Michigan, USA - KBS K1-50-3 metaG | ecosystem: Host-associated > Plants > Roots >... | reverse complement strand
GTGGTGTCATTGTGGCCCTTCACGAGCGACCGCCACAGACCGTCACCCCGGCTCCCGCCGAGTCCGAACGACGAGCACCCTATCGGTGCCCGTGAGAAAGAGGGTGCCCTAGTGACCGCCACGCTCATGCCTGCTGCGGGCCCGAGACACTCATGACCAGCCTCGGTGCCACCTCCCGCCGTGCCGGGAGCCGTCCGGGAGCAGGTCCGCCGACCGCCCGCACCATCGTCAGGCTAGATGGCGCGCTGGACGTCGCTGCGGCCTCGGCGCTGCGACAACGCCTGATCGGCTCGCTTCACCCCGGCACCAGGCTGCTGGTTCTCGACCTGTCACGCGTGACGTCCTGTGACTCGGCTGGGCTGGCCGTGCTGATCGGCGCGCAACGGCGCGCCACAGTGCTCGGCGTCGTCATGCGCCTAGCCGCTCCCAGCGTCCCGGTCGCGAAGCTGCTGCGCCTCACCGGCCTGGACCGCAGCCTCACCATCTGTCCCGATCTGCGCAGCGCGCTCGCTGCGGAGCGGCACGAACCCGCGAACCCATCCCCGCAAGTCCTGGGGTTAGCGCCATGGCACAATGAGCCGACATGGAAGACGGCGGCCCTTCGGCAACCGCCCGCCGGGTCGCGGCATACCGGCTCGGCTTCATCCGGGTCGCTGCCGACTACGGTGATCCCGCCGCCGACGAGGCCCTAGCCGCCGACGTCGCGGCCGGGTGGGCCGCCCCGGCGAACCGGATGCATGACTACCTCGCCGCGCGCACCTCGTTCTTCGACCGGACCGTCGTCAGCGCGCTCGATCGGGGCGTGCGGCAGGTCGTGGTCGGCGCGGCCGGCTACGACGGCCGCGCGTTCCGGTACACCAAGCCGGGTGTCCGCTGGTTCGAGGTCGACCATCCCGCGACCCAGCGCGACAAGCTCGGGCGGCTCAAGCGGCTCGGCATCACCACGTCCCACGTCCGGTTCGTCGAGGCCGACTTCACCCGCGACCCGGTGGCTGACCGGCTGCGCGCGGCCGGCCTCGACCCGGAGGCGCCCGGCCTGTTCCTGCTCGAGGGTGTCGCCGTCTACCTGGAGCCGGCCGTCCTGGAGGACGTCCTCGGGCAGTTCCGGCAGGTCGCCGCGCCCGGGAGTCGCCTGGCCATCAGCGTGTCCCTGTCCCGGCCGCCCGGCGATGCCGGCCGCGCCCGCTTCCAGGCCACGGTGGCCGCGCTCGGCGAGCCGGCCAGGTCCACGTTCGAGGCCGGCGAGGCCGAAGCGCTGCTCGCCCGGACCGGCTGGCAGCTCGCGGCGACCGGCGACGGCCGGCAGGCCGCCGCCGGGCGCGACCGCCTCCGCGCGGCCGGCCTGCTCCTGGCCAGCGCCGGCCCGGCCGCCTCCGCGCGGCTCCAGCCCCGGCCGCGCCAGACGCCTGGCCCGCCACCGCGCCGCCAGACGCCACGCCGGCCACCCGCGCCCGAGCCGTCCCAGCCATCGCAGGGAACCCAGCGGTCCCTGCCTCTGTCGGCCCTGCTGTCCCAGGCGCTGGTCGCGTTCACGATCGAGTGCGACAACGAGGCCGAATACCGCCTCCCGCACCGCACCACCAGCCACGGGGCGTCCGCTCTCGGCGACGGCGCCCCGGCGCCGTGGCTGGTGTCGCTGGCCATGTGGGAGAACTGCATGCGGTACGTCACCGGCGAGCCCATCACCGTCGGCGACCTCGAAGCCCGCGCCCGCACCGGCACCAACCTGGACGGCATGCGCCGCTGGGGTTACATCACCATCGACGGCACCGCCAGGAAGGTTCACAACGGCCGCCCCGGCCCGGGCGCCGTGCTGCGCGCGACAGCGGCCGGCCTGCGGGCGCGCGAGATCTGGCGGCCGCTGCCCGCCCGGATCGAACAGCGCTGGCACGAGCGCTTCGGCGCGGATCAGCTCAGCCGCCTGCGAGATCCCCTCACCAGCATGGTCAGCCGGCTCGACCCGGGCCTGCCCGACTGCCTGCCGATCCTCGGTGCGGCCCTGCTCAGTCACGGGCCGGATCCCGGGCTCCCGCCCAGGCCCGACGGTACCGCGCCGGAGGCGCTGCCGCTGTCGGCGCTGCTGTCCCGGGTCCTGCTGTCGTTCGCCCTCGAGTACGAGCGCGAGGCCGGGCTGTCCCTGGCGGTCGCCGCCAACGTGCTGCGCGTCCTGGGCCCCGAAGAAACCCGGCTGCGCGACCTGCCGGCCCTGACCGGCACCTCCAAGGAGTCGGTCCGCTGGGCGCTGGGTATCCTGACCCGGGCTGACCTGGCCGCGGAGGAGCCCGACCCGGCCGCTAGCCGGGGCAAGATCGCCCGGCTCACCCCGCGAGGCTTGGACACCCAGCGCCTCTACCACGAACTGGCCGGCGATATCCAGCGGCGCTGGGACGACCGCTTTACCCCGGCCGTGACCGGCGCCCTCCGGGCCGCGCTCGAACCGCTGGCCGCCGGCCAGCCGCCGCCCTTGTTCGGCGGGCTCGAGCCGTATCCGGACAACTGGCGTGCCTCGGTCCGGCGTCCGGCTACTCTGCCGCACTTCCCGGTGGTGCTGCACCGGGGCGGCTACCCCGACGGCAGCTGACCTGCTTGCGCGTTCGTGAATCAAGAGGTTACTGTTTCAGTTGCGCCTTGACCCCGAGGAAGCCGGTGAGAATCCGGCACGGTCGCGCCACTGTAAGCAAGCGCCTGGGCTTGCGAGTCAGATCTTCGGGCAATGCGCCGCTCCACTGGACGAGGGGACGCACGATCCCCGTAGGAGGTTCCTGAGATGGCCGTTCTTTCCACCCCGAGCGCTGCTGCCAAGCCCGTCGCCCTCCCGATTTCCAAGGGTCTGCTCTGGCTGCTCGGCGCCGCGCTCCTCGCGGTCGCGGTGTACTACTTCATCGGCGTCGACCAGGGCGCGACGTCGGTGTTCGGCAAGTCCATGGTCATCCACGAGTTCGTGCACGACGCGCGGCACTTCCTCGGCTTCCCCTGCCACTGACCGAACCGGGGCCTTCCCAGGCATGGAAAAGAAACTCATCGTCCGCGGCATCCTCGCGGGCGCGATAGCGGGGCTGCTCGCGTTCGCCTTCGCCCGGATCTTCGCCGAGCCGGTCATTAACCAGGCGATCAACTACGAGTCGGGCCGGGACGCCGTGATCGCGGCTATCGACAAGGCGGCCGGGCTGCCCGCCCCCGACGCGGGGCCCGACATCTTCAGCCGGACGGTCCAGGCCAACATCGGCATCGGCGTCGGGATGATCGCGTTCGGCGCGGCCATGGGCGCGCTGTTCGCGGTAGCGTACGCGCTGTACCTAGGCCGAGTCGGAGGCGTCCGAGCCCGCACCCTGGCCCTGCTGGTGGCCGGCGGCGGGTTCGTGGCCATGTACCTGGTGCCGTTCATCAAGTACCCGGCCAACCCGCCATCCATCGGCCATCCCGAGACCATCCGTCAGCGCGGCGAGCTGTACCTGGTCATGGTGGTGGCCTCGATCGCGTTCGGGATCCTCGCGGTCTGGCTCGGGCAGCGGCTCAAGGCGCGCTTCGGCACCTGGAACGCGGCCCTGCTCGCCGCGGCCGCCTTCGCCGTGCTGATCGGCACGGTCATGGCGATACTGCCGGAGCTCGGCCAGCTGGCGGTGAACCAGCACCTGTACGGCAACCACGCCACCGAGACGCCGCTGCCGGTGACGAACGCCAAGGGCGTCATCGTCTACCCCGGCTTCCCGGCCGACGTACTGTTCAACTTCCGGCTGTACTCGATCGCCGCACAGCTCGTCTTGTGGGCCGCCATCGGGCTCATCTTCGCGCCGCTGGCCGACCGGCTGCTCGCGCCCGGGCCGGCCCGGGCCGAGCTGCGCCAGGTCAGGGAACCCGCCGGAGTGTGACTGAGGACGCCCCGCCAGCAGCCGCGGCCCGGCTGCTGGCGGACCTGGCCGCTCTCGGCCCCTACTTCACCGTGGACGTGCACCGGCCCGGCTCGCCGCTTCGCCCGCCATGGCAGCCGCTCGGCGACCTGACCGGGTCACCGGACGCGCTCGCCGGCCGGATCGGCGAGGTCCGCGAGCGGCTCGCGGCGGCGGCGGGGTGCCCAGCCGCCGCTGTCGAGTTCCGGGTGGCGGCCTCGATCGCGCAGCTCGGGCTGTGCGCCCGGCTGCTGTCCCCGGCCCTCGGCGCCGCCGCGGCCGGCTGGGCGCTGCGCGTCGACACCGCAGGGGCCCGTTGGGTCCCCGCCCTCGGCGGCCCGTTCCCGCTGTCCCTGCCGGACACCGCGGCCGGGGCCAGCGCCGGGGCTAGCGAAGGGGAGGGTACCGCCGAATGCCTCAGGCTGCTGACCGGCCCGGTCGCGCGCATCGTCCGGGTCGTCGCGTCGATGGCGGTCTCCCCGCGGGTGCTCTGGGGCAACGTCGCCTCGGCCGTCAACGGCGCCGCCACCATGATCGCGGCGGCCAGGCCGGAGCTGACCGGCTCGGCGGCCGGGTGTGCGGCAGCGATGCTCAGTTATCCGGCCCTGGCGCGCACCTACCAGGGCCGTCCGCTGACGGGCTTCCGCCGAAGGAACTGCTGCCTCATCTACCGCCTGTCGCCCGCCGCGCCCGCCTACTGCGGCGACTGCGTCCTGAGCCGGTAGCGTCCGCGTCGGCCTTTAACCTGCACGCAACACGTGGTCACGCGGCATCAACAATGCGGAGCTAGCGTGTTCCATCCGCTTCGCCAGACGGCGCAGCGCCAGCGGGGATCACGAAGGTCGCACATGAACATGACCGTGTGGGATTGGTTCGGGCAGCGATCATTTTCGCACCGCGAGTTCAGCGGGCTGGCCGGTTCGGGGGCGACGCGCTCTGCGGCCGTCACGCTGATCCTTCCGGCCCGCGAGGTCGCGGGCACCATCGGCCCGATCCTGGACACGGTGGCCAGCCTGAACGAGCGCACCGGGCTGGTGGACCAGGTCCTGGTGATCGATGCGGACTCGGCGGACGGCACCGCGGATGTCGCCCGGGCCCACGGTGCCGAGGTCTACTCGGAAAACGACTTGCTGCCGCAATACGGGCCCGCCCAGGGCAAGGGCGACGCGATGTGGCGGGCTCTCTCCGTCGCCCGCGGCGATATCGTCATGTTCGCCGACGCCGACACGCGTGACTTCGGGGAGCATTTCCTCTACGGCACGCTCGGCCCGCTGCTGATGGTGCCCGGTATCCAGTTCACCAAGGCGGCCTACCGGCGTCCGTTCAGCAGCGAGGGGCGATACCTCGCCGACGGCGGCGGCCGGGTCACCGAACTGACCGCCAAGCCACTGCTCAACTTCTTCTTTCCCGAACTCACCGGGTTCGTCCAGCCGCTGGCCGGCGAGTTCGCCGCCTCGCGGGAGCTGCTGCTGCGCATCCCGTTCCTCACCGGGTACGGGGTGGAGATCGCGATCCTCATCGACGTGCTCCGCGACGCCGGGCTATCCGCCATGGCACAGGTGGACCTCGGCTCACGGCAGAACCGCCATCAGCCGCTGTGGGACCTGACCAGGATGAGCTCCGCCGTGCTGCGCGCGCTGGCCCGCCGGGTCCCCGCCCTGGAGAACACCCCCCCAGCACCGGGTCTGTGGGGCCTGCCTGGACCGGCCGCACCTCGAGCCTACCTGCACGCGGTCGCCACCCCGGATGGGCTCCGCCTGGACGAACACCTCAGCGAGCTGCCCGAGCGCCCGCCCATGGACCGCATCCTCGCGGAGGTGCCCGCCTACCCGGTGGGCATGTGACCGGCGGCGGCTCGTACCTGTGACGTTCGGGCCGTCTTCCCCAACACGACGCCGTCCGGTCGCCCGGCCGCGATAGACGTGGATTCCACGTCTCCGAACCGGAAAGGCTGACCATGACACTCGCACGACCGTGGCTCAGCGCCACCGCGGCCGCGGCGGCGGCAGGCGTCCTGGCGCTGGCCCCGGTCACCCGCGCGGATGCGCAGCAGCCCGCCGGCCCGGCCGGGGTCGCCGCCTCGCTTGCCTGCCCGCCCCCCGGAGGGCTCACGATCTCGCGCACCGGCCGCGAGATCGTCGCGTCCATGGAGGGCGCCCTGTCCGGCGACGTGTCGGCCAGCGGTGACGCGACCCTGCACCGCTTCGGAGTCTACGACCTGGACCGGCACGGCAACTGGGAGCTGACCAAGCAGATCGCCTACCGGACCGAGACCGGCAACCGCATCCCCGAGGTCCAGGCCTACGGTCATGACTCCCTGCTCGTGGAGGAGGCCGCGTTCTCCACCACGGCCGGCAACTCCGAAGAGCTCTACGCGGTCGCCAACATCAACGCGGCGCCGGACGTGAGCAACGTGGCGAACCTGTCACTGGCACCCGCCAAGGACGTCGTGGCCAAGAGGCTGGTGGCGAACCTGGTCGGCTGCCCCACCCTGGGCGCCCCGTCCCGGGAAACCCAGGCCAACCCGTTACTGGACAACTACGAGGGCATAACCATCATCGGCGGCCCCGGCCTGGCCGGTGTATCCCTGATCAGCGACGACAATTTCAGCGCCACCCAGTTCACCCGCGTACTGAACCTCCTGGTCAAGCTTCCGTAGCCGACGGCTCCTTCTTCGCGGCAGTGCTCCCGGTGCCTAAGCGCTCCTGCCCCGCTCCCGTGACCCCTGTTACCCCGATCCGCGGGAAGGCCGTGCCGGGATGGCATCATCGTAGTGGATCGCTGCACCCCTGATCAGGGGTGCAGCGATCCACGATCCTTGCCGCCGCCCGGCAGGTCACCCCAGCCGTCACGCCAGCCCCGCCGGGCCAGGCCGCGGCCGTCGGGCGATCACTGAGCCCCCCATCAGGGGTGCGGTGACACGCAGTCACCGGCGTCGTGACAGGTGTGTGCCACAGGGGCTGAGGCGCTTTCCTGTGCCCCGTACGCCGCCCTACGGCGCCAGCAAGCTCGGCGCCAGCAAGCTCGGCGCCAGCAAGCTCAGCGGTATGCGCGCTCAGGACGTATCCGCGAGTACGTCCAGGATCGCCTGGCCGTACTTGTCCAGCTTGGTGTCGCCGACGCCGTTGATCTGCCTCAGCTCGTCCAGCGTCGACGGCGGCGAAGCCGCGATCAGCCGCAGAGTCGCGTCGTGGAAGATCACGTACGGCGGCATGCCCAGTTCCTTGGCGACCGACGTCCGCCACGCGCGCAGCCGCTCGAACACCGGCTCGGCCTCTGGCGGCAGTTCCGCGACGGCCGGCCGTCTCCCCGCGGCACCCGCACCGGATCCACCGCCCGCCGGGCCACGCCGTGCCCGCGGCGGAGCGGGGGCCTTGGGCGGATCCCGCCGGAACATGACCTGCCGCTCGCCCCGCATCACCTCGCCGCTGAGGTCGGTCAGCGCCAGCGTCCCGTGGTCGCCCTTGACCGCGAGCAGCCCGGAGGCGAGCAACTGCCTGACCACGCCTCGCCACTCGCCCTCGGTCAGCTCCCCGCCGATGCCGAACGTGGACAGGGAGTCGTGCCCGTACGACTCCACCCGCGGCGTCTTCTTCCCGAGCAGGATGTCGATGGGCTGCCCGGCCCCGAACGCGGGACCCCCAAGTCGTCCCAGCCGCACCACGGTGGACAGCAGCTTCTGCGCCGCCACCGTGCCGTCCCAGACCGAGGGCGGCGACAGGCAGGTATCGCAGTTGCCGCACGCGGCCGTTCCGGTCTCGCCGAAGTACGCCAGCAGCTGCGACCGCCGGCAGCCCGCCGACTCGCACAGCGCGAGCATCGCGTCCAGGTGCGTCACCAGCCGGCGGCGGTGCACGAAGTCGCCTTCCGAGTCGTCGATGAGACGCCGCTGCTGCACCACGTCGGCCAGGCCGTAGGCCAGCCAGGCGGTGGCCGGCAGCCCGTCCCGGCCGGCCCGCCCGGTCTCCTGGTAGTACCCCTCGACCGACCGGGGCAGGTCCAGGTGCGCGACGAAGCGGACGTCCGGCTTGTCGATGCCCATCCCGAACGCGATCGTGGCCACCATGATCAGCCCGTCCTCGCGCAGGAACCGGGACTGGTTCACCGAACGGGTCTGCGGGTCGAGCCCGGCGTGGTAGGGCAGGGCCACCAACCCCTCGGAGCACAAATAATCAGCGGTCTTCTCCACCGAGGCCCGGGACAGGCAGTAGACGATGCCCGCCTCACCCGGATGCTCGGTCCGCAGCAGGCGGAGCAGCTGGCGGCGCGGCTCGTTCTTCGGCTCGATCCGGTACTGGATGTTGGGCCGGTCGAAGCTCGCCACGAACTGCCTGGCCTCGCCCAAAGACAAACGCGCGACGATCTCCGCGCGGGTCTGCTCGGTCGCGGTGGCCGTCACCGCGATCCGCGGCACCGCGGGCCACCGCTCGTGCAGCACGGACAGGCCCAGGTAGTCGGGCCGGAAGTCGTGCCCCCACTGGGCCACGCAGTGCGCCTCGTCGATGCCGAACAGCGAGATCGTGCCGCGGTCGAGCAGCCGCAGCGCCGAATCGGTCCGCAGCCGTTCCGGCGCCAGGTAGAGCAGGTCCAGCTTGCCGTCCATGAAGGCGTACTCGACCCCGCGCCGCGAATCGGGATCCTGGGTCGAGTTGAGGAAGGCCGCCTTCACGCCGAGCACGTTCAGCGCGTCGACCTGGTCCTGCATGAGGGCGATCAGCGGTGAGATGACCACGCCGGTGCCCTCGCGCACCTGGGCGGGGATCTGATAGCACAGCGACTTGCCGCTGCCGGTCGGCATGAGCGCGACCGCGTCGCCGCCGGCGCAGACATGCTCGATGATCTGAAGCTGCTGGCCGCGGAACGAGTCGTAGCCGTATACGCGGCGCAGCACCTCGGCCGCCGCGTCACCTAGGGGCGAGCCCACCCGGCGATTCTACGGGCCGCCACCGACACGACGGTCCGCCGCGATGTAACCGTACTGTGACAGCCGTGGCGCAACGCGGGCGCGTCGGCCGGCGTCCCATGGTCATGAGATCCGGCACAGGACGCCTGCTGCTGGCGGCTTGCTCCACGCTAACCCTGGTAGCCTGCGGCAGCGTGGCTGGCCAGCACGCCAGAACCGGCTCTACCGCCACGCGCGCCCAGACCAGCGCCCCCGGCACCCCCGCGTACGGTACCCCCGCGCGCGGCACCTGCGGCCCGCCGCCGCCGAGGTACGCATGGGCGGTAGACGTGACCAGGACCGGGCGGATGCTCTGGAAGACGCCGCTGGAGACCAGGGACACCTTCTCGTCCCCGGCGGTCCCGCCGGTCGCCGTCGGCCCGGTGGCGGTGTTCGCCCAGGACGGGATCGTGCACGGCATCCGCCTCGCCGACGGGCATCCGCTCTGGTCCTGGCCGGGCGGGCAGTCGGTCTACGGCTTGTGGCGATGGGGCGGCCTGGTGGCCGTGCTCACCGATCAGGTCAGCAACCACGCCCGGCTAACCGGGCTGGACGCCGCCACCGGCGCGGTCCGCTGGTCGCTGCGCCTGCCCGCACGGGGCCTGCTCGGCGGCCAGGCGCTCACCGCCGACGGCGGGCTGGCCATGGCCGTCACCGGGCAGGGCCTGCAGGTAGTGAACCTGACCGACGGCCGCGTCCGCTGGCAGCGCCGCATCCCCGCCTCGCCGGCCCTGACCGCCGTCGGCGGCCTGGTCATCTACGGCCTGAATGGCCACCTGACCGGCTACGACGCCCGGACCGGCGAGCCCCGCTGGACGATCCCCGGGGGCGTGCCGCAATACCTCGCCCTTCAAGTGGCCGGCGGCCTCGTCCTTGTCAACAGCAACGCCAGCGGCCCCTCGATACCGAACACCCTGACCGCCGTCATCCCCGCCACCGGCCGCGTTGCCTGGCGGTTCGACCCGCCGACGCCGGCGACCGACCCGGGGGCACCGGCGGCCGTACTGTCTGCCGGACCGGGCGGCCTGGCCGTGGCCACGTACGACCCGCGCCGGCTGTACCTGCTCGACCTGCGCACCGGTCGCCCTCGCTGGCACGCGGACACGTTCGTCACCCAGGGCACCGTCCCGCTGGTAAACGGCACCAGCGTCGTCCTCACCGAGGGCCAGGACCACGTCGCGGTGGTCGCCCGCGACGTGGCGAACGGCCGGGTGCGGTGGCGGGATTCCGTACCCGGACCTTCCGAGGGTTACCAGCCGGTCCTGGCGGCCGGCCCGCTGGCGATACTGCAGGGCGAACCCGGGGCCCCGGGGGCCACGGCCCCGCTGTTCGCCTACCAGACGGCCAGCGGCAGGCTCGCCTGGCGAGCCGGAATGCCGACCTTTGTCCAGTCGCCGCCGGTCCTGGTGCCCGGCGGCATCCTGGTGCAGCCGGCTGACACGGTGTACGCCTGCGCCATCGCTCAAATGAGCCGGAGCCCGGGCCTCAGATCAGGTGCCGGAGGAACGCCCGCGGGTCGCGCATGAACTGCCGCCAGGCCACCACCAGGCTGAGGTCTTCCCAGGTCGCGGGCCTGATGCCCCACGGGCCGAGCTCAAGCAGGTTCGCTCCGGGGACGGCCGCGAGGACGGGGGAGTGGGTGGCCACGACCAGCTGGGACCCGACCAGCGCGGCCGCGCCCCGCGCACCACGGTCAGCCCCGCGCCGGCGCCGGGCTCGCTCGGCCTGATCCTGAACGACTGGCCCATCGCCGAACCCCCCTGCGGGTTCAGCCCGTACGCCTCGGCCAGCGTCTCCACCACCGTCGACTTCCCCGACCCGTTCTCGCCCACCAGCACGGTCAGCCCGGCGGGAACCTCGAGGCCGTCCCGCAGCACCTGCGCCAGCGCCGGGACGCTCGCGGGCCACGCCGTCTCGTCCACCCGCACGTCCGGTCCGGGGAGGAAGGCCCGGACCGGGCGGGCGTCGAACTCCCCGCTGTCCGTCATGCCCCCATGATGGCCGGAGGGAAGGACATTTATGCCGAACGGGCGTGGTGCCCGCGACCCCTGATGCAATAGCGTGCGCAGGGTGGACGCCACCCTTGCCGATCGCCTCGCCATCCGCGACGTCGTCGAGACCTGGGCCAGCGCCAGGGACTCCGGGGACTGGGACGCCTTCCGGGCCTGCTGGCACGACGACGGCTACATGATGGCCACCTGGTTCCAGGGGCCGAAGGAAGACTTCATCAGGGTCAGCCAGGAAGGCGCCGCCCGCGGCGTGAACATCCTGCACTTCACCGGCGGCTGCCGGATCACGCTGAACGGGACGCGGGCCATCGCCCAGACCCGGATGACGATCCTGCAGCGGGCCGAGGTCGACGGCGTGCTGTGCGACGTCAGTTGCCTCGGCCGGTTCTACGACTTCATGGAACAGCGGGGCGGCCGGTGGGGGATGGTGCTCCGCCAGCCCATCTACGAGAGGGACCGGCTGGACCCGGTCGATCCCGCCGCCTCCCTCACCCTGGATCCCGACCTGCTCGCCCGCTTCCCCGAGGGCTACCGTCACCTCGCCTACCTGCAGGTCCGGGTCGGCTACCCGGTCAAGCCCGACATGCCGGGCCTGCGCGGCCCCGAGGTCGAGCGCCTCTACCAGCGCGGAACCGCCTGGCTGGCCGGGGAGCCGGCCGCTCCCTAGATCCGGGCGGCCGCGTTGGCCCAGGCCGCGCCGTCGCGGGCGGGGGAGAAGGAGCGCAGTGGCTGGGTGGACCGGATCAGCGCGCGCATCCCGGCCAGGTCGCATGGCGCAGCGCCGAGGGCGCGGGCCTGCACGAGCACGTTGCCCAGCGCGGTGGCCTCGGCCGGCCCGGCGATCACCGGCAGCCCGGTGGCGTCCGCCGTGAGCTGGCACAGCAATGCGTTGCGGGCCCCGCCGCCGACGATGTGCACCACGTCGGCGTGCCGCCCGGACAGCGACTGCGCCTCGGCGATCGCGCGCCGGTGGCCCAGCGCCATGCTGTCCAGGATGCAGCGCACCGTCTCGGCGGGGCCGCCCGGTACGGCCTCGCCCCGGGCGGCTAGCCACGTGGCGATCCGCCCGGGCATGTCACCCGGCGGCACGAACACGGGGTCGTCGGGGTCGATGACGAACCGCAGCCGCGGGACCCGCGCCGCCTCGGCCAGCAGGTCGTCCAGTGACGACCCCGGCCAGCAGCGCAGGCTCTGCTGCAGCAGCCACAGGCCGGTCAGATTGCGCAGGTACCTGATCGTTTCGTCGACGCCGGCCTCATTGGTGAAGTTGGCGGTGCGGCCCGCCGCGGTCAGCACCGGCGCGTCGAGCTCCATCCCGGCCAGCGACCAGGTCCCCGAGGAAATGTAGGCGAAGTCCGGGCCTGCGGCGGGCACGGCCGCCACGGCTGACGCCGTGTCATGCGAGGCAACCGCGATGACCGGGAGCGGAGAACCCGGCTCGTTCGGCTCAATCACCGGGCCGATGATCTCGCCCGGGCGGCGCAGCGGCGGGAAGATGCGCGGCGGGAGCCCCGTCTTCTCGATCACCTCCGTCGCCCAGGCCCGGGCGCGGACTTCGAGCAGCGACGTGGTCGAGGCGTTGGTGATCTCGGCGCCGGCCTCGCCGGTGAGCCAGTACGCCAGCAGGTCCGGGATCAGCAGCATGGTCGCCGCGTGCGGGAGCATGGGCGTCGCGGCGAGCTGGTAGATCGTGTTGAACGGGAGCTGCTGGATGCCGGTGGCCGCGTAGAGTTCGGCCGCGGGCATCGCCGCGTGCACCCGGGCCGGCACCCCCCTGGTGCGCGCGTCCCGGTAGTGCACCGGGTTGCCGAGCAGCGCGCCCGACGCGTCGAGCAGCCCGAAGTCCACCCCCCAGGAGTCGATGCCCACGCCGGCCAGCGCGAACCGGCGCGCGGCCGCCGCCAGGCCGTGCCGCACCTCCGCGTAGAGCCGGAGGATGTCCCAGTAGAGGGTCCCGCCCACGGCTACAGGTTCGTTGGGGAACCGGTATACCTCGTGCAGCTCCACGCCCTCGGCGCCGACCTGCCCGGCCATCACCCGGCCGCCGGAGGCGCCCAGGTCGACCGCTGCGACGGTGACGCTGGTCATCTCAGGAACGCGGCCGCGACCCCCGCGTCGACCGGGATGAGCAGGCCGGTGGTCAGCGGCAGGTCGCCGGCGCACAGCGCGAGCACGGCCGCGGCCACGTGCTCGGGCAGGACCTCCCGCTTGAGCAGCGTGCGCCGGGCGTAGAACGCGCCGAGCTCGTCCTCGGGCACGCCGTACACCGCCGCCCGCTGCGCCCCCCAGCCGGAGGCGAAGATCCCCGAGCCGCGCACCACGCCGTCCGGGTTGATGCCGTTCACCCGGACGCCGATGTCGCCGAGCTCGGCGGCCAGCAGCCGGACCTGGTGCGCCTGGTCGGCCTTTGCCGCGCCGTAGGCCACGTTGGACGGCCCGGCGAAGACCGCGTTCTTGCTGCAGATGTAGACGATGTCGCCGCCCATCGCCTGTTCCGTCATGACCTTGGCGGCCTGGCGGGAGACCAGGAACGAGCCGCGGGCCATCACGTCGTGCTGGAGGTCCCAGTCAGCCAGGGTCGTCTCCAGCAGCGGCTTGGAGATGGACAGGCCCGCGTTGTTGACCACGAGGTCCACGCCGCCGAAGGCCAGCGCGGCCGCACCGAACGCGGCCGCCACCGCGTCCTCGTCGGTCACGTCCGCGGTCACCGCCGCGGCGACGTCCGGCGAGCCCAGCTCATCGGCGCCAATTTCGTCAGCCACAGCGCGCGCCGAGTCGCCGTCGCGGTCGGCGACGACCACGCAGGCGCCCTCGGCGGTGAGCCGCCGTGCGGTGGCCCGGCCGATGCCGGAACCACCCCCGGTGACCAGCGCGATCCGCCCGGCCAGCGGCTTCGGCTTCGCCCCTTGAAGCCGGCGCTGCAGCTTGGCCTCCTCGAGTTCCCAGTACTCGATGCGGAACTTCTCGCTCTCCGGTATCGGCTGGTAGGCAGACACCGCTTCGGCCCCGCGCATCACGTTGATCGCGTTCAGGTAGAACTCGCCCGCCACCCTGGCGGTCTGGGCGTCCGCGCCGAAGCTGAACATCCCGACGCCGGGCACCAGCACGATGGCCGGGTCGGCGCCGCGCATCGGCGGCGAGGAGGCGTCCGCGTACCGCTCGTAGTAGGCGCGGTAGTCCTCCCGGTAGGCCTGGTGCAGCTCGCGCAGCCGGCCCGCGGCCGCCTCGTAGGAGGCGTCCGGCGGCAGGTCGAGCAGCATCGGCCGTACCTTGGTGCGCAGGAAGTGATCCGGGCACGAGGTGCCGAGCGCGGCCAGCGCCGGGTGCCTGGCCCGGGCCAGGAAGTCCAGCACGGCGGGGGAGTCGGTGTAGTGGCCGATCTGCCTGTGGTCGGTCGAGGCCAGGCCCCGGACCAGCGGGGCCAGCTCCGCCGCGCGGGCATGCCGGCCGGCTTCGGGCAGCGGCTCGTAGCCCGCGATGACCGGGCCGAACGGATCCGGCTTCCCGTTCGCCTCGATGAACTCCGCCGCGGTGCGGATGATCTCCAGCGAGCGGGCCTCGCACTCGGCGCTGGAGGCGCCCCATGCGGTGATGCCGTGCCCGCCCAGGATGACCCCGATGGCCTGCGGGCTGGCCGCGGCGATGGCGGCGATGTCCAGGCCGAGCTGGAAGCCGGGCCGCCGCCACGGCACCCACGCCACCCGGTCGCCGAAGCACTGCCGGGTCAGCTTCTCCCCGTCCGCCGCGGCCGCCAGCGCGATGCCGGAGTCCGGGTGCAGGTGATCTACGTGCGGCGCCCGCAGCAGGCCGTGCATGGCCGTGTCGATCGACGGCGCGGCCCCGCGCCCTGTTGGCCCGGACCCCACCACCCCGCCCAGGCCGTGCAGGCAGAAGTCGAACGCCGCCACCATCTCGTCCTCCCGGTCGATCCCGGGGTAGACGTCCACCAGCGCGCGGAGCCGGTCGAGCCGGAGCACGGCCAGCCCGGCCGGCTTCAGCGTGCCCAGGTCCCCGCCCGAGCCCTTCACCCACAGCAGCTCGACGTCCTCGCCGGTGACCGGGTCGGTGCCGGTGCCCTTGGCCGAGGTGTTGCCGCCGGCGTAGTTGGTGTTCCGCGGGTCCGCGCCCAGCCGGTTGGACCGTGCGATCAGTTCGGTGATCAGCGCGTCGCTCACGGTGTCAGGATCCCCATCCGGCCGGCGTCCCACCCACCCGTTCGGCCATGATCTTCTCCCCGTAGCCGGACCTGGCGTAGGCCGTGACCGGATCCGGGTCCAGCCCGGTTTCGGCGCGCAACTCGGCGAGCAGCGGCCGGACGTCGGTGTTGAACGCGTCCATCACGGCGGCGTTGGCCCCCAGGACGTCCCCGGCCTGCTGGGCCGCTGCGAGCGCGCCGGCGTCGATGAGCAGGGCCTTGGCCGTGGCCTCCTGGACGTTCATGACCGAGCGGATCTGCGCCGGGATCTTGGGCTCGATGTTATGGCACTGGTCGAGCATGAACGCGATCCCCGCCGCCGGCTTGAGCGCGTCCGCGCCGGCCACCTCGTGCATGATCCGGAACAGCTGGAACGGGTCGGCCGCGCCCACCATCAGGTCGTCGTCGGCGTAGAAGCGGCTGTTGAAGTCGAAGCCGCCCAATCGCCCGGCTCGTAGCAGCATGGCCACGATGAACTCGATGTTGGTGCCGGGGGCGTGGTGGCCGGTGTCCACCACCACCTGCGCCTTCGGGCCGAGGGCCTGGCAGTGCAGCAGGCTCGTGCCCCAGTCGGGCACGTCGGTGGTGTAGAACGACGGCTCGAACAGCTTGTACTCGAGCAGCATCCGCTGGTCGCCGCCGAGCCTGGCGTAGACGGTGGCGAGGGCCTCGGCCAGCCGGTCCTGCCGGGCCCTGATGTCGTCCTGGCCGGGGTAGTTGGTGCCGTCGGCGAACCACAGCTTGAGGTCGCGTGACCCGGTGGCGTCCATGATGTCGACGCATTCGAGCAGGTGGGCGATGGCCTTCATGCGCACCCTCGGGTCCGGGTTGCAGACGCTGCCCAGCTTGTAGTCCTCGTCCTGGAACACGTTGGCGTTGACGGCGCCGATCCGGATGCCGAGGTCGCCGGCGTGCCGGCCCAGCGCCGCGTAGTCGTCCACCCTGTCCCACGGGATGTGCACGGCCATGCTGGGGGCGACCCCGGTGAAGCGGTGCACCTGCGCCGCGTCCTCGGCCTTCTCCCACGGCGTGCGGGGCACGCCCGGCTGGCCGAATACCTTGAACCGCGTGCCCGAATTCCCGAAGGCCCAGGAGGGCAGCTCGATCTCGTGCTCCTTCAGCGCTGCCTTGACTGCGGTCAGGTCACGCATTTGAAGTTCATCTCCACTTTCAGTCCACGTGAAATATCTCATCGACCCGCTTGAAGCCCTCCACGCGCGCGCTCCTCCATCCGGGATCGTGGATCTCTGCACCCCTTATAGGGGAGCAGAGATCCACGATCATCCCGGTTGCGTGTCAGAAGTTGAACTGGCTGATGTTGTCGGAGGTGAAGACGAACGGGGGGCCGAGCAGGACGGTCTTGTCCGCGCCGACCGTGAACGAGCCCAGCTTGCCCGCGGTGAACGTCTGGCCCTGGCTGCCGTTGACCTTGCCCGACGCGACCGCCACCGCCGCGTACCCGGCCAGGTAGCCGAGGTCGTTCGGCTTCCACAGCACGAACTCCTTGATGGTGCCGTCCGAGACGTACTTCTTCAGCGAGTCCGGCGTGCCGAGCCCGGTCAGCGCGATCTTGCCGCGGTACTTAGGGTTGTCGAGGACGGCCGCCGCGGCCGCGATCCCGACGGTGGTCGGGGAGATGATGCCCTTCAGGTTCGGGTACCGCTGGAGCAGGCCCTGGGTCACCTGGGTTGACGTGGTCGGGTCGTCGTTGCCGTAGACGACCGAGACCAGCTTCATCTTCGGGTACTTCTTCAGCTGCTGCTTCATGTACCCGATCCACGCGTTCTGGTTGGTGGCGGAGGATGCGGCAGACACGATGGCGATGTCGCCGGCCTGGTTGAGCTGCTTGGCCAGCACGTCGACCTCGCTGGTGCCGATCTGGGCGGTCGACGCCTGGTTGATGAACAGGTCCCGGCAGCCCGGCGCGTCCGAGTCGTAAGTGACGACGGTGATCCCGCGCTTCATCGCGGAGTTCAGCGTGGGGCACAGCGCCGTCGGGTCGGTGGCCGACACGATGAGCGCGTTCGCGCCCTTGCTGATCGCCGCCTGGATGGCCGGGATCTGTGAGGCCGGCGTGGCCGCGGTGCCGCTGGTTTCCGTCCCGGTCTCGCCGAGCGCGTGGAGCCCGGCGATCGCACCGCCGGAGTCGGCGCTGTCGGCCGTGGTGAAGTAGTTGTTACCGAGGTTCTTCGGGATCACGAAGACCTTGAGGCCCGTCTTCAGCCCGGCCGCGCCCGGCGAAGACGATGCCGATGAGGACGACCCCGAGGTCGACGTGCCGCCCGAGGACGAGCTCGAGCCCGAGGAACTGCAGGCCGCGAGCAGGACCGACGCCATAACGAGGGGTACGGCCAGGCCTGCCGTCTGTCTCAGTTGCATGTGCTGAATCCTTTCAATTTCGGCTCTGAAAAGCTGGCGGATTCACTGGGGCGGAGCCGCCTGCCGCGGCCCCGCGGTCAAGGGGGTGTGGTCCCGGTTATCCCGGCCGGGCTCTGGGGTCCCCGGCCGCGGCGCCCGGCCGGCAGCCACTGCCGCAGCCGGCTCGACAGGGACGCCGCGTTGCGGCCGAAGACGGACAGGAGCAGCAGCGCGCCAGTGACGATCCCGGCGGCTTCCTGGTTGAAGTTGGTGAGGAACAGCGCGTTCTGGATGCCGGCGAAGGCGAGCACGCCGAGCACCACGCCGGCCACCGAGCCCTTGCCGCCGAAGATGGAGACCCCGCCGAGCAGGACGATCGCGACCACGGCGAGTTCCAGGCCGAGCCCGTTGTTCTGCACGGCGGTGTTGAGGCGGAAGGTCAGCAGGACGCCGGCCAGCGCGCACACCAGTCCGGAGGTCATGAACAGGATGGTCTTGATCCGCTTGACCCTGATGCCGGCGAACTGAGCCGCTTCCACGCTGGCGCCCATGGCGTAGACCGACCGGCCGAACGGCGTCGCGTGCAGGACGACCCCGAAGACGATCGCGAGCACGATGAAGATGGCGGCGGAGTAGGTGAGGTCATTGCCGGTGAACGGGAAGGCGTTGACCCCGAGGTTGGTGTACGTGACCGGGAAGTTGGCGACCGTGTTGGGGCCGAGCAGGATCGTCGCGATGCCCCGGTACACCGCGAGCGTGCCGATGGTCACCGCGAGCGAGGGCAGCCCGAGCCGGGTGACGAGCAGGCCGTTGACGGCGCCCGCCGCCAGCCCCACCACCGCCACGAGGAGGAAGATGCCGAGCATCGGCCATCCCCTGGCCCACAGGAAGCCGAGCAGGGCGCTGGACATGCCCAGGATCGAGGCGACGGACAGGTCGATCTCGCCGCTGATGACGATCAGCGTCATCGGCAGCGTCATGATCGCGATCTCGCCGTAGGACAGCCCCAGGTTGAAGATGTTGTTGCTGGTGAAGAACGACGAGGAGACCGACGCGCCGGCGATGCCGATGATGACGACCACCAGGGCGAGGCCGGTTTCCCAGCGCAGCAGCGGGCGCAGTGACTCACTCAGTGACTTAGCGGGCCGGTCACTCATGGCGCGCTCCTCTCACTCGCAGCGCGGCGGTGAGCCTGACCGAGATGAACCGGTCCAGGGTGATGGCCAGCAGCAGCAGGAAACCAAAGATCGCCTGGTTCCAGAACGGCGAGATGCCGAGCACGTAGAGCGCGGAGCTGATCGTGTTGAGC
>Ga0070699_100001932_pt1 | contig 18701 bp, 16 predicted proteins | sample KBSK1503metaG_FD_65473 | JGI IMG/M metagenome (GOLD analysis project Ga0070699, IMG submission 65473) | Corn, switchgrass and miscanthus rhizosphere microbial communities from Kellogg Biological Station, Michigan, USA - KBS K1-50-3 metaG | ecosystem: Host-associated > Plants > Roots >... | reverse complement strand
CTCGGACACAGTAATTCCCCATATGCTCCTATTTCCGGGCATGCGGAGACGTCACCCGGGCGTAGGCTGCCGCCAGCGCCGGGCGACCGGCGGTTTTTGCTCCCTCCTTCCGGAATTCGCCGCTGAGGCCGGGATTAGCTTGCTGTCAGGGTGATGGTCTGGGCGGCCTCCGCGGTTCCTGCGTCCAGGGTGCCGGAGGCCGGATCATAAGTGAGGGTGATCCGGCGGTCGCGCAGATGCCCGATCACATCCTCGGGACTGGCCTGATACCGGACGTCGACGCCGCGGCGGGTGCGCCGTCTGCGCTGTCCTCCGGCAGGCTCGGAGAGCTGCAGATGCAGGGCAGGCAGGTGCGGCAGGATCCGGTCCTCGCGGATGTAGGCGTTCTTGAGCCGGCCCGGGCCGCGCGTGCTGGCGGTGGTGTGGCCGTGGCGGCACCGGTAGGCGGGCTTGCCGTTGGACCACGCGGATTCCATCCGCCGCCCGCAGCCACCGCAGATCAGCAGTCCGGCTAGGAGGTACCGGCGCTTTTGCGGCGCCGTCAGACCCGCACCTGGGACGGGGCCGCGGGCCGCGCTGATGTCCTGGGCGGCGATGAAATCCGCCTCGCTGACCAGCGCCGGATGCGCGAGCTTGCGGGAGATGACCCACCCGTCGGGCAGGTTCCACCGCTGCACCGGCTTATGTCCCAGGGCGATATCGCCAGCGTCGACCAGGTCGCGGTCGGTCCGCTGCCGGTTCCACACCTGATGGCCCGTATACCGCGGGTTGGACACGATCGTGGTGACCGTGCCCAGCGTCCATCCCGCGCCGGTGCGGTGCGGGTTCCGGCCCGGGTCGGCCGCCGACGGGCAGGGCACGCCCGCGTCATTCAGCGCCCGCGCGATCCGCGCCACCGAATGGCCCGCCAGCCGCCGGGCGAAGATCCACCGGACGATATGCGCGGTTTCCGGGTCGGGTTCCAGGCGGTGGGCTCGGCGGCCCCAGGCAGCGTGCGCCTTGTTCGGGTGCGGCCCGGCATCACCCAGCCGGTACCCGTACGGCGGGCGCCCTCCCAGATACCGGCCCTGCTCCCGCACTTGGACCGCCATCGCGGTCCGCACCCGGATGCTGGTCCGGGTCACCTCCCGCTTCGACGACAGCCCAAGGTGGGTCATCACCTGCTCATCATGCTCGGACGCGAAGTCGACCCGGCCGCCCGCCTCCGGCATCCACAACTGGACGCCGTAATGCTCGAACAGCGGCGCCATCGCCGCGTACTGGCTCCCGTAGAACGCCCGCTCATACTCCCCGACCACGATCGCGCCCCAGCTCCGATCGGGATCCGTCAGGAGGGCGACCAGCGCGGCGGCTTCCGGACGCCGACCCCACGCCACCGTGCGGCTCTGCCCAGCGTCGAAGAACTCCGCCACGATCACCCCGTGGCCCCGGACCAGCGCCTCCGCCTGCTCCCGCTGCCGCGCCCGCGACGTCACCGGGTCCTGCCAGTCCTCCGTTGACACCCGCCCGTAGAACGCGAACCGCAAACCTCCCCGCGCCGGTCCCCTGGCCCGCCGACGGCCCGATTCCTCCGCCCACGCCACCAGGCCACTTGCGCCCGTAGCCGGGGCACTCCCCCGTTTCCCCTCGCACACTGTGGTCATGGTAGCCACCTCCCCCAATGAACCTCACAGCACTTACCTGGCACCAGGCACCACAAAAGGTGGTAGGCACCTCCGGCTTGCTGGGAGCCGGTCTTGGCCCTCGCCGCCGATGTTGAAGATCTACCGCCACGCTGATCGCCGACTCCTTCACGCCAGACCTCGCGCAGATTCAGAGGGGAGGCCGGAGGCGGCTGCCTTGGAGGCGGAGGCATAAGGGCCTTCAGTGCGGTCGTCAGATGGCGGTGTAGCCGCCGTCGACCGGCATGGCTGCCCGGTCATGTACGAGGCGGCATCTGAGCAGAGGAACGCCACGACGGCCGCGATCTCCACCGGATCGGCCGGGCGCTCGACCGAGCGCCGGACGCGGGTGAACGGCGGGTCGTTCTGAGAGCTCAGCGGGCCGCAGAGGCCGTGTCCTTGCGGAGGTCGGCGACGGCCACCGCGGCGCCGTGCCGGGCCAGCAGCGTGGCGCACGCGCGGCCGATACCACTGCCGGCCCCCGGCACGATGGCGCGCCGCTCCGCGATGCCATGGCACAGGACGCTCCCGCCGGTCATCTGGCCCCCGTTGACCATGAGCTCAGATGCATGACGGGACATCTATTGAGATTCCGGCTGGGCGCCCGGCCGACTGACATGCGGTATCCAAGACTGTTCGCCTGCACCGGCAGTTCGGGCCGCCATTCCATGAGTGCGACCTTAATTCAGTTTAGCTATCGGTCCACATCGGGTCGCGCTTCTGCAGGAAGGCCTGCACGCCTTCGCGGGCGTCGTTGGACTGATGGGCGACGTTGCACGTCATCGACTCCAGCGCGATCAGGGTTTCGGTGTCACCATCGAGGCCGCGGTTGGCGGCCAGCTTGGTGATCCGCATCGTGAACGCGCTCTTGTCCGTCATCGGCGCGACGAACTCGGCGACCGCGGCGTCCAGCTCGCCCGCCGGGGCGGAGACGTTGGCCAGCCCCCAGTCGGCGCACTGGCGGCCCGACAGCAGCTTGCCGGTCAGCAGCAGTTCCTTGGTCCGGCGCAGCCCGATATAGCGCGGCAGCCGGTAGATCGGCCCGGCGCCGCCGAACAGCGCCCGCCGGATGTGATAGTCCCCGATCTGGGCGTCGTCGGCGACGACCGCGAAGTCGCAGGAGATCATCAGCTCGAACCCGCCGGCCACCGCATACCCCTCCACGACCGCCACGGTCGGCTTGGCGAGATTGAACGCGCGGCCCCAGATCCGCGCCGACACCTGCGCGATCTCCACGGAGTTGTTGGTCGTGCCCAGGAAGTCGGCATCAAGCATCTTCAGGTCGGCGCCGGCGCAGAACGTGTGCCCGCGGCCGCGGACCAGCACCACCCGCACGTCCGGGTCGCGCTCGGCCTGCTCCAGCGCTTCGCCGAACTGCTGCAGCAGCGCCCAGTTCACGCAGTTCTTCACCTCCGGCCGGTTCAGCCAGATCGTCGCCACCCGGTCGGCCACCTCGTACTGCACGAATTCGGGCCCGGTCCGCACCGGCTCCGGCTGCAGGTCCACGCTCATCGCTCCGCCTTCCGTCATCCCGTCGCTCTGGTCGGCGTGCTGTCCGCCCGCATCCGGGAACTAGGTTTACTGAACTGAATTCAAATCATATCGGATCGGGCCCGAGTCCGCAAGCTGGCCCGCTGAGCGGCCAGCTGCGCCGGGCCGGGGGGCGCTGACTGCTGCGGTGGCCCGGGGCGCACTGCCCGCAGGCCACCGCAGCTCGGCATCAGACGCGAGCAGGCGTTCCGCTTACTTCTTCCAGATCTGTTTCAGCTGGCCGTCCAGATTCGTGACTATCGGCGCGTATCCAGTGCCTTGGGAATAGTTGCTTTGGGTCAGCAGGAACCACGGCACCTTCCACGCGTTGTCCGGAGCCAGCGACTCGCCGGTAAGCGCCCGCGCCGCCGCGTCCAGGTACATAGCCCAGATCTCGTAAACGCCCTGCGACACCGTGGCGGCCTCGGTCCCGGCCTGGACGTAGGCCAGGTTGGTCGCGGTCGGGGCCTCCCCGATGAACTTCACCTTGCCCGACAGGCCCGCCGCCGCCAGGGCCGCGGGCAGGCCGACGGCGACGCCGTCGTAGCCCACCGCGATCCGGTTGATGTCCGGGTGCGCCCGCAGGTAGGAGACGATCAGGCTGGGCGCGGTGGTGCCGATCGAGGTCAGCGGCACGGACATCGTGGATAGCTTGCAGCCCGGGCACCACTGCTTGTAGTAGCGGTCGAATCCCTCCATGACCGGCTGGAGGATGACGTATGTCGGCAGGTTGACGTAGAGGGTGTCCGCCTTGCCCTGGGTGTCAGCCACCACCCAGGCCGCCATCTGCTCGCCGACCACCGGCACCTCGCTGGGGCCGCCATGGACGAACACCAGGCCCTGGCCGGCCGTGTCGGTGGTCGTCCAGTTCATGACCGGGACGTGCATGGCTGCCAGCTGCGATGCTTCGGAGGCGAACAGGGCGCGGTCAAAGCCGGATCCGAGGGCCACGTCCGGGTGCAGCCGGACCACGGTGTCCCAGGCGGCCTTGACGCTCGCCGGGGTCCCGTTGGTCGGGATCACGTCGACCTTCCAGCCCAGGATGGCGGCCGCGTTCTTGATCGCCGCGGCGATCGTGTCGCAGACCGCGACACCGCAGTGCACGAAGCTGACCGTCTTCCCGGCCGGGATGGGCTTGCTGAACGCCGGCAGGCCGATCGAAGCCGGCCGGGTCTTGGCCACCTTGAGTTCCGCCACGGCCGCCTGTACGCCGGCTGAGGTGGAGCCGTTGGCGGCTGCGCCGCTGCCGGAGTTCGCGCTGCTCGTGCCCGCGGTGCCGGTGCCAGCGCTAGTACTGCAGGCGGCGATCATTACGCCGAGCGCGGCGGTAAGCACCGCACCTGCAACCCGCCGGTGGCGTCGCCGGTCTCGTCTTCGAACCACTTGCATGTTCTTGTCCTTAGTCTGTGCTGCACCCGCCAGGTTGGCGGGTCGGGCCGGATGTGAATGTGTTCTCGTGGTGGATGGTCAGGTGCGGGAGGGCAGCCCTGTGGCGGCGCGGCGGCGCTAGAGGCGATGGCCCCGGCCCCTGCGCAGGGCGCGGCGTTTGGCGCCGGTAATACCTAGCGCCGCGATCAGGACCACGCCGGTGAACATCGCGGGCGCCCAGTTGGGGGCGGAGACCAAGCCGAGGCCCACCACGCCAGTGCCGAGCAGCAGCACCGCGATCAGCGTGCCCCAGGCGTTGAAGCGGCCCGGGCGGAGCTGGCTCGCGCCCAGGAAGGCCGCTGCGTACGCCGAGAGCAGGTAGGGTACGCCGACCTGTGGGTCGCCGGAGCTGAGGGTGGAGGCCAGGACCACCCCTGCCGCGCCGGCCAGCAGCGCCGAGACGATCAGGGAGGCAAAGCGGAGCCGGGCCGTCCGGACGCCGGCCAGCCGGGCGCTCTCAGGGTTGAAGCCGGTGGCGTAGAGCCGCCGCCCGGTCGCGGTGTGCTCGAGCACGAACCAGATCACCAGGGCGACGAGAAGCGTGTAGATGACCGGCAGGGTGATCCCGCCGATGCTGGCCTGGCCGATCGTCGCGAACGGGCCCGCCAGCCTGGGGCTGGTGATCGCGATGCCGTTGGTCATCAGCGTGATGAACGCCTGAATCAGCGAGCCGGTGGCCAGGGTAGCTATGAACGAGTCCACGCCCATCACCACCACGACGACGCCGTTGATCAGGCCGACCAGCAGCGCGCCGCCCATCGCGATCGCGACCGCCGCGGCGACCGGGACGCCGTGGGCGATCATGTACGAGGCGGTCACCGCGCTCAGCGAGGCGATGAAGCCGACCGACAGGTCGAACGTCCTGGTACAGAGCGGGATCACCACGCTCAGCGCCATCAGGCCGGTGGCTGCGTTCTCATCCAGGATCTGCCGGGCGGTCGCCCAGGTCGGGAACGTCGAGGGAGCCCAGATGGCGAAGATGACGGCGATCGCGAGCCATACGTAGATGGCTCCGATGTTGCGGACCGAGAGCGCGTCGGGCAGGCGCACCCAGGCGGCGGCTTGACGGCGGGGTGCGCTGGCAGTTGTCTCCGGGCTGGCTGTATCCGGGCCGGGCGCGCCGAGGCCCGCTGCGCCAACGGCGGAGATATTCTGCGGGGAACTCATGGTCGGGTTCATTGCTCGTCCGTTCCTTCGATCGCATGGTGCAGGATCGCCTGCGTCACCTGGTTTCCGTCCAGTTCCCGGACGACGACCCCGTCCCGCAGCACGAGGATGCGGGTGCACATCGCGAGCAGGTCGCCGATGTCGGTGGAGGACACGATCACGCCGAGCCCTCGTTCGGCCTGCTGCGCGATCAGCTCGTACAGCGCGATCCGGGTGGCGATGTCGACGCCGGCGGTGGGCTCGCACAGCAGCAGCACGGACGGCTCGAGCGCCAGAGCGCGGGCCATCACGACCTTCTGCTGGTTGCCCCCGCTGAGCGTGGAGATCGGGGCGTCCTGCCCGGCGGTGCGTATCTGCAGCCGCTGGACCCAGTCCCGGACCAATGCCGTCTCGCGGGACCTGCTGTGGGTGACCCCGTGCCTGAGGCGGTCCAGGATCGGCAGCGTCAGGTTCTCCGCGACGCCGAACTCGGCGATCACCCCCTCCCGCGCGCGGTCAGCCGGCACCAGGGCGAGTCCCGTCGGCCCGTTCGGTCCAATGTCGGCCCATTCCCCGCCGCGGCCCGGCAGCCGCAGCCGGCCGCTGGCCTCGCGACCCAGGGCGCCCGCCAGCACGTAGGGCAGCTGCTCGCTGCCCGAGCCCGCCAGCCCGGCCACGCCGAGCACCTCGCCGTGGTGCAGCGTGAAGCTGACGCCGTTCAGGTAGCGCGCGCGCAGGTCCCTCGCCTCGAGCAGGGCAGGCGCGCCGGTGGCGGCCGGAACCTCCGCGCGGAAGTCCGGGTCGACCTCCTCGCCCACCATGAGCGAGGCCAGCTCGCGCGGGGTCAGGTCGGCGACGGCCCGGGTCGCGACCACCCGGCCGCCGCGCAGCACCGTCACCCGGTCCGCCAGCTGGAAGATCTCATCGATGCGGTGCGAGACGTACAGCACGCTCGCACCGGTGCGCCTGACCTCGCCGATCAGCTCGAAGAGCTGTGCGACCTCGTGCGGCGGCAGTACGGCGGTCGGCTCATCCAGCACGAGGACGCCCTGGCCGCCCTCCCAGCCCTGAAGCGCGGCGACGATCGCCACCACCACTCGCTCCACCGGCGTGGCCTCGGCCAGCGGCCGGTGCAGGTCGATATCGATCCCGAAGCGGCTGAGCAGCGCGCGGGCGGAACGTTCCTGTTCGGTCCAGCGGATGTTGCCGAACCGGCCCCGGACATAGGCATGCCGCAGCGCGAGGTTGTCGATCACGCCTAGTTCCAGCACATGGCCCAGATCCTGATGCACGAAGCGCAGCCGGTCGTGGCCATGCTGGAGGCCGGACCCGAGCTCGAACGGCTCGCCGGCGAACCAGGCGCGTGCGCCGGGATCCGGGTGGTGGTACCCCGCCAGCGACTTGATCAGCGTGGACTTGCCCGAGCCGTTCTGGCCCACCAGGGCGTGGATCTCGTGCTCGCGCACGCCCAGGCCCGCGTCGATCAGGGCCCGAGTCCCGCCGAACGTCTTGGATAGGCCTTCGATCTTCAGCAAGGCCGGGCTGACCTCGACGCCGTTGTCGCGGGACATGGCGTCCCGCTCCAGGGCTGCACGCCCCACTGTGCCGGAACCTGTCATCTGACCCTCTCCCCAAGCCACCCGCGCCTTCGAGTCACGGATACTGACTTGACTTCAGTTAAGGTACTTGTTTGGCTGCGTGTCGGTCAAGCGTCGTCAACGGATTGCTACATAAATATTGAGGTGACGTTGAATCAGGCGACGATGCGGGCGATACGCCTGCTGCGCCGGCGGAGCGAGCCCGAGCTGGCGACAGTCCCGGTCCCCGAGCCTGGCCCGGGCGAGGTGCTGCTCAAGGTGGAAGCCGCCGGGCTTGGTACCCAACGGCGCTGCCGGTCGCCGCGGTGCTGCGCTCGTGGAGGATCGGTTCAGCGCCAGGCTGCTGCAGGTCGGCTTCGCCGATGCAGCTGCTGGCTGGCGTCCGCCGCGGGGCGGTCCGGCGATCAGCCGTGAATGGCGTTGAGGACGGTGGCGAGCTCTGCGGGTGCACTGATCATTGCCATGTGACCGGTGTCGAGATCGATGACGTCCGGCCGGAGCAGCGCAATGGATCGCTGCTGGAGTTCCTCGACGTAACACTGGTCCCGGGTAAGGTGCACGTACGTCCGGGGGATCTCGCGCTTGTAGCCGCTTAGGTCCACGGCCTCGCTTAGCAGGGCGGCCGAGTCGTCGGCCAGCCGGCCCAGGGTGGACGCGGCGGTCGCCTCGTCCATGTCGTTGCACAGCATCGCGGCGGCGCCCGCGCGGGTCTGATGGTAGACCCCGCCGGCGATGGACTGCTCGACCAGATCACGCACGCCGGGATCGACCTGGTCAAGCACCCGGGATCCGTCGGGAGGCACCACGGCCGACACCAGGACGACGTGGCGGATCCGGTCAGGCAGGAGGTCCAGGACACGCGGCACCGTGACTCCCGCGAAGGAGTGGCCGACCAACACCACGTCCCGCAAATCCTTCGCCTCGACGTCCTCACGGACCGCATCGGCACAGTCCGCAAGAGTGATCGCGCGCAGGCCGACGTCGACCCTTGTCCCGCGGCCCGGAAGGTCGACTGCCAGCGCTTGCGTATTCAGGTGAGGGATGAGCTCGTCCCAGCAGTTCGCGCCGAAGCCGGCGCCGTGGATGAGAACGAATGACATTGGTGACCTCCTCCTCACCAGCCATGCATGACTGAGATGACACTGCGAAGGGTCGGCTTGGTCAGGCCGTTGCTTGCGTTTGCAGCGGTTGACGCTGGGGTCGGCGGGCCAGCTGCTTGGCGCGAGCGATGTCGGGGTCACGCGCGTCCGGTGGCAACGGCTCCCGCCAGCAGCGAGCTGGGCGCTGGCGCTTGCTAATACGGATCTGGCGCATGTCAGCTCACGCTGCTACCGCGCAGGCCACCACCGGCCGTGGCGGTCGGCGCAGACGGGGCAGATGAGCGGTCACCGTCAGGTGGGCCGGCTGGTGCGGCGGGATGCTCCGGCCATCGGGAAGCAGCGCGCCGGTGTCCTCGAACACCACGACGCCATTGCAGAGCAGGCTCCATCCCTGTTCGGGATGAGACGCCATGACGTGTGCCGCCTCGCGATCCGATGCGTCCGCGGGCGGACAGAGAGGTTGATGCTGACACATGATGCACTCCGATCACGCCAAAGTCCATAAATCTGACTTGACTTCAATTAAGTTACTCGCTTAACTATGTCCTAGTCAAGGGTCATTAACGGATGGCTACAGATACATTGAGGTGACGTTGAGTCAAGAGACGATGCCGGCGGTACGGCTGCTGGGCTGGCAGAGCGAGCCCGAGCTGGTGGCGGTCCCGGCCCCCGAGCCCCGCCCGGGCGAGGTGCTGGTGAAGGTGGAAGCCGCCGGGCTATGCCACAGCGACCTGCACCTGATGGACTGGCCCGCGGGAACGGTGCCCTACACGCTGCCCTTCACGCTGGGACACGAGACCGCCGGCACGGTCGCCGCAATCGGCCCGGGCGCACGCGGGGTGGCCGAGGGCGACCGGGTCCTCGTCTACGCGCGCTGGGGCTGCGGCGCCTGCTGGCCGTGCCTGCAGGGGATGGAGAACCTCTGCGAGACCCCGGCGGGCGACCTTGGCGGCCACGGCGGCGGGGTTGGCCGCGACGGCGGCCTGGCCGAGTACATGGTGGTGCCGTCGGCCCGGTACCTGGTGCCGATCCCGGATCTCGATCCCGTGGCCGCCGCTCCGCTCGCCGATGCCGCGCTCACCGCCTATCACGCGATCAAACGCTGGCTGCCCGCGCTGCGGCCGGGGGCAACGGCCGTGGTCATCGGGATCGGCGGCCTCGGCCACATGGCCGTCCAGCTTCTGCGAGCCCTCAGCAACGCCCGCGTCATCGCTTTGGATGTCCGGGAAAGCGCCCGGCGCCTGGCGCTGGAAGCGGGCGCGCATGCGGCCGTAGCCGACGCCGGCGAACTGCGCGAGGAGGCGGGGCCTGGGGCCGCGCTCGTACTCGACTGCGTGGCCTCGGACGGCACGCTGGCGCTCGCCGGGGGCGTCGTCGCCCCGGGCGGCGCCATCTCGTACGTGGGCCGGGGAGGCGGATCGCTCCCGGTCTCTCCCGCGTCGCTGCCCTTCGAGTGCTCGGTGCACCTCCCCACCTGGGGGACGCTTCCCGAGCTGGCCGAGGTGGTGGCGCTCGCCCGGGCGGGGGCCGTCCGAGCCGAGACCGAGTGCTTGACGCTGGGCCAGGCGGTGGACGCCTACCGGCGGCTGCGCCGCGGCGAAGTGCACGGCCGGGCCGTGGTCACGCCTGGTGCCCGTCACAGACCTGATGTTGGATCACTGGCCCGATAGGTCGCCTCAACTTGTCTGTAACTGTAGCTTAACAGGCAACCCGACGAGCTATACATTGAACTGAACTAAGATTAGTTACTAAGGGTCATGATGAGCATGGGCGAGCCACTGGCGGGCCGGCTGTTCCCGCTCGGGCGCGGCGTGGTGCTGCGTAACCGGCTGGTCGGCACGGCCCACGCCTCGGGACTGGTCGCCGACGGTCTCGCCCTGCCTGGGGACGCCGAGTACTGGCGGCGCCGCGCGGCCGGCGGCGCCGCGATGCTGGTAGTCGGCGGCACGGTGACGGCGCCGGAGTCCACCTGGCGACGCCGGATCGTGACCGAGGCGTGGCGGGAGGAGGCCGTGCCGGGCATGGCCGCCCGCGCGGAGGCGATCCGCGGTGAGGGCGCGGTGGCGGCCTGCCAACTCGTGCACCTGGGCCGCGAGACGACCGGGGCGGACATGTGGTTTCCGCCGGTCGCCCCGTCGGCGGTGCGCTCGCCACGCGAGCCGACCCGGCCCCGCCCGCTGACCGACGGCGAGGTGGATGCGATCATCGAGGGCTTCCGGGTCTCAGCGGTCCACGCGCTGGCCGCCGGGTTCCAGGTCATCGAGCTGCACGCGGCCCACGGCTACCTGCTCGGCCAGTTCCTGTCCGCGGTGACCAACCGGCGGCCGGGCGCCGGTTCCGTAGCCGCCAGGGCCGGCTTCCTCGGCCGCATCACGGACGCGATCCGCGGCAGCGCGCCCGGCGCGGTGATCGGCATCCGGCTCTCCATCGACGGGGGCGAGGAGGCCAGGCTGACCCCGGACGGGCTGTGCGAGCTGCTGCCGCACGTCAACCCGCACGCCGACTACATCAACCTCACGGTCGGCGTCCGGACGACCTACGTCCGCGACATGGCCACCGCGGAGCCGCCGCTGCTGCCCCATCTCGCCCGCATCCGGCCGCTGACCAGCCGGCCGCTGCTGGTCTCGCAGGCGTTCCGCCGGCCGGACCAGATCGATGCGGCGCTCGGCGCCGGCGCGGACCTCGTCGGGATGGCCAGGCCGCTGATCGCCGATCCGGACCTTCCCGCCAAACTGCTGTCCGGCCGGGCCGCGCAGGTCCGCCCGTGCGTGTCCTGCAACGAGGACTGCCGCGCCTTCGACCCGGTCCTGCTCTGTTCCGTCAACCCGGAGCTGGCCCCGGCCGGGGCGGCCACGCGCCCAGCCGCACCGCTGCTGGCTCAGCAGGCAGCCGGTGACCGGGGGGACGGCGTCGCGATCGTCGGCGCCGGCCCGGCCGGGCTAGAGTGCGCTGTTGCCCTGGCCACAGGAGGCGCGGCAGGGGTCGTGGTATTCGATCAGCACGACGTGATCGGCGGCCAACTCGCGGTTGCGGCGGCGGCCCCGAACCGGACGGGCTGGCAGGCCCTGCTGGACTTCTACCAAGCATCGCTCGATGCCGCCGACGGCGTCACCGTGCGGCTCGGCGTCACTGCCGGGCCGGCCGACCTGGCCGGCTTCGGCGAAGTGATACTCGCGGTCGGTTGCGAGGAGGCTCCGCCTGAAGTCCCCGGCATCGAGCGAGCGCTCGCGTCATCCCGGGCGATCGCTTCGGGCGCCTCGGCGCTGGCCGACCGTGAGCACCTGCTGATCGTCGATGACGGCTTCGGCAGCTGGTCCTGCGCGAGCGCCGTGGAACTGGGTGTGCGCGCGGCGGTGCCCAGGATCACCGTCGCGACGCCGGGCGCGGCGTTCGGCGCGTCGCTGCCGGCCGAGGGGCGGGTGCAACTCATCGCGCGGCTTCGCGGCGCACCGCTCGACGTCCTGCCGTTCACGGCCCTTTCTTTTGTGGGCGACGGCTACGCCGAGCTCAGGAACACGATGTCGGGAGCGATCGGGCGGATCGCCGCCGACGCCGTGATCGTCGTCGGCGAGCGCCGGGCACGTGACTGGCGGTCCCTGGTGCCGTCCGGGTCCACGGTACGGGCGATTGGCGACGCGCTCGTGCCGCGGCGCGTGGCCCACGCGATCTCAGAGGGCCGTGCCGCCGCGGACGCGATCCGGGCGTCGCGATCGCACCTGCCCGCCACACCGGCACCAGCCTAAGGAGACACGCATGCTCAACGACAAGATCGCGATCGTCACCGGCGCCGGACAGGGCCTCGGCCGGGGCATCGTCTGGGAGATGGCCAGGCAGTACGCGGCCGGGATCGCCGTGGTGGACCGTAACCGGCAGACCGCGGAGGAGACCGCGGCCCTGGCGAAGGAGCTGGGCAGCGAGGTCCTGGTAATCGAGTGCGACCTTCGCGACCGGGACCAGATCGAAGCTATGGTGAACTCCGCTGCCGCCCATTTCGGCGGTCTGGACGTGCTCGTCAACAACGCCGGCCTCATCGAGACGACGATGACGGCCGACTGCGCCGTGGATACCCTCCCTGAGGACGTGTGGGACGCCGTCTACCAGGTGAACCTGCGCGCGCCGTGGCTCGCGACCAAGTTCGCAGCTCCCCACCTGCGACGTTCTGGACGAGGCCCGAGCATCGTCAACGCATGCTCCGTGGGCGGCCTGGTGGCCTTCCCCCACGCCCCTGCTTACTGCGTCACCAAGGGCGGCATCGCACAGCTGACCAGGGCCACGGCGGTCGACCTCGGCCCGGCCGTCCGGTGCAACGCCTACGCGCCGGGTGCGATCGCGACGCCGATGGCCCGCGAGCACGTCGAGCACGCAGAGGACCCGGCGGCAGCCGAATGGGCGCTCACCGCACCCCAGGTCATCGGCCGCCTCGGCACGCCCGAGGAAGTCGGGAAACTGGTCTGCTTCCTGGCCTCCGACGACGCGGCGTTCCTGACCGGCGCGGTGGTCCCGATCGACGGCGGATTCCTCGCCTGGGGCAGCAGCCGGCCAGGCCCGACCTAAGGAGGCAGCAGATGACGATGAGGCTCGATGGCCGGGTGGCCGTCGTTACCGGAGGCGGCGCCGGCATCGGCGAGGCGATCTGTCACCGGCTCGCCGACGAGGGTGCGCGGCTCGCCGTGCTCGATATTTCCCTGTCGGCCGCGCAGCAGACGATCAAGGCTATAGGCGACGGGCTGGCCGCTGAGGTCGACGTCAGCGACAGCGCCGTGGTCGATGCGGCGTTTGCCGGCGTCGAGCGCGACTTGGGCCCAGTCGACGTCCTGGTCAACAACGCGGGCGCGGTCGGGCTGGATCATGTCCGGCGTGTCACGCCGCGGCTGGAGCGGCAGCGCGCCGAGATGGCGGCCGGGAAGGTCGAGACGCCGCTGGACGCGCTGGTCCGCCTCAGCGACGAGGAGTGGCGGTACCTCATGGCGGTGCACCTCGACGGAACCTTCTACTGCACCCGGGCGGCAGTCCGGTCGATGGCCGCCCGCGGCACCGGCGTGATCGTCAACATGGCGTCGATATGCGGGATCGAAGGCTGCACCGGGCACCCGCACTACTCCGCGGCCAAGGCGGGCATCCTGGGCTTCACCAGGTCAGCCGCGAAGGAGCTGATCGTCCAGGGCGTCCGCGTCAATGCGGTGGCGCCGGGATTCGTCGACACCAGGCGCCTCAAGGGCGCGCTGGACCCGGGCCGGCAGGCGGCCGCCGTCCGGACGCCCGCCGGACGACTGGGGACACCGGCCGAGATCGCGGCGACGGTTGCGTTCCTGGCCTCGGACGACGCCGCCTACTTCGTCGGGGCGACGCTTTCTCCCAACGGCGGGCTCGTCACCGCCGTGTAAACGCGCGCCAGCCAGTGATCAGGCGGCGGGCCGCTCTCGACAAACTGACCTGAATTCAATTATATTGATGTCCACAGGCGAGCGGCTGGCGGGAGGCGTGGCACATGCAAAACAAGAGCAGCGCTGCTTGGGCAGGTTCCAGGTGAGTGGGAAGCCTGCGACGTGGAACTCGACGAACCGCGTGAGCACGAGGTGCTGGTGCGGATGGGCGCGGCACATGGCGGCAGGGGATGCCCGCCGTCATGTGCCGACCAACTCGGCAGGGTACCCGTCGCCCGTTAACTTATGTGATTTCAATTCAAGAAACGAACCGCGTCGTGAGGAGTGTGGGATGGCCCCAGAGGAACGTCGGCTGCGGGAAGAGGTCCGGGCCTTCCTAGCCGAGAACGCACCGTCCCCATCGGATCTGCCCCGCTCGCTCGATGCGAGGATCGAGGCCCTCCGCGGCTGGCAGGCCAGCTGCTACCGGGCCGGGTACGTCGGCCGGGCGTGGCCCCGCGAGTTCGGCGGCGGCGGCCGCGCGTCGGTCGAGCAGATCGTCGTCGACCAGGAACTGGCGGCCGCCGGGGCACCGGAGTTCGTCAACGTCGTCGGGCTTGACGTGCTCGGCCCGTCGCTGCTGCGCTTCGGTACCGAACAGCAGCGCCAGCGGCACATCCCGCCGATCCTGGACGCCCGGGAGATCTGGTGCCAGGGATTCTCCGAGCCCGAGGCGGGTTCGGACCTGGCCTCGCTGCGCACCAGGGCGGTGGAGCGGGACGGCCGTTTCGTGCTCACCGGGCAGAAGACCTGGGTGTCGTGGGGCCAGTTCGCCCGCTGGTGCGGCGTGCTGGCCCGGACCGAGGATCCGGGCCACGGACAGCCCCGCCACCGGGGCATCTCGATGCTGATCGTCGACATGAACTCCCCGGGTGTGGACGTCCGGCCGATGACGCAGATCACCGGGCACGCGGAGTTCTGCGAGCTGTTCTTCGACGACGTACTGGTGCCGGAGCAGAACCTGCTCAGCAACCGGGGCGATGGCTGGAAGATCGCCATGTACACGCTCGGGCACGAGCGCGGGACCGCGGCCCTCCCCCGCCAGGTCAAGCTGCGCACGTGGCTCGACCGGCTGGCGTTCACGCTGGGTGATCGGGCCTTGGACGGCAGGGCCTTGCTTGACGATCCGGGTGCCCAGGTCTCGCTGGCGCAGGCCATGATCGGCATCGAGGTGCTGCGGTATCACGCTCAGCGGACTGTGGGCGAGTTCCTGGCCGGCGGCGCGGTCGGCCCGGACAGCTCCAGCGTGAAGCTGCTGATGGCCGAGGCCGAACAGCGACTCGCCGCGACCGCGGTCGAGCTCCTGGGGCCCGCCATGGAGCAAGCCGACCCAGCCAAGCAGGACGAGGACGCGTTCTGGGAGGAGACCTACCTCTACTCCCGCGCCGCCTCAGTGTATGGCGGGACCCGGCAGATTCAGCGCAACATCATCGCCGACCGCGTCCTTACGCTTCCGCAGGAGTAGCCATGGAACTCGAACTTACCGAGGAACAGTCCTGGATCAGCGAGTCGATCGACACGCTGCTCAGCCGCGAGTGGGTCACGCCACAGGACGTCGCCGACGCCTCCCCTGAGCGGCGACGCCAGACCTGGACGGCACTGGTCGAGTTCGGCTCGTTCGGTATAAAAAAAGACGGCGAGGACGGTCTGGGAGCCGTCGAGCTGTGCCTGATCGCCCGCTCGCTCGGCAGCCACCTGGCATCGGTGCCGTTCCTCGGCAGCGCCGCCGTGCGCCTGGCGCTGGCGCCGCAGGCCCGGTCCCTGCCCGCGGGAATCGCGGCCCTGCTTTCCAGCCACGACCCGATCGGCATCGCACTGCTCGAGGCAGGGTCCGGGTGGACGGTCGAGCGGGCCGGGACGAGGCTGGCACCCGGAAGGGACGGCCTGGAGATACGCGGGGAGAAGGTCGCGATCGAGCAGCTTCAGGCCGCCGGCCAGCTGGTGGTCGTCGCCACGCTCGACGGCGCGCCTGCGCTCGCGATTACGCCCGCAGGCGCGGCCGGGCTCACCCGGCAGGCACAGCGATGCTTCGACGAGACGGTGCCGATGGAAACGGCCCGCTTCGACGCGGTCCCGGTGCCCAGCGCCGGCGTGCTTGGCGGACCGGAGGCGAGGACAGTCCTGCGGCGCCTGATGACCGCCGGCTCGCTGCTCGCCGCCGCCGAGGCCGTCGGCGCGGCAGGCCACATCCTTGACCTGGCCTGCCGCTACGCGGGCGAACGCAGGCAGTTCGGTCGCACCATCGGGAGCTTCCAGGCGTTGCGCCACATCCTCGCCGACGCCTACGTCCGGCAGGAGAGCGGATGGTCTGCAGTGCGCTACGCGGCGGCGGCGCTCGACGACGGCGATCCGGAGGCCGCGCAGGCCGCGTCGATCGCCAAGGCGTACGTCTCCCGCGGCGCGCGGGAGGTCGCGCACAGCGCCATGCAGGTGTTCGGCGGCATCGCGTTCACCGCCGAGCACCCGGCGCACCGCTTCCTGCGCCGGATCGGCGTCCGGGCTCAGCAGTTCGGCGACGCCGCCCATCACGAACGGCGGCTCGGGCGTGAACTAGCCGAGCGCGTTAGCCAAGCCCGTTCGGCCCTATCCTCCCCGGTCCTAGCGGAAGCCTTCCCGGCATGACCGCCCGGGAATCGGCGTTCGCCGACCCGACGGCACAGCGGCTGCAGCCCATCGCCACCGGCGCGGAGCCGGAGATCGTCGGGCCGCACCTGGCCGAGGTGCTGCACGACGCGCGCTGGCGGGAGTGCAGCGTGGCGCTCATCTCGGGGGGCAAATCCAACCTCACCTACCGCGTGGCCTGCGATGCCGGCGAGATAGTGCTGCGCCGCCCGCCACTTGGGCACGTGCTCCCGACCGCCCACGACATGGCCCGTGAGTTTCGCGTGCAGTCCGCGCTGCATGGCAGCCGCGTGCCGGTACCGCGAACCCTGTACCTAGCGGATGCGGGCAGCGTGCTCGGCGTTCCGTTCTACCTGATGGAGCGGGTCGTGGGCCACGTCTGCCGTAACCAGCTGCCGCCGGGCTACGGCGAGACGGCCGCCGAGCGGGAGGCGATCGGCGGCGCGCTGATCGACACGCTCGCGCACCTGCACGCGATCGACCCCGCGGCGGCCGGCCTTACGGACTTCGGCCGCGGGGCCGGGTTCATGGAACGGCAGCTCCGCCGCTGGTCCAAGCAGTGGGACAGCTCCAAGTCCGCGGACCTCCCGGCGCTCGATTCGCTGAGCGACGAGCTAGCCCGTACTGTGCCCAGGCAGACCGCGGTGACGATCGTGCACGGGGACTATCGCCTCGACAACACCGTCCTGCATCCGACCAGGCCGGGCGAGATCGTGGCCGTGCTCGACTGGGAGATGAGCACCGTCGGTGACCCGCTCGCCGACCTCGGCGCCCTGCTCGCGTACTGGAGCGAGACCGGCGACGACCCCGTGCTGGCGGCCGCGCGGATCATCCCGCCGGTGACCGCGGCGGCCGGCTTTCCTACCCGCGGGGAGATCGCCCGGCGTTACGCCGAGATCACCGGGTTCGACATGGCGGACCTCGCCTGGTACCGGGCCTTCGCCTACTTCAAGCTCGCCGTGGTATGCCAGGGAGTCGCGGCTCGGGCCGCGGGCGGCGCGATGCTCGGCTCTGGCTTCGAGCAAGCCCAGGCCATCGTGGAGCCGCTGGTCCGGGCCGGCCACCACGTGCTGGCGGGAGCCGGCTAGGCACGCCAGGCGCTAGCATCACCGCATGCACAAGCAACCCCGGCCGCGCCTGATTGGCGTGCGATGACGCGAATTAGCGGACGGCCATTCCCCCGTCCACGGTGAGCACGTGGCCGGTGACGAAGCTGCTGCCCGGCCCGAGCAGGAACAGGATGGACTGGTCGAGCTCACCCGCCCGGCCGCCGCGCCCCAGCGGGATCTGGGCGGTGAGCCAGTCGGGGAAACCGTCCGCGTCCGCGCCGAGCACGGCCGTCATATCGGTGGCGAAAAAGCCCGGCGCCACGGCATTGACCCGGATGCCGTAGCGACCCCACTGAGATGCCAGCTCACGGGTCAGACCGATGAGGCCGGCCTTGGAGGCCACGTAGGCGGCGTCGGCGATCTGGGCGACAGACCGCAGGCCCATCACCGAGGCGACGTTGACGATCGAGCGCCCGCCGCCTTGCCTCATGTGATGAGCCGCGAGGCACGACAGCGCGTACGGCGCGGTGAGGTTGAGGTCGACCACCCGGGCGAACGCCTCTGCCGGAGTGCGCAGCGCCGGACCCGCCGCCCCCGCGCCGGCGTTGTTGACCAGCCCGTCGATGCGCCCATGCCGCCCGATTACGGTGTCCATCAGCCGTTCGCGGTCGGCTTCGCGGGTCACGTCACAGGCCACCACGTCGGCCTGGGGAACCTCGGCCTGCAGCGCCCGCAGCCGCTCGGCGCGCCGGGCTGCCAGGACCGGAACCGCCCGGCAGGCGGCCAGCGCGCGGGCCAGTTGCTCGCCCAGGCCGGAACTCGCGCCGGTCACGACGATCACGCGACCGGCCAGGTCGTCGGCCTGCGAGCCGGGAAGAATAGTATTACTCATATGACTTCAGTTCAATTATACTAGTCCGGAAGGGCAGGAGGCAAGGCTGCGCCGCGCGACGGCAGGGGAACGTCGTGCCACGGCAGGGCGCTCGGAGCAGGGCATCGCCACGCCCGGGAGTACAATTGTCGGCATAAGTTAAGTGACATAGAGTAAGGACTTCAATGGCACGCACAGGGACCGGATCGCGGCCGCCGCGAAAATCTCCTCGCGGCAAACGGGAAGACATCCTGGCCGTCGCCACGACCTTGT
>Ga0070699_100001931_pt1 | contig 18702 bp, 17 predicted proteins | sample KBSK1503metaG_FD_65473 | JGI IMG/M metagenome (GOLD analysis project Ga0070699, IMG submission 65473) | Corn, switchgrass and miscanthus rhizosphere microbial communities from Kellogg Biological Station, Michigan, USA - KBS K1-50-3 metaG | ecosystem: Host-associated > Plants > Roots >... | reverse complement strand
AGTTTGAGCTCGAGCGACCTTCCTCCTGGTTGCATTTCTGGTCTGATGGAGAGAAGCGCACGACTCGCAGGTATCTTGAGCTCCGCGACCACGCGCATACCCGATACGCTCGGCCCGGCGGATGTTGCGGGCTGCAACACGGACGTGGACACTGCGCCAGCCGGCGCTGACGGAACCACGTACATTCCGAGTCTGGGAATATCAGTCACGGCTTTCGTGCTCCCCGCGTACAGCACGTCAACCGCGATTCGCGCGCGGGGAGGCAGCTTGAACGCCACTCCCTTCGGCAGCTCCGTTGAGGATTGCCACGGCGTCCAGCCGCCGAGATAGCCGTCCGTTCCGGCCACACTGAAGAACGCCGCGCGGGTCACACGCGCGTCGCCCGGCTTGAAGTCGAATCCACGAACCCAGGTCTCGCGCGTCAGCCCGGTGTCGATGATGAACCTCTTGAAGGCCGGAGCACTGCCGGCTTCGATGAGCGCGCCCGACGTCGGCGTCAGCTCGAGATCGGGAGTTCCCAGCATCCAGTGTGCGCCGTGGTCGATGAATGCGGGCGCGTCGCCTTCGCCCTCCGGCACTCCGCCATCGACCCAGGAAATGAGGAATTCAAATTCGCGCGGTGTGAGCCCGATGTCGTTGGAGAACGCGCCGTACCCCCGCTGGGCCGGCCATGGCGGCATGCGACGGGCGAGGGTCTCTTCCTTGATGGCCTCCGCCCACGGACGTGCATCCCCGTAAGTGACGAGCGGCATCGCGAGCTTCCCGTCGGCATGGCACTGCAGGCATTTCCGTTGGAGGAGCGACGTGATCTCGCGATTGAACAAGACCGTCGTGGTCGTCGGGTTGTGCGAGTACGCGCTGTGCGGCCACAGCGTCCACGCCGCCGCGAGACAAGCCACCGAAGCAGCGACTGCCTGCTTCATCACCTCGCGTCGATTATCACACGTGCGGTGCCAGCGGGATCCATCTCGTGGTCGGATGAACTACGGCACCTGGACCAGGCGATTGATCCAAAGAATGTTGTCCCAGCTCAGTAGTTTCTCCGTTCCATCGAACAACTTCGCGTAGCTGCCCCCGCCGGCTTTGAATGAGAACTCCTTGACCCGGTCGGGCGGAGTGGTCGTGACGTTGCGCAGGATGTCCAGCACCTGCTCCTGCCTGGAGATCTGGTAAAAGTTTGGATTCCTGGCCGAGTAGAACCTCGTGTCCGCGGGATTGGTCTTGTTTCCAACACCACGCTCGAACTTGATATGCATCTCGAGGCGCTCACCTGAGGCGGCGGCCAAGATCCAATCCTGGGACTCGATGATCGGTCCGCTTCCACTGGACGCGGTTGAGCGCTGCATCGAGTGAGTGGTCGCCAGCAGGTAGTTGCCGAAGGGCCCGGGCGCGTCCGCGGGATCCTCCGTGAGTCCGCCGATGACGAGCTGGACGTTCATGCCCCCGGGCTCCTTCACTGGAGCAACGAGATACACGAGACGGTTCGAGCCAGCCTTTCCGACTGGTTTCCCGTCAGGTCCATTGATCGTCACGCGGTCGATGAACACGGCCCGCAGATTCGCGTCCTTGGCCGGCCCCTGGACCGCCACGTTGGGTGCCCAGCCCGCAGGCAGAAATGGGGCGAGAGCCGCATCGGGCACGTGGAGATCCAGTTGGAAACGCGCCTCGGAGCTGTACTCGAGGGGCGTCTGGGCGGCCACGAACCGGACGAACCCTGCCAGCACACCGGCAACGAGCAGCACCGGAACCACGGCACGAGGGGAGATTCTCGCCATTTGTGACCTCCAATTTCGTTGATCGCGTCTGAATCTTACTTCCGACTTCACAGCTTCTCCTCACCAACAGTTCATCGAGTTTCACCTCAGAAAATGTCGTCCCATTCCACGGGACGCAGGTGTATAAGGGTCAACGGCAGGAGGAGCCGCGCATGACTTGGACACGCTCGGTGCTGACAGTCGCAATGCTGTGGGCGGTTGGCGGCGGTCTGTTCGCCGCGCAGGAGCCGCCAGCAAAGAACCCTGTCGAAGGCAACCCGGACGCGATTCAGGCCGGGATGGGCCTCTTCCGCGGGCGCTGTGCAGAATGCCATGGCATGGACGCGCGCGGTGTCCGCGGGCCGGACATTACACAGGTGTGGGCATCGGGCCGCACCGACGGGGGTCTGTTCAAGACGGTCAAGGAGGGGGTGCCGGGCACCGAGATGCCGGCCAACCCGCGCATCCTCGACTATGAGGCCTGGCAGATCCTCGCGTACCTTCGTACGCTGGCGGCTCCCGCCCCAACCGATCCGCCGCGCGGCAATGCGCAGAACGGCGAACGGCTCTTTCGCATCAACTGCGCGAGCTGTCATCGAGTGAACAACGCCGGCGGACACCTCGGACCCGACTTGTCGCGCGTCGGCGCCGCCCGGTCGCGCGAAATCATGCTGCTTCGGATTCGCCGCGGCCTCGAAGAGTTCCGGGCGGGATTCGAGCCGGTGACGCTGACGCCAGAGACCGGACAGGCAATCCATGGAGTGAAGAAAAACGAAGACCTCTTCTCGGTCCAGATCATGGACACGCGCGAGCGGATTCAGGGCTATGAGAAGGACAAGATGAAGTCGGTGCAGAACGACACGAAGTCGGCGATGCCGATCTTCGGCCCCGATCGTCTGAGCGACAGCGACCTCGACGATCTCCTTCGCTATCTGCAGACGCTGCGCGGATTCAATCCGGCGGTTGTCCCATGAGGAGGCGTATGCGCATCACGACCGTCCGTCTTGTCCGAATCGGGCTGTTGCTTCTCGGCGGTTCCGTTGCCGCGGCGGCGCAGCAGGCGGCTCCGCCGCCACTCGTCACGCTGCAGGAGATCTCCGAGGGCCTGCCGGCCGACGGCTCGCGTTGGCTGACGTTCGGTGGCAACTACAGCAACCAACGGCACAGCCCGCTCACGCAGATAACACCCGCCAACGTCAATCGCCTCGTTCCGCAATGGACGTTCCAGACCGGTACGCTCGGCAATTTCGAAACGACGTCGCTCCTGCGCGACAACGTCCTGTACGTCACCGGACCGCAGAACGTGGCATGGGCGCTCGACGCGCGCACCGGGCGGCAGATCTGGCGTTATCGCCGCGAGCTGCCTCCCAATCTCACCGCCTGCTGTGGTCTCGTCAATCGCGGTTTCGGCGTGCTCGGCGACAAGCTTTTCATGGTCACGCTCGACGCGCATCTGCTGGCGCTCGACATGAAGACCGGGGCCATTGCCTGGGACGTCACGATGCAGGAGTACACCAACGGCTACGCCTCGACGATTGCGCCGCTCGTCGTGAAGGACAAAGTCATCGTCGGCGTGGCCGGCGGCGAGTTCGGGATTCGCGGGTTCATCGACGCGTACGAGGCGCAGACGGGCAAGCGCGCCTGGCGCTTCTACACGATTCCGGGACCGGGCGAGCCGGGCCACAACACGTGGGCTGGCGATTCGTGGAAGATCGGCGGCGTGGGCGTCTGGGTCACTGGCGCTTACGATCCGGAGCAGAATCTGGTGTTCTACGGAACCGGGAATCCCGGTCCCGATTACCACAGCGCGAGCCGCGAAGGCGACAACCTGTACAGCACCTCGCTCGTGGCCCTCGACGCCGACACTGGCAAGATTCGCTGGCACTATCAGTTCACGCCACACGACCTGCACGACTGGGACGCTACGGAGGTTCCGATCCTTGGCGACATCACCATAGCGGGTCAGCCGCGCAAAGTCGTGATGTTCGCAAACCGCAACGGTTTCTACTACACGCTCGACCGTACGACCGGCAAGCTGATCGTCGGGAAACCCTTCGTGAACACGACCTGGGCGAAAGAGATCGACAGCACCGGCCGGCCGATCCTTCTGCCGGGCCACGAGCCTGACGAGAAAGGTGAGGTCACCTGTCCCGACATCACGGGCGGCACGAACTTCTGGCCACCCACGTTCGATCCGTCCACGCGAACGTTCTTCGTCAATGCCCGGGAAGTGTGCATGACGTTCTACGCGTGGAAACCCGACTACAAGGCAGGCGACCGGTTCACCGGCGGAGCCGGCCAGCGTGTATCGACCCTCGAGTCACCGGCGTATGGCGCGCTTCGCGCGATCGATCCCGCGACGGGCGAGCGGAAGTGGGAGTTCCGCTATCTGACGCCCTCGACCGCGGGCCTGCTGACCACGGCATCGGGCCTGATCTTCAGCGGCGATGCCGAGGGCAACCTGCTGGCGCTCAACTCGCGCGATGGCAAGCTGCTGTGGCGATATCAGATGGGTGCCGCCATGCACGGCACGTCCCCGACGACGTACATGCTCGACGGCCGCCAGCACGTGCTCGTGCCCGCGGGCACGACGCTCACGGCGTGGGCGCTCCCGCAATAGACACCGGTAGCCAGGGTGCGGCGCCTCCGGCAACAGTAGCCGGAGGTCAGCGTGTTGTGACTTAGCAGAATCACCGGAGAACGAATATGGCAAAGCGATTTTGGCTGTCGTTGAGCCTCGCGACGCTGATGGCAGGATCAGCCGCCGCCCAGGATGCGCACAGCGTCTTGCAAACCGCCGCGACCGCGATGGGCGTGAGCAACATGAAATCGATCACGTACTCCGGAACCGGCTGGCAGGGCATGGTCGGGCAGAATGTCGCCCCGGACCAGGATTGGCCGCGAGTGGATCTGACCAGCTACACGCGGACGATTGATTTCGACACGATGTCCTCGAGAGAGGAATACGTCCGGGTACAAGGCAACAATCCGCCCCGCGGCGGTGGCGCCGGTTTTCCGTTCCTTACCGCACAGCGGGTCACCAATCTCGTCAGCGGCAACTACGCGTGGACGTTGAACGCGCAGGGACAACCCGTTCCGCAGCCGGCCGAGGCCGATCTGCGGCGGCTCGAAATCTTCCTCACGCCGTACGGGTTTCTCAAGGGCGCGATGGCGCCTGGCGCCAACCCGACCATGGTGACCCGCAATGAGTATGGGGGCAGGGTGTCGGTGGTCTCGTTTGTCGCGTTCGGGAAGTACCGGGTCAACGGCACGATCAACGCTCAGAATCTGGTCCAGCGGGTGCAGACCTGGGTTCCCAATCCCGTCGTCGGCGATCTCTACTACGAGAACGTCTACACGAATTACCAGGATATGGGCGGCGTGAAGGTTCCCCGGTTTCATCAGCATCAGGATTACGACGACGGCGGGAACATGCCGAACGTCAGCGGCGGTGATCATGCGTTTGGTTTGGAAACCGTGTCCGACATTCGGTTGAATGTGGCGAACGCCGCACTCACGGTCCCAAGCGAAGTACGGAGCGCCACGACTGAGCCTGTCCGCGTGCAGTCACAAAAGCTGGGCGATGGTTTGTGGCTGATAGGAGGAGGCTCCCACAACAGCGTGGCCGTCGAGTTCCGCGACCATGTCGCCGTCATCGAGGCGCCCTTGAATGAAGAACGGTCGCTGGCCGTGATCGGCGAAGTGAACAGACTCATTCCAAACAAGCCGATCCGATTCGTCGTGAATACGCATCATCACTGGGACCACCTGGGTGGAATCCGCACATTCGTCCACGAGGGCGCAGCCGTCATCACACACGAAGGAAACCGCCCCTACTATCAGGAAGTCTTGCGGGCGCGGCCGTGGATCTTGCAGCCGGACCGGTTTTCGCTGCACCCGCCTGAGGAATGGTCCGAAGGCTACATCTTCGAGACCGCGCGCGAGAAGTACGTCCTCGCCGATGACACGCGGACGGTCGAACTCTACAGCGTCGCCGGTCTCGCCCATGCCGCGGGTATGCTGATGGCGTACTTCCCGAAAGAGAAAATCGTCGTGCAGGCGGACCTCTACAATCCGCAGGCAGCCGCCCCCAACGCCAGCAACCGGACGTTTTACCAAAACCTCCAACGCTTGAAGCTGGATGTGACAACCATCGTGGGTATTCACGGAAATCCGGCTCCGATGTCGCAGTTCGTGCAGTTCGTCAGCAGAGCGCAGTGACTCGCCTCTCTCGACGGGAACTCCTCACCGGCGTCGCCGACCTCGGCCTGGCAGGGCTGCCGGAATTCGAAGCAGCGGCCGCGCCTGCACGCGCCAGGACCCTGATCGACTTCCACCTTCACTTCAACCCAAATGCGCCGGCGCCAGTGGCGGGGCGTGGTGGTGGCACGCCTTCGGGCCGCGGCGGCCCACGATCGCTGCAGCAAGTACACGATCGCTGCAGCAAGTACTGGACATGATGGACGAGGGTGGCGTCGCAATCGGTCTGATATCACAAGGCGGTGGCGCAGCCGCGGACAGTCCCGCCGCCGCCGCCAAAGCAACCCGTGAGCTCAACGATGCGATGGCGAAAACGATTGCCGACAATCCCGGGCGCTTCGGCATGTTCGCCAACCTGCCGTTACCCTACATCGACGTGTCGTTGCGCGAAATGGAGTACGCCGCACCACGTTCCTCGGCGATCCGAAGTTCGATCCGCTGTTCGAGGAGCTGAACCGGCGCAAGATCGTCGTCAAGACGCATCCGGCCGGGAACCCCTGTTGCCAGGGGCTGTATGCGAATACGGGATTTGACGGAGGGTTCGTCGAGCTCGGCACGGATACGATGCGGGCGATTGGGCGGATGCTGTTTTCCGGCGCCGCGGAGAAGTTCAAGGACGTGCCGATCATCTGGTCGCATGCAGGCGGCAGCATGGTGGCGTTCGCGCAACGCTTCTACGGCGCCATCGAGAACAATCCCAAACTGGCGGAGGCTGTGCCGCAAGGGCCTGAGTTCTATTTGCGGCGGTTCTATTACGACGTCGCGCAGGCCTATCATCCGGTGACGCTCAGAGCGCTCAAGACACTGGTGCCGATGTCGCAGATTCTGTTCGGGACCGATTACTCGTTCCGCACGGCGCTTCAGACCATCGAGGGCATCCAGAAGGGCGGCGTTTTCAACGCGCAGGAGCTTCGCTCGGTGGGATACGGCAACGGCCGCAAGCTGCTCGGTTTGCGCGCCTGAACAAAGCAGCCCGACGCCCGCGATCCATCACATGACGTACTTCCGCCCTCCGCTTTGCGGTCGGGGTACGGCGTGGGCGCTCCCGCAATAGAAAAGGCCAGGATTGCTCCTGGCCCTTTCCGGCGTGTCAGCGGTCCAACCGCCCGGTTACTGCCTGGTCATCGAGACCGGCCCGGAGGTCGTGGTCGGTGGAGGACTCGGCGGAAGCGGCGGGGTGCCCGTGATAATGCAACTCCCGTTACTCGTGTGCGTCCCGGTCATCGTGGAATTGGTCGCGACGAGGGACATCACAGTCACGCTGGTGCAGTTGATGGAAATGCCCTCTGCTGCAGTGAACACCCGGATGCCGGTAGTCAGGCTCACGTTGCTGCCGTTGATCGTGCCGCCACATGACGTCTGTGTTGCGCCCGCCGGCAGCCCTAACACGTTGCAGCCGATCGTCGTGCCATTCTGCGAGAGCGCGATTGCCCCCGGTTGGCCGGCTACCACCCACGTTCCGGAGACATTGATCGCGGGCGTCGGCGCCGGCGTTGGTGAAGGCGCGGGAACCGGTGAAGGCGCGGGAACTGGTGAAGGCGAGGGACTTGGCGACGGCGCAGGCGCCGGACAAGCGGGCGTGGGAATCGGCGTTGGGCAAAGAATCGGCGTCGGATTCACCGGTGGAAGCTTGTCGGCAGGGCCGACTGTGATACCCCCGATAGCTCCGTTGCAGTTCGTACGACTTGTCGTGCAGTCGATTGCCACCGGAGCGGTGATCTGATCGATCGTTGCTGTTCCCGTCATCCTGATGGGACTTTCGGGCGCGCTGGCAGTCCACCGGCCGGTGCCAAGACAATTGATGCAATCGAACGTGAACGCCCGGCCGCCCGAGACGCCCCCACAGCGCGAATAATTGATCGGCACATTCTCGAGGTTGTATTCGCTGGCCCGCGCTCCGCTGTACCTGACCACGACACTCCCGCCGCCAGGACACTGGGCCTGGTAGGCCGGCGCTTGTGCGTAGAGCGGTACCGGTAGCAGAAATCGAAGCAACGCCAGGAGCCCGACGTCGCGACGAGGCGAGTCGGTCGAGGCCGTGAGCGCTCCGGCTCTCATCGCCGCAATGAAGGCCACGTTCATCGTGTTGCTCATCGACACGGCAACATCGGCGACGGTCATCGCGGCGGGTGCGGCAACCGGCGCGGGTGACGGTGCCGGTGTGGGCATTGGTGTCGGCGCGCTCGGAGTACTGCCGCCACCGCACGCGACCGCAACCGCAGTAACGGCGACGACGACGAGGCGCTTCGTGTGGTCAGAAATTGAGGCTGATGCCACTTTTGTTCCTCGCAAGAGTTGCCTAGGCGAGAAACCCGCGGAACGCGGATGGCTCAGTTATTAGGTAGTGTCAGTATCGGCACCTGAGCCGTAATCCTTCAGTACCCCCTGAAAGGCGACCCGCGCGCATTCCATCCGGCGGAAAGCGTCGCTCGCCGTGGCGCGGCGTTCACTGATGTTCGGCTGCCGCGGGGGCTGGACTCGTGGGCGGAACCATGGCTGAAGCAGGTGCTACTTCTTTCAGCGTTCCCGTGAGAGAGAACAGCCAGATGCTGTCGCCACGCGGCGACCCCGCAAAGAGGCTGCCCGCCGAATAAGCGACCACGTACTGTTCGCCCTCGTACTCAAACACGCTGGTTGGAGCATTCAGACCTGCACCTGTCTGAAATTCCCAGAGGCGCTTGCCGGTCGCAGCGTTCAGTGCCGTCAGACGTCCGTCGTTCCTTCCGACGAAGACGAGGCCGCCCGCCGTCGTCACCGATCCGCTGTAGCAGGAGTCCTTCCACCTCTGTTGCCAGACAAGACGATTGGTCTTCATGTCCAGGGCTGCGAAGATTCCCGACGCCGGAATGGGAGCACCGCCAAAGGCGCTTCCCAGATAGCGCGTCCCTTCCGGTGTGATCTGTTGGTCCTCCTCCCCGCCCCTGAAAACATTCGCGCCGTCGGTGGCGCACACATAGAAATAGTTCGTGGCGGGATCGTAGGAGCTCGGCGGCCAGTTCGCCCCGCCCCTCGCCCCTGGCTTGGCGACGATGGGCTCCATCCAGAATGGAGTAAAGATGCGCCCCTGATTCACTAGCCGATAGTCTTCGGGCGCGATGTCCACGTGCTGCGGGACGAAGGCGTCTCCGCGCGGAATAGGCTGGGTTGCCGATGTACGCTGCCGCGGCTCCTGCGGAACCGGCTTTTCATCGATGCCGATCAGCGGCTTCCCGTCCGTCCGGTCGAGGATGTACACCCAGCCCGCCTTGTTCGCCTCGGCGGCTGCTTTTCGGACCCGGCCGTTGATCATCACGTCGAAGAGGATGACCGGGCTGGGGCCGTCGTAGTCCCAGAGATCGTGGTGAACCTGCTGAAAATGCCACCGGTATTTTCCGGTGCGCGCTTCGATGGCCACCATGGACGTGGCGAAGAGATTATTTCCGGCCCGGATTCGTCCGTTGAAGTCAGGTCCGGGATTGCCCGTCGTAAAGTAAATCAGACCCAGTTCCGGATCCACGGCCGGCGTCTGCCACACCGTGCCTCCGCCGTGCAGCCACGCGTCATTGTCCTGCGGCCATGTGTCGTGACCTAACTCCCCCGGACCCGGAATTGTGTAGAAGGTCCAGATCAGGCTCCCATTCCTCGCATCGTAGGCCTTCACCCGGCCCCGCGTGCCGTTCTCGCCACCCGCAAAGCCAACGACGATCATTCCGTTGTAATAAAGCGGGGCGGCAGTAATCGTGTAACCGTTCTGCCAGCGTTCGGCCTGAATGGACCAAACGGCTTCGCCCGACTTCTGATCGAGGGCGACGAGGCGGCCGTCCAACTGCCCCACATAGACTCTGCCGTCGCCCAATGCCACGCCCCGGCTCGTCCAGCCGCAGCAGACCGTGGTGATGGAGTCGACGAGATTCGCCTGGTGCTTCCACAGGATCTTGCCCGTCTTCACGCTCACAGCGAAGACGTCGTCAGCGCCCGTCACTACATAGATCACGCCTTCATGGACAACGGGCTGGGCTTCGCCGGAATACTTGGTACCGGTTCCCGACCCGTCCAGGCGCGCTCGCCAGACCCCTTTCAAGTTCGCCACAGTCTCGCGATTGATCCGCGTAAGAGGCGAGTAGTTCTGGTTGAAAAGGTTGCCTCCGTTCTTCAGCCAGCTGCCGGTGGGAGGCGCCTGTAGTTCTTTGTCCGAGAAGGCTGGACTCGCAACAATGGCGGACTCGCGGATTTCTCTGAAGGCTTGCGTCTTCGCGGCAGGATGAAGAATGGAGCTTCCCGCAAGCAGCAGGGCCAGCGCGGCAAGCACGGAGGGCGGAACGCGGGGCGCGCACCCTGAAGTCATAAGAAGAGGTCGGCATCATGCTACACCGGCGGCACAGCTTATACTTCGCCCATTACTTGAAATGTCGATTGCGCCCGGTACGCGCTTCGGCTCGTACGAAGTCCTATCGACGCCAGGCGGTCCGGCTCGGTCCGGATTCCGCGGTCTGCGCGCGCTTGGCCTTCCCCTCGTCTTCACGTCGGGGCTCGTTGCCTTTGCGCTCCTCGATTCAGTGCGCCAGAACCCATCGCTGTTGCGAGCGTTTCTTGGCGCCGCGGCGGTCCTGATTGTGTGGAATGCCGTGCTCCTTGCATCGGCACTCCGCACGGGCCGCACGCTGACGCTGGAGATCGTCGTGCGGAAGCAGCACTATCTCCAGGCGTGTGCACAGGGCTCGGTCCTCCTGTATTGGGGCTGGTACTGGCGTCCGGTGTACGACTCGGCCTACCTCATTGCCGCCCAGCTGCTCTTCGCATACGCCTTCGACATGCTCCTCAGCTGGTCACGACGCGACACATGCACATTGGGGTTCGGTCCGTTCCCCGTCATTTTCAGCATCAACCTGTTCCTCTCGTTCAAGCCGGACTGGTTCTACCTGCAGTTCCTCATGGTGGCGCTCGGTTTCGCCGCCAAAGAACTGATCCGCTGGGACAAAGAGGGCCGGCGCGCCCACATCTTCAACCCCTCGTCGTTTCCACTCGCCGTGTTTTCGCTTGGCCTGATCGTCACGGGCAGGAGCGACCTTACGTGGGCCCAGGACATTGCGAGCACACAGTTCTATCCGCCGCACATGTATTTGATGCTCTTTCTGATCGGCCTGCCGGGGCAGTACTTCTTCGGCGTGACCTCCATGACGATGTCGGCCGTGGTGACAACCTACCTTTTCGGACTGCTCTACTACGCGGCAACAGGAATCTACTTCTTCTACGATTCGTACATCCCGATTGCCGTCTTCCTCGGCATGCACCTGCTGTTCACCGATCCGTCCACCTCGCCACGCACGGAGCTGGGGCGTGTGATCTTCGGGGCGCTCTACGGGCTCAGCACCATCGCTTTGTACGAGCTGCTCGGGAACGCCGGCCTGCCGACCTTTTACGACAAGCTTCTGCAGGTTCCCATCTTGAACCTGTCGATCACGCTGATCGATCATGCGGCGCGTTCGAAGCTGCTGCGAGCGTTTGATCCTGGAGCCCTCGCCCAATGGCTGGCGCCCCGCCAGCGACACCTGGCGTACATGTCGGTGTGGGCGATCGTGTTTGCGGTGATGAGCGCTGCGCAAGGAGTCGGCGACAGCCATCCTGGTCAGTGGCTGCCATTCTGGCGTCAGGCCTGCACGGATGAACGAGAGTACGCCTGCCCTTACCTCGAGAACGTCGTGTCGAACCGCTGCGACCGCGGATCGGGCTGGGCGTGTAACGAGCTGGGTATCCTTCAGGCTGAACGCGAGCTCGATCATGCTGGCGCGGCGGAATCGATACGGCGCGGATGCGCGCTCGGGTTTTCGCCTGCGTGCGTAAACGCCAACAGAGTCGCCACCGCCGGGACGCCGGAGAGCGCGCCGCCGACGCTCGAGGACTACCCAATCATCCTGAGGGGCAGTAAAGGTCCGATCACCGAAAGGAGTCGAGCCGCCCTGGAGGCCCTCGCATGCCGCCAGGGCTGGCCCGGCACGTGCCAGCAACGTGGCCGCTAATTCTTGGGCGGCACCTTCTGGTTGTTGGGTGTCAATTCATACGGAGCGCCAGTGCCAGACGACCCGAGAAACATCTTGCGTCCATCGGAGAACGTGAGGTCCCGGCCGTTCGCCCTCTTCAACCCGTCCTTCGCCTGATACCCGTCAACGACGACTTTCGTTCCCGGCAGCAGAGACTCCTTCGTAAACCCCCGCCGGAATAGAACGTTGGGGGTCCCGGCCTCGAACGCCCAGTTTTCCACGCTCCCATCCGGCTTCTTCACATCGATGTGGAGCCACACATGCGGATTGACCCATTCCATCTTCGTGACCGTGCCCTCGAAGTGGACTGGCTTTTTCGCGTCGAATTCAGCGGCAAATGCGTGGTGCGCCCGCAGTGACACCGCGGTTCCCGCGAAAAACAGACCCACGCCCATCACGACAACCGTTAGCTTCATTGACATCGAAACAGCCTCCTCAGCTTACTTTCCGTACCATTCATAGAGGCGATCGCCGGGCGGAACCTTGCGCTTGATGTCGACGACGATGGTCTCGCCCTCCCAGTGCTTGACCAACTGCTGCTTGCGGAGATTTCCGTACAAGAACTCCTCCGCGAAGTCGATGCATGGGTAATCGAGGAGTTGAATGTTCGGCTCCAGGCGCCGGTAGATCGGCATCGCGATTTTCCAGGGACGCGTGAACACTTTCGGATCTTCGATCGTCGCTTCGTACCGAAGGGCGTCAGGGGTGATAGGCGTGAACCGTTCAACGACGTGCAATGCGTCGCTGTGAAAGTTTCCGGCTCTGTCGAACCAGGTCTTGTCGTTGAAGTGCGTCACGTCGACGACGAGCGTGTCCCCTTCCCAACGGCCGACCGAGTGGCCCATCCACGTGTCGTCGGGCGGGCCTTCGACTTTATCCAGGTGGATTGCGCGGGCGGCATTCGAAAACGTGTAGGCCATCTCGATCTTCGTCGAGCTCTGGACGATCTGAAACGGATAGGGCATGTACATCGCGCGGGGAATTCCCGGCAGATAGCATTTCAGCTCCGGGTCACGATCGATCCAATGGGCGGCGTTCTCCTGTTTTCTGGTCAGGGCCTCCGGCGTGTAAGGAATCTGCTCATCACCCTGGACGACGCCGAGCGATCCGGGAACTCCCGCGGCAGCGCCGAGAGCCAGCACCGGTGCCGCAGGCACCTCGGCGTAGGCAAATGGATAGACACCCCGTTGCGTCACCGCCCCCGGACGCGCCTGATGGGCCTGCAGATCCCAGTTCGCCTCGTTGTTGGCCTGCCACACTCCGCTGAAGTTGGGCTTGCCGTCCGCTGTACGTGCCGTTCGCGATACCTGGCCCGTGGTCCGTGTCATCGACACCGTGACGACGGCGCTCACAGTGGCTGCGGCGATGCCTGTCGCAATGAGCGAGCTTTTGAACCGGTTTCGCATGGGAATCCTAATTTCCTGTCAACGCATCCACGCCGCCCTCGGCGCCGAAATCCGTGGCCGAGTCCTTGGTCGCCGGATTGGGGCCTCGCCCCTTGGCGAAGGCGGCCTCTTCGGCGCGCGTGCCAATGAGCAACGCCGGCAAGCCGTAGTTCCCTTCATGACACCGGGGCTCGTAGTAAATCCTGTTCGCCTGCTCGTCCTGCCTGGTCATTTCATGCTTGACGGTCCACGGCTTCGTCCACGTCGTCGGATCCTCGATCGTGACCGAATACTCGAGCGTCTTCGCGTCGGCGCGCGTCCAGCGCTCGACGAGGTGCAGGTTCTCGCGCGCGCCCATGAAGTCGCTCTTGGGAGAGAAATTGGTGACGTCGACGACGAGCGTGTTGCCCTCCCAGTGGCCCCGCGAATCCCCGAACCGTTCGCGGATGGATTGCGGAAGATGCGGCCCGCCGTTCAAGGGAATGGTGCGCTGCCATCCCTGCCCCTGGCCCACGTCGTAGAAGATCGACACGGCCTCAGGAGACTGCACGATCCGGCGATAGCCGCCAAAATCGGGCAGCACCGCGGCCATGCATCGTTCCGTCATGCTGCGGTCCTCCGGACTGTCGGACCGATTGAGTCGTCCCGTGTTGTAGAAGGAGGGGATCTCGGCTCGTCTCGGCGACGGTGGTCCGTACTTCCCGCCGGCACACGCGGCCTCGTGATTCTTGCAGGTCTGGGTGGCTTGGAGGAGCGCGAGCCGGAACTCACGATCCGCGTCGCTCCGCTGTTTCGCCTCAGGCGTCACGGGGGGTATTCGTCCATCTGCCGGATCGACGACCAGCGATGTTCGTTTGCCAGTGTGCTTGATTGACTGGAACACGGCGTTGTACGCGCCGGCGACGTCGCGTTCAGTCCCGATTTCCACGCGTTGGTCTCGACGAAGAATCCCCGCTCGCTGGTTGTCCAGTTCAGCGCGTTCCTGTTCGGTGAACAGTTCTTTGCCCGCGTACTTGGCCTGTCGCTGCAACGGGGTCTGAAACTCGTCCGTCCAAATGCCCTGCAGGTCCGGGTCGCCCCACGCGGTCTTGGTCGCAGAGCCCGTTGCGGCAGGGGTTTGACCAGCGATTCCGACAGGCGCCACCCTCAGCAGGACGATGACGGCGAGGATCACCGCGACCACACCGAGCACCGCGAGCAGTCGTCTCGTCATCTCAACCTCCCGTGCTGGTTCCAGCTATTGGCCCGTCCGATAACGAAGTGATGCGTTTCAGCACGTTTCCTACACCCAGGGCGGGTTCATGTCAAGGATGAGTGTACGATTCGAATTCCACGACGCCATCATGGCGGAGAGCGGCAAAGCCCTGGTCGGATACGAAACGGCCAGGACATTGGCGAACATCGTGACGAGGAGTAGCATTCCGTCGGAGCCTCCATGGATGAAACTCGACGAGGTTTTCTGAAAGTTGCGATGACCGCCGCAGGGGCAGCAACGACGCCCGGGGCGTCTGAGGCCCAGGCCCGACGCGCTGAGCATCAGGCAGTGCCGTCGGACCTCACGTTGCGCGTGAAGTCGCTTGAATCGCTGCTCGTCGAAAAGGGCCTGGTCGATCGAAAGGCCCTCGATGCCCTGATCGACACCTACGAACACAAGATCGGTCCCCGCAACGGTGCGCGCGTGGTTGCGCGCGCCTGGGTTGATCCCGCCTACAAGCAACGGCTGCTGACCGACGCCGACGCCGCACTCGCGGAGCTCGGGTACGGCGGCATGCAGGGCGAACACATGGTCGCGATTGAGAACAGCGCCGGAGTGCACAACCTTGTCGTGTGTACGCTCTGCTCCTGTTATCCGTGGCCGGTGCTCGGACTGCCGCCGGTCTGGTACAAGTCCGCCCCGTACCGCTCACGGTCCGTGATCGATCCGCGGGGCGTCCTGAAGGAGTTCGGTCTCGAGCTTCCTCAGGACGTCGAGGTGCGCGTGTGGGACAGCACCGCGGAATTGCGGTACATGGTGGTGCCGGAGCGGCCACCGGGCACCGAGACGCTGAGCGAAGAACAGCTTGCCGCGCTGGTCACGCGCGATGCGATGGTCGGTGTCGGCAAGGTCTCGGCGACGCCGGCGGGAGCACAGCCATGAACAGCGTCCATGACATGGGCGGCATGCACGGCATGGGCCCCATCCAGCGGGAAAAGAACGAGCCTGTCTTCCATGCGCGCTGGGAAGCGCGAGTCTTCGCACTGAACCGGGCCGTGGGAGCATGGGGCAAGTGGAACATCGACGCGTCGCGGCACCAGAAGGAACAGATTCCCGCGGCCGAGTACCTGCGGATGTCCTACTACGAGAAATTCTTGGTGGGGATGACCGAGTTGCTCATCAAGAGCGGGCTGGTCAGCGCGGCGGAAGTCCAGAGCGGAAAGCCGGCGCGCGGTTCGAAGAAGGTGACGCCCGCCCTGACCGCTGACAAGGTGCCCGTGCTGGTCGCGAAGGGAGCGCCCGCGAGCCGGAATACGCCGGCCGCGCCGAAGTTCCGCGCAGGCCAGCGCATTCGCACCCGCAACATCAATCCGGCCGGCCATACCCGGTTGCCCCGCTACGCGCGCGGAAAGTTCGGTACGATCGAACGCGATCACGGCGTTTTCGTGTTCCCCGACACCAACGCCCACTTCGCCGGAGAGAACCCGCAGCACGTGTACTCGGTGCGCTTCGACGCGCGCGAGCTATGGGGCGCACAAGCCAGTCCGAAGGATGCCGTTTACGTGAACCTGTGGGACGACCATCTTGAGCCGGCCTGATTCTGTCCTGGAGCAGGCGAGTCTCGCCGCCCTGCCGCGCTTGCCGCAGGATGACGGCGGACCGGTGTTTGCCGAGCCGTGGCAGGCGAACGCGTTCGCGCTGGCGGTCAAGCTCTCCGAGCAAGGCCATTTCACGTGGAAGGAATGGGCGACCGCGCTTGCCGATGATCTGAAGGCGGCAGCCGATCGCGGCGAACCAGACGACGGCTCGCGCTACTACCATCATTGGCTCGCGACACTCGAGCGGCTCGTCGTAGCCAAGGGGCTCACCGATCAGGAAGCACTTCTGGCGCGCAAGGAAGCGTGGACCGAGGCCTACCGAAATACTCCGCATGGCACCGCGGTGGCGCTTGCGCCATCCAGGCCTCATGCCGGCTGGATGCTCCTTGGGCTCGCGTCCGCGGTTGCAGGGTACTGGATCGTTCAACAGACGAAGGCTGGCCCGTTGGCGGAATGGCAGACGGGATTTGCCGCGAGTGCCGGCTTCGGGTCGCTCCTGGGCATACGCCACGCCCTCGAGCCGGATCATCTCGCCGCGGTGTCGACTCTGATGACCGGCGAGCGCAGCAGCGCGAAAGCCGCGTGGCTCGGCGCCTGTTGGGGACTCGGACATACGTTGACGTTGCTCGCCGCCGGCATTGTCCTCGTCCTATTGCGCGCTGACATGCCGGCATTGGCGTCGGACGTGTTCGAGTTCGGCGTGGTCCTGATGCTGATCGGTTTCGGCGTCCGCGCGATTTACCAAGGTGCGTGGCGAGGCCCTGCGCAACCGACCCACTCCCACGCCAATCCACGACCGTCACAAACAGGCCGGTGGCAGATCGCACGGCGTCCACTGGTCGTCGGCGCGGTGCATGGGCTCGCGGGGAGCGGCGCGCTCACGGCGCTCGTCGTGACCACGCTCCCGTCTACAGTGACGCGTCTCGGCTATCTTGCGCTGTTTGGCGTGGGAACGACGGTCGGGATGGCTGCGCTGTCGGGCCTGCTCGGCTGGCCGCTCGCACGGCTTGGCACCAACAGTGCGGTCGCGCGCGGCCTCGCGATCGCCGTCGGTTCGGTCTCGACCGTCCTCGGCCTGCTCTGGAGCTACCCGCTCATCGAGGGGCGGTTCTAAACACCTTTCTTGGTTTGACATACCGGTACGGCATCGATCGCCGAAGAAACGGGCGCTGACATCGCCGTGCGGCATCAGACATGGCAAACGGCACGCTGAAACTGCCCCGCGCCCAGCACCCGTCCAAAACCGAGTGCGAGAGCCGCCGAATGACGCGCTGCCTTCATTCCGGACGACGCTATAGCCGTGGATCTGCCGAAGTGCCGTAGCAGGCGAGCCTCGTCCGATGCCGAGCTCGCTTTGCAGTCCGGCTAAACCTCTATACGATTGGCGCGCCCGTGCACCCGGATCTCGAACAAGCCATCGAATTCCACGACGCCATCATGGCGGAGAGCGGCAAAGCCCTGGTCGGATACGAAACGGCCAAGACATTGGCGAACATCGTGCTCCTGTCCGAAATTCCGACGACCTACGACAAGAACGAACAGCGGCAGGTCAACGCGGGAAACCTGCTCCTCCGAGGCGTCCCCGGCGTCGGCAAGACGTTCTTCGGCGTGATCCTGGCCGCCATCAGCAACGCGAAGTTCGCGAGACTGCAGGGACGGGCCGATCTCCAGCCCAGCGAGGTGGTGGGGTTTCAGATGATCAACCCGGCCACGGGAGCGCTCGTCACCGAGTTCGGCCCCCTGGCGTCGGCTGAAATCATCCTGCTCGACGAGATCAATCGCATCCCCCTGAAATCGCAAAGTGCGTTTCTCGAGGGCCTGCAGGATCGCACCGTGACAGTCGGCAAGGAGACGTACGAGCTGCCGGCGTTCAGCTTCGCGATAGCGACAATGAACCCCATCGAGCTTGGCCAGGGAACCTTCCCGCTGTCGGAAGCGGCCACCGACCGCTTCGCGATCATGGTGAACATCGGGTACCTCCCGCCCGAGGAAGAGGTCAAGCTGGTGAACTTTGACTTCAAGCGGGTGCGGCTGAACGTGCTGATGCCGAAGGAACGGATCATCCAGCTTCGAATAGCGATCGGAGAGCACGTCTTTCTGCACGCCCGTCTCGGGCAATACATCCAGCGGCTCGTGGCCGCGACGCGTCCGTACAATCCGGACACCGACTGGCTGCAGCACTCCCCGTCGGACATGGTGGAGCGCGGCGTCGACCTCGGTGCATCTCCGAGGGCCATCATCTGCTGGGGGCGGCTCGCGAAAGTGTGGGCGCTGCTCGTGAGGCATCGTACCGAGGTCTATCCCGAAGACATTCAGGACCTCGCGCCCTACATCCTGAGCCACCGGATCTGGTTGGGCCCGCACGCAGCGAGTCACGGCCTGACTACGGATCTCGTGATCAAAGACATCGTCGAACGAGTTCCCGTTCCGTGATCAGCGCGCGCTTGACCATGCAAAATCGCTGGGATACCCTCGCCACGCGTGCTGCAGTTC
>Ga0070699_100001930_pt1 | contig 18705 bp, 14 predicted proteins | sample KBSK1503metaG_FD_65473 | JGI IMG/M metagenome (GOLD analysis project Ga0070699, IMG submission 65473) | Corn, switchgrass and miscanthus rhizosphere microbial communities from Kellogg Biological Station, Michigan, USA - KBS K1-50-3 metaG | ecosystem: Host-associated > Plants > Roots >... | reverse complement strand
CCGTCGGAATCGAGTTTTATGGCAAGAATTACAAACGGAATGACGGGCAAAACTATGATCAGAAGCGCGGATGAAGCGACGAAAGAAGCAATCCGCCGCAACAATGAGAAGCCCGCACTGCAGCGAAATCCGTCCGCAAAAAGCAGCCAACTGGGATTGAGCTGCTCCACTTCAATTCTTCCTGATATTTTCTCCAGCCACGAAGTCGCTTCTTCGATCTTTACCCCTTGGAGCCGTAGCTTTAGCAACTCGTTAACCGGAAAAGTTCCGCGCCGATCCGGCATGGCGACAATTACCCTATGGATTTCCTCGGGACCAGCCAGTAGCATCAGATGAGACGCAATAGATTCGCGTGTCACCGCGCCTTCCAAATTTCCGGTCCAGCCGGCAACTTCAACCCCCAACTCCGAGCGCATCCGCAAGCCATACACCAGCCGCTGCGCCCTTTCCCCCGTCCCCAACACATACACCCGTTCCCTCAAGTATGGCCGCTGCGCCAGCCAGGCATAGATGCCCCGCCATATAAACAGGGCAAAGGTCAGAATGATCAATCCAAACAGCGAAGACCCGCGGCCCGGCAGCGAGCGAGGAAATACGAATCCCACGGCTGCCAGCGCAAATGCCACCAGTCCGAGAACTAGCAGCAAGCGAAAAACTTGTTCCCATTTTGCGTTAAAGTTGGAAGGGTCGTACAAATCTAACCAATGGGAAAGTAGCAACACCACGACAGTTACCATGAGGATCTTGTAATACCCGTACTCGAAGTTGAGTACCAGGTAACTGTCCTCACGGAATTGCAGCATGGTTCCCAGCAGAAACGAAGTCCATACAATCAGGGCCTCGCCTGCCAGCAGGATCAGCGTACGGACCGGATAGTAAACATTGAAGAGGCGGATCACGCTCTACCTCTGATTCGCGGCCTTCGTGCTGGGACGCCGATAAGCTCCGTAGTAGTACTGGTTGTAAGGCGACGATCCCGCTTCGATACCGTTCAGCACCACCCCTATGAGGTGTTTGTCACGAAACTCCTGACGCGCTTTGCGTGCCATATCCACCGGCGTAGCATTCGACCGCAGCACCATTAACACTCCGTCGCAGTAATTCGCCAATAGACTGGCGTCAGATACAGGAACTGCGGGCGGCGAATCAATAATGATCCAGTCAAACAGCGCTTCCACCCGATTCAGCAGAATTTTCAACCTTCCATTCGCCACCAGTTCGGCCGGGTTCGACACCGAACGCCCTGACGGAATGAAAAACAGGTTTTCCATTGCCCCCCGCTGCATGATTCCAAACTCGTCGTTTTCAGCCAGCAGATACTCCGCCAGTCCTGGCCTCGCCGAGGTTCCCAGTGCCTGGTGCAGGCGTGCACCGCGCAAGTCGGCATCAATCAGGAGCGCCCGGCGTCCATGCTGGCGCACCATCACTTGGGCCAGATTCGCGGCCACGAATGATTTACCCTCTTTCGGCAAAGGGCTTGTGACCAACACCTTTTTCAGCGACTGTTTTTCGCGCATCTGATATAGGCGGGAACGCAATGTCCGGAACTCCTCCGTGCCATATGCCTGTTCTTCAGTGTTGAAGAACAGCATGGTCTTCGTATCCGGCGCCCAATCATGCTGCGAGGCTCGTGCCAGCAACGTGTCGAACGTGAATGGCGCGGCAAACGACGGCGACGCTACTCCGCTTGACGGGTTTGCCACCACTTGCGCCTCTGTCGGCATATCGGAAAGCGTAGCCTCCGGCGTTTGCGATGACGGGACTTGACCTCCCTGGGACGCCGCCCGTTGTTCTTCCGCTCTCTTCAGTGCTTCGTGAATTCGGCTCATAGTTTCCTTTCCTTGGGAAAGTCTTGGGGTGAATCGCGCAGGCGGTCAGCCAGAGTGGCTAATGTCCTTAGCACTTCCACCACATCAAATTTTTCTACCGGACTGGTTTGTGCCGGCGCTGTCATGGCCGCCGAGGCATTGTTGTCACCCAGATCAAAATCCCGCGCAACTGCGTTCACCACAGTCGGGGAAACTTGTCTTTGCTGGTCGACAAACGCGCTTACCAGGCAGTGTTCGCAGATCAGATTCACAACTCGCGGGATTCCGTTCGCGTGGCGATGGATAGCTACCAGTGCCTCCGGATCAAACACCTGCTGCCCATTGGATCCGGCAATGCGCAACCGCTGCGCCACGTATGCCTTGGTCTCCTCGAGCGATAGCGGATGGGTCTTGGCCCGCAGTGTCAGCCGCTGCCGCAATTGCCTCAAATGCGGTTGCTTCAGCTTCTGTTCCAGTTCCGGTTGTCCGACCAAAACAATTTGCAGCAGCTTTTCCGTGAAAGTCTCGAGATTCGTCATCATGCGAATCTCTTCCAACACTTCATCGGAAAGGTTCTGCGCCTCGTCCACAATCAGCACCGCAGTTTCACCCGCCCGGTATCGGTCGAGCAGCCAGTTGTAGAGCCGCAGCAAAATTTGGCTTTTCGATCTGGAATCACACGGGATACCGAAATCCGCCATCATGTAATCCAGGAACTGAGGTACATTCATGCGCGAGTTGAAGATAAACGCGGTAGCTACCTGTTGTAGGCGCAACCATTCCAGCAACTTGTTAATGAGTGTGGTCTTGCCCGTGCCTACCTCGCCCGTCAGCAAGACAAAGCCCTTGCGGCTCTGAATGCCGTAAGTGAGGCAGGCCAGCGCCTCCTCGGTGTGCCGCGTTAGAAACAGATAACGCGGATCCGGGTTGACGTTGAACGGGTTGGCTCGTAATCCAAAAAATTCTTTGTACATTGGTCGCGCTAGACCTCTACCATTTCTTTCTTTTCTTCCGGCACGGACTTGCCATTAGTGCCCGCTCCCAGATCCTGTGGCGCCCCCGCCCCGATCCAGGGCACGGAAACGAGCATGGGCAGTTCCAGCACAGCGATAACGTCCTGCTCAGTACGAATGGACTTGTCTCGCAATTCCAACCACAATGCCAGGCCTAACCCCAACACCAGCCCTGCGCCCAAGCCGCCACCGGCAAACAATATGCGGTTAGGAAAACTGGGTGCTTGCGGAAGATCGGCGGGATTTAACAAGCGCATCTGCTCGCCCTGCTGCCGGAGCTCCATATCCGTCTGCATTTCGGACTGACTCTTCTTAGCTAGCAAATCGGCATATATCTTCTGCGCCGTGTCGTAGTCCCGGTCCAATAATTTGTACTGTTCTTCCACGTTTGGGCTCAGGTTGACTCGACCCTGGAACAAGCCAATCTGATTTTGCAGGCGCTTCTGCTCTCGAGTCGCGTCGGCGATGGCAGCATCGTATTGGTGAATTTGTACTCGCAGCTGCCGGATTTCCGGCGGTTCGGCCACGCCTTCTTTGTCGGTGTTGGTATTCATGTTCTGTGCCGCCGCCGCATTCATCTCGTTCAGCTTGCGCTTTAGTTCGGCAACATCCTTCTTCGCTTTTACTACGTCAGGATGGTCATCCGTATAGCGTGCCTGCAACGTCACCAACTGGCTCTGCAACGCCGCCAATTGCTGTTCGAGGGTTTGCGGATTGGTCGAATTCTGCGTGGATCGCCAGGCCGCCAATTGTTGCGCCAGCAGCGATTCCGTGTAAGACCGATCCTGCTGCGCCCGATTTACTGTCTGGGTATTCGCATCCAGTTGCGAATTCAGTCCCATGAGGATCTTCAAATTGTTATCCGCGTCGCCCGGCAATTGACCCATGTATTGCCGCTTGAAGGCGGCCATCTTGCTGTCTTGGTCATTCAGATTTTTCTTGGCTTCGTCCACCTGCCGCGAAAGAAACTCTGTCGTTCCCTGCGCCACCTGACTCCGTGCCTTGAGATTCTCTGCCAACAGCATGGAGGTCAGTTCAGAGCAAATCTGTTGCGCGTCGCGTGCATTATCCGCCGTCAAGTTCACATAAAATCCCGGCATATCGGTCTGTTGCCCAGGCCTCTTTCTTTGTGCGGCGGTGATGTCCGGCAGCACCGGCTGGATGAGCAGATTCTGCTGAATCTCATCTACTACCTGATCGACACTTTTCCCCTTCTTCGCCAATCCCAGGCGTTCGATCATGCCGCTCAAGCGGTTGCGGCTCAGTACTTGCTGCTCCATGGAGGCGATACGCTGGCTGATGTCTTCCGTGACCACTGGCTTTACATAGCCCTCCGGGACTTTCTGCTCCTCCACCAGTACCAGGGAACGCGAGGTATACTTTGGTGGAAAAGCAAATGAGATCAGGAATCCCGCCAGCGGCGCCAGCAAGGCCGGTATCAGGATCACCTTCAAGCGCCGGCGCAACATCGCCAGATAATCATCGATAGTCAATTCGCGATTTTCAATCATTGCCAGTTCCCGTTCCGCCATCCCTTGGGATGGCTTTCAATTAGTCGAGCCGAATGGGTCGAGGATGCCAATCCAACCCAATCGAGGCCACGTGCCGTTGCGAACTACTGCCGCACGACCCCGGGGTCGTACAAAACGATTGATCGAATGCAATATCGTTGAACTGATAACTGAAGTACATTCCGAAATATCTTCCCAACTGCCGGTGCGCCGCACCTCCCACATACAAATATTGGAAGGACTGTGCAGTGACACCAGTCACTGTTGGCAGAATGTGGCTATTGTGCGAGTAGCCAACGTCGCCATTTACGGTCCACAACCGGCCCAAGGGCCGCGAAACATCAAAGCGCGCTACGTCGCTGGTCGCTCCCAGGAAGAATCCTGATCCGTTGGTATTAAACCGGTCGTAAGAGAGCCCTACTGAAGCACGCGGGAACCGGTAGCGTAATGAGGCGCGACCACTTACTGAAAGTCTGCGTGCCGATCCTAACTGCGGATTGTCTATCATCGTAAGCTGCGGCCCCACACCGAGCAGTAAGTTCATACGGCCCGATATCTGATGCCCGTACAACACGTGCACTACGTGCGTGAGAAATGAACCCCCAGCCACTTGGGGATAATGGAAGTCTTGGAATCCGTACATCAACGCAACCTGGTCTTTCCGGTTCAATTGATAGTTGTATCCAGCCTGCGCCGACAATTGGCGGCTGTTGATAAACCCGGCGGGGTTGTTTCCCGTAAAATGCACCAACCCGTATCCCCCCGCCATAGTCACAGAAGAACGTGGCGTCAAAGCCTCTGTAATATCAACGATCGTTGAGTTGGTGATTCGGGGCACCTGCCCAAGCGAGGCGAATTGTCCTGGCCCAAAGATTCCACCCACCGATCCACCCGAAATACCTCCACCCATTCCGCCTAGTCCGGACTGATACGCTCCAGCTCCGCCAAACGATCCGTATCCAAATGTTCCTTCGGGCAAATAACTGAAACTGTCTCGCAGCGCCAGTTGCCCGGTACGCCATAGGATCCGTTGCTCACCCATTAACGAATGAATCTGGTTAAACCTCTTGTTGAAACCGGAATAAACCGCTGTGCCACCGGAGTAATCCAGTGCGGTTTCGTAATGCCTCCACATTCGTTGCATCATGATGCTGCCCAGCGCGCGAGTGACTCCGTGAACGGCTGAGTTGCCGCTGGTCCCGCTCAGGTTCGAATCCACCGACTGGCTCACGTGGGCACTGGGTAACAGAAAACTGCGGGCCGCAGCGTGCGGCTCCAGCGACGGCGAATCGAGTGAAGATAGTGGCGGATTATCGTCCGCCTGTGGGGGCGGATTATCCTGGCCGAAGGCTGGGGCGGGAGCGTTATCTGCCGGCGGTGGGGCATTATTTGTGGGCGCCTGTCCGGTTCCCTCTTGCGCCCAACTGATGCCCAGCCCCAACACCAGGAAGATCGCCATCGCCATGAACTGCTTCATCGTCTGTTCCTTACGGGACAACAATAGTGTCTCCTGGTTTAAGGCTAATGTTCTGCGCCACCGTGTCACCTTTCATCGCTTGCTTGTAATTGAACGGCATTTTCTGCTGTTTCCCGTTCGTGATGCGTAGTACGTAAATGTTCTTGGTGTTGGCGAATTGCGTGAAGCCAGCCGTGGCCAACGCTTGCAGAACTGTCATATTCGGTAGTAAAGGAATTGCGCCTGAGTGAAGGACTTCGCCCAGGACATAAACCCGCTGGCTGTTCATCTGTGTGACCACCACGGTCACCCGCGGATCAGCCAGATACTTCTTCAATTTCTCAGTGAGCGAGTCGGCTAGTTGCATGGGCGTGAGCCCTGCTGCCTGCACATCGTTGAGCAATGGCATCGAGATCTTTCCGTCTGGACGTACCGGTAAGGTGTTGGTCAAATCAGGCTCTTTCCACACGGAAATGTGCAAGGCGTCGTCGGCCCCAATGACATAATCCGGGCCCGCGATTGACAATGGCTCTCTCGGCTGGGTTGTCGCTTTAGAGCTGCTGGCAGCGCTCGAAGCCGTTTTGCCATCTTGCTGGCCCTTGGCGGTGTCCAGTCCCCCGGCGATAACCGGCATTAGACTGAGCGACATCGCCATTACAAATATGAACCTTCGCTTCATACATTCTCCTGGGAGCTACGCTCCATTTCGGCGCCACCAATCTGTTTCAACTTGTACAGCAGCGCCTTGTAGCTGATCTGCAACAATTGCGCCGCCCGCCGCCGATTCCACCTGGTTCGAGTCAATACCTTCAAAATCAATTCCTTCTCTGCTTCACGTGAGGCTGCGCGCGCTGCTTGCTTGAGCGAAACGCGTTGCCCCCCGACAGTACGTTCCGACTTCAACAGCATGGCGCGCAAGCCGCCCATGGCTATTGCTTCATCTCCCAAGGCAACAATGGCTTTTGCCGCATCTTCTAGCTCACGTATATTTCCCGGCCAGGCATAATCATGAAACAGCTGCTGGGTATCTGTGCTTAACACTGGAATAGGACGATGGAAATCTTCCGCATATTTCGCGAGGAAATGGCTCATCAGGTCAACAATGTCTTCCTTACGTTGACGCAAGGGAGGTAAACGCAAGCACACGCCACTAATCCGGTAATAGAGATCTTCCCGGAAGCGGCCAGACTTCACCTCTGCTTCCAGATCCCGGACACTGCCGCAGATCAGGCGCGACTGCATTCGCCGGTTTCCGTTCTCATCCACTTTGGGGAGCATCTCCAGCATCTTCATCTGGCAGATGGGACTCAGATCGGCGATCTCCTCGAGAAAAATTGTTCCGGGCCGGAACAATTCATCACCTTTCTCAAAACTATCTGGCGTAAGAGTAGAGCTGCCCACGATCCGAAACTCTTCCTTGCTCAGGCACGAACTCTCATGAATCCTGCGGGCAATCGTTCGTTTCCCTGCTCCTTCTTCAGCCAAGAGCAATACTGGGACATCGCCTAGTGCCAACTCCCGGATCACTGCTTCAACGGCTCGCATACTCGGGCTGGAGCCTTCCAGGAATACGGCAGATCTGAGGGTCTTGTCCGGAAACTCAGTCTTCGAAGAGAAATGTGAGTCCATTTTGACCTATACCCACTTTGGGAGAACTACATTCATGCCGGATGCGCCTTAGCACCTCTTGCAGAAGCACGGGTGCTGCCATCCAGTGACTCCGCCCGGCCTGCGATAGAAAACCTTTTGTGATTGTATTTTCAATGAATTACAAGAAGATATGAGCTCTGATCCCGGTATCCCTAACCTACATCAAACGGCACAAAAGGGAAACTTTTTTCCTATTCTGAGGCGGCCTACCAGCATGCTCATCTTGAGGCCCCCCGATCAAACTTCCTAAGTGATTGCTGACATTGGAGATTGTCTCTGGCTGACGACGCATTTCTCGATCAGCACAAGTGGAAGATTTTCGGCTTTCCACAAAATTGGCGGCTATAGCCCTTCGCTCGGTCAATAATCTGACGATAGCAGGAACCGTTACGCCTGGTCCAACTACCGTTTGCGCCCACCACTGACTTCGCATATCCTTTCTTGAGCCCCCAATTATTTGAAGTGGGTCATTCAGCACAACTCGCGACGCTATCTGACCGATTTTCCGGATCCGCTGCGAGGCGATATCCCCGGTGGCAGGCTGCTGTCTTGGTTGTTTTGATCGGATGGCTTTACTCATCCATCCTTTATCACTTGATTGGACAGTGGTGGCAGGACCCAAACTTTTCTCATGGGTTTTTCGTGCCCCTATTTTCAGCATTTGTGGTCTGGCAGGACCGTTCCCGGCTTGCCCGTCTGCCCGTAATTCCCTCTTCCTGGGGACTGCTCATTGTTGCCTGCGCTCTTTTCGTTTTGATCGTGGGCGTAACGGGTGCTGAACTTTTCCTGTCCAGGATTTCTCTGCTCATACTTATCGCCGGGCTCGTGGTTTATTTTCTGGGATGGAATTACTTCCGCACCATGCTCTTCCCCTGGGCTTTCCTCATCCTCATGATTCCCATCCCGGCCATAATCTTTAATCAAATTACTTTTCCCCTACAGCTTTTGGCCTCCAAAGTAGCCGCAGTGGTGTTACCGCTTTTGGGAGTTCCTGTTTTACGGGAAGGAAATGTCATCAGCCTTCCTGCCATGGTCCTCGAAGTGGCAGAAGCCTGTAGCGGCATTCGCTCGCTTCTCTCGCTCACCACACTCGCTATCATTTACGGATATTTAATGGAAACTCGAAATTCGGTTCGTATCGGCTTGGCGCTGGCTTCTCTGCCCATCGCTGTGGCCGCCAATAGCCTGCGGATTGTGGGCACGGGGTTGTTGGTCCAGTACTGGGATCCAGAGAAGGCGGAAGGCTTCTTTCACCTTTTTTCGGGCTGGCTTATCTTTGTAATTTCTTTGCTAATGCTTTTTCTTTTTCACCGGGTCTTGCGCCTTCTTTTTCGGGAGCGGGAGGCGCATCAGTGAGCTCTCATTTTAGATTTGCGATAGTCGCGGTCTTGTTGGCTGCGACCGCTTTATTTCTGCACGCCCGCAGTCGTAACGAATTCGTTCCCGCGCGCACACCTCTGGCCGGCTTCCCGCATCAGTTAGGGGAGTGGAGAGGAACCGATATCGCGATTCAGCGGGACGTTCTTGATGTTCTGGGAGCCGGGGATTTTCTTCTACGCGTGTATCAAAATCCTGTAGCCCGTCAGCCTTACATAGATTTGTTTCTCGCATATTTCCCCAGTCAGCGCACCGGTGACACCATCCATTCTCCCAAACATTGCTTGCCAGGAGCAGGCTGGCTGCCCGTGGAATCCAGCCGCGTGACGCTCACCTTGCCCGGACATTCGCCTTTTTTGGCCAATCGTTATGTCATTGCCAAAGGAACGGATCGCCAGGTGGTGCTGTACTGGTATCTGGCGCATAATCGGGCCATGGCCAGCGAATACTGGGCTAAGTTCTACCTGGTAACTGATTCCATTCGCCTCAATCGGAGCGATGGCTCATTGGTTCGCGTAACCACACCGCTGCGTTCAGGAGAAACAAGCGACGCCGCACAGGCCAGGCTGATGGCTTTTGCGGGCAATTTTTCCCCATTGCTGGATCAATATGTTCCGCGCTGAGGAATTCCACGCATTGTGAGTTTAGAATTCGGAGTGACGGCGGTAACTTTTTTTTGCTCTTCACCTACGTTACCTTTAGGGCAAGTGGCTTATAGATGCAGATAGGGCCGCCTCGGGCGGACCGCGTTGGGAGATATTGAATGAGGCATTCTTCGCTTTTTCGCCTGATCTTGAGTCTGGCCCTGACCGCTACATTCTTTGTTGGATGTTCCCGCGATCCCAACGTGCGTAAGCAGAAATACCTGGAAAGCGGACAGCGCTATTTTGACAAGGGCAAGTATCGCGAAGCGTCCATTCAATTCAGTAACGCCATCCAGGTGGACGCCCATTACGCCGACGCTCATTATCAGCTTGCCCAAACCTATCTCAAGCTTCAGGATTGGCCTCGAGCCTACCAGGAACTCGTCCGCACTGTTGAATTGCAACCCGAAAATTATAAGGCTCACATCGACCTGGCAAATCTGCTGACCGCCGGACATGATCTCAAACAGGCGCAGGAACACACCGACTTGCTTCTGGAAAAGAACCCCAATGATCCCCAAACTCACGTAGCAGTGGCCAATCTGCTCGCCGCGCGCGCAGATTACCCGGCCGCAATCAAGGAGATTCAAAAGGCCATCGCTCTCGCACCTGACCGCGCAGACTCATACACGAACCTGGCCCTGCTGCAGATGAGAATCAACCAGCCCGACGCCGCGGAAACCAACTTCAAAAAGGCAGTCGAAATGAATCCCAAGGCGATGAATGCGCAACTCGCGCTGGGCAGCTATTACGAATCCCGCAGCCGCTTCGCCGAAGCCGAGCAGCAATTCCGCCGTGCCATCGAAGCCGATCCGAAGAATGCCGACCCCAGAGCTGCGCTGGCTCGCCTCTATATGGCGCAAGGCAAGAAGGCGGAGACGGAAGACTTCTTGAAGCAGGTAAAGCGCGATCTGCCCGACAATTCCACCGGCTATCGCATGCTCGGAGACTTCTATTTCGCCACTGGTGATTTGGACAAGGCCATCGCTGAATACGGTTCCCTCCACCAAAGTCATCCCAGAGACTTGCAGGTAAAGAAGAATTACGTTCAGCTGCTGATTCTAAAAGGCCGCCTGGATGAAGCTCGGAACTTAAACGATGAAGTCTTGAAAGGCAACGCCAACGATGTTGAGGCTCTGGTCTATCGCGGAGAGATCCAGGTTCGTGAGGGCCACGCCCAGGATGCAGCTGAAACCCTGCAAAATGCCCTTAAGAACGATCCCGACAATGGTGTCGCCCACTACCATCTGGGCATCGCTTTCGACCTATTGGGCAATCTGGAACGAGCCGAGAGCGAATGGCGGGATGCTGTCCGTCTACGTCCCGACTTGGCCGATGCGCAACGTGCTCTCGCGGCGGTGGCGCTGCGCAAGCACGACATGGCAGCTCTGGAACGAGCCGCCACCCAGATCATCAATCTTCAACCAGCATCGCCCGACGGTTACGCCCTCCGCGGCGCCTCGTTTATAAATCGCAAACAGTTTGACAAAGCCGCACAAGATATCCGCCACGCGATCGATGTCGCGCCTCAAAGTGCAGTCGGCTACGTTCAGCTGGGCAATCTAAAGCTGGTTCTAAAGCAATACAGTGAAGCCGAAAAGGCATACCAGCAAGGATTGGATCATGATCCTAATTCCTCAGACGCACTCAGCGGCCTGATGAACACCTATCTGGCCCAGAAGCAACCTGACAAAGCCGTAGCCGCTGCTCAGGCCGCAATCGCCAAGTCCCCAAACAACAGCGCTCTCTATGATCTTCTTGGCACCGCTTTGTTCAACGCCAAGAAAGACATGAACGGCGCCGAGACAGCCCTCCGTAAATCCGCCGAACTCAATAAAAATAATTCCGATGCGCTGCTCAAGCTGGGTCAGGTGCAAGCAGCCAAGGGCTCCGCCGACGACGCCATCGCCACCTACCAGCGCTCGCTTAAGGACAATCCGCGCGAACCCAGCTTCTATATCCTGATGGGAGAACTCTACGAATCCAAGCAGAATTGGGAAAGAGCAAAGGAATCCTATCAGAAAGCTCTCGAAATCCAGCCCGACAATCCGCTGGCCTCAAACAACCTCGCTTACGTGATGGTACAAAGCGGCGGCAACGTGGACGTGGCTCTCTCGCTCGCGCAGACCGCGCGTCGCGGCATGCCCGATTCTCCCAACGCGGCCGACACTCTCGGTTGGGTCTATTACCAGAAGGGCGCCTACAAATCCGCCATCGATCTTTTTCAGGAGGCGCTGAAGTTAGCCGATAAGAATAAATCTCCCGAGGATGCCACCTTCCACTATCACTTAGGCATGGCCTATGAAAGAACCGACCAGCCCGCCCTCGCTCGCCAGCATTTGGAGCGGGTGCTGAAGATCAATCCCAATTACTCCAGCGCCGGAGACGTAAAGAAGATGCTTTCGCAGTTGCGTTCCTAGCGTTGCGAATACGTCGCAGGCAGCTTCTTGCGTCGCGGATATTCCGGCATTGCTCTTGATGATGGGTCAAGATACGCACCGCAGAACACGGCTTTCCGGTACACAGCAGTACCAAGCCGGCTTCTCGATCCTCGCAAAGTAACTCACCAGCGCTCCAGCTTCGGATAGCGCAGCACTCGGACTCCATTTGTTTCCGAGTGACGCGGTCTTGCTGTGCCGGAGAACCTTTCCGACAGGGGCTTCTCTGATCCGGATGCGTTCTAGGTTCGTGGCGAGACGCGCCGAATCCGTACTCGGCCTTCCCTCTCAACCCTCGCTCCAGATGCTATTGCACCGATACTATAAAATTGACAGCTGTTGCCACGTCTGCCACAGTCGCATTGACTGTCACTTGCCCCGGGGATGGCGGCGTAGTGTAAGTGGCGCTCGCTGTGCCGGTACTATCAGTTGTTAACGGGTTTGTGGCAAAGGCGCCGCCCGCCGCCCCATCGGAGAAGCTGACGCTTGCGCCGGGAACGGGGTTTCCATACTGGTCGTTCACTCGCGCCACCAAGGGCGAGGCTAGAGGGGTATTAGCCGCGGCGGTCTGCCCGTTGCCGGAGATTGCGACGATACCGGCTGCAGGGCCAGCAGTTACAGTTTCGGTAAATTGCGCCCTCGATGTCATGCCAGCAACCGTTCCCAGGATTGTTGCCTTACCGGCTTTGGTGGAAGTCGTGTAATTCACACTGGCGCGCCCAAGGCTGTTCGTAACAGCAGAACTTGCGGACAGAGTGCCGCCAAAAGTACCGGCGCTCAAATTCACAGTTATTCCGGAGATGCCATTGCCGTAGGAATCGCTCACCTTAACGACGAGCGGCAACAGCAACATTGTCGTCACGGGAGCGTTTTGCTGGTTTCCGCTTTGCACGAGTACCCATCTAGGCAAACCCGGCGTGCCGGTTTCCGTGAAGGTCACCTTTGCCAATCCGGGGCTCGATGCGGTGACGGTAACCGTCTTTGCGGTTTTAGACAGCGTATATGTCGTGCTCGCCAATCCTTGGCTGTCGGTCATAACCGAGGAAGCACTGAAGCTGCCATTTTGGCCTCCATCGCTAAAGGTAACGGTCGCCCCGGAAATTGCGCCCCCGGAATATGCGGTTGCCGCACTCACCTGCAGCGGAATGGGCAACGCCGTAAAGACAGCTGCGGTTTGACCGTTGCCGCCACTGGCGAGCAATTTTGGCAGAAGGCCATATACCCGCAAACTGGCCTGGGTTCCTACATAGACCCTGCCGTTGGCAATTGTTTGCGTGCTGAAGTGCGCCATGGGAGGCGAGGCATCACGCGTGGCGAGCTGGTTGGTGCCGTACAGTTTCGTCAGAGTGATCGCATTGAATGCGGACAGCTGGGGGCCGCCGATCACCCACAGAATGCCGTTGGTATTTCCGTTTGCTGAAATCGACGGCGCATGTCCTCCCGGCTGATTTTGAAGCGAGTGAATGATCGGCACGCTGGTGAGCAATCCTCCGCTCAGCCCGTAACCTTTGATGGGTTTGGAATTACCAGTGAAATAGACGGTGTTATTCCAATAGACGGGCGAGCTAAACATCGGTCCGACAGCCAGAGGAAATTCTTGAACAATCTGCGTGTCGCCCGCGGCATTGAATCGCCCCATGTTGTCCCGATCGAGCACATATACCGTTCCTTCTTTACCGCTAGCGACCAGCAGGTGAGGGTGCGCTCCGGCCTGGTCCGGCAGAACCAGCACGCCACAGGAACTGATGTCTAGGTCCCTCGCGCTGAGGCTGGACTGGTTGTAAGGTGTGAAGTAGTCTGCCACATCCAGCTTGCCTGTACTCTGGTTCAGCTTAAGAATGCTCGAACCGTAATCCTGGCCGCCCACGTTGGCATTGAAAGTCGATTCTGACGTCGACACATACAAATTACCGAGATCATCCGTAGCAGGGCCTCCCGATTGCCAGATCGAGGCCAATCCTTTGCCAGGCGCGGCATTGAACGTGCCCACCTGCTGCAACGTTGTCGCGCCGTATGTCACGTGGGATCACAAGAGCTTCCCGACAAGCAGAAAAACGGCCGCGACTGGAGATAAGCCTAAATCTAGCTCTGTGTTGGAGGGCGGCAGGGTCCGCCGTGGTGATTCCGTCAGGCTGGAGTAGATTCAGGCCAAACTGTTTTCCATCGTGGGACGGTTCCTAGTAGACCGTGAAATCTATCGTCGTGAAGTTATGGTCTGAAGGTCTCACTCCTTTATCGTCAGTAGTTCCTATCTTTATGACTGGCGCAATCGCGAGGTCCCGCGTATCTGGCACCTTCCCGCCGCTAACCGCCAAGTTCGTGGCTCCCTTGGAATAAAAAACGTGGTCAATTCTGCTTTTGCGAGTCCTGGTGTAGAGATTGGGCGGATTATCGGCATAGGCGACCGCAGTGTTGTGGCTTACCGCTGTATTCCATCCGCTTAAGTACTTCTGCTCCACGATATTGATCTCCGGCGTGCCATCTTGCGCATTAAAATCACCGGCGATAATACGAGGCTCGGAGAAGCTGCTGGCGAAGGAAGCCAGCTCGTTGGCCTCCACCTGACGTTGCGAACTGGAAGTGCTCGGCCACTGGAAATGGGTGGAGAAGAAGTTAACGTATTTTCCGCCCACATTAAGAGTCGCTTGCGCTATCGGCATCTGATAGCTCATGAAGTATTGCGAGGTGCTCACGATCGGCCATTTGCTGAGAATCATGACGCCTTCGACGCATCCTGGGTACTTGGGAACGTAAGAGTAGTACCAGCTGATTCCCGTCTTCTGTTTTACCAAGCTGGTCAGGGTTTGCGGGTCATTGGAACCCCCTAGAACCTCGATCAAAGAGACCACGTCGGGATTCATATTGGCAATCCAAGTGGCATCACGGCTCAAGTTGGTGATGTCGTCGGTCCCATGGCCTCCATAAAAGATGTTAGCTTGCATTACACGCAGTTTTATGCTGCTGGAAGATCCGCTCACGCTAAGCAAAGTCGAGGCGCTAGCTGTAGCTCCAGTAGTGCTAGTGATTTTTAACGATGCCGTGTAATTGCCGGAAGTTTGATAAATGTGAGAAGGCGAAGCTGCCGATGAAGTTTGGCCATCGCCGAAGTTCCAATAGTAGACCGAGACGTAGCCACTGGTGAGCGTCACATTAGAGGTGAAGTTTACCGATAAAGGAGCAGATCCGGAGGTCGGGTTCGCGGTAATGCTTACGCTGGTTGAGCTAAGCGATGGCAGATTGGCCGTTAGAATAGTCGTATCGTTGATGGCTTTGCCGGGAGCCGTGGAAAGATAGGTCTGCGGAGACAGCACGATTTGATCGATGCTGAGGCCGTCTTCGCGAACTTGCACACGAATGGTATGGGTTCCACTACTCTGGAAATAAATTGCCGACCCCAAACCGCACCAGCCATTATCCGTCCAACCCCAAGCTTGGATTGCGGCTCCAGAACAAGCCTGAAGGACTACCGGCGCTGCGGATGTAGTCCCGATGCGATAAACGGCGGACTGCGAGCTGTTCACGCTGTCGGAAAACTGAACGTACACGGAGTCGTTACTGGTGGAATTACTCAGGGATCTGGCGCGAATCCAAAGGTGATAAGCCTGTCCACTGTACGCCGGAAAAGTTAGTTCGAAGTAGTTCGCTGGCTGGGCAAGCGGGCTAGTAAGCTTGGCGGCACCCAGATTTGGGTTTCCAATGGCATATCCCCCCGCCGCGGTAGAATCCGCAACCACCGCCCACGTCCCTGATTTTACAGGTGCTTTCGAGGCATACAGTACCACGTCACTGCTGCTGGCATGCGCAAGAGTTCCGCTGGTAATCATCCATACGATCCATGCCATGCCTCTAAAACGAACGCTTAAATGCCACCTAGTCAAACTTGACATTCTGCACTCCTGCTCCAAGGTTTGGCGAAGACATATCGGATCGAGTTTCTCCGACTGAGTGAAGTGGCACCGCATGATTATTGCTGCCCCATAACGCTTGGTCGAGATTACGAGAGTTCAGTATTCATCTCTGAGTCTGAACAGATACTTTTAGTCATAAGTCACAGCTCGAAGCTCAGCTGTGCTTTGCAAAAACTGAGAGATGGGTCCGTCTAATGACTAAAATGGCGAGGATTTCCTGATGCTGGTGATTCATCGGGAGCCAATGTTTTCGCGTATTTGAAGAGGATGATTATCTGAACAGCCGGACACCGATGTAACTATCCGAGCTGTGGCGTGTCCGCGGACCTGGGCGATCGCCATTCGTGCACGGGAACAGCGGGAATCACTTCCGACCCGATACTCTACACTTGGAGCAGTTAGTTTCATCTACTGCGGTGCAGACATCCATGACAGACTGAGCACAACGTGATCAGGTTGTCCTCGGAATCATCCCCTGATCGGCTGCGGAATTCTTTGTGATGAATTTGAAGATTAGTAAAGCTGCCGCAGGATTGGCATCTCCATCCATCCCTTTGCAGCACTGCCCGACAGAGCTGCTCGTAAGATTCGGGAGGAAGCCGCAGACGGGGATGTTTGGATCGGATCGTATTCATGAAGTCCGCTGAGAAACCTGCGACAAGAATGCATGCTTCTGCTCACCCGGAAGGAACTTGAAGAACCGAGCAATGGAATGCAGCAAAATGTCCGGACTGCCATCGACCTGCGCAATGCGATCGGCGGCGTGGCCATCCCAGAGAGGAATGGATGATGCTTTCTTTGTGTCGCCAGCCAGGATGCGTCGGATTTCAGTTTTCAGGAGGGAGCGGTCACGTCCGATCAGCCGGTTCGTCCCCTGGCTGACAGTGATGGGGCGTTCCGTGTTCTCACGCAACGTCAAACCCAAGAACTCATTTGTTTTCAACAACGGTTCCAGTTCTTACGAGTAGGGTGCTGGAAGCTTTTTTCGTCGTCGATGCTCCCGCATTTCTTTTTGCTGATTGGTCAAAATGCGCAGCGCAGAACGCGGTTTTCCGGTACACAGCAAAACGAATTCCGCTTCTCGATCTTCCGGAAAGTAACTTACTGAGTCGGATTGGTCGACTTCGCCGCCATCGAGTAGGCGGCCGGCGCAGGTTAGGCAGCGGCCTTGATGACATAGCGCGGGGAGCTTGATGCCTGCGGCGGCGGCTGCGTCCCAGATGTGTTCGTTGGGGCCGACCTGGATTGTTCGTTCTTCAGTTGGTAGGACGAACGTGACATCGAATTTTTTGTCCACTTTTTTAAGATCCTGCCTGGCCTCGCGGCCAGACAGGAGTGGGTGATTGGAAATTTACGGATTGTAGAACTGTGCGTTTTTGCTGTAGGGGGCGTGGCCGGGTTCGCCGCGACGGAAGTGTCCGGACGGGATGGATTTGCCATCGCGTTCCATGCCCAGCAACTCGATGAACCAGGCTTCGTGCTCGACTTCTTCGTTCAAGATGCGGGACGCCATGTCATACGTCCGCGGATCTTTGCCGAAGGTCATGTCGCACACTGCGCTCCAGCTTCGGATGGCGCAGCGCTCGGATTCCATTAACAGGGTAAGAATATTGACGACGGTCGGCGGATCAGGAAGCTTGGCTGCAGCGCAGCCGGCCAGGTCGTGAAAGGCTTTGAGATCGTTGGGCAGCTCGCCTCCCAGCTCATAAATGCGGGGGACGATCAGCTCCCAATGGGCCCGATCTTCCAGCCGGGCGTCTTCGCATATCTCTTTGTAGTCTTCATGACCGGCGAGATGCATTCTTAAAATGGTGTAGTAGTAATAGGTGCTGGCAAACTCAGCAGCGGCGTTGGCAATCAGCATTTTGATCAGCTTCTCGACGTCCACTCCGCGGACGCGAATGACTTCTACGCCGACGCGTTGGCTGACGTCTCCGTACTTAACAACGTTCTCAGGCATATCAATTCCTCCATTTAGAGTCTAGCGCGAGCGGCGCAAAATGGACAAACGTGCGCGCGGGATTTTCAACGCGTGATGAAGGTGTGATACGAAAATAAATTGCGACCTGTAGATATCTCGGTCGATCGGCTGACAACAAACCGCAGCGGCTGAAGCCGAATCTTTTTTGTCGGCGTACGGCACGACTGAAGTCGTGCCCTTCCCGACCCTAGTGCGGCACGACTAAGGTCGTGCCCTTTCAAAGCCGATCCACGAGTGCCAATCTCGCAGCATTGAAGACGGCGCATCACTCCCCGGACGCTCCGGGGGCGAGATGCGCCGCGATCATTTGCCATCCTTGCGGACGTTTCTGGCAAACCAGGGTTACACGCATGTCCTTGGGGTGAGGCGCGGCGGCGGTTTTTATGGAGCCCATCAGCACCGCGGTATCGCCAAAAACGCGGACGCTGGTTGCTCCCGGAGTCGCTCCCGCAAAACCGCCCGGGCCGCCTTGCGGGACGATGTCCGATTTGGTGAGCACATGTCCATCGGGGCTGTTACCGATGAAATCATCGGCAATAATCCGGCGCAGCCCGGCGACGTCCCCCTTCGCATCTGCTGCCAGCCAATCACGCTCCAGTTGCACCACCTGATCTTCGGCTTTGGGACTCGCCGCCGTGGAAGTCGCGGGATTTGGCGATTGGCTTTGACCTGGCGCGAATCCACACAGGGCGATAGCTAGACTAACCATCAGACACACGATCATTAGCGCGCGATTCATACGTTTCCTCCTGGGTGTTTCTGAGATTGACACCGCGTCGCGAGTGAAAGTTCCTGTCGAGAGAAGGGATATCCCCCTCCCCTCCTATCTTGTGGAATCAAGAACTTGGGCTATGAACCCGGTCAAAATCTTTGAGGAATAAAGGTTTAGAGGCAAAATCTTGGAAACAAACGGCTTATG